>Ga0268359_11859_pt1 | contig 54056 bp, 56 predicted proteins | sample BioMet11_FD_194416 | JGI IMG/M metagenome (GOLD analysis project Ga0268359, IMG submission 194416) | Sewage microbial communities from Oakland, California, United States - Biofuel 11 (PacBio Assembly) | ecosystem: Engineered > Wastewater > Sewage > Unclassified | place: USA: California | collected...
TAGAAAATACGGCACGCTAGAAGATTTAGAAAAAAGGGCCGCCGAACTCGGCAGGATGTTCATTGAATTGCTGCCGGAACTAAATCATGATGCCGATGCTCTCGATACATTTCCTTTTCTTAAGGCAGTAAAGTACCAAAATTCCAAGGATTGATCCTGGGATACTGCTGATAAGGAATGAGACGGAAAGGGAAAGCAAAACCTAAGTTTTTAGATATTACGGGAGCAATTATCACAGCGGAGGCCCAGGGCACCTATGATACCGGTCCCCAGCGGTTCGGCGAGTGCCGCTGTCCATTTGAATCTGCAGGGAAGGATTTTCTGAAGCAAATCCCTACGAAAAGCGCGCCGAATATGCTTCCCGGAAATGCGAACAGGCTGCCTGTACCTATCATGTTCCTTATAAGGCTGGTAGTAAATGCAGCTCCTACGGCCCATAGCGGTCCAAGGGTAATTCCTGCTATAACATTGATCGCATGCTGGAACGGGAAACACTTTTACCGGACCGACAGGGATATAGACGAATGAAAGGACAACGCCTGCAGCGGCAAGTCCTCCGGCAGCAGCAGCCTTTCTCAATATGTTTTCTTTTCCGTTTTTTTCAGGGTACATTGCAAAGACCTCCAATTTAATTTTAACAATAAAAAATCCCGCTCCGTAAAGAGCGGGATTAAAGCCAGTTATGCAGCCCTCTCTTCCTACGCCGGTACTAACCGGATCAGGTCTGGGGTCGAAGGTATTGCCCTTCCTCTCAGCGTTACGGACATGTATGTCCCTATGCTCCCCCGGAGAAATTATTATTGCTTAAGTTCCACGATTCTAATGCTTATTTTCCATGGAGTCAACTTTCATCTTTAAGTAATGTATAATTGCTTTTGTCATAAATAAATATGTCATAGGGAGGTGTCAATGTTGAGAGAATTAGTTCTTCCTGATATAAGGATCAGAACAAATATAACAAATGAGATACTGCTTATGGTTCTTGGAGGAAGAACACAGTCTCCATCCTGGCTGCACGGAATAAATTTCAATAAATACACTTGGGCCGTAGACAGCGGGGTGAACTGCTGCTTCAAGGCAGGCATTGTCCCGGAAAAAACTGATAGGGGATGCTGACAGCGCTGACCCGGAAGCATGGGAGTGGGCGTATGGGTCAGGTTCGCAGGTTTTAAAGTATGAAAAAGATAAAAACCTCACCGATTTCCAATTAGCTCTTGACCTTCTGTCTGAAGAAACGGCCCGCCAGAAAAAAGGGGTATTTCTTACCGGATGTTTCGGAGGACGCTTCGATCATTTATGGAGCACTTTCATATCATTTCTGAAACGCTCCGACAGATATGTCCCTATAGGCATGGCAGACGAGAAGGAAGGTTTGATGCTTATTGACGGGCCTGACTTTCTCGAGCTGTATTTTAAAAAAAAAACCGGAAGTAGTATCACTCATTCCATTTTCCGGTTTATGTACAGGGGTTTCAATAAGCGCGTAAGGTGGCCTTTGGATAATGTGAGGCTGGAATACTGTAATCCGTACAGTATAAGCAACAGGCTGGAATCAGAAAAAATTATAATTTCGGCTGACAGCGGCAGGCTTGGCGTTTATTGGGAATGGTGCGGTGCTGCAGATTAGTATTTTGTGCAAAAGAAAATACAGTGTCTCGTGATAAAATACCTTTTATCTGATTTTGGTTTTAATAAGCAAGGATGTGATTGCCGATGTTTTTTGGCGGAGGAGATATGGCTTCGCGTGTAGCTGAGATTCTTTTAAGTCTGCCAGCGGTCCTTTGGGCTATAACTTTTCATGAATTCTGTCATGGATATGCAGCTATGAAGCTGGGGGACCCGACTGCAAAAATAGACGGGCGTCTCAGTTTGAACCCGCTGCACCATCTTGATCCTGTTGGTGCGCTTTGTCTGTTGTTATTCAGGTTCGGCTGGGCCAAACCGGTTCCTATCAATCCGGGCTATTTCAAACACCCTAGGCGCGACATGGTAATAGTAAGCCTCGCCGGTGCTGCAGGCAATATACTTACCGCTTTCGTGTGTGCCCAGCTTGTAAAATTTTTCCCTTCTCTGTTTCAGAGCTATGGCGCCCAGCAGTTCATACTGATAATGATATACATGAACGTAGGACTTGCGGCATTCAACCTGATCCCGATACCTCCTCTCGACGGCTCAAGGGTACTGTATGTATTTTTGCCGTATAAATACATGAATGCCTACTATACGCTTGAGCGTTACGGTATGTTCATACTGCTCGGCCTTATGCTGTTAGGCCTCCTGCCGCTCATAATGCGTCCCTTCATGGCGCTTATTTTGGGTTTGATACTGTAGGCCATAACAATGAATATATTGCTGACGAATGATGACGGAGTTTACTCGATAGGTATACAGACATTAGCCAAGCGTCTGACAGAATCAGGCCAGAACATACTTGTTGTTGCGCCTGACAGGGAGCGCAGCGGCTGCGGACATTCAATGACCATGGACAGGCCTCTGCATATAAAAAACGTTGATAAACTTTTTTTATCTGCAGATTTCACTGCCAAGGCATGTGACGGTACCCCCACGGACTGTGTAATCATGGCAATTGATGTGCTGGGTTTTCACCCGGATATAGTCATATCGGGCATAAATCAGGGACCTAACCTTGGAGATGACCTTACATATTCAGGTACTGCATGTGCTGCAATGGAAGGCATTATTTTCGGGATCCCTTCCATTGCTGTATCTCTGGTCATAAATTCCAAGGATAAGGTCATTTTAATGAGACTGCCGCTGATGTTGTTTTGGCTCTTCTTGAATGGACAAAAAAAACACCTGTGCCGGACGGAGTCTTCTACAACGTGAACATTCCCAATCTGGATCCGTCGGAGATCAAAGGTGTGCTTGTTACAAAAAAGGGTATCCGACGTTACGTAGACAAGATCAGCAAAGTAAAAACACCGTTTGGCGGAGAGGCATACTGGATAGGTGGCAGCATTGAGGATTTCATGTCAGAAGGAACGGATGTATGGGCTGTGGCAAATGATTATGTTTCTATCACCCCTGTGCACATGGAAATGACAAGCTTCATAACACAGAGGGAATGCAGGGAAGCAGGAATGGAGTCTTTTATTGAGAAAGCCATCCTAAAAAACTGATTTAGTAACTGGATGTCAAAGCCGCTGAATATTTACTGAAATTTATGTGAAAAACACAGATATAATTTATCATACATGGTTGACAATTATCTATTAAGTGATAGAATACCTACCATTCAGTTTTCTATGACCAGCAATATTAAAAGGAGGGGAGTATGGATCATGTTTCTTGCCGCTGTTGAACGAGCACGACGTACACGACGAATCAGCCATGTCACGCATAGGCAATGCGATGACGGGGCTATGGGTTCGATCGCTCGGCGACAGAGATAAAGCGCCATCGGCTGAAAGCGCTTTTCGCAGGCAGGATCGTATTTCTCGCACCCCTGAGCAGGATTCCGAAGAAAGACATAACCGTCAAGTAGGGATCACGGCAGTTTTCCGAAAAACAACTAACTAAGTGGGCATGTAAGTGCCAACGAGGGTGGTACCGCGGGTAAGTTAACTCGTCCCTCTCCTTCATTATGAAGGAGAGGGACGAGTTTTTTATGTCTGTACAAGCATGTGCGGACATTAAAAAATGTTTGCAAAAACAAAATCAGGGAGGAATTTTAAATGGCGTCAGAAAAAAAAGGCAAGGTAGTTTTGGCATACAGCGGAGGGCTTGATACATCTGTAGCTATACCCTGGCTTCACGATCAGGGATATGATGTGGTTACCCTTACTATGCACGTGGGACAGCAGGCAGACAATCTCGAAGAAATAAAAGCAAAAGCATATGCTGCCGGAGCGGTCAAGGCTTATGTGGTAGATCTGCGTGAGGCGTTTATTGATACATTCATATGGCCTGCTCTGAAATCAAATGCTGTCTATCAGGGAGTCTACCCGCTTAATTCAGCTCTCTCACGTCCAATGATTGCACAGGCTCTTATCTGGTGTGCCGAAAAAGAGGGTGCGATTGCTGTTGCTCACGGCTGTACAGGCAAAGGACAGGACCAGGTCCGCATAGAGGTATGCTGCAACGCGCTCAATCCGGATATAAAGGTTCTTGCACCAGTACGCGACTGGGGTTTCACGAGGGAAGAAGAGATGGACTATGCAGCAGCACATAACGTTCCGGTGCCGACTACGCGCAAGAGTCCATACAGTCTGGATGATAATCTCTGGGACGTTCGATCGAATGCGGCATACTTGAAGATCCATGGAATGAGCCTCCTGCAGATGCCTATGCACTTACTGCCGACCCCAAGGATGCGCCTGATGAGGAAGTTACTGTTGAAATAACTTTCGAAGCCGGGATTCCGGTTGCTGTCAACGGTAAGAAAATGACCAGCATCGAGCTTATAGATTTTATCAACAAAACAGCAGGCAAAGCGGGCTATGGAAGGATTGACATGGTCGAGGACAGACTTGTAGGTTTTAAGAGCCGCGAAGTGTATGAGTGTCCCGGGGCTTTGGCATTGATAGAAGCACACAGAAAGCTTGAAACCATAACCCTGACCAAGGATACACTTAAGACGAAAAAAGAACTGGAAATAAGGTTCGCAGAGATGACGTACGAGGGATACTGGTTCTCCCCGCTGATGGAAGCTGTCCAGGCTTTTATAGATACAACACAGAAAGTTGTAAGCGGGACCGTAAGAATGAAGTTCTATAAGGGAACAGGGGTTGTAAACGGTATGAAATCTGATAACTCGGTATACAGCAAGGCTCTTGCCACCTATTCGTCAGGAGATATTTTCGACCAGTCCGCCTCAGTCGGTTATATAAAAATATGGGGAATGCCAATCAAGACCTGGAGACAGACGCACAAGGAAAAGAATGTCAATCCTATAGAATCTTTCATAAACGCAAAGGGCAAGGACGCTTATTAAAATATTTTGATATATAAAGTGCGCTGCCTGCCGGCGCACTTGTTCTGAAAAATAATACGGAGCTTCCCGCATATGCTGTTTTGCCGGAAGCTCCGTATTATTTTTTATATATACGAATATATAACTGATGCTGATATTGATATTCCGGTACATTGATACAGAACTGAAAAATGCAGCATCTCGTCTGATGAAGCCGCTTTGGCTAAAGGTGACTATTTGTCTTCAGTTTTCAGTGCCTCCATAGAGTGCTGGATATGTTCTTTCATAAGCCTTACGCATAAGTCAGTGTCGTGGTCTTTTAGTGCGTTAAGCATAGTTATGTGTTCATCCAGGCTGGGGTTCGTATCGAAATCAAAGAATGATTCAAAAAAAAGCATCTGTACATATGTTCGTGAAAGCACATTCTTAATGTAGTCCACAAGTGTCGTATTGCAGGATGATTCTGCTATTATGACATGGAATGCATCGTTTACATTCAGGTATGCCTCTATATCCCTGTCTGTAAAAGTTTTACCTTCGGCATCTATATGTTCCTGCAGCCTGCAGATCTGCAGAGGGGTTATTATTTTTGATGCTTTTCTTATTGCCATCACTTCAAGGTTTTCACGTACTTCATATGTATCGATTATTTCTGATTTTGTCGGCGAGACAAGACATGCTCCCCATCCAGGGACAATGTTTACTAGTCCTTCATTGGCAAGGCGTCTTAGCGCTTCGCGTACAGGTGTCCGGCTTACGTCGTATTCTTTGGCAACTGCAATTTCAGGAAGCCTTTGACCGCTTTCAAGCCTTTTTTCAAAAATGCCCTTGCGGATCTGTTGGTAAACGTAGTCAGATGCTGTTAATCCCTGTAAGTGTGTTATGTCCATTGAATTCCCAACTCCCTATAATTTTACAGCTCGTGAACAACTATATACAGTCATTGCAAAACTTGCAAGTAAAAAAACCCTTGACAGAGATCTAAGAATGATATATATAATTACCAGTATGTATTCATTGTATACCATATCTTGAAAAATTAAAAGGAGTGGCAGTGATGCTAGATCTTAACGAACTATGCGGCATGTCTGGGAAAACTGCAGTAATCACTGGTGCCGCATCAGGTATAGGTGCCGGCATAGCAAGGTTTTTCTCGGAAGCCGGCGTTACCGTTGTTATAGCTGATGTCAATGAAATACTTGGTAAAAAAATCGAGGCTGAAATTAAGGCCGCAGGCAATAAAGCTGTCTTCATGCAGTGTGATGTTACAAAAGAAGCAGACTGCAAAAAAACAGCTGATGCTGCGGCAGGGATGTTCGGGCGTATCGACATTCTGGTCAACTGTGCCGGTGTTGCACGCAGAAAGACAGCTGAAGACCTTTCAGAATCAGATTGGGATCTTGCATTAAATGTCACGCTTAAAAGCGTTTTTCTTATGAGCAAGCATGTTATTCCGCACATGAAGCTTGCAGGTGCTGGAAAAATAGTGAATATAGGCTCAGGGTGGGCATTAAAAGGCGGGGACCATGCCGTTTCCTACTGTGCTGCAAAGGGCGGGGTATGGAATATGACCCGTGCTATGGCTATAGACCACGGTCCTGACAATATAAATGTAAATTGTGTATGTCCTGGTGATATAGACACACCGATGCTTAAAAGCGAATGTGAACAGCTTGGCGGTGTGTACGATGAAAAATATAAAAAAGACTGCGCCCAGCGTCCGATGGCCCGTCTCGGTTCGCCTATTGATGTCGCCATGTGTGTGTTTTTCCTCTGCAGCGGCATGGCTCCCTGGGTTACAGGAAGCAGTCTCGTCGTCGACGGAGGGGGAATAGCTTAGCTTAACCGGTCATAAGGATGTCATTTATATATAATGGCCTGATTCCCACCAGAGCGGAGAAATGTTATTCAAAGCCGCTTATTATTTGTTAAACAAGCAATTATTTCAAAGCATTCCAACTGTCTTATACAAAATTATCAGCGTAATAACGCGACAATATATGAGGAGGCAATCCTATGGGTAAAAAATGTATCCTTACATTCCTAACTCAGAACCTGAAGTGCAGGCTGAGATGCTGAAATTTATCGGGACAGGGTCAATTGATGACCTTATCGCTGATATTCCTGAAGAAATACGCATGAAAAAAAAGATGGACCTGCCTGAGCCATTTGAGGATGAGGCTGGTTTGTACCGTCATGTAAGTGGAATACTTGATAAAAATAAAACTGCGGGGGAGCTCGTTTCATTCCTCGGAGCCGGCTGCTATAACCGCTATGTCCCGGCAGTTGTGGATGAAGTTGTCAACCGCTCCGAATTCCTTACGGCATATGCCGGTGAACCGTATGAAGACCACGGGCGCTTCCATGCAATGTTCGAGTATCAGTCGATGATGGCCGAGCTTTTGGATTTTGATGTGTGCAATGTTCCTAACTATGACGCCAGCCAGGCCGTAGGAACTTCACTCCGTATGGCTTCACGCATAACGAAGCGCAGCGAAGTGCTTATCCCCGGAAATATAAATCCGGATACGCTGAAAGCCGTCCAGACATATATGCAGCCGGATATATCGATCTCATACATCGATTACAACAGCAAAACTGGTCGTATCTGCATAGACAGCCTCAAAGAAAAGCTTACAGATAAGATCGCTGCTGTTCTTGTAATGAACCCTAATTTTTTCGGCATCATTGAGGAAAAATCACAGGAAATAGCCGATATGGCGCATGCGGCCGGTGCCATGATGATAGCGTATGTAGAACCGTCTACACTGGGTGTCCTGACTCCTCCGAGCCGTTATGGTGCCGATATCGCATGCGGTGATATCCAGCCTCTGGGGATACATATGAACTACGGCGGCGGAGTTGCCGGTTTTATAGCAACGAGCGACAGACCTGAGATAGTTGATGAATACCCGTCCAGACTTTTTGGAATAGCGCCTACAAGCGAAGGTGAGTGGGGGTTTGGAGATGTCCTGTGGGAGCGTACCTCTTTTGCAAACAGAGATAAGGCTAAAGAATTTGTAGGGACTCACGCTGCGCTATGGGGCGTAGCGGCAGGAGTATATCTTGCAGCTATGGGGCCTAAGGGGATGAAAGAGCTTGGCGAAGCGATTGTTCAGCGTCAGGTATGTCTTAAAAAGGCTCTGTCGGAGATAAAAGGCGTGTCGGTAAGCAGGTTCTCAGGCGTTCCCTTTGAGGAAATCGTGGTTGATTTCAGTGCTTCCGGCAAGAGCGTAAAAGAGATAAACGAAAAACTTCTTGAAGCTGGAATTATCGGAGGATACGACCTCAGCGGATCGTTCCCCGAACTTGAAGGCTGTTCTTTGTTCTGTGTTACGGAACAGACTGCCGCCAGCGATATAAAGGCCCTTTCAGAGGCTCTTGGCAGGATACTGGGATAGAGGAGGAACGTTTGATTATGAACAGTTTGGAAAGAATGAAAAAATTTCATCACGCAAAATGGAATGAGCCTGTCATATACGAGATCAGCAGACCCGGGCAGCGTGCAGTCCTTCTTCCCGGACCATGCTGTGATTCTGTTACTTTGGCAGAAGCTGTTTCAAGCCTGCCTGACGCAATGCTGCGCAGTGATGAGGCGAAACTTCCTGAGATAGCGCAGCTTCAGCTTGTAAGGCATTACAACCATCTGTCGCAGGAAAATATCGGAGTTGACGGGAATATAGATATCGGACAGGGTACATGCACAATGAAATACAACCCGAAAGTCAATGAAAAAATAGCCAATTCATCAAACTGGCAAATATGCACCCGCTGCAGCCTGAAAGCACAGCACAGGGCATATTGGAGATATTTTACAAAACAGGAGAACTTTTTAAAGAAATATCAGGGCTTGATGTATTCAGCATGCAGCCTGGAGGCGGCTCGCACGGTGTGCTTGCCCTGGCTTCCATAGTACGTGCCTATTGGAGGGATAAGGGAGAGGAAAAGCAGCGTGACGAAGTCATTACGACTTTCTTTTCACATCCGGCGGATGCTGCTGTCCCTATAGTAAAGGGCTACAAAGTGACAATAATACAGCCTGATTCTGAAGGTTATCCTGATATAGAAGCATTCAAGGCAGCTCTTTCAGAAAGAACAGCCGCTATTTTCTTCACAAATCCGGAAGACACAGGAATCTTTAATGTGCGTATAAAGGAATTTACAAAGCTTGCACATGAAAAAGGCGCGCTTTGCTGCTATGATCAGGCAAATGCCAACGGACTCCTTGGCATAACGCGTACTGCAGAGGCCGACTTTGACATGTCATTCTTCAACCTCCATAAGACCTTCTCTGCGCCGCACGGATGCGGAGGGCCGGCAACAGGGATGGTCGCAGCTAAAAAGGAGCTCCGTCCGTATCTGCCTGTGCCTATTGTCGAATACAGTGCCGAAAAAGGATACTACCTTGATTTTAATCTGCCTAAAACATGCGGTAAGATAAAATCCTTTTGGGGTGTGGCACCTGTAGTTGTAAAGGCATATTCATGGATAATGTCTCTCGGTGCGGAAGGACTCAGGGAAGTTTCGAGAGTTGCCATCCTTAATAATAATTACTGCATGAAGAAAATACTTGCAATAAAAGGGGCATCCATATCATTTCCACATCATCCTTCACGTATAGAACAGGCCCGTTACAGCTGGCAGAAGATGAAAGAGGATACTGGCTTCGGAACGGCTGATGTCCAGCGCTGCATAGCTGATTTTGGAACACACTATTGGTCCAGCCATGAACCTTGGATAATACCTGAACCTTTCACAATCGAACCGAGCGAATCTTACTCAAAGAGCGATATAGATGATTATTGCAGCGTATTGGCTGAGATATCAAGAATGTGCTACGAAGAATCTGAAAACGTTGAGCATGCGCCTGTCAACAGTACTGTACACCACATCAGCCATGATTATTTTGATGATCCGGCTAAATACGCTATCACGTGGCGTGCATACAATAAAAAGTACAAGGGATATTTTGAGTCAAGGTAAAAAATGAAGATCGGATTCCTCATTAACCCGGTAGCCGGTATGGGAGGCAAGGTCGCCCTTAAGGGAACGGACGGCGAAGATACCCTGCGTATTGCAAGAGAACTCGGTGCAACGCCCGTATCCGATATGCGTGCTCAGGCGGCTGTAACAGAATTTGAGCACGCTGCTGCCGGGCATGAGTTTTTTACAGTTGCAGGAGGAATGGGTGCTGAATTGCTTTCCCGGCACGGAATAGACAATGTAAAAATAATATCCCGTGTTCATAGAAATTCAACTACTGCCGATGATACTAAAAAAGCTGTCCTCGTGATGCTGGAATTGGGTGTCGATCTGATTATTTTTGCCGGAGGCGATGGAACAGCGCGTGATGTATGCTCCGTTGCCGGAGATAAGGTGCCGGTTGTAGGAATTCCGGCAGGAGTGAAGATACATTCCGGGGTTTATGCAAAAAAACCGCGTGATGCTGGTATACTTATTCGTAAGTTTCTTTTTAACAAGGTAAATAGATATAGAACTGCTGAAGTAGTTGATATAGATGAGGATGCATTCAGGCATAACGCAGTAAGAGCCAAACTTTTTGGTTATATGAAAGTCCCGGAAGATACGGAGCTGATGCAGGACCGCAAATCAGGCGCTTCAGGAAGCGATGCTGACGAGGCAGCTGATATTGCCGGATATGTTGCAAAAACAATGGAAAAAGATGAGATATACCTGATTGGCTCAGGCACAACAACTGCGGCCTTGATGAGTCATCTCGGCCTGGAAGGCACGCTTCTCGGTGTTGATGCAGTGGCTGATGGCACAGTTGTCGGCAAGGATCTTACCGAAAATCAGATAGAGGCCATCCTAAGGGCATATCCATGCGAAAAACGGCATCTTATAATAACAGTCATAGGGGGTCAGGGACATATATTCGGAAGAGGAAATCAACAGCTGAGTCCGGATGTCCTCAGGATGATACCCATGGATAATATATCTGTTATCGCTACGTCATCAAAAATGGCGCAGCTTTTTGGCAAGCCGCTTATAGCAGATACTGGAGATGCATCATTGGATGAGGATTTTAAAGGATATATCCGTGTTATAACGGGTTTTGGCAGATACATTATGGCTAAAGTTTCATGATTATTTAAGTATTTCGGAATTTCGGCATGAATATTTCTCTGTGCTTTAAGTCGTGTTTCATGTAAAATCCTGTTTCATGCTGGAAATAATATTATTAATACGGGAGGAACATATATGGCTATGTATGGCGATCTGAGGGACAAAAAAGTTATGGTTACAGGAGCGGCAAGCGGTATCGGCTTTGCTACAGCAAGGCGTTTTGCCGATGAAGGTTCTAAGGTTTTTATAGTTGACTATAACGAAACAGCTACTCTTAAAGTCATGAAGGATAATCCTGATTTTGCTGGCTGTTGCTGTGCTGATGTAAGTAAAGAAAACGATGTAGTTTCAGCCTTTGCAAAAATGGATGATGAATTGGGCGGCATCGATGTTCTTGTTTCAAATGCCGGTATAAGCATCAGAAGTGATTTTATTGATATAACTTATGAACAGTGGAAAAAAGTGATGGACATCAACCTGAACGGTATGTTCCTGTGTGCACGTGAAGCGGCAAGACGCATGTGCAGCCGGAAGAGCGGTGTTATTCTGATGACTGCTTCGACTAACGGCACGGAAGGCCATCGCTGGTACACTGACTATAATGCTTCAAAGGCCGGAGTCATTCTGCTTACAAAGAGCATGGCGCTGGAACTTGCACCGTATGTGCGCGTAAATTGCGTCTGCCCGGGGTACGTTCTTACTCCGATGCAGAAAGCGGAATACACGGAGGAAATGCTGGCAAAAGTTAACGAGGGCATTCCTATGAAACGTCATGCCGAGCCGGAGGAAATAGGTGCATTGTACGCATTTCTGGCTTCACACGAGGCAAGATATATAACCGGCGCTGATATCAGGATCGACGGAGGGGAAACGGCAGGATTATTCTAGGTTTAAGTCAGACCTTTACCGCATTGGGAATAATAAATGCTGTTTTTTTCTTTTACGTTTGTATACCTTGAATTCAATGTATTAACTATTGTTGATTGAAAGGGGACTTTACGTTGCCGGAAAATAAAAAACTTGTAAAAGGAACCATATGGACAGGTAATCCTGATTTGCCTATTGCAGACTACTTTTGTATCGAGGGCGGAATAATTTCACGGGTAGGGAAATTGGATGATATGCCATCGGACTGCACAGCAGGTGAGGTAGTTGATTTTACAGGAAATCTTATAGTTCCTGGATTTACTGATGCGCATGTCCACCTTACAGCATACTCGAAATTGAATCTGTATCCTAATCTGGCATCTGCTTCATCAATAGAGGAGCTTGGCGAAATGCTCAGCAAAGCTGTCTCGGAAGCGGAAAGAGGCTCCTGGGTACGCTGCATAAATTACAATGAAGCCAATTGGGCTAAGCCTGTCATACCTGACAGACTGTTCCTTGATTCGATTGCTCCTGATAACCCTGTCATAGTAAGCAGATACTGCGGGCATACACATATAGTAAATAGTGCTGCACTGAAAAAATGCGGTCTTTGGGATTCAGGGGATCCCAATATCATGCGTGATGCTGCAGGGCAGCCTACAGGGCTTATCAATGAGGGAGGGGCCTCCTCTATCATAGATGCGGTTGCAGGCGAATATGAGACGCATGAAAGACTGAAAAAGATAATGCGTGATGCATGCAGAAAGCTTTCATCGCTTGGTATAACGGCAGTCCATGCTTGCGATGCTCCGTCATACGCACTTGGAGAAAATTTATCAGTCCTTCAGGACATTGAAAAAGAAGGGGACCTTCCGATAAGGGTATTGTGTTACCATGACGAGCTCCCGAACTATACATTCAAGAGCGGCTACGGCAATGACAAAATTTCATTCGCAGGATTAAAACTGTTTATGGACGGGAGCCTCGGAGGTCATACAGCTGCGCTGCGCGATGAATATTCCGATGATGCCTCTACAAAAGGCCAGCTGAACCATTCAAGCGATGATTTGGAAAAAATAATAACTTCTGCACATAAAAAAGGGATACAGGTTCAGATACATGCCATAGGGGACAGGGGTATAGAACAGATCCTTGATGTGCTGGAAAAAGTAATAAGTAAAAATGGGATACCTGACCTTCCTTACCGTATAAACCATGCCATCGTATGCCCTCCTGATCTGATGGAGCGGATTGTAAAAATATCTGCTGTTGTCGATGTCCAGCCTACACAGGCATATACGGACAGAATGATGGCGCCGCTCAGACTCGGTTCCAAGCGTATGCCCTATTCATATTGTTACAAAACAATGATGGATAGCGGTATTATGCTTACGGGATCAAGTGATGCTCCGATAGAGGATCCAAATCCGTGGATTGCAATTTGGACAGCCGTATGCCTCAGCGATACTGACGGCAGTCCGCTGAAGGGGTTTGCCCCATGGGAAAAACTTAAGCTTGAAGAGGCTCTTAGAATATTTACCGTCAATCCTTGGATAGCTGTTGGTAAGGGAGGTGAATTCGGAACAATCAAAAAAGGCCGCAGAGCCGATTTTGCCGTAATTGACGGGAACCCCATGCAAATAGACGTGAACGCTCTGCGTAACGTTGACAACAAAGCTACTTTTGTAAATGGGGAGTGTGTATGGAATAAGGAAGAAAAGCATTAGCTGTTATTTTTCTGATTAAGCAGTGTAAAACTTTAACCGCACAAAGAAACCATGTTCCTGTACTTATTTTCCAAATTATTATTAACTTTGGGAGTGATAAAATATGGTAACCGAACAACGTACAGTTAAAAAACCTTCATTCCTTCTTGCCTTGGCCATTCTGGTCCTTATTACGGTGACAGTTTCGGCAGCTACTTTATATTACAAGGTAGATGTACATGCACCGATAGCCATGGTGGCAATAGTAATTGCATGTATCGGTGTTTTTTACCTTAAACACAGTTATTCAGAATTGGAAAGTGCTGCGCTCGACGGCGTAATGGCTGCAATGCCGGCCTGCATAATCCTTATGCTTGTAGGTATGCTCGTAGGTCTGTGGATGAGGGGCGGAGTAATACCAGGTCTTATTTATTACGGACTTAATTTTCTGAGCCCTAAAATATTCCCGTTTGCAACCCTGATCATTTGCTCGATCATATCCCTTTCAACAGGTTCCTCATGGTCGACAGAGGCAACGGTCGGTGTGGCAATGATGGGTATAGGAAACGGCCTTGGTGTTAATCCTGCGTTTACTGCCGGCATAGTTGTCTCAGGTGCTTATTTCGGAGATAAAATGTCACCGCTTTCAGACACCACGAACCTGGCTCCGGCAGTTTCTGGTTCCGAATTGTTTGACCACATAAAAGCGATGCTCTGGACAACAGGGCCAGCATATGTAATTTACGGAGCATTCCTTATCATAATGGGAGCGCGCTATGCATCAGCCGATCTTGATCCCGCAAGGATAGTTGCAATACAGAATATAATAAGCGCTGAGTTCCCAATCTCTATTGCATGTGTTATTCCTCCGCTGCTGGTTATAATAGCTTCGATCATGAAAATACCGGCTATTCCAGGTATAGTGATAGGTATGGTGGCAGGATTGGTGATGTGCTTTGTTAACGGTGCATCATGGGGTGATGTGTGGAACCTCAGCCAGTGGGGATATAAGCCTCAGCTTTGTGCGGAAATAGCCGCAATGACAAAAATGACTGATGTGGTTGCTATCCTGCAGACTCATGGCATTCAGCTGACGCCTGAGGCGGCGCTTGATGCGAGCAAAACGATAGCGCGTCTTGTCGGCCGCGGCGGCATGCAGGGAATGATGTGGTCTGTATCCCTGGCTATACTTGCGATGGCCATGGGCGGATTCCTTGAAGCTATGGGAATACTGAATGTACTTTTGGAAGTGCTGACAAAATATATCCGCAGGGCAGGCGGGCTTATCACTGCGACGATAGCGTCATGTTTTGTATCCAACCTCCTGACCGGCAGCCAATACCTATCTATAATCATTCCGGGACGTATGCTCAGGCCAAAATTTGAAGAGAGCGGGCTTGCACCAAGAATGCTCTCACGTTCTCTAGAGGACTGCGGGACACTTACATCCGTCCTGATACCATGGAACGTATGCGGCGGATACGCTGCAGCTGTGCTTGGTGTTCCAACACTTATGTATGCGCCTTATGCGGCCCTCAACTGGATCACGCCTCTGATAGCCATATTCATAACCTATTTGGGAATTGGCATATTCTGGCGCGGGAAAGACGGCGTAGATAGGATAGAAAGACGTACTTTGCTGGAATCTCCGGCCGACGGGAATAAATAGTTTATTGATAAATAAATTTATGCTTTTGTTTATTTGTATTATATAGACTGGATAAAAAAGATGCTGCGGCAAAATTGCAATCAATTTTGCTGCAGCATCAATATAAATTGATTTTCATCAGAAACATGATTATTCCTTGATTAACTCCTTCCCTTCACCAATCTGTTACTGTATTTATAAGCTGCGGTTCCATATATGGGTTTTATATTATTGCCGCACCGTACTGGTGTGAAATATAAATTTTTATGGAAGAGGGCATGTATGCTGCTTAATCCGCAGTCAGGCATAATAAGCGTTTTCTAGTATATAGGCGTAGTAAGTTTTGCAATATTTGGAGCTTATACTGCCATGCATAAAAAAATGGATCTATTCGGCGTTTTCGTGCTGGCATTTACCGGGGCATGCGGCGGATGGATTATGCGCGATGTCATAATGGATACAGGTGTTCCTGCCTTTTTCTCAAGCTATGCCACGATCCTGCTTGCAGTGGCATCAGTTTTGCTTGTATTTATACTTCCAGGAATTTTTAAGGCAAGGTTGCTTCTTATTATGCTTGATGCGCCAGGATTAAGTTTTTTTTGCAGCAGATGCCGCTGTCAAAGCAATTCATCAGAATTATAATTTTGTCCAGTTTGTTTTTGTTGCTGTAATAACGGCTGTCGGTAGCGGCATTCTCAGTGATGTGCTGGAGCAGAGAGTCCCTGTTATTTTTCGAAGGGATATTTATGCTTGTCGGCAGTTTTTGGGGTAGGCTATCTGTGGTGCTTTTATCCTTTATCATGGGAAAAAATCGGGCTGTACAGTTCTATTGCCATTATTTTTTCTATACGCATAATTTGTGTTTATTTGCATATTAATTTGCCTGTACTTAAGAGATTCTGTAAAACACGGCATACGAAATATATATTGTATATTGTGCGGTGCTCTCAGTCATTTGTCATATCTGAATAAAACACTGCACCTTCAGCCGCGTCGGTGAAAATACATTGGAATGTAAAAACATGAGCATTTTCTTTAAAAGCATACCGTTGCAAAAAAGAGGGGAAATGATTGCAAATCTTTTCCCCTCTTTCATACTTTATCAGACTACTGTCCAGACCTGATATTCTTATTCCTTTGTTTTGAACAGCACTATAGATTCAGGAACCAAAACCCTGAAAGTGAAAGTTTCAGTTATAAAGAAACTTACATCTGTATTTGTATGCGACTGGTAACCTATTGAGAAGTCCTGTCCGATCACGAGTTCACAGTTGCCTTCTTTGATTGATGCCAGCATTGATGTCTGATACTGCGGTGAAAGGATTATACGAGAGTCGTCGCCCAGCAGATCCTTTATCCTGTTAATTAAAGGATATCCCTGGGAAGATGTTTTGATCTTAGTCCAAAGAGGGAGCGGACATACAAGGGCGTAAGGACCCTCAACCGAATGTGAGCCTAGAATCGTCAGAGCTTCAGCGACAGCCTGAAGGATAGATTCATCTTCAAGCGCCAGTTCAACATGATCATTGTCTGCTTCAAGCTCCATGCCAAGTATGCCTGCATCCTCAAGGCCACGGAATATAGCTGTGTCCTCAAACAGGGCAGCTTTTCTGGCAGCCTCGATAACAGGCGAGAAGTCCACTGTTTTTGATTTCCTGCTGATGTCGTCCAGATCCCACATAGGCATTGAGAACGGGACCCTGACTTCAACCAGAGGCAGTGATTCACGTATGCCGTAGCTTACATCCTCGACCGGTGTTTCCTCAACTAGAGAAAGAGTCCCTTCCGATACAGAGTCACAATTCCACCCTAACGGTCCGGTTACGCCCACAGCCTTTCTTCCAGCAAGAACGCCCTTAAATACTGCTTTTGCCTGTTCATCTATTTCTTCCCAGGCTGCTGGTACTATTGGAGCAAGTGATCTTTTCAGAATGTCCATTTTTGGTCCTCCTTCAAAGGTTTATTATCAAAGTTTGCCTATGCCCAGGTCCGCATTGCGTGAATCAGCCGGTGCCTCATGAGTGCCGAGAGGTTCAGTGGTAAAAAGGTAATCGTGCAGCTCTTTGTCCCAGTTTTCCATATTGCGGCGCACCCATTCAATAAGCATAGCTGCGTGCTCTTTTTCTTCATCCCTGTTGTGTGCCATGATTCGTTTGAGTTCTTCGTCGGATGCAGTGGCGACCCTCTGGTTATACCAATCTATGGCTTCCAGTTCTTCCCGCAGGCTCGTTATTGCTTTTGAAATATCGAGTGTCTTGCTGTCCATTTTGTCATATGGTTCAGTATATGCCATTTAAATGCTCCTCTCTGCTTTTTATTTAAAATAAATTAATATAACATATTTATTATACTATTGCATATTGTTTTATGCATGGCGTCGGTAGTATTGCTAATTGATGGATGGTAAAATTACCGCAACGTTTTTGTTCTTTTATGGCTGCTATCGATTATGGAGGAGTAGATATGTCCAGTTGTTCGTGCAATAAAATTAATGATCATTCCTGCAGTGTTGTAAAGTCGGAAATGCTTTCAGACCGCATATATTGGCTTACAGTGAAGTCTCCTGAGCTGGCGGCAAAAACACGTCCGGGAAATTGTGTGATGGTTTTCCCGTCAGAAGGGCTGGACCCACTGCTTGGAAGGCCTTTCGCTGTCGCAGATACAGAACCGGATAAAAGCGAGCTGTCTATTTGCTATATGTTGTGCGGGAAGGGAACAGATATCATGTCAAGACTTCAGCCCGGCGCGAACATACGGGTAAGGGGTGTGCTTGGCGTTCCGCTGCCTGAAGCAGACAACGGTATCCATATCGCTGCAGGCGGTGTTGGAATAGCCATATTCCTGCTTTTCAATAAATTATTCAGTAAAAGAATCAAAGGTTTATATTTGGGTATACCTGGACGCGGATATGAAAAATATGCTGAAAAGATCCTATCTTTGGCTCCGAACGCAAGGATTTTCACAGATGACTCTTCATTTGGCGATGGCGACAGTATGTTTAAAGTATTACCTGAAAATCTCTCTGAAAATGAAAAAATATGGTCATGCGGACCACAGGGTTTTCTGATGGCCCTTAAAAAATATTATTCAAGGCAGCAGGAGAGGCTTTATTTCTCGCTTGACAACAGGATGGCCTGCGGTTACGGAGGATGTATGGGGTGCGTAGTAGAAACGAAAGAAGGCATGAAGAGGCTCTGTGTTGATAAATCATTATTCAGAGCTGATGAGGTGATCGGTCATGGATTTTGATCTTTCAGTCAGAATAGGCAAAATAGAACTTAAAACACCTGTAATTATCGCTTCAGGTGTATGGCCTTATGAGGAAGAATTCTGGAGGGAAGAAAGGCTTCATGGAGTTGGAGCAGTATGCACAAAGGCGATAAGCCTGAATAACAGGGCAGGGAACAGCGGAACAAGGCTTTGGGAAACACCTGCGGGGATGCTCAACAGTATAGGTCTGCAGAATATAGGGGTTGGGAGTTTTATAGAAAAATATCATTCCATGCTCATAAACTGCGGCTGTCCTGTAATAGCCAATGTAGTTATGGAAAGTGAAGCAGAAACTGCCGAGACCCTCATGCGGCTTAGGGATTCTGGCTGTATTTCAGCCGTTGAACTTAACATATCATGTCCTAATGTCGACGGAGACGGTATGGCCTGGGGCATATCAGAGCATGGAGCAGCGGCTGCCGCAAGACTTGCACGCAAATCATGGGACGGTCCACTGTGGGTGAAGATGACTCCCCAGGCTCCCTATCCTGCCGGAGTAGCCCGTGCAATTGAAAGCGAAGGTGCCGATGCGCTTGTTGTTGCAAACACCTGGCTTGGGATGGCAATGGACATTACGAAAGCAAAACCGGCATTTGTCCGTACTGTTGCCGGATTGTCCGGGCCGGCGGTTTTCCCTCTTGCACTCAGGCTGGTGTGGGATGTTTGCGGAGCAGTATCTATTCCGGTCATCGGCTGCGGGGGCGTCACGACTTCTGCAGATTGCGCTGCCATGATGCTTGCAGGTGCATACGCTGTTGAAGCGGGAACGGCTTTTTTCAGGAACATAAATGCCGGCAGGAAAATATGTGACGGACTGCCGGTTATGCTAGGGCAATACGGTATTGCAAAAATTTCAGAAATTACCGGCATGGCTAGATAAGAGCGTCTCGGATTATTTTTTGCAGTCAGTTATATTATATGCGCTGCATCCTGCAGACAGTGAATGCTTAGAATGCTGCAGGATGCATTTACATAATGCATCTCAATATCAGGATAGTATATTTCCTGTAAAAACGGATCTTTGTCGGCTGAATATCGTAAAAACGCAGACTATTCGTTCATCATTGATGTTTTCCAGATGTCCTTATCTGATACGTTTTTAAGTGCATGCAGTATGTTGCTTTTTATTTCAGGAGCGGTCTCCTCCATTTTTGCAAGCAGTTCCTTTGTTTTTTTACGTTTTGATTTGTCACTGTAAGGGCAGCATGAACTTGTCACGGGAAGATCCAGCCTTTCAGATTCCATTATGATGCGTCTTTCTTCAATATACAGCATCGGCCGTATCACACGGATCTCCGTACGCGTCATATATGTGTGCGGATGATAGCACTTGAATCTTCCGCCGTAGAAGAGATTCAGCAGGACTGTTTCTGCCGCATCGTCTTTATGATGTCCGAGAGCGATTACATTGAAGCCGTTGCTTTTTGCATGGCTTGCAAGGATGCCTCTCCTCAAATTAGCACACAGGCTGCATGGGGATCGTTCCTCACGCTGGGCAATTATCCTGTATGTTTCGTGATTGATGACGGATAACGGTATTCCTATAGTGTCCATGTATTCTCTGATATATGCGAGGTCCATCGAACCGCCCGACTGGTCTATTATGCAGGCGGCAAGACTGAAATCTACCGGGCTTCTTCTTTTAAGTGAAGCGAGGGCCAGAGAAAGGAGCAGACTGTCTTTGCCGCCAGAAAGCCCGATCATTATTCTGTCTTTAGGGCGTATCATGTTATAATCCCCAATGGATTCTCCGATAAAGCGCATTATTTTTTGCGATATAGGGTATAGTTCTCCAAAATTCTTTTCCAGGGGAAATACCTCCTTTTGCTGAATGTCTTAATCCTATCACACATGGAGGTTGTGGCATGAGGAAAAATAAAATTATCCTTGCTGATGGCAATAATCTTTTTATAGATGCTTTGAGGATGATACTTGAAAAGGAATCTGACTTTGCAGTTTTAGCAAGCCTCAGCAGCGGTATAGACGCAATAAGGGAAGTCAGGGAGCTTCATCCCGATGTTATCGTAATGGGAGAGGCTATGTATGACGTAAGTCTGTTTGCTGTTGCGCGTGAATTGAAGCGCGACAATAAAAATATACGATTTCTTTTTATAATTAAAGATAGAAATCCTGATTTGCTGACTTTACTTGGTGAAATTGAAAATATGGGGGTTGTGCAGGATAAATCTGATATTTCGGAGTTTATGACGGCGCTTCGTGCCGTAGCTAAAAATGAACGCTACATAAGCCCTGAAGTTATAGCAAATTTAAGAACTTCCCTGCAGCATGAGCAGAAAAATTATGACCCGCTTGAAAATATAACACAGCGTGAGAGGGAGATTCTTTACTGGGTAGCGCATGGACTTACAAATAAAGAAATATCAAGAAAAGTGTATCTTTCGGAAAAAACGGTAAAAAACCATGTAAGCCATATACTCAAGAAACTTGGGCTTGAAGATCGCACCAAAGCAGCTGCGCTTGCATGGCAGAAAGGCCTTCCCCTGGTCCCGGAAGAATATTATTCTTCTTCGGATATGAATTTACTGTAGCCGTCGCGTGGGACAAAGATGTCCTGTTGTGGTAATATTTATTGGATAAATTACCTGCATAGTTGTTACAGCGCTCCGTTTCAGAGTCGTCTTTTATTGTAGGAGGCTGGGTTTTGACTGTAAGAAAAAGTTTTTCATTTTTTTTAGCCATAGTAATTGTATCGATCATTGGTGTGCTTTTTTCCAGCGTTGATTCGTCCACCTTTGATGTTTTGCAAAAGACAAATCCCGTGCTGCTTTCGTTTGCTTTTTTGCTTGTTGCCGCAGGGTGGCTTCTTGATGCGTTCAAATTTATCTGTCTGGCCAGGGCGGCAGGCGAAAAACTTACTTTGAAGCAGACATTGCCTGTTATATGGATAAATTATTTTGGAGCCGCAATTACTCCTATGCAGAGCGGAGGAGGTCCATTCCAGATATATCTGCTTTATAAAAACAATATATCGGTAGGGAAGTCCATTGCAATAACGCTGGTGAGAACACTGCAGGTAATTTTTCTGCTTGCCTTGATAATTCCGTTCTCCCTTGTTTCAGAGTCTGATTTTATAAGAAGGCATTCTTTGATCCAGTGGTTTGCCGTTTATGTAATAATTTTTATAGCCATATCGGCGGTGGTGCTTGTTATAAGCGTAATGAGGCCGCAATGGATAAAAAGATGGAGCAGCGGCATACTTGTCCGCCTTAAGCATTTTGGGCTCATAAATCCCAGGTTCCTACTCCATGCAGTGCGCTGGGTAAACAGGGAGATAGATAATTACAGCTCCAACATAAGGCTTTTCATGTCTACGGGGAGAAATTGGTTCATTGTTTCTGTAATAGCAGCTGTAATACATTTGTGGGTATATATGTCAATAATGCCATGCCTAATTATCGCTGCCGGCTTCAGTGTAAAATATATGCAGTGCATGCTTGCCGAATCACTCCTCCTTTTTATTCTGTATTTTGTACCGACACTTGGGGGCAGCGGAGCTGCCGAAGGCGGGGCTGCGGCCGTATTCGGTCTTTTTGTGCCGTGGAACCTGGCCGGTGTAATGGCTGTCTCATGGAGGCTGATTTCCGAATATACAGGCACTGCACTAGGAACGGTTATAGCAATAAACTTCTCGGATGGTGCGGTGCAGAAGAACTGATGAAAGAAAATAAAGAAAAATTTGAGGATGACAATGGTAAATAAAAGAATAAGTTCTATTGCATTTAAATGCAGAGGGATTTTCTGGGGTGTTTTTGCTGCAGGCGTTCTTGTTTTTCCCGATGATTTCAACATGATGCGTTTTATAGGCGGCCTTTTCATACTTATTTGCGGACAGGTTCTGCGGTTCTGGGCTGCAGGATATATCCCGAAATACAGGACTGAAACCATAGGCGCACCTGTCCTCGTTACGTGGGGACCTTACAGATGGATAAGAAATCCGTTATATGCAGGGAACTTTATAATGGGTGTCGGATGGGCGATAATGGTCGGTTGGAAATGGGTCATAGTCTTTGCAGTGGCTTTCTTTTTGTTGTATTGCCTTATAGTTATACCGGCAGAAGAGGAATTTCTTCTGTCTAAATTCGGGAATACCTATAAGGAATACAAATCAAATGTCCCGGCCCTTTTACCGTTAAGGTTAGGAAATCATATATCCGGACTCAGGCAAAAAAGACACGCCTTCAACGCTAAAGTTGCCTGGTCGCAGGAAATATATTCCATACGCGTAAACGTAGCAGTTACATTGCTTATTGCGGCCAGGCTGTATTTTAATTTTAAATAGCCTTGAATTCAGTTTCCGTCCTGGGCTTCAGTACAGGTACGAAAATATCAAGCGAATCAAGGTTGATGACCATCCCGTCCTGTCCGGCCACGGTCCTTGTAAGGTCTGTGGCTATGCGGTCGACATATTTATCCGGTCCCGATTCGAGAAGGAACACTCCCATATGCGTGATTGTCGCGAGTTTTGGGTGGAGCCTGCCGAGCAGTTCGCCTACATCTTCTATGGACATATGGTCCAGCCTCGGTTTTTTGTCAGGGAAAGGAGCGTTTATTGAAATATATGAGCAGTCTTTGTACCTGTCTGCCAGATAATCCAGTGGTTTTGTGTCGCTGATTATGCCCCATGTGGCACATCCTGTTTTTCTGAATATCCAGCCGAAACAGTCGACACCATGATGTATAAGTGCAACGGGTTCTATTGAGACACCGGAGCCAAGCTCTATTGTCCTGCCGTCTTCCGGTACGTATATATTCTCAACCTTTTTTGCAAAATATCCTGTAAGGACAGGATCAGGGCAATTGAACGCATCTTCCGGAAGCACAACCGACCCCTGTTTTTCAAAACCTCCGCCAGTCATCGCTTCTGCAAGAACATTCACATCGGTACTGTGATCAATGTGCCTGTGCGTCAGCAGTATAGTGCGAATGTCATGCGGGGTCAAGAGCCGGTGATGCATCGCATATATGGCACAGACTTCCTGGGCCCGGATCTATTACGCCGCTGAGTCCGCCGTATGTGAACCAGATCCCGCCGGTATATCGTGTTTGTTTCATCATGCTGAATCTGGCTCCGGCTGTTCCAAGGTAACGAACAAAATTTGCAGGGTATGAAAAACTCTTTTGCATTTATATTCCTCCGACAGCAATTACTTGACTCAAAAATATGAGGCATGCAGCCTAATTTTTTAAGGATGAAAGCATATATGCACAGTTTATCCTTTATGCCGGTCAGTGTCAGCTCCGTGCCGGCTGCTCAGTATTTATGCATATAAGGCTGTTTAATAAAAAACGCATAAATTATTAGGCATCTATCTTCCTAATGAAACATAAAAACGCATTTTTGATTATATAACGATCCATTCTTAATGTAATCAGTATGTTACCACCATATATAATTTTGTCCATTTTTCTTTAATATTTTTCTTCTTTCTTTATGATCAGGTATATATTTTTCAACTTCAGACCAAAAGCGCTGGGAGTGATTCATGTGTATCATATGGCATAATTCATGTACAGCCAGATATTCAAGCAGATCGGGAGGCACAAGGGCAAGACGCGTGCAGAAAGTTATGTTGCCTTTCGCAGAGCAGCTTCCCCAAATTGTCTTAACTGTTTTTATATTGATTGATTTTGGATTCACTTTGATAAGCTTTGTCCATTTAGGCAGTATATTTCTCAGTTCTGTATAAAGAGACCGTTTGTACCATGATTCAAAAATTTGATATTCAGAGCCCATTCGATCTTTTCTGATAAGGAATGTGCCGTTTATAAGCTCAAGAGCTTCTGCACTGTTATCATCAGTCCAAGCCAAATCATATTCTGTACCTTTGAAAAAAAATTTTTCTCCCGTAACGTATGCATGCGGCGGTCGTACCATTTTTCCAGCTTCTTTTTTTTCGATATCATTAAAAAGTTTTGCCATGTTATCGGATATTATGGTTTTAAGTTTATAAGTACTGTATGACGGCGGGCATAGAATAAAATATTTTCCGTACGGATCAATGCCTGCAGCTATTTTTTTTCTTCTTGGATTTTTTATTATTTCAAAATTTTCCCCGCATATTGATATAATATCAGCCATATATCATTTCCCCCCCATCTGTATGAAGTTATACTATAAAAATGTTGATTTGGGTATTACGACAGATGCAGAGGTGCATGGCATGTTTTTGCCGTGCCGTTAATAAAAATATAATAACAAGAGAGGCCGCGTCATTATGACAAAATACCAGACTGAAAGGCCCTGCCTAAGATCGGATTTCCTTCCGGTGAGCAGCAAAGATATGGAACAAAGAGGATGGGAAGAGCTTGATTTTCTTATCATTACAGGCGACGCGTATGTAGACCATCCGAGTTTCGGCACTGCTGTGATTTCAAGATGGCTTGAATATCTTGGCTACAGGGTAGGTATAATAGCCCAGCCTGACTGGAGGAGCCCGGAAGATTTCTCCAGGATGGGCAAACCGCGTCTTGGAGTCATGCTCACGGCAGGAAATCTTGATTCTATGCTTAACCACTATACGGCTTTAGGGAAAAAAACGACGTTTCGATGATTACTCTCCAGGCGGCAGATCAGGGATGCGCCCTGATAGGGCTACTCTCGTATACTGCAATAGGGTGAGAGAACTGTGGAAAGATATCCCGATGATAATAGGCGGTGTAGAGGCAAGTCTGAGGCGCATGGCGCACTATGATTTCTGGAGCGATTCTGTACGCCGTTCAATACTTGTTGACAGCAGATCTGATATCCTAGTGTTCGGAATGGGCGAGCTTGCTGTAGCCGATGTCGCTGCTGCGCTGGCGGATGGCCGGGCCGCAGGAGATATAAGAGAAATTCCAGGAACATGCTGGAAAACCCATAATTGTGACAACGCAAAAGATGCTGTCGTGCTGCCTTCATATGAAAACGTCAAGGCGGACAAACGTCTTTTTGCCCAGGCGTTTAAAAGATTTTATCTTGAACAGAACCATGTGAGGGGCAGCCGGCTTATTCAGGATCAGGGGCCGTGGCATATAGTGCATAACAGGCCATCAAGACCGCTTACCGAGAAGGAAATGGATGTGATTTACGGACTTCCTTATACCCGCATGTGGCACCCTGACTATGAAAAATCCGGGGGAGTGCCTGCTCTTGAGGAAGTAAGATTCAGTATTACAAGTCACCGCGGATGCTTCGGCGAATGCGCATTCTGTGCCATTTCATCGCATCAGGGCAGGATAATCCAGCGCAGAAGCGACGAATCTATGATAGCCGAGGCAAAAATGTATAAGAAAATGAGCGGATTTAAGGGTATATACACGATGTAGGAGGCCTACAGCTAATTTTATGTCACCTTCATGCAGCGTGCAGTCCGAGCGCGGGGCCTGTACCGGAAGTCATGTCTTTATCCGGAACCGTGTAAAAAACTTCGCGCTGATCATACCGAATATATCGAATTGCTTAGGAAACTCAGAAATATACCAGGAATCAAGAAAGTGTTCATAAGGTCGGGGCTGCGTTATGATTATATTCTGGCCGACAAGGAAGGGAAGTTTCTGGAAGAGCTATGCCAGTACCATATAAGCGGGCAGCTCAAGATAGCGCCTGAACATGTGAGCAGTGCGGTCCTTGCGTTTATGAGAAAACCTCAGCAAAATATCACTATGCAGTTTATGTCCATGTACCGCGAGATGAATATAAAGCTTGGAAAAAAGCAGTTTCTTGTTCCGTATTTTATGTCTTCCCACCCAGGAGCGACTTTGAACGACGCTGTCGAGCTTGCCGAGTTTGTAAGAGACAGCGGCCTGCGCCCTGAACAGGTGCAGGATTTTACCCCTACGCCAGGGACTGTATCCACATGTATGTATTACACGGGAATAGATCCTCTTACAGGAAAAGAGCTGTATGTGCCGAAGGACTATGAAGAAAAAAGAATGCAGAGAGCCCTGCTCCAGTACTGGATCCCTGAGAATGCGGAACTTGTGCGCAAGGCTTTGGAAAAAGCCGGACGCCGCGACCTTATAGGTCAGGGTAGGAAATGCCTTGTGCATGAGCGTTTTTCCTCAGTCAGAAAAAATAAATCGGGTATGGACAATCATTGTCGCAAGATATAAAATCCTCTTTATGCTTTAGTCAGGATACTATGGGAGGTCACACCTATAATGAAAAGAACGGCTATTATACTTGTTGCGGTACTTGCGCTTTTCTCAATGTATTCTGTCGCTTTTGCGGCAGATGAAAAAGTCGGTTATATTGATGACATGGCTGGTGCTTCAGCAAATTCCCGAAATTTAAACAGGCCCAGCAGCAGCTTGATGCTATAGGAAAGAAAAAATCAGACGTGGCGAAAGCGGCGTTTGATAAAGAAACGGATGACAAGAAAAAAGCGGTTATCGTCGAGAACCTTCAGCTTGATATGCGTAATGAAGAAGCCAAGCTGATGACTCCGATACTTAAAGAGGTCAACAATGTAATAGCAAAGGTTGCAAAAGCCAAGGGAATAACAATAGTACTCAATAAGGGACTTGTTATCTACGGCGGAATAGATATTACAAACGATGTGGTAACTGCTCTTAAGCGATAAAATGATATTTTAAAAGGCGGCGCGCCGTTCCATTAATTTGGAATGGCGCTTTTTTTATTTATTAATATGCCTGATGCTATAATAAAATACAGTTGGCTGCGTTGTAAAAACAGACTGTGAAATCGGATAGCGGTGATTGCATGACTTTGATCTTATGGCTGATAATAGGCTACTTGGCTGGATCTTGTCCTACCGGATTCCTTGCTGTAAAAATCATCAAAAGTTCTGATATCAGGAATTTCGGTTCCGGGAACATAGGGGCCACTAATGTCGGCAGAGTGCTTGGCAGAAAATGGGCTGTGGCAGTTGCTGCTTTTGATATGTTCAAAGGCGGCATAGCTGCGCTTCTGGCATTACTTTTTACAGGCAGCGATGTTGTTGTCGCACTTACCGGCGCGTTTGCTGTTTTGGGACATAACTATCCTGTATGGCTTAACTTCCGCGGCGGCAAGGGGGTTGCCACTACATTCGGAGTATTTGGATTTTTTGATTTTTTTAACCCATGGCCTGCCCTTATTGGGGGAGGAATTTGGTATATAACCATGAAAAAGACAAAATATGTTTCTATTGCGTCGATGTTGGGATTGTTTGTCTCAGCCTTTCTTATGCCGGTTTTTTCAATGCCCGCGCCGTATTATTTGACGGCATTTTCCCTTGCGGCTCTGTCGGTATGGCGTCATAGAGGGAATATAGAAAGAATAAAGCTTGGTACTGAAGTAAAGGTGAAATAGCAATACAGGAATATCTGATAAGGACCGGATACTTTTATTTGACTGAATAATTTTTTCAGAACTTCTGTTTGACTGTCCCCCATAGCACACAGTTATTTTTAGGCAGAAAACCTTTTGATTCCCACATAAATATTGACTTATACTGACCAAAATTATATAATCATAGCAATTCAGAGAAATGGAGTGACCGGTATGTCATCACCGTCATCGAGCCTTACTAAATTATTGAGGAATATATAGCGCAGCTTCTTGAAGAAGACAGTGAGGGCAGCGTTTCTTTAAGAAGAAAGGACCTGGCTGAGCGTTTCGGATGTGTTCCAAGCCAGATAAATTATGTGCTGCGCAGCCGGTTTGCACCGGAAAACGGGTTCCTCGTTGAAAGCCAGAGGGGCGGTCATGGCTATATACGTGTCATCCAGCTAAATTTTAAAAACTGTGATGAAGAAGTTGTGCATCTTTCTGATCTTGTCGGCAATGCAATAACGGAGCAGGAATCCCGCAGGCTGCTAGTTAACCTCCAAAACAGGAAAGTACTGTCTCCGAGAGAGAGGCTGATAATAGAAGTGTCTCTCCGGAATCAGGAGGATAACGGTCGGACACTGTTCGATGTCTCTCCGTACCGCCGTGACCTGATGAGGGCGGAACTGCTTAAAAAACTTCTTACAAGTCTAGCGCTTGGGTGAGGTGATTTGTTATGTTGTGTGAACGTTGCGGCGTAAACTCTGCTGAAGTGTTTCTTGTCAGGATAGTTGAAGGAGAAAAACAAGTCGAGCATGTCTGCCGGAAATGTGCAAAAGAAATACTGCCGTTTGATGAGGCGGCAAAAATGATGAGAATGACATTTTCCCTGGAAGGGATAATGGATATGCAGGAGTTGCTGAAAGACATTATTTCACCTGTATTTCCCGACCTGTATGGTGAAAATGACGGTGATCTAATATGCCCGCATTGCGGCGGCGCTTTGTCAAGAAATATGTTTGCCGGTGAAGATGAAAATGTTTCCGTGGATCATTATGAGAATGCTCGTGATGACTTGTTTGTAGATGAAATTACATCTCTGAAAAATGAGATGGAAATTGCAGTACGTGATGAAAATTACGAACTGGCAGCTGAAATCAGGGATAAAATCAAGGCTATTGAAAATAAAGAAGGAAAGCAGAGGACTTAATTTCCGATGTGGCAGAATTTTACAGAAAAGGGCAAACAGGTTTTCCAACTGGCACATAAGGAGGCTTTGCGTCTCGGTCATGACGTTGTAGGTACCGAGCATATACTGCTTGCACTTATTAGTGATACGGAAGGCGTGATCCCTCAGATCATGTCTGTTTTTGGAATAGAGCCAGATGTACTTAAGACAGAAATAGAGCATCTGGCCGGGGTAAACGAACCTAAGCTAGTGATAGTTGATCTTCCTTCAAGCCCGCGTGCGAAGCTGGTAATTGACCTTTCCATGAGGGAAGCCCGCAGGATGGGTGTTAACTACATAGGCACAGAACATATACTGCTCGGCATACTTGCGGAAGGCGAAGGGATGGCAGCGCAGCTGCTCGCCTCGCATGGAATGGACCTTACAAGATGCCGTAAAGTCGTGACAGACCTTGTCCGTGGAATGAGACAGGAATCATCCGATCGCCAGAGCGGGCGTCAGGGAACATCTTCCGACAAGTATGAAACTCCTGTGCAGACTAAAACTCCGACACTCGACCAGATGGGCATTGATCTTGTCCAGATGGCTAAAAACGGGGAACTTGATCCTGTCATAGGCAGAGAAAAAGAAATACAGCGCGTTGTACAGATCCTTTCACGCAGGACAAAGAACAACCCTGTCCTTATAGGCGAACCAGGCGTTGGCAAAACTGCTATAGCTGAAGGACTTGCGCAAAGGATACTTTCGGGCGATATACCTGAGATACTTAAAGACAAGCGCGTTATGCAGCTTAATGTCGCCAACCTTGTTGCAGGAACAAAATACCGCGGTGAGTTTGAAGAGAGAATGCGCCGGATAGTTAAGGAAATAAAAGAGGCAAAAAAGTCATACTATTTATTGATGAGATACATACCCTAGTCGGTGCCGGCGGGGCCGAAGGGGCTGTAGATGCGGCAAATATACTTAAGCCCAGCCTTGCAAGGGGTGAATTCCAGGTCATAGGAGCCACTACGACGACAGAGTATCGCAAATATATTGAAAAGGATGCAGCTCTGGAACGCCGTTTCCAGCCTGTACAGGTCGATGAGCCGTCAGAGCCTGACACTGTGAGCATACTCAAAGGACTTAGGGAAAGATATGAGGAGCATCACAATGTTAGGATAACTGATGATGCGCTTATCGCTGCAGCACGGCTGTCCCAGCGTTACATCACCGACAGGTTCCTGCCGGATAAGGCAATTGACCTTATAGATGAGGCTTCTGCGAGGGCTCGTATAAATACCCTTGAAACTCCTGATGACATCAAGACGCTTGAAAAAAGCGTCGAAGACATTCGCAGGGAAAAAGAAGCTGCTGTCGCATCGCAGGAATTTGAAAAAGCGGCAGATCTCCGCGATGAAGAGAAAAAGCTTCTGGAACAAGTGTCAGAGTGGCGTAAGACATGGAACGAATCAGTAAAAAAATTCACGCCCGATGTCAGATCTGAGGATATTGCCGCAATTGTATCGGAATGGACAGGAGTCCCTGTTACCCAGCTTACAGAGAAGGAAAGCATGCGGCTTTTGAGGATGGAAGATGAAATAAAGGTCAGGCTTGTCGGTCAGGATGAAGCCGTCCAGGCCGTTGCAAGTGCTATACGCAGGGCTCGCAGCGGTTTAAAAGACCCGGCACGCCCTGTCGGCAGTTTTCTGTTTCTTGGCCCGACAGGTGTTGGTAAGACAGAACTTGCACGCTCACTTGCGAGGTTCATGTTCGGCAGCGAGGATGCAATGGTAAGGATCGACATGAGCGAATATATGGAACGCCATGAAGCGGCAAAGCTTATAGGCGCGCCTCCGGGATATGTCGGATTTGAAGAGGGCGGCAAACTTACTGAGGCAATAAGACGCAGACCATATGCCGTAGTGCTCTTTGATGAGATAGAAAAGGCGCACCCCGATGTATTCAATGTTCTCCTGCAGCTTCTTGAAGACGGCAGACTTACGGACGGACAGGGACATCTTACAGATTTTCGAAATGCTATCGTCATAATGACAAGCAATATAGGCGTAAGCGAGTTCATGAAAGGACGAAGCCTGGGGTTTGCGGAACCTGAAAATTCAGTTGGTGAGATAGATGTAAGCAAAATGAAGTCTACTATACTTGATGAAGCCAAGCGTATATTGAGGCCTGAATTCCTCAACAGAGTCGACGAAATTCTCGTCTTTAATACGCTCGGGAGGAACGAACTGCTCAAGATCGTGGATATAATGCTTGCTGAAGTAATTCAGCGTACCTGTGACTGCGGCATCGATCTTGAAATTGGAATGGAAGCTAAAAAATTATTACTTGATCGCGGTTATGACCCTAAATACGGAGCAAGGCCGCTTAGAAGGGTAATTCAGAAAATGCTGGAGGATCCATTGTCCGGCCTTATGCTGGAGGGGACTGTCGCAAACGGTGATAAAGTAACTGTTGGAGTTTCGGAAGACAAATTAATTTTTAACAATTCAAAAAATTAGCTTTAAAAATCAGGGAGCGACTACGTATTTTGTCCTCTCTGATTTTTGTTTTTTGTGATAGCATTCATAATATTGTTTTAAAAAAGCAGATGAGGTTCAGGAGGGGTTTTTATTATGTCATTTAAGAAAACGTTAAGTACCGTAGCTGTGTTTTTGTTTGCGCTTCTTGTCTGTGTATCAGTCTCATATGCAGCAGAAAAGCCTGTATTGACAGTAGGTTCTCAGACTCTTGACGAACAGGAGATGCTTCAGATGATGGCCAACTCGGCAGGCGGAAACCAGATGATGGTCGGTATGATCCTTCAGCAGTCAACTCTGAAGGACAGAGTCGAGATTGCCAACCAGATGGCTGACGCCATACTTTTTGCCGAAGCAGCAAGATCCAAAGGACTCGATGCGCGCTCCGATGTGGCATTTAAGATCAAGTGGCAGACGATGCAGATACTAATGGAAGCATATTTCGATCAATATTCTTCAAAGTGGGATATGAGCGAAAAAGCCCTGAAAAAATATTATGAATCGCATCTTAACGAATTTTATCAGGCACCAGCGGCACATACACGACACATCCTCTGTGAAACAGAAGGCGATGCACTGAATGCGGCCATGGAGATATACAGAACAAAGGATTTTGCAAAGGTTGCGGCACAGTACAGCCGTGACCCGAATAATGCTGAAAAAGGCGGAGACCTTGGCTGGGTAGAAAAAGGAGTAATGGATCCGGCTGTTGATAAAGCGATATCAGGAGCACAGATCGGTTCGTTGGTAGGGCCTGTCAAGAGCGAATTTGGCTGGCATATTATAGAAGTGACCGAACGCCGTCCGGGAAAACAGCTGTCATTTGCCGAGGCTTCCCAGGAAGTGGTTCAGCGCCTGCAGAAATATTATCTTGACAGCGAACTTAAAGAGCTTAGGGCCAAATATAAAATTACGGTCGATGAGAAGGCTCTTGCAAACCTTGGCGGTATCCCGGCACCTGCTTCTGAAAAATAATGACAATTAAAAATAACATTCAGACAGTTTCGGGGACGAAACTGCCTTTTTGGGTGAAACTGACTGCAAGCGGTATGGGAATTTTGTCTGCAGGTTATGGCATGAGCAACTTTCTGCGGGGAAATGCGATGCATGATGTCCTTATACCGGTTTTTGTGGGAGCGATAATGATTTATGCATCTGGTTACGAACGGGTTCTTTATATCAATTCAGAAGGCGTATGGCGTGAAACAGTTTTTTGGGGACAGCATAAACTGGAGCATATAGACTGGAATGTCATTGCCGATGCAAGGGTAATCCTTAATAAAGGCAAGAGCATATATGTCCTTATGCACGGGTTGTCTCCAGTATGGCCGCTTACATTCAAGAGGGAACAGACTGATGAGGTTTTGGCTGCGCTGGTTGAGTTCATGAATGAGGAAGATATAAAGATAGAAAAATAAGTTTATAAATTTATAATCTTCAGGGATGTGCCGGCAGGGGGAGATAACATGCAGCAGAGGCTACATATTATTGGAAATTTGTTTATTGATGCGGCAAATATTTTTACCCCGCTGATACTGATAGCGCTATGGCTCCTGATGGATTATGTCTTAAAATCGCTGTTCAGGCGTGGCTTCAGGGTCGCTGTTTCACGTCTGAACAGCACTATTAATAATGAAGTGCTTAAAAAATCTGTCGAATATCGTCTTAAAACCATACGGCAGCTTTCCACACAGCTTGCAAGGGTGGCATTGGCAATCATAATGGGTTCATGGGTCCTCGGTGCCATAGGTATAGACGTAAGACCTGTCATTGCAGGTATTGGAGTTGCCGGTTTGGGTCTTTCCCTTGCTGCCCAAAATATAATAAGGGATTATATCAACGGTTTCATAATACTTTTTGAAGACCAGTATAATGTCGGTGACTGGATAGAAATAAACAACTATTCCGGCACGGTGGAGCTTTTTACGCTAAGGGCGACAAGACTTCGCGATATGGAAGGGAACCTTGTGATAGTACCGAACGGAACTGTGCAGACTGTTGTCAACTACACAAAGGAATGGTCTGTTGCAGTTGTAAAAGTAGGTATAACATACGAGGCAGACTATTCAAAAGCGAGAAAAATAATGGAAGACCTTGGTAAAGAAATGGCAGAAGGAGACGGCGGTGTAATACTTGAACAGCCCGTATTCCAGGGAATCACTGATTTCGGACCAAGTGAAATAGACATGAGGATACTCATAAAAACATTGCCTGGCAGGCAATGGTCTGTAGGACGCAGTTTCAGGGAAAAACTGAAGGAGCGTTTTGATGCGGAAAATATTTCTTTTGCATACCCGCAGCTGACTGTTCACACAGCACACGATTAATCTGCATTTACCCTTTCTATTTTCACTTTCATAAAATAGAGACAGCTGAAGAACATGTTGTCTGGACATTTCCGTTTTTTCCGGAATAATATATACATGAAGCTGCATCTATTGGTATTAAGGCACAGGATGTTTGTGCGCCATTTGCTTTTTAAGTCTGATATTTATGTTATACGCTTGTTATAATGTTTTATGGATATAATTTGCGGTCTGCGTGTTTTTCTGCGCAGGGCAGGGATAGATCTGATGCAAGCGGGCGTACAGAAACTGTGTCAACAAAATGTGCTGACTTAACGCAGTTTTTCCTCCAGACCGGAACATCACAGGTAAGAGATATATAATTTACTTGCTACGGTCACATTATGCCGCTGCTGATATTCTCTGTTTCTTCTGATCATATGTCCTTCTGCTGTAATTATTATTCTGCATGCATATGCATGATACTTAATCGTACAGCAGATAGCTGTCAGTTTTTTTTAGAATTATTTTTAATATTTTCTAAAATATTAAAAATATCTTTTAATTCATCTATAGAGAGGTTTTCAAAATTGTCCAGTCTTTTAATAGCCAAAGCGGCAACTTCATTCCGCAATGATTTTTCCTTTTTTTCAGACACAAAAAAAGAGGCTATAGTTCCTGTCAATATGCTTAAAAATCCGATGCCGGTGAGCATCAGCAGTGAAGCGACTATCCGGCCTCCTGTGCTTACAGGGGAAAGATCGCCGTAGCCAACAGTCGTAGCAGTAACGTATGACCACCAAAGCGCATCTGAAAATGTCATTTTTTCGTAATACATGATAAGGATCGAACCAGTCAAAATGGTTATTATGGTAAAGAAAAGCACATATTGAAAATTATGATACTGCAAAAATTTTTTTGCATATTGATGAGACCTTCCAAAGTAAACAAAAATCCTTGTCACCCGTAATATCCTGATTATTTTTGCAGTTCTCAATAATCTGAAAACCCTTAGTGTTCTCAAGCCTTTGAGCATTGCATGAAATGGCAGGATTGCCACGAGTTCTATCATATGCGTCTTGATATATTCTGTCTTGCTTTTTGCAAGTGCAAAGCGAATAAGATAATCTGAAATGAATAATACCCATATTATGTTATCAACAGCTAACAATTTTTGCGACTGTTCTGCTGGTAAAGATAAACGATCCTCTGCAACTATAATCACTATAGAGGCAAAAGCTATTATCATTAATAGAAAATCATAATATTTTATCAGCTGCGATCTTTTTATATGTTTATTCATTTTCGTTTTATTTAGATTTTTTTCTGCAGCAATATTTACTGATGTTACGAAACGCAAACCCATAAAAATACCTCCCGGAAATTATAAAAAACGTCCTCATGACAGGTACTGAAATTTTATGATGATTGTCTTACTCTCCTTGCCTGCACTAATTGTATGCATTGCCCATAATGCAGAAACACGTGGTTTTGCGAATTTTAAAATAGAAAGACGTTTTATGGTGTCAGCCACACATCGTATGCCGGCATTGCACATGTAGAAATATAGCTCTCTTGCCTGAATATGGCACCCTGACTCAGATACCGCGTGGACTGTAAAAGACATTTAGGTCCTGCATCGGACGTCCGCTGTGCAGGTGAACAGTCAGGGCGGTAAAACATAGTAATTCTATCACTATGATCTCTTAGCAAAAATAGATTCTTTAATCATCAGCAATGGCATACATAATAAGTACGGACAGGAACATTAATGCAACCCGCGCCTTCAATTGATACGCGAAAAAGCACGAAGATCGCTTCCATGCAAGATATCAAAATGAATCGTTTTCAGGACTGTCTGGAAAAACGCTGAGAGTCAGGAAAGCTTGCTGATAAAAACATGTATAAAATAAATAAACTTGCATATGAACATGGCAGACAGCAGAGGGTAATTTGAGGATGGCTTGAATATACTGGTGTTATAGAAATCAGAATGGTGTACTCTTTAAAGAGCGTATAATTTGTATTTTAAAACAAACTAAAACAGCACGGCGTTTTACAATGCCTGTGGAAATATAGTGCAATTTTCGTGTATTTATGTAAAGTAAACCTTATTTTTATCGCTATAGCAAAAAAGAGAGCCTTCAATCAGCTCTCCTCTTTGTTAAAATCATCCCCGCAAACATTGTTAAAAGTTTTGGGTTATATTGGCAGTCCCTAGGGGATTCGAACCCCTGTTAACGGGCTGAGAACCCGCCGTCCTGGGCCCCTAGACGAAGGGACCACATCTCAAATATTGGATAGATATGGCTGGGGTACCAGGATTTGAACCTAGATTACCTGATCCAGAGTCAGGCGTGCTGCCGTTGCACCATACCCCAAAAGGACCCGTTCCGAACTTTTTATGTCCAGACATGACAAGAGAAAATTATATCTGATTTTAATCCGTTGTCAACCCGAACTCGAATATACCTTATTTTGTAGGTATTTTGCTGGAATAGTCAGAATTAATGATCCCGCTATGGCTCTATCATATAATAAGTGGTACTATACTACGCTGGAGGGGAGTGGATTTTTATATGCCTATGCCCAAAAAAGCAGAAGCAAAGCCGCGCGGAAAAACGAGAAATCAAGGAGAGCTTAACGTCATACCTCTTGGAGGGTTAGGTGAGATAGGTAAAAATCTTACTGTATTCCGTTATGGCAATGATATTATAGTAGTCGACTGCGGACTGAAATTTCCTGAAGAGGATATGCTTGGAATTGATTTTGTAATTCCTGATGTACAGTATCTGCTTGAAAACAGAGATTGCATAAAGGGTATTTTTATCACTCACGGACATGAAGACCACATAGGAGCTCTGCCGTTCATACTCCCTAGACTTGATGTGCCATTGTACTGTTCGCGCCTTACAGCGGGCCTTATCGAAAATAAAATGGTAGATGCAAAAACCAGTTATACTCCAAAATATATTGAAGTAAGCCAGGGCGATATTATAGAAGCAGGAGCTTTCACTGTGGAATTTATTCCAGTTTGTCACTCTATCCCTGATTCGCTTGCACTGTCAATACATACACCTTTAGGCATGATAGTACATACCGGTGATTTTAAGCTGGACCCAACTCCGATAGACGGGGTAGTAACGGATTACAGTGCTTTTGCCGAGCTTGGTAAAGAAGGCGTGCTTCTCATGCTTTCCGATTCAACAAACATAGAGCGTTCAGGTGTTACTCCATCAGAAAAAACGGTTGGACAGACTTTTGAGAGGCTTTTCAGATTATATAAGGATCGTCGCATCGTTATAGCTACATTTGCAAGTAACCTCCACAGAGCGCAGCAGGTATTCAATTCGGCGGCCCGTTTCAACAGGAAAGTCGTGCTTGTAGGACGAAGTATGATCAATAATATTGAACTTGCAAGAAACCTTGGGTATATTGAAGTTCCGGAAGGAATGGTTATAACCTCCAAAGAGGCAGAGGCTTTGTCTGAAAACAGACTGGTTATACTGACGACAGGCAGCCAGGGAGAGCCATTTTCCGGACTTGTTCTGATGAGCCGTGGGATACACAGGATGGTCAAACTTGGTCCCAAGGACCTTGTAATAATATCTGCGACACCGATACCAGGCAATGAGAAGCTTGTCAGTCATACAGTGAACAGATTGTTTGCGTGCGGCTGCGAAGTTATTTATGAGAAAGATGAAAAAATACATGTTTCCGGTCACGCATCACGTGATGAACTTACGATGATGCTGAGTATGGTAAAACCCAGGTATTTCATACCTGTTCACGGCGAATACCGTCATATGGTAAGGCATGCCCAGCTTGCACGGGATATGGGCGTACCGTCGAAGAATGTTTTTGTTATGCAGAACGGCGATGTCCTTAAATTCAAGGGTGCAGGCAAGGCAGAAATTGACGGCAGGGTACAGTCTGGTGCAGTGCTTGTTGACGGAATAGCTCTTGGTGAATTTGAAGGCAGTATCCTGAGAGAACGCAGAGAACTTTCAGAAAACGGGCTGGTTACTGTTTCCGTTGTTGTCGATGAAGGGTTTAGACTGGTGGCTCCTATACAGATACAAACAAAAGGAAGTGTATTTTCTACTGAGGATGGTGGAACATTCAATGAACTTGAGCGTGCCATAAAAGCTGCATTGGAGCAGTTTTTACGGACACCTGGTGCAAAATTGGAAACTTTGCCTACAGAAATACGGAAGCGAATAAGAGATGTTTACGGAAGGACTTCACGTAATTATCCTACGATCATACCTCTTATATCCAGGATTGAACATGGCATTAAGGATTATTAAATACAGCGCTGATATAGCGTCTGTAGAATAGGGAGAGATATTATGTCAATTACTTCGCTGTTGCAGATATTTGCTGGAGTAGGAGTACTCGTTTATGGAATTATTATTATGGGGGAATCACTGCAGATAATTGCAGGGGACAGGCTCAGAACTCTTCTAGCAAAGCTTACCGGCACTCCTTTCAAGGGACTCCTTGTAGGAACGGCGGTTACTGGCATACTTCAGAGCAGCAGTGCAACTACTGTTATGGTAGTAAGTTTTGTCGACACCGGATTAATGACCCTGACGCAGGCTATAGGGGTCATACTTGGCGCTGATATAGGCACTACCGTTACGGCGCAGCTTATGGCATTCAAGGTACTTGATCTTGCATATGTATGCGCTCTTTTAGGGGCGGCCCTATGTATTTTATGCCACAAAAAACGTAATAAACAGATAGGTGTCGGGCTTATAGGATTTGGCCTTCTTTTTATCGGAATGCAAATGATGGCTGCGCCTATGTCCTACCTTAAAGAAAATCCCCAGATAATGACAATATTCGGAGATCATATTTTCCTGGCCTTTCTTTCAGGTTTGGCTATCACACTTTTGGTGCAGTCCAGTTCAGCTACAGTCGGCCTCACAATGGCGATAACAGCCCAGGGCGTAATTCCACTTGAAACAGCAATCGCAATAATTTTCGGCGATAATATCGGAACAACGATAACCGCTGTTCTTGCCTCACTTGGCGGTAACCGCGCCGCTAAACAGGCGGCGTGCGCGCATGTCATGATAAAGGTCACCAGTGCAATTATTATGTTTCCATTGATACCTTTTTATACATCCCTCATTAAAATGACATCTTCCGATATGTCTAGGCAGGTTGCAAATGCGCATACAATATTCAGTTTAATAATGGCAACTATGTTTATTGGCATAGTCCCTCAGTATGCCAAATTTATCAAAAAAATAATTCCTGATGATGAAAGTATAGAGGTGCTTGGGGCTATGTTCCTTAACCCTACTCTTATTACTGCATCACGTGCGGCAGCAGTGGATGCTGTGCGTAAGGAAATGATACGCTTGGGAATATCAGCGCTTAGGATGATTGAAAACTGCCGTACAGTACTGACCAGCGACGATGCTAAAAATAATGAGAGGCTTGCTGAAGAGGTGGATCGGGAAGAGCGCTGCGTTAACGACCTGACACACGAAATAATCAGGTATACTACCGAAGTCGGGCAAACAGGCCTGTCTAGGGATCTCTCAGTGTTACTTAATTCTTTTACAAGTGGCGTTGGAGATATAGAAAGAATAGGGGACCATGCAACCAACCTTATAGAAATGTACCAATACCTTCGTGACCACAAATTAAGTTTTTCACCTAAAGCCATGGAAGAATGCAAGGAAATGTTCGACCTTGCAATATCAGCAGTTACGCGGAGCATGCAGGCGATAGAAGAAGAGAACCCCAAAATAGCTCAGGAAGTAATAGATCTTGAAGATCGTATAGATTATATGGAAAAAACCCTACGTGCACAGCATATTGCCAGGCTTAATTCCGGAGGATGCAGCCCAGGCGCCGGAGTTATTTTCATCGATATACTGAGCAATCTTGAACGCGTAGGTGATCATGCGCATAATTTGGCAATGGTTGTATTTGATATAGAGAGAGTTCACAGTCACAACGACATAATAAAAAAATGAGGTTGGCTCAATGGACATCAAAGTAATATTGCTAGGGTTGATACAAGGATTAACAGAGTTTTTACCAATCAGCAGCTCCGGACATCTGGCGCTGGCGCACATATTTTTGGGAACGGATATGCCGCCGCTGTCATATGATCTAGTGTTGCATGCGGCAACTGCATGCGCAACGGTTTTATTTTTTATCAGGGAAATTTATGTAATTTTAAAAGAATGGCTTGCTGGTTTCATATCACGGGATAAAAGAAAAAGTCCCGGCTGGAATATGGGGTGGGCTGTCCTTGCCGGAACGCTGATCACTGCAGTGATAGGGATGGCTATCAAGAATTTTGCCGAGGCTGCAATGCTCAATTCTCTCCTGGTAGGTTTTGGGTTGGTATTTACTGGCGTTGTACTGATAGTAAGCTGTTTTATAAGGCCGGGCTCAGGCAGGGTACGCCTGTATGACGGTATCTCAGTTGGAATAGCGCAGGGAATTGCCGTCCTTCCAGGAGTGTCAAGATCTGGTATGACTATGATGGCAGGTATTGCTGCAGGGTTAAGCAGACAGGAGGCGTTTTGTTTTTCTTTCATTCTGTCTATCCCGGCAATACTAGGTGCGACCCTGGTCGAGTCTATGGATCTGGGCGGATTTGCAGATTTTTACTCTGCGCTGCCTCAAGGGTGGATTTGGGGGGCTGTTACAGCTTTTATAAGCGGACTTCTTTCTCTTGCCGTGCTCAGGAAGATTGTAATAGCTTCAAAATGGTGGTTTTTTGGAATATATTGCCTGTTGCTTGGTTCATCTGCCATTATAATATCATACATGGGGGTGTGGTAAATGGCGTCTGTTAAGTCCGTGCAGCTCCGCTGCGGGTTGATTTTTCTTTGCCTTGTATTGGGAACTTGGTTTGGTGTTTTCATGCAGCAGTTTGTCCCTGCAGCTAAATTTTTTGCAAACGTAGTAGATTTTGCTGTTGATATAAAACAAATCGACCTTGTAATGATCAAGTTTGGGTTTTATTTTGCTATGAAACTTAATCTGGGGACGCTTCTGGGCGGTTTTGCAGGTATTTGGATAGTACGGTGAGGCCAGACATAATTCTTGCGTCCGGAAGCCCGCGCAGACGTGAACTACTTGAGAGACTGGGCTGGAAATTCAAGATAGAAGCTGCTACTGTGGAAGAAACACATGCAGATGGAGAAAAACCTGAAGATATGGTTTGCCGCCTTGCTGAATCGAAGGCGGCAAATGTTTACAGCAGACATACATCTTGCTGGGTCATAGGTGCCGATACCGTTGTTGTCGCAGACGGCAGCGTATTGGGCAAACCAGAAAATGAAAATGATGCCGTAAGGATGATAATGCTGCTTCAGGGCAAAAAGCACAGCGTAATTACAGGGGTGGCGCTTTTTGCTCCTGACGGCGGCAAACTGGTTTATGTGGAAAAAACTGATGTTACTTTTCATAAAATGACGGATACTGAAGCCATTGCATATGTGGCTGCAGGTGAAAGCCTTGATAAGGCAGGGGCATATGCGATTCAGGGACATGGTTCTTTGCTTGTGGAAAAAATAGATGGATGCTATTTCAATGTTGTAGGGCTGCCTTTGGCGCTTCTGAGCAAAATGTTCTCGGAACTGGGCTGGAGTCTTTCTGAACAATGGAGGGTTTAAAAATTGAAGATATTATCACGGCATAATATATTGCTGGCTGCATTGCTGGCAGCTGTAATCCTAGCCTGCATAGGACTTGTGCCAAGGCTTAAGGCGGAGAACTCGAATAAAACCGTAGCCTTTGCAATAGAATACAAGGACTTAAATTCACTTGCTGTCCAGAATATCACTCCGCCTGTTGAGGTATGGGGTAAAATACATCCTCTGGGAGTAGAGGGAATCTCCGTTTCCGAATATACTGGCGAAGAAATATCGCTGATAAATCCCCTTCCTATAGAATACGGTCCTGCCGAGCGTCTCGGAATAAAGAAAAATGACGCTGAATTTCTTAACAGGGCATCCATAGTTATCGATAAAACTTCCAAATACGCAGATCCGCTTTATAAATATATTAAAATTAAAATGCCTGCCACGGAAAAATATTATATAGGTGATTCCATGGCGATAGTGCTTCCTGGCAACATGGATGACTTTAAATTGTCATCTTTTATGCCTGACTTCATTGCGCTTGATTTCTGCAGCAAATATAAAATACCAGTATTGTTCAGACCTGGGCCGTGTCCCTCCTCCGATGGCAATAATACGGCGGATGCGTTTAAATTCCTTGTCAGCAGATACCCGCAGATAAAAACGGTAGTCCCATCAGGAATGATCATGGCTGGTTATCCTGACAATAAAAAGCTTGCAAAGGTAATGGCGGAAAACAATATTACATTTTCTCAGGCTGAGTTTGTGAAGCAGATAGGTGTGCCAGAATTTGCAAACAGCGTTAAGCCGAATGTAATACCGCTGCACAGCCTTACAAAAGATGAAATTATCTCAAGAGGCATAACAAGGACACAGATTACGGAACGTTTTGTAAGAGCAGTGCATGAACGCTCTGTGCGATTTATAATGGTGCATCCGTATGATTTGCAGATGGGTGACAGGTTATCCGTATTTACAGATGATCTTAAGACAGTGCATGATGCAATATTGATGAGGGGATATTCGTTTGGCTGGCCCGAACATATCCCTGAATGGCCAGCCCCTCTGGCTGGAGCTTTTGCATGTGCTCTGTCGATAGTATTCTGCGGTTGGTTTTACTGCGTACGCATAAGAGGTCTTGAGAACGGAAAAACAGGGTATGCTGAAATCTCTGCGCTGATTGTAATGTTTCTTGCTGTTGGGCTGTCCGTCTGGAAAATACCATTATTTGCCCGTTTATTGGGTGGTTTTTGCGGTGCTTTTATTGCAACAGAGGCAGCTTTAACCGCGCTTGAGAGTTATAAGAAGCCTTTAAGCGGAGCTATATGCGGGCTTTTTATAATAATATGTGGCGGTTTGTCCATAGCCTCTTTCTACGGGACCACTTCAGCTGCGCTCAGACTCACACCGTTTTCGGGCGTTAAAATCACCCTGCTGCTTCCGCCGCTTTTGCTTTTGATACATGATTTTAAGCGCAGGATACACCCTGAATCCATATCGGAGATAATATCTAGGCCTGCACTCTGGGGTGAACTGTTTATTATAGGTTTGATGATGATAGCGCTTGTTGTAATGGCGCTGCGCAGTGACAATGTATCGAATGTGCCTGTCTGGGAAGTTGCTTTCCGTGATTTCATAGAAAAGGCACTCCTTGTTCGTCCAAGGACCAAAGAATTTTTGATAGGTTATCCTGCCCTTGTATTTTACTGGTATTTTATAAGAAAAGGGTTCTGTCCGCATTATCGCGAGGCACTTCGTGTTGCGGCGATGTTTGCCTTCTGTTCGGCAGTAAATACGTTCTGCCACTTCCATACACTTTTGTATCTCAGCATGATAAGAATTCTGAACGGATGGTGGCTTGGTTTGCTTATCGGGGTAACAGCGGTTGCCGCATTTAACTATATTTTGCTGCCATTGCTGAAAGGAAGATCGGAAGTGTATCCTGATTGAATAGGAGTATAGATGTCCTTGTTTCAGGCTATTACGGATTTGGGAATCTTGGCGACGAGCTGCTTGCCGAATCGGCAGTCAGGCTTCTTGAAAGCGCGGGCATCGAAAGGACTAAAATAGCCATACTTTCAGCAGTGCCACGAAAAACGCAGGAGGATCTCAGGGTTCATGCTTTCAACAGATGGGATATACGTGAAGTTTACAGGGCGATGAAGATGGCAAAAACGCTGCTTATTGGTGGCGGAGGGCTTTTTCAGGATTCAACGAGCGTAAGATCGTGCTTATATTATTGGGGCATTGTAAGGATAGCCAGATTATGCGGCACATGCCCGTGGGCTGCGGGGCAGTCGATAGGTCCTTTCAGGACCGCATTTGCTTCATGCCTTGCAAAAAATGCTTTCTCCTCATGCGTATACAGAGGGGTAAGAAATAAAAGTTCTCTTGGGATATTAAACAACTGGGGATTAATAGGAAATATATCTCCTGATCTTGTAATGAGCCTTAAGGTCAGAAGGAACTTCCAGCATGGGAACAGAATGCTGCTCAATCTTCGCGGCGGCTATGAAAAAATGTCGAGGATCGCTGTAAAAGGCGCTGTACAATTTTCTGAAAAGACGGGACTAAGTATAATTGGAGTAGCATTTTCCGAAGAAGACGTCCGGGAGATTGAAAAATATCATGATTCAGGGGCGCTTGAGCTGGAAAAAATCGTTCTGGTCAAAACACTTTCTGAATTTGAAGATACACTGAACGGCGCAAGCTGCGCAATTGGGATGAGGCTTCATTTTCTGATACTTGCACTGCTTGCGGGACTGCCGCTCTGCGGAATCCCTTATGATCCTAAAGTACGCGCCTTTTGCGAAGAATGGGATATCCCTTCCGTCTGTAATGACAGCTTTATTCTTTCTGTCCCGGCAGACGAGGATATGCTTAACGAAGCCGGTGAAAAGGTCTTTGATTCATTCAGGCAGGGTCTTAGTACTGCGCTTGGAGGATAATATGGAAAAAAACAGAGCCGATGAACTTGAATACATTGCCTCCGAGGTAAGGAAAGACATTGTAAGGATGGTTGGTGTCGCGAGGTCAGGTCCGCTTGAGACCCCTTTTGTGATTTCCAGTCTGCTTGTCTACCTGTACTGGGAAGAACTTCTGGTGGTTGCAGATAATCCGGGCAGGAGTGACAGAGACAGATTTATGCTTGGCATGAGCTGCGGAATACCTGCCCTGTATTCTGTACTTGCCAGGAGAGGTTATTTTGAAAGAGAAGACCTGTGGCATTATCGCCGTTTGGGTGCAATGCTGCAGTCAATACCGGACTATAAACGCACGCCTGGCATTGATGCGCCGCTGGCTGAAAACGGGAACGAACTTGCTGTTGCATCGGCACTTAATGAATCGTTGAAAAAAGACGGCTTCGATTCCAGAGTTTTCTGCCTTTTGGACGAAGAGATATTTTATGACCCCGATTTTATCATGGAAGCAAAAAGGGCCGCGGATGAAAACTTGATCATCTGGTTCTTCTGATAGCCATGCCTCTCATTCCCCAGTCCGGACATTGCAGAGAATTTTATGAGCATCAAAATTCGCTTTCTGAAATTGGGTGGACCGTATCTGTGACTGACGGGAATTGTTTTTATGATATGGAAAAATCTTCCGTGATATGGATATAACAATGGCTCTCCAAAAGCCGTATTGTAAATATGAAAGACGGAACGGAGATGCCGCTGGTAAGATCAAGGATTTCAGGTAAAAGCATGACGCTCAGCTTGGATGATATAGATCAGGCATTGGAGAACTGGAGGGAAAAACAAATGAATGACGCAGTCAGATCATGTCCATGGGACGCTTTCTGCGGATACATTGTTGATCAGGCGCAGATGAGTGATGATTTTGTACTTGTGGCGCAGGAATATAGATTATGGACTTGGGCTGCTCAAAAAATTGCCCTCCCGAAAAAATACTCAGAGCATCAGCATCAGACTCAAATATGATACTTAATGCGGCAGGATTGGCGCTGAACGGCAAAAAACCGTGGATAGCGGGTAATTCTTCAATGATAGCCGGCAGAAGCTACACACAGATAAGAGAGATGCTTGCAATCCCGTCGCTGCCGGTTAAAATAGCTGTTGCAGACGGCGGGCTTTCGAGAGGTCAGGAACCATCCGGTCAGTTCATGGAGGATTTAGCTCTGATGAGAGCACTTCCGAATATGAATGTAGCAGTCCCGTCTGACAGGATGTCGCTGCTGAAAATAGCAAAAGCATCTGAAAACGTAGGAGCTCCGGTCTATCTCAGGCTTGGGCAGACTGAAGTGCATGATCTTGCAGCCGACAGTGATGACACTTTCCATCTCGGAGGTGCAAGGCTGCTCCGGGAAGGTAACGGTGTTACAATTTGTTCTTGCGGCATAATGGTACATCAAGCGCTTCACGCTGCCGAAATACTTGAGCAGCAGGGTATAAATGCTGAAGTTATAGACTGCTATAGCCTCAAACCATTCCCTGAACAGATATTATTGTCATCTGTCAGAAGGACAGGTTGCTGTGTCGTTGCCGAGGAGCATAATAATATAGGCGGGCTCTGCGGCGCTACGTCTGAATGTTTGTGCAGGACTTACCCGGTCCCTGTCCGTTTTGTTGCAGTGGATGACCAGTTTGTCCACAGCGGCATGCCGGAAGAACTCCGTGAATATTTCGGTCTTACGTGGAAAGAAATAGTAAGTGCAGCTGCTCAGGTCTGGGCTCTGCGCAGGAGGTAGCGGAATTAATGGATATAAATTTTTCAGGAGTTACTAAAATATTTCAGCCTGACATTGTTGCGCTTGAGAATATTTACCTTCAGGTGAGCAGCGGTGAATTTGTTTATCTGGTTGGCGAGACTGGGTCTGGCAAAACGACGCTTATGCGCTGCATAACACGCGAGGTCATACCTACAAGAGGACAAATAAGCGTTGGAGGTAATGTCCTGCGCAAGATAAACAGGATAAACCTTGCGCTGTTCAGAAGAGATATAGGCGTGGTCTTCCAGAGCTTCATGCTGCTGCCCAGCTTAAGTGCATCAGAGAACGTAGCCTTTGTGCTTGAGGTAATGGGGCTTCCGCCAAAGGAAATCGCAGAAAGGGTGGCGGAGGTTCTGAAAATGGTAGGGCTTTGGAGAAGACGTATATGTGTCCGCCCCAGTTATCAGGAGGGGAACAGCAGCGCCTGGCAATAGCAAGGGCGATAGTAAATGCGCCCTCTCTGCTTCTGGCAGACGAACCTACTGGTAACCTTGACAGTCACACAGCTGATGAAATAATGCAGCTTCTGCTTGAAATAAATGCAGCCGGAACAACGGTCCTTATGGCAACGCACAATAACCATCTGGTGGACACATACCGCCAGCGGGTAGTCGAAATCAACCGCGGCAGGGTGGTACGTGATGAAGAACAAGGGAGGTATGAACTCCGTGGCAGCTGTTAGATATGCATGGAGAGACGGCTGGCGTCTGATAATACGTCATTGGGGAATGAGCCTTTTAACTATATTCACTGCAATGGCGGTTTTTTATGTTATAGGCGCAAGTACGCTTTTTGTGCTCAATATTAAAAACATAGTAAGCTCACTTGAAAATCAGATGACCATACAGGCATACCTGAAACCAGGCGCAGATATTGAAGCGACAGCAAAAGCTATAAAAGCAATGCCCGATGTCAAAGAGGCCACTATAATCACGAAAGAAATGGCGCTTGAGCGTCTCCGCGCAAGGATCGGACAGCAGGCAGATGCTGTGACGCTGCTTGGGGAAAATCCGCTTCCGTCGAGTATTGAAGTCCGTGTAAAGAAAGCTTCTGTAGTTGCTGATACAGCCAGAATGCTGGTTGCCATACCTGAAGTTGATGATATAGTCTACGCAGGGCGTGTAGCTGAAAAGCTCACGCGCGTTTCGGGCTTTGTTGAAAATTTTTCAATAATAATGCTTATTGTTGCTATTGTCGCAAGCGGAATAGTGATGTTCAATACTATCAGGATATCTGTGTACTCACGTGAAGAGGAAATAGGCGTTATGACAATGGTTGGCGCTACATCAACGTATATCGCCATGCCTTTTGTGATACAGGGGTTTATTTTAGGGTTAACAGGAGCGCTGCTGGCATTTTTGCTTCTCGGCGGTACGTATTATGCGGCTATAGTCAGACTTAAAGAAATGCTTCCGTTCCTCCCTTTCCTAGAGTCGCCAAGGCTGATAGGAAAACTCGGTTTCATGCTGGTATGCTGCGGTGCTACAGTAAGCCTGACGGCAAGCCTTATCGCTGTTGAAAATTTTACTAAAAAGGCGTCAAAACCGCTCTGAAAGAATGGAGATAAAAATGTATCCAATCCGCCGTTTTTTATGGCCTGTCCTTTTGTCTTTTTTTGTGATGGCAATGTTTTTTGTGTCATCGCAGGAAGCTGTTTGTGCTGCGGACAAAACAGATGATCTGGATAAGCAGATAAAACAGCAGGAGCAGGAGTACCAAAAAATTCAGAGTCAAATTTCATCTACAAAAAAGAAGATATCAGATACAGCAAAAAAGGAAGCGAGCGTTTCACAGCAGATTGAGGAACTGAGCCAGAAAATAAGCGTAACCCAGCAAATGTAAATGTAGTTTATCTGAAAGTAAAAAAAGTAAAGCAGAACGTAATAGGTTTAACTAAGGATATAGCAACTATAAGCGAAAGAATCAAAAAATCACAGAAACTTTTGTCCGAGCGTATCGTTTCGATATATAAATACGGAGGGGTAACTGAATTCAACCTTCTGCTTTCATCCCAGGGGGCAGAAGATGCTTTGGCCAATTCATACCTTCTTGTAAAATAGCGGAGCAGGACCAGGCTCTTATTTGTGATTTGAGTTTGCAGAAAAAGAGATTGAACGAGACACAGGATGAGCTAAAACTCCAGCAGAAGAATCTTATTACAAGAGGCGAACAGCTTAAACAGCAGCATGAAAAACTACGTGGCGCGGCTAACGAAAGAAACGCCCTTCTTGAGAGGGTAAGGAGGGACAAGCGTCTTTACATGGCACAGCAGAATGAGCTGCTGCGTGCATCAAAAGAGCTGCAGTCCACAATAAAACGTTTGCTTTCGCAAAAACGCAAGCTTGCTGAAAAAAAATATCCCGGGAAAAAGGAAACGGTATATTATAAAGGCGGAAGGTTTGCATGGCCTACCAAGGGAAATATAACAAGTTCATTTGGAACAAGGATACATCCTGTTTTTTAAAACAAAAATCGTACATACTGGGATTGATATAAGTGCTCCTAAGGGGACTCCGGTAACTGCGGCTGATGCCGGAGAAGTCCTTTATACCGGGTGGCTGAGCGGTTATGGACATGTAGTCATACTTGACCACGGTGCAAACCTTACAACGGTTTATGCGCATCTTTCCCAGATAGAATGTTCTGAAGGGCAGAAGGTCAACAGGGGGCAGCTTATAGGCAGAGTCGGAGCTACCGGCATAGCGACAGGCAATCATCTTCATTTTGAAGTCCGTGTAAATGGCGATGCTGTAAATCCCATGAAATATTTAAATTAGTTTAGCTACAGCAGAAAGGTTTGTGGTTTTTATGTTTATAAAAAAATACAAGGATATTGCATTAGGTATAGTAGTTGGGCTTCTTATCGCTGCAGGAATATATATAGTTCCGCAGGCCGGAGGATCTGATTGGCCTAAAGGTTTGCCGTTCACGCCGCAGCAGCTTGCGATAATAAAGCAGACAAAACTTGCACTTGAAACTTATCAGGTCGACGGGAATAAAAAAGGCGTAGTTGATGATACAAAAATGTACTACGGGGCAATGAAGGGGATTGTTGAATCAGTAGGAGACCCATTCACACGTTTTGTGGACCCCAAGGCTCTTGAAGAAGAAAACATCGAAATGGAGGGGGAGTATGGCGGGCTTGGAATATATATCACCACCAGGGAAGGCCGTACGATTGTAATAGCCCCTATAGAAGATACGCCTGCTTATAAAGCCGGAATAAAACCTCTTGATGAGATAATAAAAGTTAATGAAAAAACTGTCATAGGAATGAACAGTGATGATGTTGTAAAGCTTTTGCGCGGTCCTGCCGGAAAGTCTGTAAAGATATGGGTAAGGCGCAAAAATGCTGATAAAATTCTTACATATAATATCGTCAGGGAAATAATAAAGATAAAAACCGTTCGGCTTGAGATGATCGGCAATATTGCATATATAAAAATAAACCAGTTCAATCTTAAAACAGATGAAGAGCTTGGATCCGTCATGAAGAACGTTAAAAATAAACGAGCTAAAGGGATATTGCTGGATCTTAGAAATAACCCAGGCGGCCTTCTTACTTCATGTGTGGACGTTACTTCACGCTTCATAAACGGCGGAGTTGTGGTAGGAATGAAAGGACGCTTTGAAAAAGCAAACGATACTCTTTATGCATCTGAAGGCAAGGCGACCAAGCTGCCGCTGGCCGTACTCGTCAACGAAGGCAGTGCAAGCGCAGCTGAGATCCTTTCTGGTGCGATAAAGGACCACAAGAGAGGCCAGGTAATAGGTATGAAGACATTTGGCAAGGGATCAGTCCAGACGCTTTTCAATCTTCCTGACGGCTCCGGGATATATATAACCATTGCACGATACACAACACCGTCAGGTTATGTTATTGACCACAAGGGCCTTGAGCCAACCATAAGGATGGGCGGAGAAATCAAAAGGAATAAAAGTGAAGACAGACAGCTCCAGAAAGGACTATCTGTACTGAGACGAGAAATACGCAGCAATAAATAATAGATTGGGAGAACTGATGATATATGGGGCGTCATTACCGCAGCCCGCAGAGACCATTTAAAATATTTCCAAGACTTGTTCTGCTTGCTGTTTTAGCAGCAGCTCTGGCTTTTGTTCTCTGCAGGCTGTACCCTGATAATGTTATTTTATTCAAATCACATGAAATAGCTGCTGTAATAAAAGCAAAAATGACCATAAAAATTTGAATGGCAATATAAAAAATGTACAAGGGAAAATTTTATCAGAAGATACTTTTGTTTCGGCTGATAAATCAAGTGCCGACCAATCTGCTGCAGACATAAAAGCAAATAAAAAACTGAACTTGCCATAGTGATCGATGACGGCGGAAATAACATTGATCTGGCAAAGAGGGTGGCAGCGCTTAATTTTCCGATGACATGGGCCATATTGCCGTATGAAAGGTTTTCAAAAGCAACCGCGAGTATTGCTGATGAGCATAAAATCCCATATTTGCTGCACATGCCGATGCAGGCCGAAACAGATAAGGACGGCGGCCCCGTATCTCATAGGCTGCGGCATGGACAAAGAAAATATCCGTACAATAACATCTATGGCTCTTGATTCTATGCCAGGGGCATCAGGTATCAGCAATCATCGCGGATCACTTGCCACTTCTGACAGCAAGGTCATGCAGCCTGTAATGGACGAACTGAAAAAAAGGAAATTGGTATTTCTTGACAGCCGTACATCAGCTAAAAGCATAGCATATGATACAGCTGTCAAAGAAGGTGTCAGGGCATTTCAAAATAAAGGCTTTCTTGACGGCACGCCCGACAAGGATGCCATAGAGGCAAAATTCAATGAGGCTGTTAAGTATGCCATCAAAAAAAAGCAAGGACGGATGATTCTGATATGCCATTTCAGGCCGGCAACAGTTTTGTTCCTTGAAAAACTAAACAGAGGATATGCCGGTCTTCCTGTTAGTTTTGTGACGTTGCCTGTAATGGATAAAAGAGATAAAGAGGCCGCCAATGGCGAGGACGGAAAATGACAGGATCGGATGAAAACAATATAGTTGTAGGGCTTCAATGGGGCAACGAAGGCAAGGAGAGGATAATAGATTTCCTTGCCAAGCATTCCGATGTGATCGTACGTTTTCAGGGATGTTCCAACAGCGGTCACACTTTGTCCGCAAACAGCGGCGGAGGCTTAAAAATAAACTATCTCCCCACCGGAATACAATATTCCGGTAAGAAATGCCTGATATGCGCAGGTGTAACGCTTGACCTTGAGAATGCGGCCCAGGAAATAGCTGTACTGAAAGAACGGGCAAGACTAAAGGCGCAGCTTATAATAAGCCCTCAATGCCACCTTATACTTGATTACCATAAAAAACTTGATGTTCTTGACGGACGTATACTTGGTCACGGACAGAACAGAACTCTTCATGAACTTGGCTTCGGGCATTGTTGTTCCGATAAATACCGCAGATTTGGCATACGTGTGGCTGATTTGCTGCATCCCGATACACTGCTTGAAAAACTTGAACAGAATCTCACGATAAAAAATGAATATTTTACAAAAATATATGGAGAGAAGCCGATGGATGTCGGTGATATCTTTGATAAGTGCCTTAAACTGGGGGAGATTCTTATCCCGTATGTCGGAGATCCTTCTGTCGTGATTGAAAAGGCTGCGGCGGACAGCATGCGGATATTATTTGAGGGCTGTGACGGTACACTTAATGATATTGATTTCGGTGTCTATCCATATGTTATGCCCATGTCAGCATTATCATCCTGTGCATTTGCAGGCACAGGAATAAGACACAATATGCCCGTAAGGATAATCGGTGTGGCAAAATCTTACTGCACAAGGACAGACAACGGGCCGTTTATAACAGAAGAATTCGGTGTTATTGCTCCGTTTTTAAGAAGCAGGGGCAATGAGTTTACCGAAATAACCGGAGAACAAAGACGTATAGGATGGCTGGATATCCCTGCATTGAAATATGCCCTTAAAAAAAACGGTACAAATATTCTGGCCGTAACGAAACTCGATGTCTTGACCGGTATAGATGAACTTAAAATATGCACCGCATATATAGTTGACGGCAAGGAAAGAAAAGATTTCGATCTGACACCGGCGGAAATGCAGCGGGCTGTGCCGGTTTATGAAGTTATAGAAGGGTGGAAGGAAGAATTATCGGTTTGCAGTGATTTTAATAACCTTCCAATGCAGGCAAAGGCCTATATCAAGTTTGTAGAAGAAGCTACAGGTACATCTGTAATATGGGTCGGAGTCGGTTCAGAGTGGGGCAATGCTCTTTTTAGAAGAAGTTAAAAAAATGGGGAAAATAATTTCCAACAGATGTTGACATGTCACGTGAAATCGGTATAATAGCTAGCGTTGTCGCTGATGTGGTGCGACTTTGCGGAGCGGGCGGATAGCTCAGCGGGAGAGCACCTGCCTTACACGCAGGGGGTCGTAGGTTCGAAACCTATTCCGCCCACCAGGCAACTGAATAAGTGGAGCTGTAGCTCAATTGGTTAGAGCGCCGGCCTGTCACGCCGGAGGTCGCGGGTTCAAGTCCCGTCAGCTCCGCCACTTTTTCGCCACTGAGATGGCGGGATAGCTCAGTAGGTAGAGCAACGGACTGAAAATCCGTGTGTCCCCAGTTCAATTCTGGGTCCCGCCACCAGCTATAATAATAATATTGCGGAAGTAGCTCAGTGGTAGAGCACAACCTTGCCAAGGTTGGGGTCGCGGGTCCGAATCCCGTCTTCCGCTCCAGGCTATCACAGGCTTCGCAGACATTTGTCAGCGGAGCCTTTTATTTTTTGTCTTTCACCTGTCTTTCACCTTAGTATAAAAAATACGTTTTTACTCATAAAACTCAAGGCAGCTGACTTCGAAAAAAGAGAATGAAATATCCCGGCCGAAAAGATGAAAGAACTGGCCGAGAATGTTGTGCCGTTATCTGACCAGGCAATTGAAACACTTAATGATCTTAATGAAATTACAGGCAAAAACAAATGGCTGTTTCCATCACCAAGTCCGGACGGAAGACACTTAAATGAATATGAATGGCCGGCGGATATCATCGAACAGCAGCTGTACCATGTCGATAAAAATACTGTCATACGTACATATAACCGCGTCCAGTACATGCCCCAGAGAAAAGCAATGAATGCAGTGGTGGGGTGATTTCATAATTGCCGTACTGGACAGGAAAGATATCCCGATAAAACCGAGTATTAATCTATAAGCTGCGTTAGTAATCCCGTTGCATAGGATCACATACAAAAAAATATCAGCTTTCTTTTGTTGTATTTTTCTGTATATGGGAAAACATGATTCTTACACACTTTCCCCATATAAATCACATATTTCGTATGTAGAATGATCAGTACGGTGAACAGAGAGATATGCAATATATGTTACTGATACCGAGTACGACGGAGGGATTGAAATGAACCTAAAACGATTCTAAAATCAAAAAAAATTATTACTGCGATAGTGGCATTGGCCTTGATGTCAGGAACTGCGCTGGCGCAATCGCAGCCGCAGCTTCCACCTGATAATCAGTCTTGCCAGAAAACAATATCTGTAACAAAGATTTCGGACAGCCCGGACAGCAGCCTAAAATATTAAAGACTCAGCATGAACAGCAGAGAAACCTGCAGCCATGTCAGCAGGTAAAACCGATGGAAGCACAGCAGATAAAGCACAACGTCAAGCCCATAACTCTGCAGCAGGTTAAGCCGTTTGAACTGCAAAAAGTCAAACAGGTTAAGCCGTTAAAGATACAGGAAGTAAAGCAGGAGAAACCGCGACAGGAACAGCAAACAAGGCCAGTAATTCAGTAGTAACAACAACACCTACCGTTCTTCAATACTAAAAAAGCCGTCTCTTACGAGGCGGCTTTTTAGTTGTATGTTTTTATATTAAGATGGGAACGCCTTCT
>Ga0268359_11809_pt1 | contig 54009 bp, 50 predicted proteins | sample BioMet11_FD_194416 | JGI IMG/M metagenome (GOLD analysis project Ga0268359, IMG submission 194416) | Sewage microbial communities from Oakland, California, United States - Biofuel 11 (PacBio Assembly) | ecosystem: Engineered > Wastewater > Sewage > Unclassified | place: USA: California | collected...
ACGCGAACGCGAGCATTTGGACGAACTGGCGCTCTTCCACGCCCTTCTGGATCGGGCCCATGATCCCATTTCCTGGTGGACACCCATTCCGGCGTCCTGCTGGAGGCCAACCAAGCCGCCTTCGATCTGCTCGGGCTCAGCAAGGTGGATCAGGCCTGGAAATCCCTGTTGGCGGGATTCGGCGCGTCCCGCAGGCGACCGTTGCCCGGCGGCCTCGACGACGTGCCCGAAGGGGAAACCCATGAGGTCGCCTACGCCGACCCGTCGGGAAAACGGCGGTTGTTTGAAGTGACGCTCAGTACCATGAGCATCGATGCCCATCACTACACCGTGGGGGTGGCCCGCGACATCACCGCGCGCAAGGAAAGCGAAATCGCCCTGCGCCACAGCGAACAACAACTGCGGACACTCTTCGAAACGGCGCCGGTCGGGATTTTTACCACTACCGTCCCGGGATGCCTGCATTTTTCCAATGTGGCCAACGCCGTCATCCACGGCTACGCCTCGCCGGAGGCGTTCCAGGAGGCGGCCGCCAAAGGCCTCCGCCATCTCTATGTCGACCCCGGCAAGCGCGAGGAACTTCTGGCGCGGCTGCGCCGGGACGGGGCGGTGCAAAATTTCGAATGCCGGCACCGGAAAAAGGACGGCTCCATCTTCTGGATCGCCATATGGGCCAAGCTGCATCGGGACCAGGACAGCGGCGAGGAGTTCATCGAGGGAATGAGCATCGATATCACCGAACGCAAAAAGGCCGAGCAGGAGATGCGCCAGGCCAGGGAAGACCTCGACAGCATCGTCAACGCCATCGCCGACCCGCTCTTCGTCAAGGACGAACGCCACTGCTTCCGGCTGGTCAACGACGCCTTATGCGCCCTTGTCGGTCGTCCGCGGGAGGCGATCCTCGGCCGGCTGGACACGGATTTTTTCCCCCCCGACCAGGTGAAAGCCTTTGGAAGGCGGACGCGCTCGTGCTCGCGACCGGCCAGGAAAACGTCATCGAGGAGAAGATCACCAGCGGCCACGGGGAAATGCGCACCATCGTCACCAAGAAGACCCGCTACGTCGATCCCTCGGGCAACAAGAACGTTGTCGGCATCATTCGGGACATCACGGAACGCAAGCCGGATGGAGCGGAGCCTTGAAGCCTCGGAGGAACAATTCCGCCGCATCGTGGAAGCCTCGCCCACGGCCATGTTCTTCTACCGCCTGGAGTCGGATGACCGTTTGCTCCTGACCGGGGCCAACCCGGCGGCCGACGCCCTCGTGGGCCTCGACTGCCATGCCCTGGTCGGCAAGCCCCTGGAGGAGGTGTTCCCGGGCCTGTGCCACACGGACTATCCCGCCTTGTATCGTCAGGTAGCCCGCGGGCACCTCGGTCCCCAGTCCTACGAAACCGCCTATCAGGACGGACGGCTGGCCGGGCACTATGACGTCCGCGTCTTTCGCACCGGACCGGACAGCCTCGTTGTGGACATCCTGGACGTGACCGAGCGGATGCGGTTGCAGGAAATGATGATCCAATCGGAAAAGATGGCCTCGGTGGGCGGGCTGGCCGCCGGCATGGCCCACGAGATCAACAATCCGCTGAGCAGTATCCTCCAGGCGGCCCAAGTCTGCCAGATGCAGCTCGATCCCGCCCTGCCGGCCAACCAGGAGGGCGCGACCGTCTGCGGCTGCACGGTCGAGGCCGTGCGCTGCTACCTCGAGCAGCGCCGGATCTTCAAATTCCTGGCGGGGATCCAGGAGGCGGGCAAGCGGGCGGCGGGCATCGTCTCCAGCATGTTGGAATTCGCCCGCAAGAGCGAATCCCGGCGGGCTCCGGCCGACATCACCGCTATCCTGGACAGGAGCATCGAGCTGGCCTCCACCGATTACGATCTGAAAAAGAACTATGACTTCCGACACATTACCATCATCCGCCGCTATGCTGCGGGGCTGCCCGAAGTCACCTGCACCCGCACCGAAATCGAGCAGGTCTTCCTCAATCTCCTCAAAAACGCCGCCCAGGCCATGGCCGGCCAGCATGAGGGAACGACGACGCCGACCATCGAGCTCGGGGTCTCACGGACCGAGCGGGGGGTGCGCATCGAGGTAACCGACAACGGTCCGGGCATGACCGACGCGGTGCGCCGGCGCGTGTTCGAACCGTTTTTCACCACCAAGGAGCCGGGACGCGGCACGGGACTCGGCTTGGCCGTGTCCTATTTCATCATCACCGCCAACCACGGCGGGACCATCAGCGTGGACTCCAAGCCCGGCAAGGGCGCGACCTTCCTCATCGAACTGCCCCTCGAGAGACGGCCATGAGTGCGCGACCGCCAACCATCCTGACGATCGACGACGAAAGTATGATCCGCGAGACCATCGCCGCCTACATGGAAAACCGCGGGTTCGTGGTGTTCGAAGCCCCGGACGGGCGCCGGGGCCTGGAGGTCTTCCTGGACACGCGGCCCGATGTGGTGCTCGTCGATCTGCGTATGCCGGAGATGGACGGCCTGGAAGTCCTGTCCAGACTCCAAGCCATGGCCCCGGACATCCCGACCATCGTGGTTTCCGGCACGGGCGTCCTGCGGGACGCCGTCGAAGCCATCAAGCGCGGCGCCTGGGATTACGTGACCAAACCCATCCAGGACATGGACGTCCTGGGGCTGGCCGTGGACAAGGCCCTGGAGCGGGCCGAACTCAAGCGGGCCGTGCGGCGGGCCGAAGAACGCTATTTCAACCTGGTGCAAAACATTCCCTTGGTCATTTTCAGCCTGACCGACGGGTTGCGCCTGGAGTTCGTCAACCAGGGATGTCAGACGCTTTTGGGCTACTCCCGGGAAGAGGCCCTGGCGGAACCGGACTGGCTGCTGTCGCGCATCCATCCCGAGCAACGCGACTGGGTGCGCGGGAAGCTCGAAGCCTGCCTGGGGGATTGCGCCCAGGCGTTTTCCCGCCAATGCACACTGCTGCACAAAAACGGCCAGATCGTGCACGGCGTGCTCAAATCCATCCCCTCCTCCGATTGCCACGGCCACGAACCACGAAACCGGATCGAGGGGTGCATCATGGATATCGGCGACCGGATGCTGCTGGAAAAGGTGCTCGTGCAAAAGGAGAAGATCCACACCCTGGGCGCCATTGCCGCGGAAGTGGCCCATGAGATTCGCAATCCCCTCATGGCCATCGGCGGTTTCGCCAAACGCTTGACGCGAAAAATGCCGGAGCTCGAAGAGGCCGCCATCATCCTTGAGGAAGCCGAGCGGTTGGAACGCTTTCTCAACCGCATCCGGGACTATCTCAATCCGGTGCGGCAGCATCCGGTGCCGATCAGTCTGGACAGCGTGGTGCAAAACTGCCTGGCCCTGCTCGCCCCGGAGTTGACGGGCAGCGGCGTGACCCCGCGCCTCGCTCTGCAGGCGGCGGCCGTCGTCGTCGAGGAGGACCCGGACATCCTGGCCCAGGTGGTGATCAACCTCATCCGCTTTACGCTGACAGCCTTGCCGCCCCAGGGGGAAATGTGGCTTGTCGCCCACAGCGGCGAAGGCTTCGTGCATCTGGAGATCGGCGGCGACCAGGCCCACCCCGTGGCGGACGCGGAAAAAGTATTTTTACCGTTCGATGACGGCGGCGAGACCATCGGACTCCCCGTCTGCTTCCGGCTCATGCGCACCATGGGCGGTTCCATGCGGTTTGAGCAGCATGGCGGAAAGGGGCGGTTCATCATGTCGGTGATGACCGCCGAGGCACGGCATGCGGCAGTGGACGCTCCCCCCGAAGCCGGTTCGGCCTAAGGGTCTGGGGGGCGAGAAGCCTGGAACGAGCGGTCTATAGCCATTCAATTGAGGATGATAACACAATCCGTCTGGGAAAATTGCTTTTTGCGTACGGTTGACGCGGCCTGCACTTGGACGTAGAAAGTAAAAATGGAGTCCTTTCTTAGTGACAGGAGGGATGATGCGATCGACATACAGACTTCCGGCCGTGCGCTTGTGGGCAGCAACACAGCCCGCGGCTACAGGGCCGTCACGACGCGCGCGCTCGTCGCAAACGCTGTACCGCTGCACGCCTTTTCACGAGAAGCCTCAGGGAGACAGCCAGCCGTAGAAGCACTCTTCCATGGAAAATATGCTTATGCCAAAGGACACAGACCAACAGATTGTTGTTGCGCGGCAGGCAATTTTTGATGCCAACAATAATGTTGTTGGTTATGAGCTATTACACCAGCGATTGACGAACAGCAAATACGTTCTCAAGCTCTCGGAATCCGGCCCAGCGCTCAACACCATTGCCCATGGCATAGATTTGGTTGTCAATGCAATAAATAAAAATCAAAAAATATTCATCAACATTCCACGGAAGTTGCTTCTTGACGACAAATATCTTTTACTCAACAAAGATAAATATATTCTTGAATTGGCCGGACCAGACGCCGTCACCCAACGTTATTCCAATATCCTTTCCAAGGCAAAGTCGCGCGGCTATCTTATGGCTTGTGACATACACGATCCGGGAAAGCTCCTGCATGTTCTGCCATATATTGATTATGCAAAGGTAGACTTTACCCAATTCCAGGATCGTTCACTCTTGCAAGACATCACAGGGAGTTTACAAAAATTCAAGCTCCACCTCCTTGCGGAAAAAGTTGAAACACTGGAGTCGATGGACTATGCCAAGCATCTTGGCTATCAATTCTTTCAAGGATATTTCTTCAGTACGCCGCAGCTCTTTCACGGAAAGACCATTTCTCCGAGTCTCGCCATTCAATTCAACCTCATGTATGAATTGCATAAGAGCCATACCGATTACAACAGACTGGCAGACCTCATAGCATCCGACCCTGTACTCAGCTTCAAGCTCTTGAAATTTGTTAATTCTCCTTTTTTGGACAATCCGAAGCCGTCACGAGCATAAAAAGAGCCCTTTCCATTCTGGGGGCAAGCGAATTAATTCAATGGATAAATATCAACCTTCTTTCAACACGGCTTTCTCGGATATGGACAAAGAACTCGTATACATGTCGGCCTTCCGATCCCGTTTTTATCTTCCCTGCGGCATGCCTTACCATCCCTATGCAATTTAGAGCTCGAGATGTGTCTCCCCGCACTCTTTTCCCTCCTGGATGCCATCCTCAAAATCCCGTTTCGTGAATTATTTTCCCAGATACCCTGCTTGCATTTTCTCACGGAGGTATTTGAGGACAGTACATCGCGTTGTCATAAATGTATGGCACTTGCTGCTTTTTTTGAAAAACAGGATATCGAGAAAATAAATTACTACAAAAGGAGACTACCAGACGTCGATTTCGATTCCATAAACCTTGACGCACACATGTGGGCAAATTGTGCCATTAAATAATTATTTAATGCCTGGAGCACGTTCACCGGAAGCGATACTTTTGGTAAATGCATGTCAAGCAATCACCATTCAATATATTCATGCAACTACATGGTGACATATGGCACAGCACATGGGAAAAAAATTCTTTTCACGGTTCTTCGGACGTGAGGACGGGGGAAAGCCCTTTTCTTTTTTGAAGAAAAACTTCAAGCACCGATGTATTTACCAACTTCAAATTCCAGAAGGCATAGGCTTAGCAATCATTTGAATTTCCGCCCTGTTAAAATCAGGCGATCGTTTATTGTGCTCGAAACCATGCGACTGTCCCTTGATGTTGCCAAGCTCAACAACCTCCAGCAAATGCATTTCACTGTCTTTATCCTCGAAAACAATAAAAAACGGCCCATCATCGTGTGCTTTTCGACGCATCTCTTGAAAGTCCTTTCTGATAGCACCATCACGATCGCGCCGCCACAACAATTCGATTCCATTTCCTCAAATAAGATCGAACGATTTTCTCTTGAGAATCGCCATCACCCCGTCATATCACTGTGGAGTATAGACAAGCGTTGCGCCAATATTCGCCTTTTAAAAATGTTCAACCCTTTGATACTCTACATAGCAACGGCAAATGATGCAGAAAACTTCCTCGTTGATATTTCTTCAAAGGGTCTTTGCCTTGCTCTTGGAAAATAACCTACAGAACCTATGCCAATCAATTGAAACGCCATAAGGAGGTCTTGCTCCAGATCGTCTTTCGCAATCCGGATATGATCCAAGAGCATGAATTTATTATCATATGTTCAATATCCTACATTCGACCAAACTCACAAAAAAATCTTATAGAGGTTGGTATCCAATTTTTATATAATTTTACCAAAGAGCCAAGTCCGGTATGGAATGAGTGTAAGGCAGATGGCATTCCGGAACTCGAATGGCTTCTTAATGAATATACAAACTTTATCTTGAAGAAATAAAAGAAAAACTTAATGAACTGAGTCAGACAGAGTTTTCTTTTCACAACAAGTTGCTTGATACGGATAACGGGATGCACTCGTCCATCCTTGCGCAGGAGCGCGTGTCGAGCATGAATAGAATTGCCGCCAGCCTCTGCAAGAACCTGACGCCCACACTCGCCAACCTCACAGTAACACTCCAATATTTATCGACAAAAGCCAGCGACCAAAAGGAAAGCGCATTATTTTCCAATTCCATTTACCAATTGCAAAGCATCGCGATCAAGCTCAGCAACATCTATGCGATCACTGCCGCCGAAACGACCCCGTTTTCTTCTGTGGATATCGCTCCGCTCCTTGAGCGCACAACCGCCATCTTCCGCGCCATCGCCCAAAAAAACAACATTGCCTTGACCGTTTCCATCCCCGACAGCCTCCCCAGCATCCAGGGGGATCCCGACCAGCTCCACCTCGTGTTCAACAACCTGGTTCTCAACGCCATCGAGGCCATGTCCCCCCAGGGCGGCCATCTTTGGCTCAGTGCCAGACACGATGCCGCAACGCAGCTCCTGCTCGTGGATGTCGAAGACACCGGGGGCGGCATTCCCGGCGAGATGCGCGCCACCATCTTCAAACCCTATCAGAACATCCAAAACAAGGCGCCGGCCTGGGGCTTGGCTTGCCTGTGGCGCAACGCATTATCGCCAGCCATGGCGGCAGCATCGGCATTCAGTCCACCCTTGGCGAAGGCTCCACCGTTACCGTGCGGCTTCCGTGTTTTCCCGACAACAGCACCGTCAACAGAGGGCAGCCACAATGAACGACACGCCCCTCGACGCCACCAGCCCTGACGAACAAAGGGCCTTGCCGACGGCCTGTGCCGCCAATCCGCACGCAACCCGGATCATCGCCGTGGTGAGTGGCAAGGGTGGCGTGGGCAAAACCAGCATCGCGGTCAATCTGGGATTTGCCTTGGCCGGTTTCGGAAAACGCGTGGCCTTGCTCGACGCCGATCTGGGGTTGTCCAACGTCGATGTCCTGCTTGGCACAAGCCCTACGGTCACGTTGGAACATGTCCTCTTCGACGACGTGCCCATGGAAAAGGCCCTCTATGCGGTGACCCCCAATCTTGATGTTATCTCCGGATGTTCCGGCGTATCGCGGATGGCTGAACTTTCCCGCGAAAAACGGATTGCGTTGCTGCGCGAATTTCAAAAACTGCGTTCCTACGATTATCTCATTGTAGACAATTCGCCGGGCATCTCCACGCAGGTCGTCTCCATCTGCCTGTCTTGCAATGAAATTCTCATCATCCTCAATCCGGACCCATCCTCCCTGGTCGATGCGTACGCCTTGCTCAAGGTTCTCAAACAAAACGGCCTGTATCGGAGCCCGCTCCTCCTCATCAATCGTATTAGTTCCATCAAACGGGCAAAGGCGATAGCGGATCGCATTCGGGCCACCACGCGCAAGCATCTGGCGCTCGACTGCCGCTTCATCGGCAGTATTCCGGAAGACGCCGCCCTGTATCGGGCCGCCATGAACCGGCGTCCGCTTATGGAAATCGAGCCGCAATCCCTTGCCGCGCAAGCCTGTGCGGACATCGCCCTGCGTCTCGACGCCATGCAACAGGGAAATGTCGGGACCACCCTCCTCCCGGAACGTTTTTTCGACCAATCCGTCATGCGGGTGCAGCAGGGCCCCTCTCTGTCCCATGGCCGGGCGTCCGAAACGCCACACGCCGGCCCACCGGACCGCCAGGAGTGGCTGGACGGATTGGAGTCGCTCTTTCGGGAAGTGGGAACGTGCCTCAAGGCCTTGGAGGAATATGACGCGGAGACGGCCCGAAATCTGTCGGATCGGATAAACGCCCTGCGCCCCCGGCTCACGGAAGGAACGACGGCGCAGGAGACTGCATCAGGGGAGACCACGCCACCAGAGCACGACGCAAGCACGCCAGCGCCTCCACAGCATACGCCAGAGGAGCGCACGCCTTCCCTGCTGATTCAGGAAATCAAGGGCAAAAAGATGGTGTTGTTTTGCGAGAATTCCGTATGGCGCGACCTGCTTTGGCAGCTCTTCACCGAGATGGGGCTCGTCCCCATCGATCCCCAGGACTGGCTGAGCAACTCCACAGGTTCTGTCGAACTGGCTGTCCTGTATACCGAGACGTTCCTGCCGGAAACCATTTCCATACTCCGAAGTCTCGGCGAGACACCCGTACTGTGTATTTTACCGGAAAAACGTATTGCCGAGGAAATCGCTCACAAAATGCCCCCAAATGCCCAACGTATCATCCTGCACTATCCGGTGGAGCTCGATGATGTTGCCGGAGCTGTCCGGCGACTGCTCCTCTAATGCTCCAGCCTATTCCCAAACGGCCCCCTCATCCCCAAATTTCCCGGCACGAGACTACCGCATACCCCATGAGGATTGACGCCCCGCAGTCCATAGCTGCCAAGCCCTGTGTAACAGCATTATACTTTTGGCTTATTGAGCCCTAAACTTTCGCTAGTCGACACGCCTTGGGCAATTGTGCAATGGCCTCGCATCATCTTTGGCCCCAACACGCTTTTTAGACGAAAAAGGGGTTACGGATTGGCTCCGTAACCCCTTGGAAATCTTGGTCGGGATGAGAGGATTTGAACCTCCGACCCCCTGAACCCCATTCAGGTGCGCTCCCAGACTGCGCTACATCCCGCTATCGAGGGGGAGGAAATACATCCCGGGCATGACCTTGTCAACGGTTGGACGAGGGAGAAGGCGGCGGGGGGAGAAGCGGAGGGGCCTGAGATGCACGGAAACCACATGACTTCAAGATGTTGCCGGCGAAGAAAAATACTTGCCGGAGGCTGCGGCGGCAAGGCCTCCCGGCGCGGCACATTGACAACGCCCCATTCGCTCCCTACTCTCTTTCCATCCAAAGGGGAGTAGCTGTCCCGGACAGGGTCAACAACCCTGCGGCGTACGCCGCCTGGCCCTGTCGTCGGTCCCTCGGAACCGATCGGCGAGACCTTTGGCATGCCCGCGCGTGCCAAAGAACCGTCTTGGCCGTGCAAACGCCGAGGAGATCATCATGCGCCGATTACTTCCCGTCTGGCTGGCCCTGGCCGCTTCCCTCCCCGGTCTCTTCTGCGCCGTTGCCGGCATTCCTCTCGCGCCGCCGCTGGCGGCCGCCCTCTCCGGTTCCGCCATCCTGGCCGCGTCGTTTATTCTGCTCTGGGCCTGCGACGTGGCCCAAAACGACATTCCGCAAGCTCTGGCCCTGGCCGTGGTGGCCCTGATCGCCGTGCTGCCGGAATACGCCGTGGACATGTACTTCACCTGGATGGCCGGACAGCAGCCGCAATCCGACTACGCCCACTTCGCCATCGCCAATATGACCGGCGCCAACCGGCTGCTGATCGGCGTGGCCTGGACGGCCGTGGCCGTTATCGTCTGGTGGCGCACCCGGGGACCGGTGATCCTGGAAGACGAGCGTCGTACCGAGGTGGTCTTCCTCGGCCTGGCGACCGCCTATGCCATGACCATCCCGCTGACGGGCAGCCTCACCTGGGTGGACGGCCTCGTGCTCATGGGCCTGTACGTCGTCTATATCGGCATCGCCGCCCGCCGGGAGTGTACGGAACCGGAGCTGTGCGGCGTGGCCGCCATCCTCGGGGCGCTCTCCCCGGCCAAACGGCGGTTGACCACGGCCGCCCTCTTCCTCTTCGCCGCCGGCGTCATCGTCGCCAATGCCGAGGCCTTCAGCGAGGGGCTCGTCGGCACCGGCCGGCAGTTCGGGATCAACGAATTCCTGCTCGTGCAGTGGCTGGCGCCCATCGCCTCCGAAGCCCCGGAATTCATCGTGGCCGTCATGTTCGCCCTGCGCGGCATGGGCGGTCTGGCCCTCGGCAGCCTCATCTCCTCCAAGCTCAACCAGTGGACCCTGCTCGTGGGCATGATTCCGGCCGTCTACGGCCTGTCCTCAGGTTCCCTGGCGACACCGCTGCCCCTGTCCGGCCTCCAGATGCACGAGGTGCTGCTGACCGCCGCCCAATCGCTTCTGGCGGTGGGGCTGCTGGCCGGATTGCGCCTCTCCATCCGGTCGGCCATGCTCCTGTTCGTCCTCTTTCTCGGCCAGCTCCTGGCCCCGGCCATGCCGGCGGGGCTGTGGGCGCACCTGCCCGGGCACCTGTCCGGCAACCAGGTGCATTTCCTCTTTAGTTTCCTGTACATAGGGGCCTTCGTTCTGATCCTGCCCCACGCAGGACGGCAAATGGTGGCGCTCGTGCGGCCAAGCGGCCATAAAAACCCTTGACGACGGCCGTTCCCGGCCCTATGTACCGCGCCCCGCCTCACGACTGCCCCGCGCCGTCGATGCCGGGGCAAGGAGTACGCCGCCATGGACCAGGGGTTTGAACTGCCGCTCTATCTCGATCTGTTCGCCGTGTTTCTCATGGCCGCCACCGGGGCCATCGAGGCCATTCGCCGCGAATTCGACCTGGTGGGCCTTTTGGGCCTGTCCCTGGCCACCGGCCTGGGCGGCGCCCTCATCCGTGACGGCCTCTTCCTCCAGGCCGGCGTGCCGGCCGTGGTCCGCCACCAGGCCTACCTCTACGCCGTGGCCGCAGCCGCCGTGGCCTGCCTGGCCTTCGGGCGACGCGCCGTCCTGTCCGACAAGCTGGTGGCCCTGGTGGATGCGGCAGCGCTTGGCGCCTACGCCGTGGTCGGCATGGAAAAATCCCTGGCCTTCGGCCTGGACTTCGCGCCGGCCGTGCTGGTCGGCGTGGTCAACGCCTGCGGCGGCGGCATGTTGCGCGATGTCCTTGTCCGCGAACAGCCCATGGTCTTCCGACCGGGCCAGTTCTACGCCTTCGCCGTGCTGATCGGCTGCCTGACCTATCCCCTGCTGCGCCAGTATCTGGGTGTCCCGCCGATCTTCGCCGCCCTGGTCACCATCCTCGTCACCTTTCTCTTGCGGGTGTTGGCCATCACCTTCAACTGGCGCACGGCCCCGATCCGGGAATGCGGCCTGTTTCCGCTGCGCCATCACCGCCCCGCCGCCTGAACCCTTTCCCCGTCGCCACCAGGCCACGAAGAATCTCCAGGAGGTCCCTATGAAAATCGCCATTCCTTCCCGTGACGGCCAGGTGGACGCCCATTTCGGCCACTGCGGCTACTTCACCGTCCTGACCATCGGCCCGGACAAGGCCATCGTCGGCGAGGAAACCTTCGCCCCGCCGGCGTCCTGCGGTTGCCGCTCCAATCTGGTGGGCGAGCTTGTGGCCATGGGCGTTACCGCGCTCATCGCCGGCAACATGGGCCAGGGCGCGGTCGACAAACTGCGCCAAGCCGGCCTGACCGTGGTACGCGGCGCCTCCGGCCCGGTCCGCGACGCCGCCCAGGCCTGGCTTGACGGCCGGCTCGTCGATCGCGACGAACTGTGCCACAGCCACGACTGTCATCACGAATAAAGATGCCTCCGGCGGCCAGGGCGCTGCCCTGGCCCTGCTGGGGGCATGATGCCCCCAGATCCCTCGCCGGGGGGATAAAAAAAGCTCCTCGAAGGGAACTTCGGGGAGCTTTTTCACCTTCAAGGGGCCCGGGGGGATAATCCCCCCGGTAGGGTTGCCGCCGGAGGCACGCTTTGTCGTGTTCTTAGCGAATGAGACGCCGGCGCATACCGGCGATGGCCAGGGGCAGGAACAGGGCGAAGCAGCCGACCAGGGCGGCGACGTTCCCCCAGGAAGCGGCGTCGAGCCGGCCCAGGCAGGCGCCGCGGGCGAGCTCGGCCAGGTGGTAGAGCGGCATGACCTCGGCGCATTTGGCCGCCCAGCCCGGCAGGGCGTCCACCGGGAAGAAGGTGCCCGAAAAGAGGAACATGGGCGTGATGAACAGAAACAGCGGCAGGTTGTACATATCGATCGAGGTCGTCACGCTGGTCACGGCCATGCCCAGGGCGGCGAACGCCAACCCGCCGAGAAAGGCGATGGGAATGGCGACCAGGGCCTCGGGCGAAGGGGCGTAGCCCATGACGGCGACGACGCCCAGCAGGATGGTGGCGGCGATGACCGACCGGGTGGCACCCCAGACGATCTCGGCCACGATGATCTCCTCCACGGACAGCGGCGTGGCCAGCATGGCGTCGTAGGATTTCTGGTAGAACATCCGCACGAACGCGTTGTAGGTCGCCTCCATGAAGGCCTGCCACATGGCGGTCATGGCCACCAGGGCCGGGGCGAAAAACTGGATGAAGCCCATGGGGTGGCCGTGCCAGGACACGTCGGCGACCAGGCCGGAAAAGCCCAGGCCGAAGGCCAGCAGATAAAAGAGCGGCTCCAGGAGCGGCGGCAGGAAATTGATGGCCAGGATGCGCCGGTAGACGCGCAGATTGCGCCGCCAGACCGCCCAGAACAATCCCGTGAAACGCGGATCGGTCGTCATTCGCGAAGCTCCCTTCCGGTCAGGCGCAAGAACACGTCTTCGAGCGTGGCGGGCCGGAAGTACCCGCATTCCGGACAGTACCGGTCCCGCAGATCGAGCAGGGCCTGCCGCTCCTCCCCATAGATGATGCAACGCCTGCCGGAACGGTCGAAACGCCAGTTCCCCGCCGCCAAGGCGGCGAGCAGGGCCTCGTCCGGGGTCTCGACCTCCAGGACGTAGCGGCCGACCGTGGAGCGGACCAGGGGAACGGGCTCGCCTTCCGAAACCACCCGGCCGTGGTCGATGATGCACAGCCGGTCGCAGAAGCGCTCGGCCTCCTCCATGGCGTGGGTGGTGAGCAGGATGGTCAGGCCCTGGCGTTTGAGGTCGAGCAGCCTATCCCAGAGCGTGTTGCGGGACTGGGGGTCGAGGCCGGTGGTGGGCTCGTCGAGAATGAGCAGATCCGGCCGGTTGATGATGGCCCGGGCCAGCATGAGGCGGCGAGCCATACCGCCGGAGAGTTCCTCGTACTTGAAGCGCTTGCGCCCCTCCAGGGCGAAAAAGGTGAGCAGCTCCTCGGCCCGGGCTTTGGCCTCGGCGGCCGGAATTCGGAAATAGCCGGCAAAGACCAGCAGATTTTCCAGCACGGACAGGTCCGGGTCCAGGGTGTTGGCCTGCTGGCACACGCCGATGCGGGCCCGGATACGCCGGAAGGCCGAACGGATGTCCAGGCCGAAGACCCGGATGGTTCCGCCGGAAAGCGGCGAAAAGCCGTAGATCATGCGAATGGTGGTGGTCTTGCCGGCGCCGTTGGGGCCGAGCAGGCCGAAGCATTCTCCCCGGCGCACGGCAAAGCTGACGCCATTGACGGCCGAAAACGAGCCAAAGACCTTGTGCGCCCCTTCGACGGAAAGGACGACGTTCTCCAGGGGTTGCGCCATGGTTCCTGCTACCCCCAAAGCGGCATGCCGGCCAAGAGGGCAATTTTATTTCCGAAATTGCCGCTTCCCTCATCCATTCCCCGAATTCGTGCCATGGGGGAACCGGGCGGCAGGCTACTGCCGCACCAGCTCGCGCAGCACCGGCACGCGCCGGACCAGCCAGCCCACGGCAAAACAGGCCGGCAGACCGAGCGCGCACAGCAGCAGGGCCTTGGCCAGGGCGGGCGCGGCCAGCGGCGTCAAGGCCAGGGCCAGGGCCACCAGGACCGGCGGATGCAGCACGTACACGGCAAAGGCGCTGTCGGACAGGGCCGCCACGCACCTGTTCTGGCGGTTCCAGCGTTCGCGGAACAGCACGATCAGCCCCACGGTCATGCAGACGCCGCTGACGGATTCCCACAGGGCATAATAGAGGCTCTGCCAATGCAGGCCGCCCCGGCAGAAAGCGAGGGAGGTCCGGTCCGTCGCCAGGATCAGCACCGCCCAGGCCACCAGGGCGCAGCCGGCCACCAACAGGCAGCGACGTCCGAACCGGGCGTCGAGGGAGCGCAGCCAATCGTTGGCGTAGGCGGCGACGCCGAAGCCGAACAGCAGGACATATTGGACGAAATTACCGATCTGCATACCGAGGACCGTTTTCCCCATTGGAAAAAACAGACGAAGGGCAAACGCCCCGGCCGCGCAAAGAAGCGCGAGCCAAGTCAGGAGGCCGGCCGTGACGGGCCGCGACTCCCGGACTTCGGGCACGGGACGCTTGAGGGCATAGCCGGCGGCGTAGACAAGGCAGAAGAGCAGCAGGGCCAGGGCGAACCACATGGGGCCCGAGCCGGACCAGACGCCGAGCCCGGAAAAATAGCGCGCCAAAAACAGCTCCGGGCCTCCCTTCGCTTGAATTTCCGCGGAATACCCCAGATAAATCGTCGCGGGGTTGATGGCCACCATATAGACGGCCGTTGGCAGGCCCAGGCGAAAGAGACGTCCGGCGGCAAAGGACGCGGAGCCTTTTTTACGCAACGACATGGCGGCAAAATAACCGGCCAAGGCGAACAGTGCCCCCATGAAAAACGATTGGTTGAAGCCCAGGAACAGCAGAAAAAGGAAACTTGTAAGGGGACCGGCTGGTACGGGATCCCTATAATACCATCCAGCAATGGTGAAATATGTCATCACGGCATGGTGGCAAACGACCAGGGCAATTAACGCAAGTCGGATATTATCCACGAAAAGCATCCGTTTTCGCACCATATCTTCCCTACCTTGTTCCGAGTTTTTCACCTTGCCAGCCGAAATATCACCATGACCATGCTCTCGCCGCATCCCAGGCGATGCACGCTTGTCGCTTTCCAGCATGTTCCGGCGCCACGTGCCATACACCGCGTCTTTTCCGCCAACTACCAGTGGAGGCATCCCCTGGCCTGTGCAGAAATCGTCTGAAAGATTTCGCTACGCTACGGTGTTACCGTTGCCTTTCCTTGCATCCCTTTCTATACTGTGTGCCATGAAAAAATCCCCGGACGAGCAGCCGGTGACGCCGCCGGAGCCGGCCGGCTTCAACTTCGCCGTGGCCCGGCAACCCATCTACCAGGTCGCGGACGGCACGGTTTTCGGCTACGAGCTGCTCTACCGGACCCTCGGCTCCGACAATACGGCACTCGTGACCTCGGACGAAGAGGCCACACTGTCGGTCCTCAGCAACGGCATCCTGGCCATCGCCCAGGACGTCGATCCGACCAAGCGACTCTTCATCAATTTCCCCAGGGAAATTCTGGAAAAGGGCTATCACCGCATCCTGGACAAGGAGCAGTTCGTCATCGAGGTGCTGGAACGAGTGCACGTGGACCAAGCCTTCACGGACCTTATCCGCTCCATTCGGGCCGACGGCTACGTGCTGGCCCTGGACGACTATGTGGGCGATCCGGCCTTCGAACCGATCCTGCCATACGTCAGCTGCGTCAAGATCGACTTCCTGGCCCTGCGGGACGATCCGGCCCGACTGGAGGCGATCATCGCCGCCATGACCGCAGCGGGCAAGACCATCCTGGCCGAAAAGGTGGAAACCGACACCGACATCCACCGCTGCAGCGCCAAACACATCCGGCTGGCCCAAGGCTTCTACTACAGCCGGCCCCAGGTGGTGACCGCCAAGGTCCTGGAGGCCAACCAGGCGGTCAAGCTGCATCTGCTCTCCGAAATCAGCCGGCCCGACATCGACATCCAAAAGATCCGGGACAGCATCAGCTCGGACGTCTCCCTGACCTACAAGCTGCTGCGCTACGTGAACGCCGCCCGCTTCTACCGGGGCCAGCCCATCGAATCCGTGGAATTCGCCATCCAGCTTCTGGGACGCGACGCCCTGACGAGTTGGCTGTGCGTCAATCTGCTGGCCAGCCTCGGCAGCTCGCCCCGCGACCGGGAGCTGGCCTTCGCCTCGGCGGTCCGGGGCCGCTTCCTGGCCAGGCTCGATCCCCAACGGGCCACCCCCTGCCACCAGGGGGAGTCCATCTGCCTGGTCGGCCTGCTCTCGCTGTTGGACGCCATTTTGGGGTTGCCCATGCGGGAGGCGCTCAAGAACATCACCATCGACGATGCCATGCGCCGGGGCCTGCTCGGCCTGCCCGGACCGTGCATGGCGTGCCTGCCCATCGCCCGGGAGTTTGAAGGCGGAAAGGCATCCGACAAACCATGCCCTGTTGCGCGCCTTCGGCGTCTCCCGAAAAGCGGCTGCCCAGGCCCATACCGAAGCCCTGGCCTGGGCAGCCGAGATGTTCCGAGCGGCCGACTGACCGGCGCCCGTTCCCTCCCCCGGCGGCGTTTTTTTCGCGGACGCGCCCCTAGGCCATCCGGCGAGAGTAGTGAAGGATGCCCTGCTGGTCGAGCAGGGCCGGCCAGGCAGCCGTCCCCGGCCAGCACCGCCACCCGGCGCACGCCCCGTTGGCGCATGAAGAGAATGACCTTGTAGACCATGGCCTCCATGGGCACGCTCGCCACCGGCGAGGCCATGAACCGGCCAGCGGCTCGGCCAGCCGTTCGGGATAGCCGAGGATCCGGGAGATGGCGTCCCGATCGGTGAAGATGCCGACCGGCTTTTCCCCGCGGACGCCCAGAACGGCGTCGAAATTCTTCTCCCGCATGAAGGCCAGGGCCTCGCGTACGGAAATGTCCGGGGACACCGCCGCCACGGTGGGATGCACCAGCTCCCGGCAGGCGATGTTCTCCACCATGAAATCCACGGCCAGGGCCTCGACCAAATTTTTGTCCATGACCAGGCCGCACAGGGAGCCGTCCAGCCCCAATACCGCCAGGTGCCGGGTCCGCCGGTCGAGCATGACCTTGATGGCCTCGTCGAGCAGCATGGACTTGGGCACGAGGGCCACGGCCCGGGTGAGAATTTCGCCGACGGGAGTGCTCTCCTCCACGTCCACGTCCAAGCGCCGGCACAGGTCGCGTTCGGTCACGAAGCCGACCACGCGACGTCCGGCCACGACCGCCAGGCAGCTCAGGTCCTGGGCGACCATGGCCGTCGCGGCGGCCGCCGCCGTGGCTTCTGCGGGCACCAGCCCCGGCCGTTTGACGAGTTCCCCCACCCTGCGTTTGAACATGCTGTCATCCGATACGGCGGTCGTGCCGCCGCCCGTTGTCCCGAAGATACGCCCGTCGCGCCCGGCCCGCCTGACGCACGCCGTCAAGAACCCTCATCTCCAGCCTATCGACAAGTTGAGGGAAAAGGTCAAGAAATTCCCCGTTCCCGACCGGCCGGGCAGGCGTTCTTTTGACAATTCCCGGCCGCTCGTCTAGGTTCGTCGTCTTTAGCAACATCGTGCGCCACCGGCGCCCAGCCCGGACTCACACCCATGGACACCATACAAAAAATCAAGGGTTTCGCCGACCTGTTCCCCCCCGAATCCGGCGTCTTCTCCTGGATCGAAGCCACCGCCCGGGATGTCTTTTCCCGTTACGGCTACCGGGAGCTGCGCATCCCGGTCCTCGAACGCACCGAACTCTTTTCCCGCTCCATCGGCGAGGAAACGGACGTGGTGCAAAAGGAAATGTACACCTTTCCCGACCGCAAGGGCCGGTCGCTCACCCTGCGGCCCGAAGCCACGGCCGGGGTCATGCGGGCGCTGGCCGAGAGCGGCCGGGCCAGCGAGGGCCTGACCAAGGTCTTCGCCTACGGCCCCATGTTCCGCTACGAACGGCCGCAAAAGGGCCGCATGCGCCAGTTCCACCAGATCGACGTCGAAGCCGTGGGCTCGCCCGATCCCCTGCTGGACGCCGAGCTGCTGCTCATGCTGCGCCAGTACCTCACGGCGCTGGGGTTGACCGACCTGACCGTCGAACTCAATTCGCTGGGCTGCCCAGCCTGCCGGCCCGCCTATCTCGACGCCCTGCGGGAATTCCTCAAGGGCATGCACAAGGAGCAGCTCTGCGAGGACTGCATGCGCCGCAAGCTCACCAACCCGTTGCGCGTGCTCGACTGCAAGGTGCCCCAGTGCAAGGAGTTCACGGCCGACGCGCCGCGCATCACCGACCATCTGTGCCCGGAATGCGCCGAACATTTCGCCGCCGTGCGCCGGGTGCTCGACGCCGCCGGCATGGCCTACGTGCTCAACCCCCGGCTGGTGCGCGGCCCTCGACTATTACGTGCGCACCACCTTCGAGATCGTGTCCGGCGCCATCGGCTCCCAATCCTCGGTGGCCGGCGGCGGCCGCTACGACGGCCTCGTCTCCGCCATCGGCGGCCCGGACGTGCCGGGCGTGGGCTTCGCCTGCGGCATGGAGCGGCTGGCCCTGCTCATCGCCGACAAGACCGAGGCGACCCCGGACTTCTTTTTGGCCGTGCTCGACCCGGCCGGCCTGGAGACGGGCCTGTTGCTGGCCCAGGAGCTGCGCCAGGCAGGGCTGTCCGGCGAAGCACCCTACGCGCCCCGGGGAGCCAAGGGACAGATGCGCGCCGCCGACAAGTCCGGCGCCCGCTTCTGTCTGGTGCTCGGCACGGAGGAACTGGCCGCCGGCACCGTGGTGGTGAAAACCATGCGGGACGGCAACCAGGAGACACTCCCCCGGGAAGGGCTGGCCGCCGCGCTGCGTGCCAAGGCCTAGCGGGCGGACGTGGGGGCGTCGCCCGGCCCCCGGATGGGTATAACCAGGCGCCGCATGACGCCGTAACCGATAAAAGTTTTTGAAAAAGGGTATGGGGAAAAACTTTTCCAAAAAGTTTTTCCCCACATTCTTGAAAAAAGGAACTCCCCATGAGCGAGACGATAGCCCTGGACGATCTGGCCGGCTGGCGGCGCACCCACGACTGCGGGGCGCTGCGGCGGCAGGACGTGGGACGCGAGGTGTGTCTGATGGGCTGGGCCCAGTTCCGCCGCGACCACGGCGGGTTGATCTTCATCGACCTGCGCGACCGGGGCGGACTCACCCAGGTGGTGTTTTGCCCGGAAGGAAACGCCGAGGCCCTGGACCGGGCCCACGTGCTGCGCACGGAATACGTCCTGGCCGTCACCGGCCGGGTGCGACCCCGGCCCGAGGGCATGGAGAACCCCTCCCTGCCGACCGGCGAAATCGAAGTCGAGGTCACTTCGTTCAAGCTCTTAAACACCTCGGCCACGCCGCCCTTCCCATCGAGGACCGCATCGACGCCGCGGAGAGCCTGCGCCTCAAGTACCGCTACCTCGACCTGCGCCGGCCCAAGCTGGCCGCCAACTTCGTGTTGCGGCACCGGGCCGTGCAAGTCATCCGCCACTATCTGGACGGCCTGGGATTCCTGGAAGTGGAGACCCCGGTGCTGACCAAGAGCACGCCCGAAGGCGCCCGCGACTTTTTGGTGCCGAGCCGCCTCAACAACGGCACCTTCTACGCCCTGCCCCAGTCGCCGCAGCTTTTCAAGCAGCTGCTCATGATGTCCGGGTTCGACCGCTACTTCCAGGTGGTCAAGTGCTTCCGCGACGAGGATCTGCGCGCCGATCGCCAGCCCGAGTTCACCCAGGTGGATATCGAGATGAGCTTCGTGGACGAAGAGCAGATCATGGGCATGGCCGAAAGCATGATCCGCACCGTGTTCCGCGAGGCAGCGGGCATCAGCCTGCCGGACGTCTTTCCGCGCATGACCTTTGCCGAGGCCATGCGGGACTACGGTCTAGATAAGCCGGACATCCGCTTCGACTTGAAGCTCGTGGACGTGACGCCGGTGGTGCGCGGCTCCCAGTTCCAGGTCTTTGCCAAGGCCGAACTGGTCAAGGGTCTGCGCGTGCCGGCCGGGGGCAGCCTCTCCCGCAAGGAGATCGACGACCTGACGGAATTCGTCAAGATTTACGGGGCCAAGGGTCTTGCCTGGATCAAGATCAAGGACGACGAATGGCAGTCGCCCTTCGCCAAGTTCTTAAGCGACGAGGAGCGGGCCGGTCTGACCGAGGCCCTGCACCTGGAAGTCGGCGACATCGTCTTCTTCCAGGCCGGCGCGCCGGAAATGGTCAACACGGCGTTGGGGTCCCTGCGCGTCCGGCTGGGTGAGCGGTTCGGGCTCATCCCCGAGGGCAGCTTCGCCCCGGTCTGGGTCACGGATTTTCCGCTGCTGGAATACAACGCCGACGAAAAGCGCTGGACCGCCCGGCACCACCCCTTCACCGCCCCCCAGCCCGGCAACATCGAACGCCTGGCCACCGAACCCGGTGAGGCCCTGTCCCGGCCTACGACCTTGTCCTCAACGGCAGCGAGATCGGCGGCGGCTCCATCCGCATCCACGACCGGGCCACCCAGAAGGCCATGTTCGCGGCCCTCGGCATCGGCGACGAAGAGGCCGAGGAGAAATTCGGCTTCCTGTTGCAGGCCCTGGAATACGGCGCGCCGCCCCACGGCGGCATTGCCTTCGGCCTGGACCGCCTTATCATGATTCTGTCCGGGGCCAAGTCCATCCGCGACGTCATCGCCTTCCCCAAGACCCAGAAGGCCGTCTGCCTGTTGACCGACGCACCGGCCGAGGTATCGTCCGCCCAGCTGCGCGAACTCGGCATCCGGCTGCGCACCCGGGAAAAAGACAAGGAAACGCCTGCCTCATGACTGTAGAAATAATCAAATATCCCAACAAGATCCTGGCCGCCAAGGCCGAACCCGTGTCGGAGGTGACACCGGAGATCAGGGAGCTGGCGGCGGCCATGGCCGAAGCCATGTACGCCAACGAGGGCGTCGGCCTGGCCGCGCCCCAGGCCGGACGCGCCATCCGGCTGGTGGTCATCGACATGACGGGACCGGAGAAGCGCGAGGGACTCCTGACCCTGGTCAATCCGGTCATCGTCGCCGCTGCCGGCGAGCAGGAAGACGAAGAGGGCTGCCTGTCCGTGCCCAACTACCGGGCCACCGTCAAACGGGCGGCCACGGTCACGGTCGAGGCCACCGACCTGGACGGCAAGGCCATGCGCATCGAGGCCGACCAGCTCTTCGCCGTCTGCCTCCAGCACGAAATCGATCACCTGGACGGCGTCCTTTTCATCGACCGCATCAGCCACCTCAAACGCTCCATGTACGACAAACGGGTAAAGCGATGGGCCAAGACCAAGAAGCTGCAGGAAGTCGAAAACTCGTAGCCGTGTTCATGGGCACCCCGGAGTTCGCCTCCACGGTGCTCGGCCATGTCCTGGCCTCGGACGCGGTGACGGTGGCGGCGGTCTATACCCAGCCCGATCGGCCCTGCGGCCGGGGAAGAAGTGTCGGCCCGGCCCGGTCAAGCTCCTGGCCCTGGAGCGGGGGCTGCCCGTACACCAGCCCACCGCCTTCAAGGACCCGGAGGCGGTGGCCACCCTGGCCGGCTATGCCCCGGACGTGCTGCTGGTGGCCGCCTACGGCATGCTCCTGCCCCAGGTCGTGCTCGACATCCCGAAGCTGATGCCCGTCAACGTCCATGCCTCGCTGCTCCCGGCCTGGCGCGGGGCCGCACCCATCGAGCGGGCCATCGCCGCCGGCGAGACGCTCACCGGCATCACCATCATGCGCATGGAAGCCGGCCTCGACACCGGTCCCATGCTCCTGCAACGGGCCCTGGCCATCGGGGAGAACGATACCGCCGGCAGCCTGCGGGCCGAACTGGCCGACCTGGGCGGCCGACTCCTGGTCGACGCCCTGGAAAAGATGCGCCAGGGATCGCTGCCGCTGGTGCCCCAGGACGACAGCCGGGCCAGCTATGCCAAAAAATCGACAAGGCCGAGGGCCTGATCGACTGGACCCGACCGGCCCGGGCGGTCCACAACCAGATCCGGGCCATGACCCCGCACCCCGGGGCGTTTTTCTTCTGGCGGCCGTCCCCGGACAAGCCGGCCATGCGCATCAACGTCCAGCCCGGCACGGTGGGCGGCCCGGTGCCCCAGGGCCTGCGGCCCGGCCGGTTCGCCGGCCTTATCGACGGCGCCCTCGGCGTGGCCTGCGCCGACGCCCTGTATCGGATTCCGGCCGTGACCCCAGCCGGCAAGCGCACCATGGACGCCACGGCCTTTTCCTGCGGCTACCTCGGCAAATGCGACGACACGGCCCTGGCCGCCTGTGCGCCGGAGGGGCTGTGATCCGGGACGCCGACAAACCGGCCACTCGGCCGGACTACAACGAACCGCCCCGCAAGCGCCTGTTCGTGGGACTGCTGTGCGGCACCGGGCTTATCGTCTCGACGGGCCTGGCCGTGCTCTGGGCCATTCCCTTCATCGGCCTGGGCAACATCCCACCCCCTGGCCCCCTGGGTGCTCGGCAGCTTCTTCGCCCTGACCATGCTGGTCGTGCTCTGGGCCACCCTGGGCCTGGCCGTGGGCATCGTCCTGGGCCGACCGACCCTGGCCCTCGCGGCAACCTGCGCGGTATCATGGCCCGGGTGCTGCTGCCGCTGATGGTCCTGTTTGCCCGCATCTTCCACATTTCCAAAAGCCGGGTGCGCACCTCCTTCATCTCGGTCAACAACGACATGGTGGCGGCCGAAGCCACACACTACCAGCCCGAGGAAGTGCTCGTCCTTTTGCCCCACTGCCTGCAATCCAGCCGCTGCCCGCACCGGCTGACCTACAATATCCGCAACTGCAAGCGGTGCGGCGCCTGCCCGGTGGACGGCCTGCTCTCCCTGGCCGAACACTACGGCGTCCATCTGGCCATCGCCACCGGTGGCACCATAGCCCGGCGCATCGTGGTCCAGAAGCGGCCGAAGCTCATCGTGGCCGTGGCCTGCGAGCGCGATCTGTCCAGCGGCATCCAGGACACCTACCCCATCCCGGTCTACGGCGTTCTCAACGAACGGCCCAACGGCCCCTGTCTGGATACGCTGGTCCCCCTGCCCCGCCTGGAAGCGGCCCTGCGCCATTTTCTGGTGGACGGCGCGGCCGAGGCGCCGGTCTTTCCGACCGCGCCAGCCCGCGGGGCCCGGCAGGTCGCTGCGGAATGAATCGCCGCCCCGGACTGCCCCCGGCCCGCCAGGCCGCCCTGGACGCCCTGCGGCTGACCCTGCCCTCGGAAGGCCCGGGTCTGGAAGTACAAGCTGCCCTGGACACCGTGCTGTCCGGCCGCCATCTCGATCCCCGGGACAAGGGCCTGGTCACGGAACTGGTCTACGGCTCGCTCCGCCTGGGCGGACGGCTCGACTACATCCTGTCGCGCCTGTGCAAGCATCCCGGCGGCGTGCCCGAAGCGGCCTGGCGCATCCTGCGGCTGGCCGCCTACGAAATTCCTCTTTTTGACCAAGGTGCCGGCCTACGCCTCGGTGGACTGGGCCGTGTCCGCCGTCCGCGAGACGGCGGGCAAGGGCCTTTCCGGCATGGCCAACGCCGTGCTGCGCCGGCTGGACCGGTCGGGCGACGCCCTGGCCGAGCCGGCCTTCTACAAGCAGGACGGCTGCGACGAGACGACCTTTCTCAGCCGCTACTGCGCCTGCCCGGACTGGCTGGTCGCCCTATGGCTGCACGCCTACGGCCCGGACGACACCCGCAAGCTGCTGGAGGCCCAACTGCGCCCGGCCCCGCTCGGACTCCGCGTCAACCGGACCAAACCCGGCGCGAAAGCCCTGTTCGAGGCCCTGGCCGCCCTGCCGGGCATCCAGATGGCCGCCTTCCCCCACCCTGGCCCTGCCGACCGGCATCGATATGGCCCCGGCCGGGGTGGATCTGGCCCAGGCGCTGGCCGAGGGACGCCTCTCCCGCCAGTCGGCAGCGGCCCAACTCGCCCTGTTCCGGCTGGACCCCGAGCAGTGGCCGGAGCCGATCTGGGACATCTGCGCCGGGCGCGGCGGCAAGGCGCTGGCCCTGGTCGAGGCCGGAAAAAGCGTCATCGCCGCCGACATCCACCCGGGCCGACTGGCCGACCTGCCCGGGGAGACCGCCCGGTTGGGACTGCCGCCGCTGCCCCTGTTTCGGGCCTCGGCCACCCGGCCGCCCCTGGTCCGGGCGCCCGGCACCATTCTGCTCGACGCGCCCTGCTCGGGGCTGGGCGTCCTGGCCCGGCGGCCCGACGCCAAATGGCGACGCCAGCCCGAGGACCTGCCCGGGCTGGTCCGGCTCCAACGCACCATGCTGGAGGCGGCCTACGCCGCCCTGGCGCCGGGCGGGTACCTCGTCTACATGACCTGCACCGCCAATCCGGCGGAAAACGAGGGCGTAGTGGACCGGCTCGGCCGACGGCACCGACAGTTGCGCCTGGTGACCGAGGTCGCGGCCCGCGCCGGACGCGGTGCTGGGCGAAGTCTTTTATGGGGCGGTGCTGGAAAAGCCGAACGAAGAGGACGCGGAAAGACGGTAAGATGCCTCCGGCGGCCGGGGGCATGATGCCCCCGGACCCCTCGATGCGCGGGCGCCCAGGCGGCAACCGAAGACGCTTGCCGCCTGGGCGCCCGTGAAGGGTGCGTCAAAAAGCCCTTGGGCTATGAAAAAACAGGCCGGGGGGTCTGGGGGGAATGATTCCCCTAAGCCAGGTCCAGGGGCAGCGCCCCTGGTTCCTCCTCAGTCCGCTCTTTCTCCCGGATCGGGAAAGCCGACGGTGCCGCACGAGGCGACCACGCCGGAACCGGGGCGCACACGTTCGCACACGGCCCGGGCGAGAGCCTCCAGGCCGTCACGGGTCCTGGCCGACACAGGAATGCCCTCGGGAAAACAGTGGCGCAGGCCCGAGCGCTCGGCCTCGGGCACGGCATCCCACTTGTTGAGCACGAGCAGCCGGGGAATCTCGCCCAGCTCCATCTCGCGCAAAATATCCTCCACCGCCGTCACCTGCCGCTCCACACCGGGATGCGCGGCGTCGGCCACCACCAACAGCAGATCGGCCGCCGACAGTTCCTCCAGGGTAGCCCGGAACGCCTCTTTCAGCTCCTTGGGCAGCTCGCGGATGAAGCCGACCGTATCGGTCAGGATGATCTCGTGGGAGCTTGGAAAACGCAACCGCCGGCTGGTGGGGTCGAGGGTGGCGAACAGCCGGTCCTCGGCCAGCACGGCGCTTCCGGTCAGGGCGTTTAAAAGGGTGGACTTGCCGGCGTTGGTGTAGCCGACCAGGGACACGATGGGCAGTCCGGCGCGGGCCCGGCCGGCCCGGGCCGCCGCCCGGCGCTTGCGCAGCTCCTTTAACGCCTCCTTGATGCGGCTGATGCGCTCGCGGATGCGCCGCCGGTCCACCTCCAACTTGGTCTCGCCCGGCCCCCGGCCGCCGATGCCGCCCATCAACCGGGACATGGCCCGGTCCTGGCGCACGAGCCGGGGCTGCAAATACTTGAGCTGGGCCATCTCCACCTGCAACTTGCCCGAGCGGCTGGCCGCGTGCTGGGCGAAGATGTCCAAAATCAGCTGGGTGCGGTCGATGACCCGAAGCTGGGTGACGTCGGCCAGATTGCGGATCTGGGACGGCGACAGCTCACCGTCGAAAACGAGCAGCGAGGCCCCGGATTGCAGGGCCACCACCTCGATATCGGCCAGCTTGCCCTTGCCCAGGATGAACTTCGGATTGACCGCCGTCACCCGCTGCACCACCGTGTCGGCCACGTCCAGGCCGGCCGTGTCGACCAGGGCGGCCAGCTCGGCCAGCGATTCCTCCTGGACGGCCTTGGCAGCGCTCGACACGCTGACGAGCACCGCCCGCTCGCGGCCGGCGGCCGCCGCGCCCGGCGCGTCGATGCGGCCGCCTTCCCGGGCCAGCTCCGCTTCCACGGCCGTGGCCAGGGCGTTGAAATCCTCGTCCACCCGATCGAACGGAGATGGCGGCAGCACGTCGTAGGGCGCCGCTCCGGCCCCCGGCGGCAGCAAATGGGCGACGAAAAGCGTCTCCGGCCCGGCCATGGCGTTGACGGTCAGGGCCGCCACGCTGTCCAGACGCAAAAAGAGCATGTCGGTGAGATCTTCCTCGGAAAGCGGCTCGCCGGCCAGATGGGTATGGAGCAGACGCAGGCCGCGCAACCGGCCGGCGCCCAAGCGCGCGCGCTCCAGCTCGGGAATGAGGATGCCCTTGGGCGTGCCGACCAGCACCATGGCCGGCCGGCCCTTGCGGTCGATCAGAAGCCCCACTTGCCGGCCAATGCCGTAGCTCACGGCGGCCAACTCCCGGGCCTGGTCCAACGTATAGCCGCCCACGGTCGGAAACCGCCGCGTGCCGAGCCGCTCCAGGGCCTTAATCTGGCTGGCCTTGAGCCCGAGCGTGTTGCCCTCTACCTTGGTAGCGATGGGGACTCCTTCGGAGAAGAAACGACCAATCGGGGCGCCACCCCGAACCCGGCCGGGAGGGAATGCTTCCCTCCCGGGCCCTCCTCACTTGGGAAAGCCTATCCCCGGGCAAGGACGGCGTCGATAAAAAACCGCCAGGGAGTCTGGGGGGAATGATTCCCCCCAGCAGGTCCAGGGCAGCGCCTTGGCCGCCGGAGGAATCTTTCTCTCCCCGCCCTAAGCGTTCGCCAGATAGGTCGCGATGGCGTCGTCGTAGATGCTGGTCTTGCGGAAGGTGGCGGCGGCGGTTTTCTGGCGCAGGGGCAGGGGCGCCTGCATGGCGTTTTGGGCCAGGGTGTCCATGACCTCGGGATAGAAGGCCGGGTCGGGCACCACCAGGATGCTGTTGAAGTTCTTGGCCGAGGCGCGCAGCAGAGTCGGGCCGCCGATGTCGATTTCCTCGACCATGTCGGCCAGGGGCCGGCCTTTAGCCAGGGCGTTCTCGAAGGCGTAGAGGTTGACCACCACCATATCGAAGGGGGCGATGCGGTGGTCGGCCAGGGTGGCCATATGCTCGGGCTTGTCCTTGTCGGCCAGGATGCCGCCATGGATGGCCGGATGCAGGGTTTTGACGCGGCCGTTTAGGATCTCGGGGAAGCCGGTCACGTCGCTGACGGCGGTGACGGGCAGGCCGGACTCGACCAGCAGTTTACGGGTGCCGCCGGTGGAGACGAGCTCGACGCCGGCCGCGTGTAAGAACCGGGCCAGCTCGGGCAGGCCGGCCTTGTTGGTGACGCTCAACAGCGCCCGCTTGATGGGCAACAGTTCCATGCGGATCCTCGCTTTTTTTTCGCGAGGTGCCACACTCGCCCCCGATTGGCAAGGTGTCGCACACGGACCTGACCGCGACGTCCGGCCGGGGGGACCGAGCCGGACGTCGGAACGGAAGGGGAAATTCGGGGAAACGGACGATCAGGCGGCGATGCGCTTGAGTTCCTCGGCCAACTGCTGCGCGGCGGCGTACCGGGGATCCTGGGCCAAAATGGTATCCAACTCCTGGCCGGCCTCGGCGTGGCGACCGAGGTTCACCAGGCATCCGGCCAGGGTGAAGCGCACTTCGTGCTTGAGGGGGTCCAGGACTGAGGTAGTCCCTGAGGTAGGGCAGAACCTCTTCGAGGCGCTCGTCGGCATTGGCCAGGCGCACCAGGCCGAACAGGGCCACCAGATTTTCCGGATTGCTGGCCAGGGCACCCTTGAAGTGGGTGAAGGCCGCCTCGCTTTCGCCGCGCTCCATCTCGATCAGGGCCATACCGGACAGGGACTTGTCGTCCGAGGCGATGCTGGCGGCCTTGCGGTAGAGCGTCATGGCCTTGTCCAGCTCGCCGCGCTGCACGGCCACGGTGGCCAGGCCGAGATAGGGATCGGCATGGACGCCGTTATTGCTCACGGCCTTGGCGTAGTATTCCTCGGCCTTTTCCAAATCGCCCATGAAAAGGTAGCACTCGCCGAGTTCCTTGTTGATTTCGTAATCCAACTGTCCAGTCATGACGACCCCTCCGTTCGCGGCGGCCCGGTATCCTTCCGGGCGGTTCGCCGCGCGGCGCTTTCACGTTGGCGCCAGTTCGTTGTGTCCTGCGGCCAGGACCGGTTCCGGCTGCATCCTGCCGGGTACTTCGTATCAAGCAAGCCCCATGCCACAGCATAACAACCTGAAAAGTATTGGCTAACGCCAAAGGGCTGTCGAAAATTCCCGCCGCGCCAGGTGGTTTTCTCACATTCTCAAACAGACGACCGGTAAGAAATGCCTACCCCGAGGGGCATCGAACGCGACATCTGGAACGGTTCTTGCCCAAGAGAGGGTCAGGTGACGCGGCCTTGACGCCGCCGGCGCACCGGGAAAACGGAGGCAAATGGCATGAAGACCATATTTGAAAGCAACATGGGGATGCTGGGGAAGGTGTTGGACCTCCACATGGAGCGTCAGAATGTCGTCATGTCCAACCTGGCCAACCTGGATGTGCCCTCCTACAAGGCCCACCGGCTCAATTTCGAGAAGGAACTGCAATCGGCCCTCGGCGACGACGACCGGGGCAAGCTCACCCGGACCGAACCCGGCCATCTGCCGACCGTGTTCAACGCCGCGAGCTTCAACGGGGATATCACCATGAAGTGGAAACCCCGGGTGGTGGCCGGACTCGACAGCGTCAACATGGAAAAGGAAATGAGCATCATGGCCAAGAACACCCTGATGTATAATGCCCTGTCGGACGTCGTGAAAAAGGACTTCAGCGACCTGCAGCGGGTCATCACGGATGGAGGCAACAAATAATGGATCTCTTCACCGCCATGGACATCGGGTCGTCGGGCATGAGCGCCCAGCGCACCCTCATGAACGTCATTTCCATGAACCTGGCCAACATCAAAACCACCAAGACCATGGACGGCAACGGTCCCTACGTCCGCAAGTCCGTGTCGCTGCAATCGACCCCGGTCGATTCGCCCTTCTCCAAGGCCATGGCCTCGGCCCAGGACCGGGAGCTGGCCGGCGTCCAGGTGAAGGGCATCGTCAACGACAACCGGCCGCCCCGACTGGTCTACGACCCGGGCAACCCCGATGCCAACGCCGACGGCTACGTGGCCTACCCCGACATCAACGTGGTCGAGGAAATGGCCAACATGATCACGGCCATGCGCAGCTACGAGGCCTCGTCCGCCTCCATCGGCACCGTCAAAAACATGTTCAACAAAGCCCTGGATATCGGCAAATAACGGAGCAGCATCATGGCAATTCCTCCTCTCGCCCTTTCCGCCTATCGGACCGCCATGGCCCAGGGCAACGCCATCGACGCCAAGGTGGCCTCGTCCCTGGCCAAGCCCGCCGCCCCGGCCGAGGGTTTCGGCCAGACGCTCATGGATTCCCTCAAGCAGGTCAACAACCTGCAAACCACCAAAAACGAGATGATCGACGCCTTCGCTTCGGGCAAGACCCAAAACGTGCATGAGCTGATGATCAATCTGCAAAAGGCCGGACTCACCATGCAGATGACCACGACCGTGCGCAACAAGGTCCTCGACGCCTACCGCGAACTCACCAAGATGCAGTTCTAACCGTCGTCCGGGTCCCGAACGCCCAGCTCCAGGAGACGCAGCATGCCCCCCTTCCTCAAGCAGAATTTCGAAAAACTCATCCAGTACTGGGCCAACCGTTCCTCGGCCCAACGCGTGCTTCTGGCCGGCTTGGCCGGCTCCGTGGTCCTCGCCTTCCTGGTGATGATCTATTTTCTCAATCAGCCGGACATGCGGGTGCTCTACAGCCGCCTGGGCCCCGAGGACGCCTCCCGGGTGGTCGATCAGCTCAAGAGCTCCAAGATCCCCTACGAACTGCGCGACAACGGCGCCACCATCCTGGTGCCGGCCGACCAGGTCTACGAACAACGCCTGCGGATCGCCGGCGAAGGCGTCATGCACGGCCAGGGCGTGGGCTTCGAGCTGTTCGACCAGCTCAAGGTCGGCCAGACCGATTTCGTGCAGCGCATCAATTACACCCGGGCGCTCCAGGGCGAGCTGTCCCGGACCATCAGCGAATTCCCCCAGGTGGAAAAGGCCCGGGTCCATCTGGTGCTCCCCCAGAAGAGCCTGTTCATCGAGGAGCAGCAGAAGGCCTCGGCCTCGGTGGTCCTGACCTTGCGGCGCGGCCAAAAGCTCACCACCAAGCAGCTCCAGGGCATCGTCAACCTGGTGGCCATGTCCGTGGAAGGCCTCACGCCCGAGCGCATCAGCATCACCGACACCACCGGCCAATCCCTGTACCAGCCCCACGGCGACGGCGGCCTGGAAGGGATGACCACCACCCAGTTCGAGTACAAGAACACCTTCGAATCCAACCTGGAAAACAGGCTCGAACAGTTGCTCACGCCCATCGTGGGACCGGGTCGCTCCCTCGTCAAAGTCAACGCCGACCTGGATTTCAGCCAGCGCACCATCCGCAAGGAACTCTACAACCCCGACGTCACCGTGGTGCGCAGCGAACAGAAGAGCGAGGAATCGACCAGCGGCACGGCGGCCGTGGACGCCAACGGCGCGACCACCACCCCGCGAGGCGGCGGCGCGGCCGTTCCCAACACCAATTTCCAGGGGGCCGGCTATTCGGGCACCGCCTCCACGCAGAAGTCCAACCGGCAGCAGTCGACCACCAACTACGAAATCAATAAGGAAGAGCAAAACGTCGTGGCCCCGATGGGCGGCTTGAAGCGCCAGTCCATCGCGGTTATCGTGGATGGCGCCTACGAGCCGGTAAAGGACGGCAAGGGCTATACCTTCGTGCCCCGCAAGGCCGAAGAGCTGGAGCGGATCAAGCAGGTGGTGGCCCGGGCCGCCGGTCTGGACACCTCGCGCGGCGACGAAATCCAGGTGTCGAGCTTCGAATTCGGCGCCCCCGACGGCTCGGAACAGCCGAGCCTGCTCCAGACCATGCTGGACTACGCCCAGCGGCTCGGCAAGCCGTTCTTGAACGGGCTGTTGCTGTTCCTCTTCCTCATCCTGGTGGTGCGCCCGGTGGTGCTGGCACTCATCCGGCCGCGCGTTACCGAGGAAGAGATCGAGACCCTGGAGCGCCTGCCCGAAGGCGAAGCGCGCATGGCCCTGGCCGAACCCGAATCCGAGGAACCGGCCATGCTCGAAGGGACCAAGGAATTCGAACTGGCCAAGAGCACGGCCTTGCAGTTATTTGAAGAAAATATGGAACAATCCATGATCGTGCTCAAAAACTGGCTTAAGCAGGAGGCCTAGGCTGCCATGGCCGCCATGACCGGACCGCAGAAAACCGCCATCTTGTGCCTGACCCTGGGGGAAAAGTTCACCGGGGAGGTCTTCAAGCGGCTCGACCGTCGGGAAATCGCCCGCATCTCCAAGGCCATGATGGAGATGGAGACCATTCCCAAGGAACAGGTCGAGGAAGTCGTCAAGGAATTCAACGATTCCATGCAATTAAGCAAGGAGATGGTCACCGGCGGTCCGGATCAGGTCAAGCGTATGCTGGCCAAGACCCTGGATACGGATACGGCCAAGTATATCATGGACAACCCTGGAGATCGACACCGGCCCCACGCCCTTCCAGGAGCTCGGCAACGTCTCCCCCCGCATTCTGGCCCAGATCCTGCGCAACGAACATCCCCAGACCCTGGCCCTGATCCTGGGGCACCTCCACCCGGACCAGGCCGCCGAACTACTCCAGAACCTGCCCTCCGGCGTGCGGGCCGAGGTGCTCATGCGCCTGTCCAAACTCGAGGCCGTGGCCGAGGACATGCTCATGGAAGTGGACAAGGTCCTGCAAAACCAGCTCATCGCCATGGGCGGCAAGGAAGGCAAGAAGGTCGGCGGCATCACGGCCGTGGCCGAAATCTTGAATGCCGTGGACCGGGCCACCGAGGAAGAGGTCCTCTCCGAGATCGAAGAGGAATCCGCCCAGATGGCCGAGGACATCCGCAACCTCATGTTCGTGTTCGAGGACATCAAGGGCCTGGACGACCGGGCCATCCGCGAGCTGCTGAAGGAGGTTTCCAACGAGGAGCTGACCCAGGCCCTGAAGGGCGCTTCCGACGAGCTCAAGGAAAAGTTCTTCAAGAACCTGTCCGAACGCGCCGCCACCATGATCCAGGAAGACCTGGAAATCATGGGCCCGGTGCGCCTGGCCGAGGTGGAAGGCGCGCAGCAGAACGTGGTCAAAACCGTGCGGCGTCTGGAGGCCGAGGGCAAGATCGCCATCGGCCGCGGAGGCGGAGATGTCTTTATCTGATGCCGATGCCTCGACCCTGCTGACCGGCCGGGTCATCCTCGGCTCGGGCCACGGCGGCGAGGCCGAAACCACCCTTGCCGAGCTGGAGGCCCGCCGCTCGCCCATGCACTTCGAGGAAGTGGAAAACCAGTTCTGGGAGCGGGTGCGCGACAAGGCCAAGGCCAAGGCCTCGAAAATCATGGCCGACGCCATGGCCGAGGGCGAACGGATCAAGGCCAAGGCGCACGAGGACGGCTATGCCGCCGGCGTGGCCGCCGCCGAAAAGCAGGTCCAGTCCGATCTGGCCCAGATGTCGGCCACCCTGGGCAAGATCCTGGAATCCGTGGCCGCCGAGCGCGGCAAGCTCGCGGCCTCCTACCGTCAGGATTTCGTCACCCTCTTGAAGCTGGCCGTGGAGCGCACCGTGGGGGCCGCCGTGGACGCCCGCCGCGAGGAAATTCTGGCCTCGCTGTTAAACGAAGCCCTGGACCTGATCGATGCCAAGGATTGTCTGACCCTGACCGTCCACCCGGACGACGAGCCGCTCATCCGCGAGCTGATGGCCCGGGCCGGAAGCGAACGGCCGGGACTCGAACATTTCCAGGTCCGGGTCAACGCCGCCCTGGTCCCCGGCAGCGTGTCCCTGGAATGCCGCGACGGCTTGGTCGACAATTCCATCGCCGACCGCTTCGCCGCGGTGGAAAACATTTTCGCCAACCTGGCCGCCGGAGACACTGATGGCAGCGCTTGACCTCCAGGCCGCCATCGACGCCCTGCGGGAGCTGCATCCGGTCCGGACCTTCGGCAAGGTGTCCAAGGTGGTGGGCCTCATTGCCGAGGGCCGGGGCATCAAGGCGCCGGTCGGCTCGGTGTGCGAACTGCTCTCCGACAACGGCCGCGGCGGCGTGGACGAGGTGCCGGCCGAGGTGGTGGGCTTCCGGGACGGGGCCTGCCTCTTCATGCCCTACGGCGAGTTGCGCGGCATCGCGCCGGGAACGCTCATCCGCAATACCAGCACACCGCCGCTCTTTCCGGTGGGCAACGCCTATCTCGGCCGGGTGATCGACGCCTTCGGCACCCCCATCGACGGCGGCGAGCCCATCGTGCCCCACCGCTTCAATCCGGTCTTCGCCCAGGCCCCGGCCCCTATGGAGCGCCCGCGCATCAGCGAGCCCCTGGACGTGGGCGTTCGGGCCATCAACGGCCTTTTAACCCTCGGCAAGGGCCAGCGCGTGGGCATCATGGCCGGTTCGGGCGTCGGAAAATCGACGCTCATGGGCATGATCGCCCGCAACACCAAGGCCGACATCAACGTCATCGGTCTGGTCGGCGAACGCGGTCGAGAGTTGCGGGAATTCATCGAAAAGGATCTGGGGCCCGAGGGGCTGGCCCGCTCGGTCCTGGTGGTGGCCACCTCGGACAAGAGTCCGCTCATCCGGATGCGGGCGGCCTACGCCGCCACGGCCATGGCCGAATATTTTCGCGATCAGGGCAAGGACGTCATCCTGATGATGGATTCCGTCACCCGTTTCGCCATGGCCGGCCGGGAGGTCGGTCTGGCGGCCGGCGAACCGCCCACCACCCGCGGCTACACGCCCTCGGTCTTCGCCCACCTGCCCAAGCTCCTGGAGCGGGCCGGCCGCAACGCCAAGGGCAGCATCACCGGCATCTATACCGTGCTGGTGGACGGCGACGACTTCAACGAGCCCATCGCCGACGCCGTGCGCTCCATCCTCGACGGCCACATCGTGCTCACCCGCGACCTGGCCGACCAGGGCCACTTTCCGGCCATCGACGTCCTCAAAAGCATCAGCCGTCTGCGCTCGGACGTGACGCCCAAGGACGCCCTGACCGACGGCCGGGAGATGATCCGGCTGCTGGCCACCTACCGGCGGGTCGAGGACATGGTCAACATCGGCGCCTACGCCCGGGGCGCCAACGCCGACATCGACCGGGCCATCGACATGATCGAGCCGATCAACGCCTTCCTGCGCCAGGAAATCGCCGAAAGCCAGACCCTGGACGAATGCTTCACCGCCATCAAGACGCTCATGCAAAAGAAGTAGCCGGGCGGCTCAGGCCACCTTGTCGGCCGGCGTGGCACCGGCCACCGGCAGGGTGAACTGGAACCGGCTGCCCACCCCGGGCGTGCTGTGCACGTCGATGGCGCCGCCGTGGGCGTAGAGCACCGCCCGCACCAGGGACAGGCCCAGGCCCAGCCCCCGCCGGGACCGGCTCTTGTCCGCCCGGTACAGCCGATCGAAAATACGCGGGATGTCATCGGGGCTGATGCCCTCGCCCGAATCGGCCACCGAGACGACGATGTCCGTGCCCTTCCGGGATGCCGTCACCGCCACCCGGCCGCCCGGGGGCGTGTACTTCACGGCGTTGTCGAGCAGGTTGGCCAACACCTGCCGGATGCGGTCGGCGTCGGCCGTGACCCAAAGCGGCCCCTCGGCCGCGAAGGACAGGGCCACCCCCTTCTCCTCGGCCGCGTACTGATAGAGTTCCACCGTCTCCGCCACCAGGGCGGCCATGTCCGCCTGGCCCAGGCGCAGCCGCATGGCCCCGGTCTCGGCCTCGGAAATGTCCATCAGGATGCCGAGCATGCTGACCATGCGCCGGGTTTCCTCGGCGCAGTCGAGCAGGGCCTCGCGTAGCGCCTCGGGATCGCTCTTGGTGGCCGCCACCTCCACCGCCGCCAGGGTGCGGGTGGCCGGCGTGCGCAGATCGTGGCCCACGTTGTCCAGGGCCTCGCGCATGCCGGTGAGGAGCGTCTTGATCTTGTCCAGCATGGCGTTGAAGAGCCGGGCCAGCTCGTTGAGCTCGTCATCGGCGCCGACGTCCGGCACCCGGGCGTCCAGGCGACCGGTGTCGATGGCCCGCACGGTGTCGATAAGGCCCTGGATGGGTTTGAGCATCCGGCGGGCCAGCACGAAACCGGCGGCCAGGCCGACCAGGGCCACCGGCACCATGATGCCGGCGAAAATGACCCGGAACTGGCGCAACAACTGTTCCCGGTCGCTGGCGTCCTTGCCCATGGCGATGAGTCCGCCGTCGGGCAGCTCCCGGGTGGCGATTTCCACCAGGGTCGCGCCGCGCCGCTCGGGCAGGATGCTCCACTGAATCGTCTGCTCGGGCGAGGGCACGGGCAGCACCTCCGGCAGGGGCTCCTGGTCGGACGGCGTCAGATTGATGCGCTGGGTACCGTCGGCGTCGCTGATGCGCAGATAATAATCCTCGTAGTCGTAATTCTCCCGCTCGATGCGAATGAATTCCAGCAGGGCGGCGAGGCCCTTCTTTTGATCGATCGAGGCGTATTCCTTGATCTTTTGCGCCATGGAAGACCGATCCCCTTCCCGCACGGCGTCGGAAAGCAGGGAATAGGCCAGCACGAACAGAATCAGGGCGCTGGAAATGAAAATCAGGGAATAGCGGGCGGTGAGGCGGAAGGTGGTGGACCGGAAAAGCGCCCTACTCCTTAAGGACATACCCGACCCCGCGCAAGGTGTGCAGCAGCTTGCGGTCAAAGTCCCGATCGATCTTGTTGCGCAGCCGGCACACCAGCACGTCCACCAGATTGGTCTGGGGGTCGAAATGGTAATCCCAGACGTGCTCCATGATCATGGTCTTGGACAGCACCTTGCCGGGATTGCGCATGAAATATTCGAGCAGGGAGAACTCGCGCGGCTGGAGCTGGAGCGGCGTATCGTCGCGCGTCACCTCGCGGGTGAGCAGATTCATGGACAGGCCGCCGACCGACAGCCGGGTGGGCTCGGCCGTGGAGGTGGAGCGGCGGATCAGGGCCTGCACCCGGGCCAGCAGCTCGGAAAAGGAGAACGGCTTGGACAGGTAGTCGTCGCTGCCGGTCTCCAGCCCCCGCACCCGATCCTCCACCGACCGCTTGGCCGACAGGATGATGATGGGCGTATTGACCTTGCGCCGGCGCAGCTCCTCGATGAGCTTGAGGCCGTCCAGGCCCGGCAGCATGACGTCGATGACGGCCACGGCGTACGGCTCGGTCGAGGCCAGGTGCAGCCCTTCCAGACCGTCGGCGGCATGATCCACGGCGAAACCGCTTTGCCGCAAGCCGCTGACGATGAAGGAGGCGATTTTCTCGTCATCTTCGACGAGCAGAATGCGCATAACGGTTTTATCCCCTTCGTGGGCTCCCTGGGGCAAGCCCTCCTGGCCGGACGGCATGGTGGCGTCGTTATGAGTGGTATACATGGAACGCCTCATAAAGGCCAGAAGCTCTTGAGGCCATCCCTATTCGCCTGGCTTTCCCATCTGTAACGCCCCGGAAATGTCCGGGCAACGCGCGGCAATCGTTACGGATCGCATTTTCACCCCGAGCGTTTGCCCCCAGGGACGACCCAGCAGCCGCACCGGCCAACGGCCGCGCGCGGGGGAAACCTCGCATCATTTTACGCGGTTCCGTTCGCTGCGCCATCCGCATCCGAAGGCGGCGCAGCGCGGCCACAAAAAAGGCCGGGACAAGCCCGGCCCATACCGTACCATGCTGCCTGCGGCCCAACGCTCCCCTACTCGGTCGCGCTCCGGCTGGAATAGGCGGCCATGGCCCGCCGGACAGGCATCATCGGTCGCGGCGCGGCCAACTCGGCACTTTCCCGCATCTGGGCAGCCGCCTCCAGCACCACGCTCCGGGGCGCCGGGGGGACCTCGGCGGTCTCGGTTGCGGCCGAAGCCGCCGGGGCGGTCGCGCCGCCCTTAATGCCGCCGACCTGGGCGTATTCCGCCGCGCCGGTCGCAGCGGCGGTCAGGGTGCGGTCAGGCACCTCGGCGTTGGGGATGAAGCGCGCGGTCGACTGGGCCGAGGTGGCGGTCACCGACCGGCTCTCCACCCGGGCGTTGGCCTCGGCAAAGGCTTCGCGCAACCCGGTCAGGATGCGCACCGTCTCGTCGAGCGGCTTGGGGTCCATGGTCCGGTTGGCCCGCAGCAGGCGGGAACTGCAATAGAGGTAGAGCTTTTTGAGCTGCTGGGCCATTTCGCCGCCCTTGGAAGGATTCAGCGTGGCCTGAAGCTCGCCCAGGATGTCCAGGGCCTTGGAAATCAGAATGCCCTTCTGGGCGAAATCGCGCTCCAAAATCTTTCCCCGGGCCTGGCTCAAAAACTTGAGGGCCGCGTCAAAAAGCATGATGAGCAAATCGCCCTGGGTGGTGGTCGTGACCTGGGTCGTGAAGTAGGTTCTGGCCGCGCTTTGCATGCATTCCTTCCTTGTTTCTCCTCTTATCGGCCGTTCGCCATTAATCTGAAGAGAGCTTGTCAATATAAGAACTCAGCGCAGTCTGCTGGGCGGAATAGGTGCTGAGTAGGGAGTCGACCTTGGCAAATTTTGTTCGCAACCTTGTGGCATAATTTGCTATTCTCGTCTGTTCATAGGCGATCTTGTCGTCGATCATGGACACGATGTCGTCGTAATTCTCGTCGAGAATGTGCAGCGGCCCGTCGGACTTGCTGGTCAATTCGTCCAACACGTCGACCAGTTCGCCAACCTTGCCCTGGCGAAGCGACACCGAGCCGGTGATGGTGGAATTGGGCGTGGTGTCGATGCAGTTGATGACGAGACCGGCCTCGTCATAGCCATATGCACCTGTTATCAAACTGGAATTGCTTGAGAAAGTCGCCTCGTGCCCATTGATGGTGGCGGCAATGATCTTGCCGTTGGCATCGGTGGTGTAGGACACGTCAAAGGTGCCGTAGCCGGTGGTGCCGCTGATGTAGGAGGAAATGGCAAAGGCCGAGGAGCTGGAGCTGCCGGCGTAGTTGTCGGAAAACAGCTTGGCCACGGCGTCGGCGTTGGAAAGCAGAATGGCATTCAGCGTGGCGTTGGAGATGACGAGCAGGCCTTCCGTGGTCGAGCCCTCATCGGTATCGGTGTAGATGCCGAGCTGGGACAGGACCGAATAGGTGTCGTCGGTGTAATCGAAGCCGACGCCGACGCTGGCCACCACGCTTTCCAGACGCGAGCCGATCAGGTTGACACCGTAGTTGCCGGTCAGAATCGAGCCCGTGGCCGTCGTGGTATCGACATCGGTGAGCTCCTTAACCAGGGAGCGCACCGTGTTCATCTCTTCGACGAAGGTCTGGATATGGGACTTGATGGCCGCGGTGTCCGTGCTGGTCGTAACGGTTACCGTGCCGGTACTCTTGAGATTGAGTGTCACACCGTCGATCAGGTCCGAAATGTTGTTGCTGTCCCGGGTGATGTAGGAAGACGACGGCCAGCCGTCGAGGCGGAGCAAGGCGTCGCAATTGGAGGCGATGGTCTCGAAATTCGAGGCGCCAAAGCCGATCAGGCCGCTGTTGGAGGCGATGGTCAGGCTGGCGTCGGCCCCGGTGTCCAGGCCGCGCAATTGCAGATAATAGTTCGTGCCGTCGTTGACGATGGAGGCCTTGACCCCGGGGTTCTCGGCGTCATTGTTGATGATGTCGGCCAGCTCGCTCAAGGTGCAGTTGGCGCCCACCGAAACGCTGTGCGTCGTCCCCTCGTAGACGTAACGGAAACTCACGGTGGCGTTCGACGAATTGATGTCCGTGTCTTTGGCTGGCATAGCCCGTGGTGGTGACCATGGACTTGGCCGAGGCCAGTTGCTCGACTTTGATGGAGTGGGTGCCGTCGGCGGCGCCGCTGGACGTCGACACGGTCAGGACCGACGAATCCGAGGACGTGCTCGTCTTGGCCAAGAACTCGGCGAGCGTGTCCATGCTCTCGAGTGTGGTCTGGAGAGATACCAGGGCGGTATTGAGTTTGGTGAAACATTCCTGCTTGTTGACCCAGGTCTGCTTCCAGGATTGCAGTTTGGTGATCCTGGTCTGCTCCACGGCCACCAGCTTGGAAATCAACTGGTTGAAATCCGTGCCATTGCCAAGGCCCGTGAAATTAACCTGGCTGGTGGATGTGACCGGGGTGTAACTGCTGAGCGAAACGTCCGACATGGCTTTTCCCTTGGAGGAAGACGTTACCTACGTCCGGGATTCCCCTACAAGCTTTTGCAAGCAGTGTGCCAGTCGGCCGGCCGGGCCGCCCCGAGCGGCCCGGCCGATACGCCCCCCCGAATTAGCCCTGAATCAGGGTCAGCGCCATCCTGGGGAGGGAGTTGGCCTGGGACAACATGGCCACAGCCGACTGGGTCAAAATCTGTTGCCGCACATATTCTGTCATTTCCGTGGCCACGTCCACATCGGTGATCTGCGATTCGGCCGAAGTGAGGTTCTCGGCCTGAATCTCCAGGTTGGAAATGGTGTTTTCCAACCGGTTCTGCAGTGCGCCGATACTGGCCCGGATCTTATCCTTCGATACGATGGCGTTGTTGATCTTGTCCAGGGCCAACTGCGCCAGGTTCTGGGTGGAGATGCTGCGGCCGGCGTTGGTGCTCGAACTGGCCGCGCCCATACCTAGCCCGAAGGCAGAGGCCGTGGAGTTGTTGATCTGGATGTAATAGTAATCTTCCGACGACAGGTTGCCGGCACCGAAATGCACCTTCAGCTTGCCGGTGGGCGACATGGTCGAACCGTTGTGCGTCGTGCTCGAAAGGTTGCCGTTCAAGAGATAGATGCCGTTGAAATCCGTCGCGCTGGCGATTCGGGTAATTTCCGAGGCCATGGCCTGGTATTCCGAATCGATGATGAGACGCTGGTCCGACGTATAGGTGCCGGTGGCCGCCTGTTCGGCCAGTTCCTTCATGCGGACGAGCTTCTCATCGATGACGGAGAGGGCGCCATCCGCCGTCTGAATGAGGGAAATGGCGTCGTTGGCGTTGCGCACGCCCTGGTTCAGGGAGGCCACATCGGCCTTCATCAGTTCGCTCACGGCCATGCCGGCGGCATCATCGGCGGAACTGTTGATGCGCAGCCCCGAAGAAAGGCGGTTGGTCGAGACCGACAGGGCGCTGTACGCATTGTTGAGGTTCCGAGCAGCCGTCATGGCCATCAGGTTGGTATTGATGGTCAGAGCCATGGTTTTTTCCTCCTTGAATGAATGCGGGCTTCCTTGCCCTTGTGAAGCCTGGCCCCGGCCACGCCGTTCGTTGGACCACTGGACCGGGATCACGCCTAATTGTTGTTCTTATCGGAAATGATGGGTCGATTCTTTAGCATCGGGGGATGGCGGCACGGAAAAAGGCGCCGCCCCCGGTCGACGATGCGGCCGGGGGCGAAAACGACGGGAGTCCGAAAAAAAAATAAGGGGGGGGCGGCTCAGGCGCGGCGCAGGGCCCGGCGCAGGCGCTCGCGGGCCGTATCGGGCGACAGGCCCCGGCCGGCGGCGATGGCGGTAAGATTTTCCTCGGCGTCCGAGGGGCGCAGATAGAGCGGTTCCACGGGAGAAAAACCGTAGGCGGCAGCGGCGGCAGCGGCAACGAGCACCTCGGGATCGGGCGCATTGCCGGCCGGACCGGCGAACGTGGCCAAGGAGGAAGCGGCGGCCAGGACCTCCCGGTAGCGCTCGGCCCCATCCCCAACCAACCAGGTCGGCCCCACGGCGGCCGCCTCGGCCACCACGGCGGCCGCGCCGGCCACGGTGAGGGCCCGCGGCGGGCCCATGGGGGCCACGCCGTCGTCGGCCAGGAAGGATTGGACATAGAGCTGATCGGTTCGGGCGTGGGTCAGGGCCACCACCACGCCGGTGGCCCGGCGAGCGGCCGACGCCGCCAGCAGCGGCAGATGGTCCAGCCCGGCCATGGGCAGGCCGGCCCCGACCGACAGTCCCAGCGCCGTGGCCAGGACCACCCGGATGCCGGTAAAGCTGCCCGGTCCGCGCACGCAGGCCACCCCGGCCAAGGCCCCGACGTCCAGGCCGGCCGTGGCCAGGACCTCGGCCACAAGCGGCGCCAGGACCTCGGCCGCCCGGCCGAAGGCCGCGACCTCCCGGTGGGCCAGGACCCGACCGGGCCGGCCCAGGGTGACGGTCAGGGACGTCGAGACGCCGCTCAAGACCAGATAGGGACGGGCATCAGCCATCGAACACGCTCAGTTGCCGGCGGATGTCGTTGACCGTGGCCAGAATCATCAGCGCCAGCAGAAAGAGCAGGCCCAGCCGGGTGGAGAGCTGGCGCAGCCGCGGGCTCACCGGCCGGCGCATGCAAATTTCCAGGGTGTAGAACAGCAAATGGCCGCCATCCAGGACGGGGATGGGGAGCAGGTTCAGCACGCCCAGGTTGACGCTGATGAGCGCCGCCAGGGCCACCACGTTGCCCCAGCCCTCGGAGGCCTGCTTGCTCACCATCTGGGCGATCATGATGGGACCGCCCAGGCTGTCCAGGGGCACTACCCGCTCGATCAGCTTGACCAGGCCCGTGTAGGTGATGACCACCACGTTCCAGGTCTGGCGCACCGCCTCCCCGGCGGCCGATCCGGCCCCCAAAGGCACGGCCCGGGTCTTGCCCGAGGCCACGATGCCGACCAGCGGCACCTTCTCCTTCTCGCCGAACAGGTTTTTCACCGTCCGGATGGCGGGCGTCACCGTCACCTCCCGGCTGGCGCCGTCCCGTTCGACGGTGAGCGCCACCGGATGGACGCCGCCGGCGCGGATGGCCAGGGCCAAGGCGTCCCAGTTCTCCACCGGCGCGCCGTTGATGGCGGACACGGTGTCCCCCGGGAGCAGGCCGGCCAGCTGAGCCGGGCTGTCCTGCTGCACCTGGCCGATCACGGGCAGCATCTCGTAGCGGCCCTCGGCCAGCAACAGCCCCCAAAAGAGCAGCCAGGCCAGGACGAAATTGAAGATCGGGCCGGCCGCCACCACGATCATGCGCTGCCAGGCCGGACGCAGCCGGAAATGGGTCTCGGGCGGGAATTCCGCCGGGGCCTCGTCATCCGGGTCCTGGGCCACCAGCTGCACGTAGCCGCCCAGGGGGATCAGCGACAGCACGTAGCGGGTCGCCCCCCGCGTGAAACCGAACAGCTTGGGGCCGAACCCCAGGGAAAACGTCACCACGCCCATGCCGAGGGCCCGGGCGGCCAGAAAATGGCCCAACTCGTGGAAAAAGATCAGGCCTCCCAGGACCAGGATCACGGCAACAGCACTTTGCATCATGGAGTCTCAGGGCGCCTGCGCCCGGGTTTGGCCGCCAGGGGGCCGGACGGCGCATCCGTCCGGTCATGACAGGCGATGGAGGAAAATAAGGCCTTTTCGCGGCAAGGCAACGTCACGGCCGGCGGGTCCGGGTCCAGGCGACGGCCTTGCACCGCGTACGCCGGTCCAAATCCATGATGGCCGCCGCATCGGCCAGGATCTCGCCGGCATGGGCGGCCAGGGCGGCCTCGATGACCGCCGGGATGCCCACAAACGGCAGCTCGCCCCGCAGGAAGCCGGCAACGGCCACCTCATTGGCCGCGTTGAGGACCACCGTATGGCTGGGACCGGCCAGAAGCGCCCGCCGGGCCAGGGCCAGACAGGGAAATGCGTCCTCCCGGGGCGCCTCGAAAGTGAGCGCCCCCAGGGCGATCAGGTCCACCCGGGGCACCGACAGGGGGAGCCGCTCCGGGAAGCCCAGGCAGTAGGCGATGGCCACCCGCATGTCCGGCGGACCGAGATGGGCCAGCAGCGACCCGTCGTGGAGCTGGGCCAGGGAATGGACGATGCTTTGAGGATGCACCACCACGTCCACCCGGGAGACCGGCAGCCCGAACAGGCGGCAGGCCTCGATGACCTCCAGGCCCTTGTTCATGAGCGTGGCCGAATCCACGCTGATCTTGGGGCCCATGGACCAGTTGGGATGGGCCAGGGCCATTTCCGGGGTGACCTTGGCCAGCTCGGCCGCGTCAGTGGCCCGAAACGGGCCGCCCGAGGCCGTCAGCACCAACCGTTCCACCAGGGGCAGATCGGACAGTTCCCCTCCGCCCAGGGCCTGGAACACGGCGTTGTGCTCGGAATCCACCGGCAGGATCACCGCCCCGGTACGCCGGGCCAGGTCGCGGATGCAGTCCCCGGCCAGGACCAGGGATTCCTTGTTGGCCAGGGCCACCACCTTGCCGGCGGCCACGGCGGCCAGGGTCGGGGCCAGGCCGGCCGCGCCCACGATGGCCGAAAGCACCACGTCGGCCTCGGTCAGGGCGGCCAGGGCCGCGTAGCCCTCCGGGCCGACCAGAATCTCCGGACGGTAGCCGGCCGGAAGCAGCCCCGCCAACGCGGCCGCCTTCGGCGCGTCGAGCACGGCCAGGACAGGCGGCCGCCACGCCGCCGCCTGTTCGGCCAACCGGGCCACGTTGTGGGCCCCGGCCAGGCCCAGCACCCGGTAGCGGTCGGGATGCTCGGCCATGACCCGCAAGGCGCTCGTGCCGATGGAGCCCGTGGCGCCGAGCAGGACCACCCGGCGGGGACGGTCGGAGACGGGGACGGTCAGACGGGAAATATAGCCCGTCCCGACATCGGGGCGGTCGCTTACGGAAGCAGCCGGCGTGCCGGCGGCAAATGCTGTGGTCATGCGTCGTGTCGTGTCTTGGACGTTTCGGCGGCCCCGGCGGGGGTGATGCCGTAGCGGCCCAGGATCTCGGTGATGCGGGCGGACAGGTTGGTGGTCACCTTGCCGAGCGCCGCCAGGTTGATGCACACGTACAATTCGACCTTGTACGCGGCGTTTTCCCACAGGCCGGTCACGGACCGGGCCAGTTCGGGCTCCACTTGGAGCAATTCCAGGCGGGCGCCCAGCTCGGAGGCGTTGCGCGTCTTGAAGAGCAGGCTTTCGACCTGGTCCGGATCGTCCTCGAACACCTGCTTGCGTCGGATCTTTGACAGGCCGGCGGCGGCCAAGGCGTCCACGGCGGCCCGCGGGGCCCGACGCACCCGGCTGGTCTTGATCTGAATGCGGCCGCCCTCGGCGGCGGCCTTGTCCCGCAGCAGGTGGGCGAAATCCAGTTCCATCACTTCTTCGAGCACCCGGCTGACGCGCTGCGAATCGAAATAGCCGGCGGCCGCCACCAGGACGGTCCGTTCCTTGGGGGAAAAACTCCCGCAAGGCCTTGGAAAAATCCTCCCGGATCACCCGCAGCAACACCGCCGCCCCCCACGGCCAAGCCGGCCACCTGGCGCATGTGGAACAGGCGCTGGGCCTCGGCCTCTTCGTCGGCGGCCACGCTCTCGGCCTCGCCGGGAGCGATTTCGGCGGCCACCGCATCCATGGCGGCCACCCGGGCGGCGAAGACCAGTTCCTCGCGGTCCGCCCCGCTGGCCCAGGGAGCAAAATCGTTGCGGGCCAACACCGAGGCCACGGCCTCGGTGGCCCGGCGGCCCGGCTCGGTGGTGGTGGTCTCCACGAAGGCCGTCTGCACACGGGTGGGGGCGATGTCCTTGGACGTGCCCTTGAGCTTGGCCAGAACCGCATCAAACGGAAAGGCCACGAGCAGCAACTGCCCCTCCCGGACGATGCGGTAGCGGCGGTCGGCCAGGATGTCGTCGTAGGCCCCGTGCACCTCGCCCTTGACGAACTGTTCGAGGTTGGCCCGCCAGTACTGCTCGTCGAACACCATGGTGGCCGTGAGCTCCTCGAGCTTGGCCAGGGCCCCCTCGCCGAAATGCCGGATGACGGCGTCGGAAAAATTGTCCTTGACCAGGCTCGACGCATAGACCGCACCCTGGAGCATCTTGGCCAGGATCGTCTCCTCGACCTCGAGCGTCTGGGCCAGCCGTGTCATCTCCGCGGCATTGCCCACCGCCTTGGCCTTGCCGTAGTGGTTGAGTTCGACCAGATAGGCGACGAGCCGCTCCCGCACGCTTTCCTGGCCGGGGTGCAGCCCCTCGGCCCGGCGCAGCAGCATGTCCATGAGACTTTTTCTGCTCGGTTTCGAGCAGGGGAAATTCGTTGAGCCGGCCCCGGTTGACGCGCAGGAATTCCAAAAGGACCCGCTCCTCCATCACTTCCCGACGGGCCTTATCGCCTTGAGCTCTTCCAGCTTGGCCAGGCAGGCGTCGAACCGGCCTTCCCGGTCCTGGGGCACGGGGGCTTCCACCGCGCCGGCAGCGGCCTGCGGCGGAGTCGTGGTCTCGGTGGCTTCGTCCATTAGGCTTTCCTCCCGTCCCTCTAGCCGACCAGTCCCCACCAGGTGCGGCAGGCGGCATACACCAGAACGGCAGGGAGCAAACCGTCGATGCGATCGAGCACGCCGCCGTGTCCGGGCAGCACCCGACCGGAGTCCTTCACCCCGACCGCGCGCTTGAGGGCGGATTCAAAAAAATCGCCGCCCTGGGACACCACGGACATGACCGCGGCCAGCCCCGCCAGGACACCCGCACTCCGGGCGGTAAACAGCCCGAACGCGCTGCCGACCAGCACGCCGGCCGCCAGGCCGCACAGGCTGCCGGACACGGTCTTGGCCGGCGAAACGCTCGGCCAGATCTTGGGCCCGCCGATCGAAAACCCGCCGTAATAGGCGCCCGTATCCGTGGCCATGACCACGGCCAAGATAAAAAACGTCTCCAGCGGGGCCAGGCAGGCCAGCACGGCCAAGGTCGTCGGGATATAGAGCACGGCCTCCACCAGCACGCCGCGGGGCAGCGTCTTGTCCCCGAGGAAGCCGAACCGGCGCAAGAAATCGAACTGTTCGATCCACAGGGCGCACAGCGGCGGCACCACGAGCCAGCCCAGGCCGCCGACGGCCGCACCGGCCACGGCCGCCAGGCCGAGCCCGAAGGCGACCAGCCGAAAGACCGGCCCGGGATGGCCGACCATAGTGAAAAATTCTTCCATGCCGACCAGAGCGGCCGCAGCCAGGACGATCCATAACGGCCACCCGCCCACGGCCACGGCGGCGATCAGGACCGGCAGGCCGACGGCGGCGGTCAGCAAACGTTTTTTTTGCGATATGGCGCGCATAACCCGTTCACGCGGCCTTGAGGGCGCGTTTTTTTCTGCTCTTAGGCAATTTATCCGGCCAGGGCAAATCCCCGGCTCAGCCCTCGGTCGGCTGCGGCTCCCACCAGTTCACCGCCTCGAAGGTCACGGGCATGACGGCCGAAAGTCCCGGCAATATTGCGTCTTCCACCAGCGAACGGACCCGGCCGGCCAGCTTCCGGTAGTAGAGATCGAATTCCGCCACGAACCAGGCATCCCCCTCGGCCAAGCCCTCGGAAACGATCATGATGTATTGGAATCCCTCGCCAAAGCGGGCCTGTCCCGTGGTGGCGTCCACGGCAGCGGCGAAGCGGCCGAAACGGTCGAGCACGGCGGCCAGGGCGGCCCGCTTTTCCGGCTCCGGATCCGCATCGGTCTGGAGGGTCAGGGTGATATAGCCGGAGGCGTCGGGACGGACGAATTCGGCGATCTTCAGCACGCCTTCCTTGGCCGGCTCGCCGAGACCAAGATCAAGGTAACATCCCGTAAAACCTGATAATTTTTCACTGGCCTTCAGTTCCCGCAACTGTCGTTTGAGGTCGATAACGTCACGTGCCATGGCGGCGCCCTCCCCTTTCCGGCCCGATGATCCCCCCGCGGGCCGGGAGCTCCTTGTAAAAGCCTCTCCCGGGACGTATGCTATTTCATCGGCTTTCGCTACACAGCGCGCACATGCCCGTGCCGGGGAGGATCAACGTGCATGACCGCCTCGCCTACCGCACCTTGACCAGATCCTTCGTAACCTGGATCACGGCGGTGTCCCTGACGCCGCTTGTGGTGTGCGCCGTCGTGCTCGGCTACCAGTTTCAGTCCGCCTACCGGACCCGTGTGCTGGCCCACATGGAGCAGCTCGTCCTCAAGCACAAACAGGAAATCAACTTCTTCCTGCGCGACTGCTCGGCCGAACTGCGCATGCTCTCCGACATCGCCAGCCTCAACGAGCTGTCCAACGACGCCTTCCTGGCCAAAGTGCTCGGCACCCTGCGGGCGGAACACGGCGGCGTATTCGAGGATATCGGCTTTCTCGACAGCGCCGGCACCATGCTGGCCTATGCCGGCCCCTTCCACCTCAAAAACGCCAACTACGCCGACGCCGGCTGGTTCCAGGCGACCAAGGGCCAGGAAGTCTCCATCAGCGACGTGTTCCTGGGACGGCGGGGGCTGCCCCACTTCGTGGTGACGGTGCGCTGCACCTTCGCCGGCCACCCCTATCTCCTGCGCGCCACCATCATGTTTTCCGCCTTCACCGACCTGGTCCAGAACCTGGGGCACGGTGCCACGGCCCAGGCCTGCATCATCAACGCCGACGGGGAATTCCAGACGCCGCCGAAAAAGGGCCTGCGCCTGGACATCCCCTTCCTGCGCAAAATGGTCTGGGGCGGGCCCTCGGGACGGCCGGGCATGGGGGAGGACGAAGTCGCCACCTTCAGCCACCAGGACGCGTTCTCCGGCCAGGCCTCCCTGCTGGTGGTCACGCCGCTCCAGGGTGGGAAATGGGCCCTCGTCTACCAGGAGGACGAGGCCGACGCCCTGGCCGTCCTCTACCGGAGCCGGCTGTTGGCCCTGACCATCGTCCTGCTCGGCGCCATGGCCATCCTGGCCGTGAGCACGATCCTGGCCCGTCGCCTGGTCGCCAGGATCGCGGCGGCCGATGCCGCCCGGGACGCCTTGAACGACCAGATCATCGCAGCCGGCAAGCTGGCCTCGGTGGGCGAGCTGGCCGCCGGCGTGGCCCACGAAATCAACAATCCCGTGGCCATCATGACCGAAGAGGCCGGCTGGATCTGCGACATCCTGTCCGGCGACGCCCCGGCCGCCCCGGAAAACGTGGCCGAAATGCGCCGGGCCCTGCACCAGATCCGCGCCCAGGGCGCCCGCTGCCGGGACGTCACCCATAAGCTTTTGAGCTTCGCCCACAAGGCCGACTCGAACGTCCGGTCCGTCGATTGCAACGACCTGGTATCGGAAATCGCCGAGCTTTCGGCCAGACGGGCCCGGTACGCGGGCGTGCACCTGCGCACCGACCTGGCGCCAGGGCTGCCGCCGGCGGCCGGCCTGCCCTCGGAATTGCAGCAAATCCTCTTGAATCTTATGAACAACGCCTTGGACGCCATGGAGTCCAACGGCGGCGAGCTGACCATCGCCACCCGGCCGGCCGGCGCGCGGGTGAAGCTCTCGGTGACCGATACCGGCCACGGCATTCCGGCCGCCGTACTGCCCCGCATCTTCGAACCCTTTTTCACCACCAAGGCCGTGGGCAAGGGCACGGGCCTCGGCCTTTCCATCTGCGCCGACATCATCAAAAAACTGGACGGGGGAAATCACGGTGACCAGCGAACTGGAAAAAGGGAGCACCTTCACGGTCCTGCTTCCGGCTATCGCGGCGGACGCGGGCCGGGAGGAACCGCACGCTGCCGACAAGGACGCCGATCACCGGGAGGCGTGAGGGTTCTCGCCTCCTCACGCAAACCATCCGTTCGGGAGACGGCATGAACGCACATTCCATGCGGCTGTTGCTGGTGGACGACGAAACGGGCTTTACCGACGTCCTCTCCAAGCGTCTCACCCACCGGGGCATCACCGTCTCGGTGGCCTCCTCCGGAACCGACGCCCTGCGCCTGGCGCGCGAACACGATTTCGACGCGACCGTGCTCGACCTCAAGATGCCGGACATGAACGGCATCGAGGTCCTCAAGATCTTCCGGAGAATGCTGCCGGCCATGCCGGTCCTGATCCTGACCGGCCACGGGGCCGAGGAGGCCATCCGGGAGTGCCTGTCGGCCGGGGCCGCCGATTACCTGCTCAAGCCCTGCGATATCGACGAGCTTTTGGAACGGACCGAGGCGGCCATACAACGGGCCGCGCCCGCCGGAGAGGACCCGGAGGATGTCCAACTGTTCGACGCTCGGGCCGCCGCCTGGGACAGCCGGCCCCACCGTCACAAGCTGGCCCAGGGCATCGCCGCCGCCATGGAGGCGGAAGGTGTGTTCGCCGGCGTGGGCAACGCCGTGGATTTCGGCTGCGGCACCGGACTGCTCACCCAGGAGCTGGCCAAGCGCGTCCCCTTCGTCACCGGCCTCGACACCTCGCCCGGCATGCTGGCCGAACTGTCGGCCAAGATCAGCCGGGCCGGACTCACCAACGTCGGCACCCAGCTCGCCGACTTGGCCCGGGGTGACGAGGTGGGCCAACACCTTCGATCTGGTGGCCAGCGCCATGGCCCTGCACCACGTGGCCGACCTGCCGACCGTGCTGCGCCGACTCTTCGAACTGACCGCGCCGGGCGGACGGCTGGCCCTGGCCGACCTCGACAGCGAGGGCGGCATTTTCCACGACGACACCTCGGGCGTGTACCACAACGGCTTCGACCGGGAAGCCCTCACCACCACCCTGGGCAACATCGGCTGGACCGACCTCGCCGCCCGTACGGCGACCACCATCGAAAAGACCCTGGCCGACGGCATCACCCGCGCCTTCACCATCTTCCTCATCACCGGCCGCAAGCCCGCCTAGGAGGCGTGAAGAGGCCTCCGGCGGCCGGCCGACAAGAGTAAAGATGCCTCCGGCGGCCGGGGGGATTATCCCCCCGGCCGCCGGAGGCATCTTATTCCTTCCTGCCGAACAACCGACCGCGGAGGATGGCCTCGCGGCCGAAGCGGTCCCGGATGGCGTCCAGGCGGCGTCGATGCGACCGTCCCGTTGCCGGGCCTTGTCGTCCGGATGTTCGAACAAGGAGAGTTGTCGCGGCGCCTCGCCGAAGTGGGAGACGCCGACACCAATCAGCCGCACCGGCCGGGGCAGGTCCTCGGCGGCCAGCAGGGCCTCGGCCGTGGCGAAGATGGCGGCGTCGCTGTCGATGGGCGCGGCCAGGGTACGGCTGCGGGTGATCTGGCGAAATCACCGAACTTGAGTTTGAGCGTCACGGTGCGGCCGCGAAGGTGCTCCTGGCGCAGTTCCCGGCCCACCCGCTCGGACTGGCGCAACAGCCAGGCCAAAAGCGTTTCCCGGTCGGCCGTGTCGGCGGAAAAAGTGTTTTCGGCGCTGACGGACTTGGTCTCGCGGTCGGCGCGGACCTCGGCGCTGCCCCGGCCGTGGGCCCGCTCCACGAGTTCGAGGCCCCACTTGCCGAAGTGGCGTTCGAAAAAGTCCGGCGGATACCTGAGGATGTCGCCGACGACCCGGATGCCGAGGCTGGCCAGGGCGGTCCGGCCGCGCTTGCCCACCCCGGGAATCTTGCCCACGGGCAGCTCGGCCAAAAAGGCGGCCACCGCCTCCGGCTCGATGACGGTCAGCCCGTCGGGCTTGTCGTAATCCGAAGCGATCTTGGCCAGAAACTTGACCGGCGCGATGCCGACCGAACAGGAAAGCCCGGTCGCCTCCCGGATCATGGCCTTGATGCGCCGTCCCAGGGCCTGGGGCGGACCGAACAGCATTTCCGTCCCGGTGACATCCACATAGGCCTCGTCGATGGAGGCCGGTTCGACCAGCGGGGAGAGCGTGGCCAGGGTGGCCATGACGATGCGGGAGACCTCGACGTAGCGACGGCGGTTGCCGGGCAGGAAGGCCCCGTCCGGGCAGCGCCGCCGGGCCTCGACCACCGGCATGGCCGAATGCACGCCAAAGGTCCGGGCCTCGTAGGAGGCGGCCGAAACCACCCCGCGCGGGTCGCAGCCGATGATGACCGGCCGCCCCCGCAGGGAGGGGGCGTCGTGCTGCTCCACCGAGGCGAAGAAGGCGTCCATGTCCAGATGGAGGATGCGCGCCATGGCCTCCCATGCGACGCCCGGAGGGAAAAAGCAAGGGTCTCCTGGCCCAAACGCCTCGCGCCGGCTCAGGCCTTGAGATTGAGGCCGATGCTGGCGGCCTTGCCCGAGAGCACCGTCTTTTGGAAATCGTAGTCCCCGTTGCCGCCGGAATTGCCGCTATTGAGCTTGTCCAGCGTCGAGGTGACCAGGCTGGCGTTAAACATCTGCTTGTCCGAGACGGTCGAGGTCGTTCCGGTGTCGGACGTCAGGGACGTACTGATGCCGCTCGACGTGCCGGTGGCAGACGACAATCCAGTGAGGCCGCTTAAGCCGGTAATGGAATCCATAAGCCCCTCCTTGGGTAAAAAACTTCCTTTTCAGTCTTCTCATCGGACCGGCGCAGGGCGTTCTTTAGGTCGCGCCGCCAAAATCGGCCGCTTCGTCAAAAAGACAAACGATCGATGGCCTGTGGTTGGACAACGGCGCGTTTTCTCTGCTATGCAATGCGTTGATTTTCCGTCCGCAACCCTGGAGGTTCCCATGCCTGCCGAAAATTGTCCCGCCAAAGGACTCGATCCAGGCGCCCTCGCCTGTTCCATCCGCTCCCATATCACCCATTCGCTGGGGAAATTCTGTAGCAATGCCAGCCAGCGGGACGTGGCCATGGCTCTGGCCCTGTCGCTGCGCGACCGGCTGGTGGACAAGATGCTCGAGACCCGCGACCGCTACGACGAGGCCCGGGCCAAGCGCGTCTATTACCTGTCCATCGAATATCTGCTGGGACGTTGTCTGGGAAACAACCTGTGCAACATGGGCATCGAGAACGAATGCCACGATATTCTGCAAAAATGGGGATACGACCTGGAGGAAATCCGGGAACTCGAACGCGACCCGGCCCTGGGCAACGGCGGACTCGGCCGGCTGGCCGCCTGTTTTCTCGACTCCCTGGCCACCCTCGACATGCCGGGCTACGGCTACGGCATCCACTACGAATTCGGCCTGTTCAAACAGACCATCGAAAACGACCAGCAGGTGGAACGGCCTGATTACTGGCTGGCCGAAGGCATGCCCCTGCAACTGGAGCGCCGGGACGAGGCCGTGATCGTGCCCATCTACGGCCGGGTCGAGGATCATCAAGCGCCGGACGGCAGCTATCTGCCCCTGTGGGTGGACTGGCAGGATCTCATGGGCGTGCCCTACGACATCCCCATCGTCGGGCACGGTGACAAGAGCGTCAATTGCCTGCGCCTGTTCGCCGCCCAGGCCACCGACAGCTTCAACATGCAGATTTTCGACCAGGGCGACTACATCAAGGCCATCCATCAAAAAGTCTATTCCGAACTGATCTCCAAGGTGCTCTACCCGAGCGAATCCATCTCCTTCGGCCGGGAGTTGCGCCTCATCCAGGAATATTTTCTGGTCTTTTGCTCCTTGCGGGATATCACCCGGCACTTTCTCAAGCAAAACCGCAATATCGAGGAATTTCCCGATTGCGTGGCCATCCAGCTCAACGACACCCATCCGGCCCTGGCCGTGGCCGAACTCATGCGCGTGCTGGTGGACGAACGCCGGGTCCCCTGGGACCGGGCCTGGAACCTCACCAACCGGACCATGGCCTTCACCAACCACACGCTCATGCCCGAAGCCCTGGAAATGTGGCCGGTGGACCTGTTGGGCAAGGTCCTGCCCCGCCATCTCCAGATCATCTACGAAATCAACCGGCGCTTCCTGGACGAAATCCGACTGACCACGCCCAAGGACGCCGCCAAGCTGCGCCGCATGTCCCTGATCGAGGAAGGCAGCGGCAAACAGGTGCGCATGGCCAACCTGGCCGTGGTCGGCTCCCATTCGGTCAACGGCGTCTCCAAGCTCCATTCCGAGCTGGTCAAGACCTCCTTGTTCCCGGACTACGCCGCCTTGTGGCCGGGAAAATTCAACAACAAGACCAACGGCATCACGCCCCGGCGCTGGCTGCTCAAATCCAACCGCCGGCTGGCGGCGCTCATCACCGAGGCCATCGGCGACGCCTGGATCATGGACCTCGACGAACTGCGGCGCCTGGAACCCCTGGCCCGGGACGCCGCCTTCCAGGAACGCTTTATGGCCGCCAAGCGGGCCAACAAGGAACGGCTGGCCGCCTATATCGCCCGCACCACCGGCATCGTGGTCGATCCCCGGGCCGCCTTCGACATGCAATGCAAGCGCATCCACGAATACAAGCGGCAACTCTTAAACGTCATGCACATCATCTACGACTACCTGCGCCTGACCGAAGACGGCCAGGAGCCGCCCGTGCCCCGGGTGTACGTCTTCGCCGGCAAGGCCGCCCCGGGCTATTTCGCGGCCAAGTCCATCATCAACCTGATTTTGCGGGTAGCCAAAGTGATCAACGCCGACAAGCGGGCGGCCGAGTCCATCAAGGTGGTCTTCGCCGCCGACTACCGGGTGTCCCTGGCCGAGAAGCTCATCCCGGCCGCCGACGTGAGCGAACAGATCTCCACCGCCGGCACCGAGGCCTCGGGCACGGGCAACATGAAATTCTCGCTCAACGGCGCCCTGACCATCGGCACCCTGGACGGAGCCAACATCGAAATCCGGGAGGCCGTGGGCGAGGAGAATTTCCACCTCTTCGGCCTGACCACGCCCGAGGTGACGGCCATGCTCCGGGACGGCAGCTACGATCCCTGGCAATACTACGGCTGCCATCCAGAGATTCGCCGGGTCATGGACGCCCTGTCCGCCGGCCGCTTCACGCCCGAAGCGCCGGAGACCTTCACTGGATTTTCGAGAAGCTTTTGACGCGTAACGAACGCTACATGCACCTGGCGGACTTCATGACCTACATCGAGACCCAAGGACCGGCTGGGCGCGGAATACGCCCACCCCGACGTCTGGGCCCGCAAGGCCATCCTCAACACCGCCCGCATGGGCGCGTTTTCCTCGGATCGGACCATCCGGCAGTACGCGCGGGACATCTGGAACATCAAATCCGTCCCGCCCCGCGCCAACGGCCCGCAACCCGCGGCAGTGCCCGGTGCCGGACGAACCTCTGCACCGCAAGAGGAGGAAACGCCCTGCCCTAGCAGAACGCGGCCTCGCCCGCGAACGCCCCGCAGACGTCCTGGCGGGCGACGCGCTCAGGAGCCCTGGGCCGGCGCCGGTTGAGCCGGCGGCAGGGTCGGCTGGGGCGTGGCCTGGTCCGGTCCGGCCGGGGCCGGGGCGGCCGTCGCGTCCTTGTCCGGAGCCGGCTCCTTTGCCGGCCCTGCCGGCGCGGCACGTCGTGTCGGCAGGAGGGGACGTCTCCGATCCCGTGTCCGCCGGTTGGGCCTTGGCGGCGTTTTCCGGGGGTCGCGGCCGCCGCCGGCGTTTCGGTCTGGT
>Ga0268359_11512_pt1 | contig 53790 bp, 52 predicted proteins | sample BioMet11_FD_194416 | JGI IMG/M metagenome (GOLD analysis project Ga0268359, IMG submission 194416) | Sewage microbial communities from Oakland, California, United States - Biofuel 11 (PacBio Assembly) | ecosystem: Engineered > Wastewater > Sewage > Unclassified | place: USA: California | collected...
GCATACACGACAGCCACTCCCCGCCCAGCGGCGGGCCGCCCCCTAGCGGGATAAGGAGTCCTATGTACGTTTTTGCCTTTGCTCTTCAACTCATAGCCCTGCTGGCCGCGCTTGGCGGCGGCGGTCTGGCCCTTCTGCAATTGTGGCAAAACCGGGAAGACTCCCTGCCCGTGGTGGAAAAAGCCCACCTTGTCATCAGCGGCGCGCTGCTGCTGGCCTCGGCCCTGCTGCTGCACGCCCTGTTTTGGAATGACTTCAGCCTTGCATACGTGGCCAGCTATACCGACCGCGTTTTACCGGTGTTTTACCGCCTTACGGCCTTCTGGGCCGGGCAGCCCGGCTCCATGCTCTTCTGGGGGCTGGCCGTGGGCCTGAGCGGCAGCGCCTTTGCCCTCACGCGGGCCTACAAAAGCCTCAGCCGTCCCACTCGCCTTTGGTACTGGAGCTTTTTTTACGTCATCATGGGCTTTTTTGCCCTTATTCTCACCAGCTGGAGCAATCCCCTTTGTGCTGCAGACGCCCGTGCCCGCAGACGGCAACGGCCTGAACCCCCTGCTGCAAAACCCCGGTATGATTTTTCACCCGCCGCTGCTGTTCCTCGGTTACGGCGGTTTTGCCGTGCCCGCCTGTCTCGCGCTGGCGCAGAGCCTTTCGGGGCAGGGCAGCAGCGAGGGGGCGTGGTTTCGCCTTTCGCGGCCCTTTATCATTCTGGCATGGCTGTTTCTTACCGCAGGCATAGTGCTGGGCGCGTGGTGGGCCTACATGGAGCTGGGCTGGGGCGGCTACTGGGCATGGGACCCGGTGGAAAACGCCTCGCTGGTTCCGTGGCTCATCGGCACGGCCTCGCTGCATACCCTGATTGTTGAAGACCGCCGGGGCAAGCTCGGGCGCGTCAACGTCACCATGATGGCGCTTACCACGGTTTCGGCCTTTTTTGCCACCTATCTGGTGCGCAGCGGCGTTATTGATTCGGTGCATGCCTTTGGCGACGGCAGCGTGGGCACGCCCCTGACCATCTTTGTGCTCAGCGGGCTTGTCATTGCCCTGTGGGTTCCCTTTGCCGCGCCCAAGACGGGCAAGCCCCTTGCCGGGCTTGAAAGCCGCGAGGGTTTTCTTACCCTTGTGGCCTGGGTTTTACTGGCGCTGGCCCTAATTATTCTGGTGGCCACCATGTGGCCTGTCATCAGCAAGCTGTGGTCCACCGCGCCGCGCGGCCTTGACGCCCGTTTTTACAACCGCGTGTGTCTGCCCCTGGGCGCGCTGCTTGGTGGTCATGATGGCCGCCTGTCCGTGGCTTGGCTGGGGTGGCGGCCTGCGCAACAAAAAGGGCTTTTTTGTTGTGATCGGCGGCTTTGTGGTCAGCGCCGGGGTCATCTGGGCGTTGGGCTACCGCCAGCCTACAGGCGCTGGTGGGCGCTTCTCGCCGCCGTGGGCATTGTGCTTGGGGCCGTCATGCTGCTGGCCGACAAGGCCAACCGCTCTCATCCCGTTACCGTGGGCGCGCTGGGTGCGCATATGGGCATGGCTCTGGTGGCCATTGGCATTGCCTTTTCCGGCCCGTACACTACAGACCGCGAAATGTTGCTCGCCAAGGGCGAAACCGGCACTGTGGGCAGCTATACGGCCACCCTGCTTGAGCTGGGCGAGGGCCGCCGCGCCGACCACGAATATATCGCCGCGCGGCTGCAGGTCTTCAAGGACGGCAAGCCGCTGGGCATTGTAGCGCCGGAACGACGCCTGTACGACAAGTTTGGCAGCATGCAGTTTTCGGAAGTGGACGTGATTCCCGGTCTTGGCAACGAAATCTATGCTTCGCTGCTGGGGCTGGACGAAAATTCCAGGGTTGTGGTCAAGATCAGCGTAGAGCCGCTGGTCAACTGGCTGTGGATCGGCGGCACGATCATGTGCCTGGTGCCGCTGGCCGGTCTGCGCCGCCGCAAAAATTCCGCGCCGGAGTCGGACGACAACAGCGCGGCCTAGCCGCAGGGGGCCCCTCTTGCTGGAACTTGTGCGCGTCGCCAAGGTCTATGGCGTCAAGGTCGTCTTTAAAGACGTCAGCTGCGCGTTTGCTGCGGGCAGCGTCTCGCTGCTGGTGGGCGGCAACGGCGCGGGCAAAAGCACCCTCATGCGCATCATGGCCGGGCTTTCGCGCCCCAGCGCTGGCGCTGCCAGGGTGGCCGACCATGCGCGCGTGGGCTATCTCGGGCACGCCACCTTTTTGTACCCTGGCCTCAGCGCGGTGGAAAATTTGGCCTTCTGGCGCGACGCATACGGCCTCAAACTGACACACGACGACCTTATGGCCGGGCTCGCCCGCGTGGGGCTTGAGGCCCACGCCCACGAGCGGGCGGGCGTGTTTTCACGCGGCATGGCCCAGCGCCTCAATCTGGCGCGGGTGCTCATGCAGGCCCCCGACGTGCTCTTGCTGGACGAGCCGGGCACAGGCCTTGATGCGGACTCGCTGGCCCTCTTGCGGCGCGAGGTTGTCGCCGCCCGGCAGCGCGGGGCTTGCGTGGTGCTCATCAGCCATGATCTGGCGGGCGATGCGCCGCTGGCCGACCGGCTGCTGGCGCTGGAACACCGCAAGCTGGCCTACGACGGCATCCCAGCTGGATTTGGCGGCTTTGGCCTGACAAAAACGCTGGAGGGCGACGCCGCAGGCGCAACGGCCCATACTCAGGGAGGCCCCGCATGCTGCGCCTGATGTTTGCCATGGCCCGCAAGGATCTGGCCCTTACGCTGGCGCGGGGCAGTGGTCTGGTGCAGGCCCTGCTGCTGGGTCTGCTGCTGCTGTTTGTGTTCAGCCTCTCGCAGGGCATTGGCGAGCGCATGGCCCCGCAGGGCGCTGCGGCGGTGTTCTGGATAAGCTCCGCCTTTTGTCAGGTGCTTATTTTTAATCAGCTGTACGCGCTGGAGGAGGTCAACAATTCACGCCTAGGGCTTTTGCTGTGCCCCGCGCCCGTGCAGGCCGTGTGGCTTGGCAAGGGGTGCGCCGGGCTGGCGCTGCTGCTGCTGGCGCAGCTTGTCTTTTTGCCCGCCGCCGTGGTTTTTTTGGGGCAGGATCTCAGCGGCCCGCTGCCCGAAGCCCTGCTGGCTCTGCTGCTGACCGATATTGGCATGTGCGCCCTTGGTTCCTTGCTGGGGGCGCTGGCGCAGGGGCAGGCCGCCCGCGAATCGTTGCTGAGCATTGTGCTGTTTCCGCTGCTGACGCCGCTGTTGCTGGCGGGCATCAGCGTGGGGGCGCAGGCCCTTGGTGCGGCTAATCCAGACGGGCCGGGAGCCTGGCTTGGTGTTGCCGCCGCCTTTGACGCCGGTGTTTCTGGGCGCTGGGCTGTTGCTGTTTGGATACATCTACGCGGGGGACGAGTAATGCCCAAGTGTTCGGCGCTGCCGCAAATTCTGGCCCTGCTTGGCGGCGTGGCCTTTGCCGCCTGTCAGTGGCTGGTGTTTGCCTACGCTCCTGAGGAAGTTACCCTGGGGCTGGCGCAAAAGATATTTTACATCCACCTGCCCATGTCGTGGTGGGCGCTGGTGAGCTTTTTGGTAGTTTTTGGGGCTTCCGTGGCCTATCTGTGGCGTCGCAACCCTGCGGCGGACCGTCTGGCTGCGGCTGCCGCCGAGGTGGGCGTGCTGCTGGGCGGCCTTGCGCTGGTGACAGGCATGCTGTGGGCGCGCCGCTCGTGGGGCGTGTGGTGGACGTGGGATCCGCGCCTGACTACGACCCTGATCATGTGGTTTGTCTACGCCGGTTATCTGGTCTTGCGCGGGCTTGACCTGCCGCCGCAGCGCCGCAACACGGTGTGCGCCGTGGTGGGCGTGGTGGCCTTTTTGGATGTGCCGCTGGTCTTTATGTCGGCGCGTATCTGGCGCTCCATCCACCCTGCTGTGTTCGGCAGCAAGGGCGGCGGTCTGGAGCCGGAAATGCGCGTCACTGTTATGGCCTGTGTGGCCTGTTTTGGTCTGCTGTGGGCGGCGCTGGTGTGGCTGCGCAAACGCCAGCTCGACCTCAGGGACCGCCTTGACGCCCTTGCGCAAAACAGGCTTGACGCCTGATTTTGCCCGGCCTTTGCAAAAAATATTCGCTCCAGCTGGAGGAACAATGGATACACTGACCTGGGTTATCATGGCCAATGCCGCCGTATGGCTAGGCATAGGCGCGTACATGGCCTTTTTGGCTGCGCGTCAGCGCTCGCTGGCCGCCCGTCTTGCCCAGATGGAGATGCTCAATCATGACTGAGACCTATAAGGGCGGGCTGGCCGCCCGCATGCTTATTATTCTGCTGGCTCTGGCCCTTGCTCTCATGCTTTTTACCTCGCTCAAGGCGCGGTTTCAAAACCCGCACATTACCGTAGCGGCCCGCCCCCAGCAGGCAATGGCCGGGGGCGAGGCTGGCGAGGATGCCCAGACCGTGGGCAAACTTATGCGGCAGGTGGCCGAAAATCCGCAGGATCTCGGCGCTCTTATCCATCTTATCGAGCATCTGGTGACCGCCCAGAACTGGGACGCGGCAGAGACCTTTGCCCAGCGCGCGGTAACCATGGATGTGAGCAACCCCAAGCCGCTATATCTGCTTGGCATTATCCAGCACAGCCAGGGCAGGCACAAGGAAGCCGCCGAGGCGCTTGAAAAGGTGCTGGTCATCAAGGACGAGGCCTCCGTGCGCTACAGCCTTGGCGTGCTGTATATCTATTTTCTCAACGACGCCAAGCGCGGGGTGGAGCATCTACGCGCCGGTCTCAATGACGCGACGGCAAACCCGGAGCTGAAGGCGGCCATACAGCAGGAGCTGGAGAAAAACCCCGTGGCGGAAGAAGCGCAGCCCGCGACCGCCAAAACGGACGACAAGGCGGACAAGAAAGCTGACAAAAAGGCAGACAAGAAACCCGCTAAGTAAACACTCTTTGCCAGCGTATTCTTAATTAAAAACGGCCTCTGTGGAGCAGTTCCACAGAGGCCGTTGATATTCGAGGTTTCCGTTCGTTTCGCGCAGGATTTCTGCAATTACAAAAAAACAGAATAAAGTTTTTTTGGGGTGGGGCGCGAGGGAGGAGACCTTTAGCTCTGCTGTCCATTTTTCTAGCCCGCTACGCGGCCAAGAAAAACGCCCCTCCGGTGCGCCCTTCGGGTGGCTTCAAAAAGGTCCCTCCCCCGCAAACCCCTAGCCTAGCTATTGTAGAAGTTGATCAGGCAGCCGTCGAGGATGATCTTGCGTTCGTCGCTGGTCAGTTCCTTGAGGGCAAGGCTGATCTTCTTTGCCTGTCCGTCTTCGCCCGCCACGTAGCCGGTAAAGCTGGGGTCGGCGTTCTGCACGGCGCTGCGCACGTTGGGCACCACGAGCCAGTCGCCAACCTTGAGGGTTTCGGCCAGCGAGGGGTCAACGATAAAGGGCAGCATGCCCCAGTTGATGAGGTTGGAGCGGTAGCGCTTGGTGGCGTATTCCACGGCCATGTTGGCCCAGCCGCCCAGCACCTTCTGGCACGAGGCCGCCTGCTCGCGGGCAGAGCCGTCGCCGGGTTTTACGGCAAAGATGGTGGAACCCATGCCCACGTGTCTGAGGTCGGCGGCACCCTGCAGCGTATCCAGCCCGCACACGGCAAAGAGGCCGCGCGCCTTGGCCAGCAGGTCGGCGTCGCCGGGGTTGGCCAGGCGGGCGGTTTCCAGAGCGTGCACGGCCTTGGCGCGGCCCACGTAACCGGGGTCTTTGCGCGAAAGCGTGTATTCCGCCAGTTTGAGCGGGTTGGAGCGCAGGGACGAGGTCTCGCCCGAGGGGATCAGCTCGTCCGTGGTGGTGACAGGGTCGGTGATGACGCTCACCACCTGCAGCAGCAGGTGCTCGGGCAGGGGGCTCATGCTCGGCCAGTCGGCGATGTTGGGGCCGCGCACGAGCTCGGCCTGCGGTTCTGCCTTGCCAAAGCCGTTGTACACGCGGCTGTGGTAGATGAGCGGCTCAAAGCTGTACGAAAGGTCGGCATGGGCCAGCGCGGGCGCGGACCAGTCAAGCTCGGTGGCTGGGGTAAGGCGGCCGCCGTTGGCGGCCGTGGCCGCGATGGAGCGGGCGTCCATGAGCGCCACGGTGGAGACCTGTCCGTTGGAAGGCTTGGAGCCCTCGCGGTTGGGGAAGTTGCGGGTGGTATGCCGGATGGAGAGTGCGCCGTGCGCCGGAGTGTCGCCAGCGCCGAAGCAGGGGCCGCAGAAGGCGGTTTTCATCACTGCGCCAGCCAGCATGAGCTTGGCGGCTGCGCCGTTTTGACCAGCGCCAGGCCCTGCGGCTCGCTGGCGGGGTAGACGGCCAGGTTGAAGGCCTGATTGCCCGTGGTTTTGCCGTCAAGGATGGCGGCGGCAAGAGCGATGTTTTCAAAGTTGCCGCCCGCGCAGCCGGCAATGATGCCCTGGTCAACCCACACGCCGCCGTCGCGCACCTTGGCGCGCATGTTCAGACCTTTGGCCGCGTCGCCAAACTGGCGTTGGGCCTCGGCCTCCACCTCGGCCAGCAGCTCTGCCCCGTGTTTGGCCACTTCGGCCACGGGGTACACGTTGCTGGGGTGGAAGGGCAGGGCGATCATGGGCACGATGCGGCTCAGGTCAACACGGATAAGCCCGTCGTAGCAGGCGGGGCCTTCAAGGCGCAGCTCGGCGTAGTCGTTTGCACGGCCATGCATGGTCATGTAGTCGCGCACCTTTTCGTCCGTGGTCCAGATGGAGGACAGACAGGTGGTTTCGGTGGTCATGACGTCGATGCCGCAGCGGTATTCGACAGAAAGACCCGCCACGCCGGGCCCCATGAATTCCATAACCTTGTTTTTGACAAAGCCGTTTTTGAACACAGCGCCGATGATGGCCAGGGCCACGTCCTGCGGGCCGACGCCGGGGCGGGGCGTACCCTCGAGCCACACCACAACCTTTTGCGGATTGGTCACATCGTAGGTTTTGCCCAGCAGCTGCTTGACCAGCTCGGGCCCGCCTTCGCCTATGGCCATGACGCCCAGCGCGCCGTAGCGGGTATGGCTGTCGGAGCCGAGGATCATGCCGCCGCACCGGGTCATCATTTCGCGCACGTACTGGTGGATGACCGCCAGATGCGGGGGCACAAAAATGCCGCCGTACTTGCGCGCGGCGGAAAGGCCGAAGAGGTGGTCGTCCTCGTTGATGGTGCCGCCCACGGCGCACAGGCTGTTGTGACAGTTGGTCAGCGCGTAGGGGACGGGAAATTCCTTGAGGCCGCTGGCGCGAGCCGTCTGGATGATGCCCACATAGGTAATGTCGTGCGAGGCCATGGCGTCAAAGCGGATGCGCAGCACGTCGGCATCGTCGCCGGTATTGTGCGCGGCCAGAATGCGCGCGGAAAGACTGTTTTTGCGCGCGGCTTCAATGTCCACGCCCTTGGCGCGGGCTTCTTCGGCCATGGATATGCCGTTGGCGTCAATCACAACGGAATTGTTTACGATTTCGATCATGGCAGACCTTCAGGGGTTTGCGGGTCGCTGGCGCGACGCGGGTTAGCAAGAGTCTTTCAAGGTTGAAATGCTCTGGCGTCTGCGTAAGCAGACGCCCGCCGTGTAGGCGTAACGCAGCTTCCGCCGTTGGCGAACTTGTGAGCCTTACGGATGAAGTCCGCAACGCTACTTGTTTGCGCGGTTAAGCGCCGGACGTGCGTGTTTTAAACTTTGCGAAGTGCGTATTCTCAAAGTTAATCTGCTCCAGCTTGCGCCGTGGCCAGTTTGAGGCCAAAGGCAATAAACACGAGGCCCGTACCGCGCTGCATCCACTTTTGGAAGCTGCTGTTTTCAAAAATGTGCCGTATGCGGCCCAGCATGTAGGCCAGCGGCACATACCAGAACAGACACAGACCCGACAGGATGCTGCCCAGAGTAAGAAACTGCGGGGCAAGCGGCGCTTGCGGGTCCATGAACTGGGGGAGAAACGTCAAAAAAATCAGCACGGCCTTGGGGTTGAGCACATTGGTCAAAAAGCCCTGGCCAAAAAAGTGCAACCATTGGCGCAGGCCCAGGCGTTGCGCGGGGCGGGGCGACACCGGGCTGCGCCGTTTTGACCACCGCCGCGCTTACAGGCTGGCCGGCGTTCTGCCCGGCGCGCAGGGCCTGGATGCCCAGCCACACCAGATAGGCCGCGCCCACGTATTTGAGAATGCTGAACCACAGCAACCGACTGGGCGATAATGGCCGAAATGCCCAGCATGGCCGCAGTGGTGTGCACGCAGATGCCAAGGGCCACGCCCACTGCGGCGGCCTGCCCCTGCGGGCGGCCATTCATGAGTGAAATTTTTGCTATAAGCGCAAAATCCGGCCCCGGCAGCATAACCAGTATGGCTGCCAGCGGATGAACAGCAGCAGGGTCTCCAGCGAGATCATGGTACATTCCTTCATTGAGGCAAAAGCCAAACGGCATCGCCGGGGCAGCTCCCTGCCGCGCATTGCAGCCTTGGGCGGACTGGAGAAAAGGAGTGTCTTGCGGTTGCGCCCGGCGGTCGCTTTGAGACCGCCGGGAGTGTGCCGTAATAACACTCCTTTTCTCCGTCAGCTCCTGCAACTGATCAGCAAACAGTCAAAACACGTCTGGGCCGTGCGTCTTGGGCGCCCTTGCTGCCGCAACGGGCTGGCGCAGGGCTGTGCGTGCTACAGGTTTGCGCCGATGATTTCGCCAAATTCGACGCAGCCCACGGTGCGCGAACCGGGAACCTGAGCGGCCAGATCTTCGGTCACCGCCTTGCCCGCAATGGCCTTGCTCACGGCGTTGCGGATGCGCTCGGCGGCCTTGGGCGCGCCGATGTGCTCAAGCATGAGTGCGCCGCACAGGATGACGCTGCCGGGGTTGGCCTTGTCCTTGCCCGCAATGGTGGGGGCAGTGCCGTGGGTGGCTTCGTAAAAGGCCAGCGTGTCCGACAATGTTTACGCCTGGGGCCAGGCCAAGGCCGCCCACCTGCGCCGCAAGGGCGTCGGAGATATAGTCGCCGTTGAGGTTGGGGGTGGCGAGTATCTGGTACTGCTCGGGGCGCAGCAGCGCCTCCTGAAACATGGCGTCGGCAATGCGGTCCTTGACCACAAGGCGGCCAGGCCACGGGTTCTTTTTCCGTGCAGGTGAGGGTCGCCAAATTCCTGCGCGGCCACGTCGTAGCCCCACTGGCGAAAGGCGCCTTCGGTAAACTTCATGATATTGCCCTTGTGCACCAGGGTGAGACTCTGCTGCTTTTGGTCAAGGGCAAAGCGCAGGGCGCGGCGCACCAGACGTTTGGAACCGGCCTCGGTCATGGGCTTGATGCCCACGGCAGCGGTTTCGTCCACCTTGTTTACGCCGAGCTCTTCACGCAAAAAGGTGATAAGCTTGCGGGCTTCGGGGGTTCCGGCGGCAAATTCCACACCGGCGTAGACGTCCTCGGTGTTCTCGCGAAAGATGACCATGTTGACCCGCTCGGGGTGCTTGACCGGGGTTTCAAGCCCTTCAAAGTGGCGCACCGGGCGGATGCAGGCGTAGAGGTCAAGCCCCTGGCGCAGGGCCACGTTGAGGCTGCGTATGCCCGTGCCCACGGGGGTGCCCAGGGGGCCCTTCATGGCCAGCTCGGCGGTGCGCAGGGTCTGCAGTGTTGCCTCGGGCAGGGGAGAGCCGGTTTCCCTGACGGCCTTGTCGCCAGCCAGCAGCTCGGTCCATTCCAGATTTATGCCGGTATGTTCCGCGGCCAGGGCAGCTTCAATGACAGGGCGCGCGGCCTTCCAGATTTCGGGGCCGATGCCGTCGCCTTCGATCCAGTAGATTCTCTTGTTCATGAAATTTCCTTACCTTAATCGTTGTCGCTGTCGTCTGCTGCCGCCACTTCCTGCTGGAGAGCGCGTGCGCGTTTGAGGAGTTGTTCAAGCTGGATATCCACGCCAATGACGCCCACGATGTTGTCTTTTTCATCAGTAACCGCGCATGAAACGGTAATGATGAGCTTGCTCGTAAAGTGCGACTGGTACACGTCCATGATGTGCAGGTCGCCGGTTTTCATGGGCATCTTGAACCATTCGCGCTCCGAAAAATCGTAGCCGATGGGCAGGGCCTCGTAGGTTTCGCGGTAAACGGGGTCGGTGATGGCCGAGCAGCGCAGCTTGCCCTGGTCGTCAGTAAGATAGCAGTACTGGATAAAGGGATACTCGCGCACAAACTCGTCCAGCCGTCCGCAGGCATGCTTGCTGAAGTCCAGCAGGTCCTTGCTGCGGGCAAGGCGGATGATGATGTTGGCCGAGAGCTCGCCAGCCAGCTGCTTCATGTGGTCGTATTCGGAGGCGAAGAGCTCGGGCATAAAGCGCTGCACCAGGGCTTCCATCTCTTCGTGCGAGAAGCTCGTCGTGCGGCCCGTTTCTTCTTCGTACACGGACATGATGGCGTCGTAGATCTGCCCCACCGCGGGGTGTTTTTTGGAGACCAGCTGGTCGCTGCGCAGGCTGAGGTTGGCGTTGATCCAGTAGGCGACGCCCGCGCGGCCGGTCTTGTCGGTAATGATGATGGGCACGGGGCGGCCAAGCAGATGGTTGGTGTCGAAGATGTTGTAAATTTCTTCGTTCTTGGCCAGTCCGTCGGCGTGCACGCCCGCGCTGGTGGCGTTGAAGTCGCGGCCCACAAAGGGATAGTTGTTGGGGATGCGGTAGTGCAGTTCTTTTTCAAAAAATTCGGCAACTTCGCTCAAAATGGTGGTGTCGGCGGCGGCATCGTCGCCCGTGAGCGAAATGTACTCGACGAGCAGGGCCTCCAGCGGCGTGTTGCCCGTGCGCTCGCCAAAACCAAACAGCGTGCCGTTGACCGCGCCGCAGCCGTAGAGCCATGCGGTAACGCCGTTGACCAGCACCTTGTGAAAGTCGTTATGCCCGTGCCACTCAAGCCACTGACCGGGAACGCCAGCCTCGTCGGTGAAGCAGCGCACGATGCGCTGCACCGAGCGGGGCAGCGCCGCGCCAGGGTAAGGAACGCCATAGCCCATGGTATCGCAGAGGCGTATTTTGACCGGCATGCCGCTCTGGCGCGAGAGGTCCATGAGACGCTGGGCCAGGGGCAGGCAAAAACCGTAAATGTCGGCTCTGGTTACGTCTTCAAAGTGGCAGCGGGGTATGATGCCCCACTCCAGCGCCTGTTCGGCCATGCCCACGTACATGTCCATGGCCTGCTGGCGGGTTTTGCCCAGTTTGAGAAAAATATGATAGTCTGACACGCTGGTGAGCATGCCGGTTTCGTCAAATTCCATATCGCGGGCGAGTTTGAGATCGTCCTTGGTGGCGCGTATCCAGGCGGTCACACGCGGAAAACGGTAGCCTCTGGCGCGGCAGACATCGATGCACTTGCGGTCTTTGGCCGAGTACAGAAAAAATTCCGAAGCCGTGATCAGTCCGGTTTTTCCGCCCAGTCTGTGCAGAAAGTCGAACATTTTGGCGACTTGCTTGACCGTATAGGGGGGGCGGGCTTGCTGGCCGTCGCGAAAGGTCGTGTCGGTGATGCACATCTGCTCTGCCGGTCTGGGCGACAGCAGTACCTCGTCAAAAGAGGTGCGGCAAATGCTGGTGTAGGGGAAAAGCTCACGGTAGAGCTGCGGTTTTTCCGGCTCCTGCATGGCCAGGGTACGGCTGCCTCCAGTTTGGTGAATAATGTTGCTCATCGGGTGTCCGCCCTGCTCGCGCGATGCGCGCGGTAAAGATTGTTGCCGTAAGCGGCTAATATAGCGGGTTACAGCCCCTGCGTCCAGTATGCGCAGCTCCCCGTCCCCGGCGGTACTTGCCAGAAGGCCAAAAATAAAGGATTGTCCTTTGTTGCAAGAGCGCGGCGGTCTATAGGGGAACGGACGCGCTTTTTTCTGAAGGAGCGGGCATGTCTGATTGTGTGCGCTACCCTGCGCCGGGTTGCGTTGTGGAATATATGGAAGGCAATGCCGTACAGATTGCCCTGGTCACTGAAGAGGCCGGCGGGCGCTTGCGGCTGCTCTTGCCAAACAGGCGGGAGACCCGCCTTAATTCTTCGCGTCTGCTGCCCTGGCTTGGGCCGTTGCACGGGGCGGATCTGGGGCGTGAAGACGCCGTGCGCCTGCTTGAGGCGCACAAAAAATCGCGCGAGGACCTGGCCGCCCAGGTGCCCGTCATGGACGCGTGGGAACTGGCCCAGGGCGAGGTGGAAATAGCCCCCGCCAGCTGGTTTGCCGAGCTTTTTGAAAGCGACCCCGGCGCCGATCACATCTCCGCCTATGGCCGCGCCCTGCTGGCCTGCAAAAGCCATTTTCGCTTTCAGCCCCCGGATTTTCAGGTTTTTGCAGCCGATATGGTTGAAAAACGCCTGGTGGAAGAAAAAGCCCGCCTTGAGCGCGAATCGCTCATCGCCGGTGGGGCCGCCTTTTTGCGTCTGCTGTGGGAGGTTGCCTGCCGCAAGCGCGAGCTGCCGCAGCCCCCGCGAGAGGGCGCGACGCTTGGCGAGTGGCCCTCGCAGGAAGTGGCCGATCAGCTTGCAGAAGTTCTTTTTTCCCGCATGGTTGATCCTGAAAGTCAGGAGTACGAAACCATCTGGCGCACCCTGTGCAAAGGTCTGCCAGATGTGCCGCATCTGCCCCTGCAGCTGCTGGTCGCCTGGGGCAAGGTGCCTGCCCACTACAATTTTTGGCTGGACCGTGCGGGCTACGCTTCGGGCGATACATGGTGGAGCGAGTGCGCCGACGAGGTCCATGCCCTGGCAGCAGCTGGCCGCGAGCCGCTTGACGCCTTTGCCCGGCGGGGTCTGGAAGGCGTTTTTGAAAACTGCGACCAGCCCTGCATCAGCATAGACAGTGCAACCACGCGCGACGTGGACGACGCCTTTAACGTGCAGGCCGAGGGCGAGGGCTGGGCGGTGACGCTCATGCTGGCCTGCCCGGCGCTGTTCTGGAATTTTGGCGGGCCGCTGGACAAACTGGTGCTGCACAGGGGCACAAGCATTTACCTGCCGGAAGGCGACTGCCACATGCTGCCCGAAGCGCTAGGGCACGGAGGCGTACTCGCTGCTGGCCGGACAGGCGCGCCCCGCCCTGAAGGTGCTGGTGCACGTGGCGGCTGACGGCGGACTGGGCGACTGCGAGGTCTCTGTGGTGCAGTCGCGGCTGGCCGCCAACCTGACGTACAGCGACAGCCAGGCTGTGCTGGACGCTCTGGCCGCAGGCGACCCCTTGCCGCAGAATGCGTCGGCTCCCTACGCGGAGCAGCTGCGCCTGGGCCTTGCCCTGGCCCGGCAACGGCAGACCGCCCGTATTGCCGATGGGGCTGTGATTATGGACCGCCCTGACCCGGTTATTCACCTTGAAGGCGAAGGCGCGGACGTGCGCGTGGAAGTGGGGCTGGATTATCAGGCTCCGGACGCGCAGATGCTGGTGGCGGAAATGATGATTCTTGCCAGCGCCGCTGTGGCCCAGTGGGCTGCGGACCGGGGCATTGCCATGCTGCACCGGGTGCAGGACGTCGCCTTGCCCAAAGAATACGCCGGCGTATGGACAACGCCTCAGGACATGACGCGCATCATGCGCGCGTTGACCCCATCGGGGCTTGAGGTGCAGGCCCGTCCGCATGCGGCCTTGGGGCTTGCGCGGTATACGCCCGTGACCTCGCCGCTCAGGCGGTATCCTGATCTGGTGAACGAAGAGCAGCTGGTGCATTATTTCCGTACCGGGCAGCCGCGCTGGACAGAGGCCGAACTGACCGACCTGCTCAACGTGCTTTCGCCCGCGCTGGATGCGGCGGGGCAGGTGCAGCGCTTCCGCCCCCGGTACTGGAAGCTGCTGTTTTTCCGCCAGAAGGGCGACAAGGTCTGGTGGCACGGCGTTATCACAGAAGAAAACGACGCCTTTGTAACCGTGAGCCTGCCCGATCAGGGCATGTTTGTGCGCGGCAAGCGGAGGCTGTTTGATGAGCGGGCGCATCCCGGTCTTGCGGTGGACGTGCGCATAGGCAAGGTGCAGCCGCTGTACAACGAAATAATGATTTTGGAAGCTGTCCCGGCCGAGTAGCGCCGCGCGCGCCTGCGCGCGGTCATGCCTGAGCCGGTTGATGCTGGCCTGCTGCAGCGCGTGGGCGACACGGCCACGCGCAATGAGGGCCCGGGTGTTTTTGAGGTGACGGACAGCAGGATGTCCGGAATATTATAGGGCTTGCAGCGGAGACGAATATGCTGGAAGTATTGTGGATTGCTCTGGCCTATGTGCTGGGGTCCGTGCCGTGGGGCCTGGTGATTGCCAAAACCTTTTGCCGCATAGACCCGCGTGAGAGCGGCAGCCGCAACACCGGGGCCACCAACGTGGCCCGCCTGTGCGGTTTTGGCTGGGGTGTGGCGACGCTGGCCTGCGATGTGTGCAAGGGGCTGTGCCGGTCTGGCTGGCGTTTCGCATCAATGCCTCGCCGGTCTTTGTCAGCGCCGTGGGCCTGGCCTGCGTGCTGGGGCATGTTTTTTCCTGCTTTATGAAGTTCAAGGGCGGCAAGGCCGTAGCCACAAGCATCGGCGTGTTTATTCCCCTGGCCTTCTGGCAGCTGCTGGCGGCTTCGGCCTTGTGCTGCCTGGTTATCTGGCGCAGCGGTTTTGTTCTCTTGGCTCGCTGACCCTGGTAACGGCCCTGGCGGTGTCCCTGGCGGTTACAAGTCTGTGGACGTGGCTGCCCTTGCGCTCTGCGTGTGCGCCGTGGTGGTGTGGAAGCACAAGGAAAACATCGCCCGCCTGCGCGCGGGCACTGAAAAAAGCTGGCTCAAGGGCAAGCACGCGGATAAACAGGAAGACAAGGGTTAGCTTCGGCGCCCTTTGGTAATTTGGCGGCAGCAGGACTGTTGCCGTCGCACCTGCCAGAATGTGCCCCCCTGCAGCATAGTGACTTGCAATCCGGGGGCAGGGCAACACGCCGTTGGCAACGGTTGTTTGCCTGACGCACTTATCAAGGAGTTTCTCTCATGGCGCATGCGGATTTTCCGGCCTATCGCGGCCGCATGGAGTATGTTTGTCTTGACTGCGGCGCTCGTCACCCCGGCGACAGCCTGCTGTATACCTGCCCCCAGTGCGGCGGCGTGTTTTTGCTGGAAAACCTCGATTTGACAAACTGAAAGAGCGCAGCGGCGCTGAGTGGCGCGAACTGTTCGATGCCCGCTCCGCCAGCCGCAGCACCGCGCTTCGGGGGATCTTCCGTTTTTACGAGCTGCTTGCGCCTCTGCTGGACGAGGACGACATCGTCTATCTGGGCGAGGGCATCACGCCCATCATTGAGGCCGCCCCGGCCTTGCGTGACCGCGTGGGCGTGCCCTTTGCCTACAAGAACGACGGCCAGAACCCCAGCGCCTCCTTCAAGGATCGCGGCATGGCCTGCGCCTTCAGCTATCTCAAGTGGCTGTGCCGCCGCAACAAGTGGGACGAAGTGCTCACCGTGTGCGCCTCTACGGGTGATACCTCTGCCGCTGCGGCCCTGTATGCCTCGTATGTGGGCGCGCCCCTCAAGAGCGTGGTGCTGCTGCCCCACGGCAAGGTGACGCCCCAGCAGCTTTCACAGCCTCTGGGCAGCGGAGCCACCGTCCTTGAGCTGCCCGGCGTGTTTGACGACTGCATGAAGGTGGTGGAACTGCTGGCCGAAAACTATCGCGTGGCCCTGCTCAACTCCAAAAACAGCTGGCGCATCCTCGGGCAGGAATCTTATGCCTACGAGACCGCCCAGTGGTACGGCTGGGACATGACAGACCTGTGCCTCTTTGTGCCCATCGGCAACGCGGGCAACATTACGGCCATCATGTGCGGCTTTTTGAAAATGCTTGAGCTTGGCATCATCAGCTCGTTGCCGCGCGTGTTTGGCGTGCAATCCGAACATGCCGACCCCGTGTGGCGCTACTACGACGCTCCCAGGGACGCCCGCCACTGGCAACCCGTCACCGTAACGCCCAGCGTTGCGCAGGCCGCCATGATCGGCAACCCGGTGTCCTTCCCGCGCGTGCGCAAGCTGGCGGAAATGTTCATCGAAAAGGGCGGCGAGGCGGCCTTTCAGGTTGTGCGCGTGACCGAGCAGCAGATCATGGACGCCATGATCATAGCCAACCGTCACGGCCACATTGCCTGCACCCAGGGCGGCGAATGCCTTGCGGGCCTTTTGAACGCCAAAGCTCTTGGCCTCATCAGCGCCAAGGAGCACGCGGTGCTCGACGCCACAGCCCATGCGCTCAAGTTTGCAGGGTTTCAGGATATGTATTTCAACGATTCATTCCCGCCCGAATACGGCGTTGCGCCGGACAAAAGCCTGGCCAACAAGCCGGAGCTGCTGCTGCCCGAAAGCGCCCGCAAGGGGCGCGAGGTGGCCGAGTTTGCCCGCATGGGCGCGGATGCCGTTGTTGAGAGACTTTCTTTGCAAAAGAAATAAAGTTACTCTTCCATTAGCCGATAATATGAGTGGCGGCGGCGCAAGTCTGTTGCGCCGCCGTCACTGTTTTTGCTTTGGCAATGCCGCTCCAGGTCCAAAAATTCGCGCATCGGCTCATATATATTGCGGATGCTGCACCTGACCCGGCAGGCGTTGTTGGCTATTGATCTCCCGTAAGGGAGCACAATCTGCCAAGCCAGCCAATGCTGGTTGAGACGTTTTTCTGATTGAGGGCTTTTTTACGGAAGGGACGCTATATGGTCTTTCGCAGTATCAGAACAGCAATGTTGCTCGTAATCAGCCTTGTGGTGCTTGCGGTGCAGTCTGCGCTTGTCGTGGTGGTAACGCGCATGGGGGATGAGGCCAACCTTGTCGCGCGCACTCATGAGATGGACCTCACCGCCGACACGGTGGCCAAGTCGCTGGGCGATTTTGGAGCCCAGCTCAGCATGTTTGTCAACGGTGTTACCAAACCGCCACGCCTGCGCGAGTTTTTGCTTACCGGCGAGGACAAAAAAGGCGCGGAGGTTTTTCTTGCCGCCATGTCGCAGGCAGGCGCTGAGATAAACACGATGTACCTCTTTGACTCCTCGGGCAAGCAGCTTATCACCTGCGCGCAGGGCAAGGCCGGCAAACTCAGCGATCTTTCCGACCGGGAGTACATCAAGGCCGCCCTGGCAGGTAAGCCAGGCTTCAGCTCAGCGCCGACCAAGAGCATCGCCACGGGCAAACTTATCGTCAGCGTCACCGCCCCAATTTTTGACGACGCGGGCAGGGCCGTGGGCGGCGTGGGCATGTCCTACGACATCGACAGCCTGACAAACAACCTGAAGGGCATCACCCTCGGCAGAACGGGGCGCGTCACGGTTGTTTCGCCCCAGGGCGTCGTCATCAGCCATGAGAACAGCGAATTTATCCTCAAGGACATGTCGGGCGAGGCGGGCATCCGCGACATGGTCAAGGCGCCGGCTGGCAGCGGCGTGGAATTTTCGCGCGCTGGCGAAAAACGCATGCTCGCCTGGGATGTGGCCCCGCACTGGAACTGGCGCGTGGGCGTCAGTGTTGGCCGCGACGAAATTGAGGCCCCAGCCATTGAGCAGCGCAACGCCATGCTGCTGGTCGGCCTGGTGACCATTCTGGCGCTGGTGGGCATTTGCCTGTTTGCCCTGGAGCGAGTTGTGGTCAGCCCCTTGCGGCAACTGCAGAATTTTGCCTCAGGCGTGGCGGGCGGCCATCTTGATTCCATCCTTTCCATCAGTCTGCGTAATGAAATAGGCAATCTGGCCGAAAGCCTGCGGGTGATGGTCGGCAGCCTCAAGGCTAAAATAGCCGAAGCGGACGAAAAGAGCGTGCACGCTCAGGAAGAATCCGCGCGCGCGGCCAAGGCAAAGGAAGAGGCGGAGGCCGCACGGCCTGGCCGCCGAAAACGCCAAGGCGGAGGGCATGCTGCACGCCGCCACCCAGCTTGAGGGCGTGGTTGAAGCCGTCACCACCGCGTCTGAGGAGCTCTCCACCCAGGTGGAGCAGGCCAGTCGCGGCTCTGAGCGGCAGACGACCCGCGTGGGCGAAACCGCCACCGCCATGGAAGAAATGAACGCCACCGTGCTTGAGGTGGCGCGCAATGCCGGGCAGGCAGCGGACTCGGCCAAAAACGCCAAGGGCAAGGCCGAGAGCGGCGCGGAAGTTGTGGAGCGTGTGGTTGCGGACATCAGCCGCATCCAGGCTCAGGCCATGGAACTGAAAAAAGAGATGACCTCACTGGGCCAGCAGGCCGAGAGTACGGGGCAGATTTTGGGCGTTATTTCGGACATTGCCGACCAGACCAACCTGCTGGCGCTCAATGCGGCCATTGAAGCCGCACGTGCGGGCGAGGCCGGGCGCGGTTTTGCCGTGGTTGCCGACGAGGTGCGCAAACTGGCGGAAAAAACCATGACCGCTACCAAGGAAGTGGGCGACGCCATCCGCGATATCCAGAATGGAACCCGCAACAATGTGGGCAATGTGGATCAGGTGGTGGACATGATCGACAGCACCACAAACCTTGCGGGCACATCGGGCGAGGCGCTGCGCGAAATTGTGCAGCTGGTGGACGCCACGGCCCAGCAGGTGCAGTCCATCGCCACGGCAGCGGAGGAACAGTCCGCCACCAGCGAAGAGATCAACCACTCTATTGAGGACGTTAACCGCATTTCGCTCGAGACAAGCTCGGCCATGCAGCATTCCGCTGCGGCAGTTGCCGAAATGGCCCAGCAGGCGCAGGTGCTGCGCGGGCTGATCGCCAGTATGAAGTCCGGGCGCTAAGCCCGGCATCGCTGCTCCTGTTCAGGACCCCTCCTTTTGGCGGGGTCCTTTTTTTTTGTAGCCGCCCGGTCTGCGCTGCAGGGGCGGGCTTGCAAATGTCGGCCGCACAGGTAGGGTGGAGCAAAGAACCACCAAACCCGGAGGCTCCATGCGGCAGACCACAAGCATTGTCATTTTGTTCATATTGCTGGCCTTCAACGCCAATGCGGCGGACTACAAGGCGGTCGCTTCGGGCGTGCGCTACACGCACATTGGCGATTACAGCGCTGACCGGCTGGATAAAATTTTGTCGGCGGAGGTAGCGGCTTTCAGCAATTTTGCGGTGCAGTACCCCAAGGCAAAAAACGGCGTGCGCCTTTATAAGGTGCAGTATTCAACCGTGATTCCCGAGCAGGGCAACAGACCCACGCTGGCCTCCGGTCTGGTGGTCGTACCGGAAACGGTGCAAAAAAAACTGCCGGTGGTTTCGTACCAGCACGGCACGGTATTTACGCGCACGGCCGTGCCCTCGCGGCCAGAAGAATCGGACGAAACACGCATTGTCGCCGCCCGCCTGGCCGGTAACGGCTATGTAGTTATCGCCGCAGACTATATCGGCAAAGGCGATTCAACGGAACCAGACAGTTACATGGTGCGCGAGGCCACGGTGCAGGCCTGCGTGGACATGCTGTTTGCCGCGCGCGCAGTGCTGGCTGATCTGGGCATTGAGGAGGACGGGCTCTATCTCAGTGGCTGGTCGCAGGGCAGCTGGAGCACCCAGCAGTTGCGGCATAGGCTGGAGACGCTCAACATCCCGGTCAAGGCCGCCTCCACCGCCGCCACGCCCGCCGACCTCTATCTGTTGCTGACCCGCTGGATAAACAAACCCACGCCGCTTGACGCCACGTGGCTTGCGGGCAGCGTCATCCTGTTTACCTACTCGTACGCTTATTACTATGATATGCACGGCCTGCCTCAAACCGTCATCAAGCCGGAATACGAGGCCGCCTGCCGCAATTTTTACGAGAACAAGATCGGCTGGCAGCAATTGCAGGCGCAGATACCCGCCAAAATCGTCGACCTGGTGCAAAAGGATGTCTTGGCCCAGTCATCGGCGGGCGTGAACGCGTTTTTCAGCAGATTGCGCGACAATCAGGCCTTCATGTGGCGTTCGGTCACGCCCTGCCGCTATTATTACGGCAAGGTGGATGAGGTCATGCCGCCCTATGTGTCTACGCTTGCAGTGGGCTACACCGAGGCTGCCGGGGGCGCCAAGGCCGAGGCCGTGTATGCTGGCGACGCCGCTGACCACCGGGGCGCGTTTCTTTACGGAGTGCGGGACCAGAAGGATTTTTTTGACAGCGTGCGCTGACAGGTGTGTTTGTTTCATGGCCGCAGCCGCCTGCATCAGGCGGATATGGCCGATGAACGGGCGTAGCGAACTTGGCGGACAGGTTTTCGCAACGGGCGGTCAGGGGGTGTTGCCCCTGACCGCCAGCGCTTCTAAAGCCATGTGTTGTAGCGGCGCATAAACAGTCGCTTGACCAGCGTGGCAAGGGCCAGGTAGCCCGCCAGCACGGCGGCCAGCCAGGGAAAATAGGCGGCGGGCAGCGCGCCCATATCCAGCCCCTGACCCAGCCTGGTAAAGGGAATGGCCGTACCCACCGCAACGCCAAGGCCCGTGAGCAGGGTTACCTGCCAGGCGGCGCGGCTTTGCAGCAGGGGGATGCCGGGCGTGCGCAGCATGTGGATGACCATGGTCTGCGTCCACAGTGATTCCACAAACCAGCCCGCCTGAAACAGGGCGGCAAAGCTGGCCTGATCGGCTCCGCTCATGGCGTGCCAGCCGCCTGCGGGCATGGCAATCACCGCCGGGCAGATAACCCAGAACAGCAGGGCAAAGGTTGCGAGGTCAAAGATCGAACTGGTGGGTCCCAGCCAGAACATGAAGCGCCGTATGCTGTCCGTGTCCCATGTGCGGGGGCTGCGCAAAAAGGCCTCGTCCACGTTGTCCCAGGGCATGGCCGTGCACGAAACATCGTACAGCAGGTTGAGCACCAGAATCTGCAGCGGAGTCATGGGCAAAAACGGCAAGAATACGCTGGCCGCCAGCACCGAAAACATGTTGCCGAAGTTTGAGCTAACAGTAATTTTTATGTATTTTATAATATTGGCATAGGTGCGGCGACCTTCCATAACCCCGGCCTCAAGAACGGTGAGGTCTTTTTCCAGCAAAATGACCCCGGCGGACTCGCGAGCCACGTCCACGGCGGAATCGACCGAAATACCCACGTCAGCGTTTTTCATGGCCGGGGCGTCGTTGATGCCGTCGCCCATGAATCCCACCACATGACCGTTGCCGCGCAGGCAGGTCACTATGCGGGCCTTCTGGCGCGGGCTCAGTTTGGCGAAGATGTCGGCTTTTTCCACCGCTTCCTTGAGCGCCGCATCGTCCATGCCCTCAATGTCAGCCCCCAGCAGAATGTTTTTGCCGGGCAGGCCCACCTGACGGCACACGCTGCGGGTCACGGCGTCGTTGTCGCCCGTGAGCACCTTGACGCGTACGCCGTGCTCGCTGAGGGCGGCCAGAGCCCTTGGGGCAGAATCCTTGGGCGGATCAAGAAAAGCCAGATAGCCCAGCAGCACCATGTCTTTTTCGTCCGCTACAGAAAAAACGCCGCCCGGCGCGGACATGGTTTTGTGCGCCACGCCCACCACGCGCAGTCCGTCGCTGTTGTAGCGGCGCACGCGCTCCAGGATTTCGGCCTGCAGTTCAGGGGTGAGCGGCTCCACCTGCCCGTGGTACTCGGCATAGGCGCAGACGGTCAGCATTTCTTCCAGCGCGCCCTTGGTGATGATCTGGGTTTTACCCGTGGTGTCGGCCACGACCACGCTCATGCGGCGGCGGCTGAAATCAAAGGGTATTTCGTCCACCAGTCGGTATTCCTTGCGCAGGGGCTGCATGCTCAGCTCGTCGGCGTGATTGACAATGGCTGCGTCCAGCAGGTTTTTGAGGCCGGTCTGAAACCAGCTGTTCAAAAAGGCGTGGCGCAGCACGCGGGCGTCTTCCGTGCCGTGGATGTCGAGCGAATATTCGAGCACAATCCTGTCCTGGGTGAGCGTGCCCGTCTTGTCGGTGCACAGCACGTCCATGGCGCCCAGATTCTGGATGGCGTTAAGCCTGCGGGCAATGACCTTTTTGCGGGCCATAAACACGGCGCCGCGCACCAGATTGGCCGAGACCACCGTGGGCAGCATTTCGGGGGTCAGCCCCACAGCCACGGAAAGGGCAAAAAGCCCCGCCTCCACCCAGTCGCCCTTGGAAAAGCCGTTGACGAACAGAACCACCGGAGTCATGCAGGCCATAAAGCGCAGCAGCAGCCACGAAACGGAGTTGACCCCTTTTTCAAAGCTGGTGGGCGCGGAGGTGGCGGCGATCTGGCGGGCCAGCGAGCCAAAAAGCGTTGCGCCGCCCACAGCCAGCACGAGACCGTAAGCTGCGCCGCTGACCACGTTGCTGCCCATGAAGGCCAGGTTGTTGCAGTCCAGCGGCGAAGTTGCCGACACGTCGGCAGGCAGGGCGTGGGGAAATTTTTCCACCGGTTCGCTCTCGCCCGTGAGTGACGACTGGCTGACAAAAAGGTCTTTGGCCCGCAAAATGCGCATGTCGGCAGGTATCATATCGCCTGCGGCCAGGCGCACCACGTCGCCCACCACCAGCGAGGTGATGGGCAGTTCCTTGCCCTCGCCCTCGCGCACGACCTCGATGGTTGTCTTGACCAGCGATTCAAGGCGGGCCACGGCGTTGCCTGAGCGGGATTCCTGCACAAAATGCAGTACGCCGCTGATGCAGACCATGACCGCCACAATGATGACGGCGGTGAGGTCTTTTTCATCCGCGGCGACCAGCAGGTAATCGGTAAAAAACGAAATGCAGGCCAACAGCAGCAGTACAACGCTGAAGGGGTTGATAAACGAGGTAACCAGGCGCTTGGGCAGGCTGTCCTTGCCCTTGGAGGCGATAATGTTGGCGCCGAACTGCTGGCGCATGCCATGCACCTGATGCCGCGAGAGCCCGTCAGGCGTAGAACTGAACGACTGCAGCGCCTCGTCGGGATCAACACGTGCGGCGTCAAGCATGCGGACTGCGGCCTGGCGCACAAGATCCGCGGCAGACGGCGAAGCGACGCCGTGCCCTTTGCGGGAGGAAAAAAACCGGCCAAACGGCGCGGTCATGCCATGCGGCAAAAAGAGCGCAGAACCATAAAATCTCCTGGGGCACGCACGCTGCGTTGCCCGCAGGAAGATTATCAGCGGCGGGAACGGGCGGGCGTGGAAAGGGTGGTGCGACGTAAACTGTCAGGTTCCGAAGGGGAACTGTGGCAACTGTCGGACGACATGAAGGATGCTCCTTCCACTAGGGTTGAGGGTGAACGCCCGCCAGGCGGCAGGCGTGTTGCATGGGCACGGCTGTTGCGAGCCATGCCTGGGCGCAAACTATTCGTTACGGGCGGTCTTGTCAAAGTGGGGCATTATGCCCCACTTATTCTCCGCCACCGGCTTCAGAAGCCGAAATTTTGCGATTGGGCTCAGCCGAGAGCGTCATTGCGTCAAGAAAGTCATGCAAAAGACATATGGCGTCTACAGAAATGGATTCGCACAGGTGGGGCGGGTCGTTGGGGTGGATGCCGCCGGGGCGCAGATCCTTGCAGGCAAGGCTGGAAAAACGCTCGGTAAAAAGGGCCGCGTAGCGGGCGCACAGATCAACGATATCCCCTTCATCCTTGCCAAGCTCTGCACCGCGCAGCCCGATCAGCAGCAAGCCGCCTTCCATCAGGCCGCACTGGCCGCCCGTGCCGCCAGCGCCGTGGCAGCCCACAGTGGCGGCGTACACCTGCGGGTGCAGAGGTTCCTGCAGCATGCTTTCAAGGCAGCGCAGCGTGGTGCGCGCGCAGTTGAGATCCCTGTCCCAGTAATAGTGGCGCACAAGGGCGGCCATTCTGTCGTGCGTATTCATTACTTGTCTCTCAGGTGCAAAAGTGTTTTCCATTTGGGCAGATCAACGTCCAGGTCCAAATATGCTGGCGCAAGGCGCAGCGGCGCTGCTGTCTGCAGGGCGCGGGCCACATCGTCCACTCCGCCGGTGCGCGGCAGGCTGTCTACGTCTTGCAGGGGGCAAAGATCAAAGTCGTCTGTGGGCAGCATGGCAATAACGGGCAGCCCCTTGATGGCAGCCTCCAGCGTGACCGTGGTGGAGTTGGAGGCCCACACCACCACGCCCGGCACGAGCTGGTCGGCAATGGGGCCGTCCACAACCCGTACCGCGCTTGCGCGGCGGCCCAGCAGGGCGTTAAGCCGCTCCTGCACTGGCAGATACGGGTGCGGCTTGACCCGGATGCTCCAGCCATCAAGCAGGCCTGCGTGCAGCGAGCGGGCAAGCAGGGCCAGATGGGCATCGGTTTCGTCCGCAAAAAAACTGGTCACAACCAGCAGTTGCCGGTGCGCGGCGTCGCTGGCTTGCGGCGGTTGCGCGCTGTTGTCCACAAGGTAGAGGTAGCGCAGGGCCTCGACCCCGTCCAGCCTGTCGGCAGGAACCCCTGCCTCGCGCCACTGCACGCAGGCCGACTCGCCGTTGCCGCGCACGGCATCGGGCTGAAAGGCCGCCAGCTCTCCCGTAAAGGTGCGCGGATCGTCAAAAAAGCGAAAGTCCGTGGGCCGTATGGTCGAGTGCTGGGCCCCGATGACCGGGCCGTTGCCCGCCGCGTGGACGGCCTGGGTGAGCATGCGCTCCCAGGGGCAGTTTTCCAGAGGAAACAGCGTCCAGCGCTGCGGCCCGGCCAGCGCCTCATAGCGCTTGAAGGCCTGTTGCTGCAGGCAGCGCTCAAGGCAGCGCCAGCCACGGAACGATTCCGCCCAGTAGGGGCCAAGATACGGCCAGAAATCAAGATGCGAACCGGAAAAGTGAAAACCCGCGCGGGCCTGCTTTTCGATGCGCAGGCTGGTCAGGCTCAGACGCGCGTACCGGAACAGCGCGGCGACAAGATCGCCTGTGGTCAAAAATTCTTCAAGGTAATGAAAGCTTGCGCCGTCCTTGCCTTCGTGCCGAAAACGGTCGCGCAGGGCAATGCACTGGGGCAGGCTGAGCTGCGGCGCGGGAAAGCGTATAAAAAGCCAGCGCACAAAATGCCCGCCGCCACTCCGGGCCCCAGCTTCCGCCTGTGCGGTCTGGTTGAGGGCGTCGTGCAGACTCTCCCAGTAGCGGCTGCGGTAGCGGCCATTTTCCGCCGCCTTCATGTCCACATTGGGAAAGTAGGTCACAATGGTGGCCGCCTGCCCTGTAACGGGCGGCAGCGCCTGCCGGGTAGCCGTCTGCGGCAGGAGGCGGCGTACTGTCCACCACCAGTGGGCGTAGCGGGCCAGCGCGCGCAGGGGCGGGGGCGTGGCCTCGTAGAGCCTGCGCAACAAGGCTTTTGGCCGGGGCTGGCGGCGTGGGGGCGTCGCAGCTTTGCGCGTACAGGCGGTGGCCGGTGCGGCACATCTGCGCCAGCGCACGTCTGAGGGCGTCGTCTCCGCCAAAAACCCGCAGGGACGCAAAACCGCCTTCATCCATCAGGCGTTCAAGAGCGCGCAGTTTGTAAACAGTGTAGAGGCCGGGGGTCATCTTGGGGTGACGCTCGTAGAGGAGCGAGCACCACCACATGGAAAGCCTTTCGCCGCCCCGGAGCCAGTGTTGCACTTCGCGTCCCGCGATGGGCAGGCGGCCCATATCGTGAGCCCAGGTCACATGCTCGGCGCGGATGGCCTTGAGCTCGTCGCGCAGTCGGGCCGAAAGCGAAATTTCGCCCGCAGGAGCCTCCCAGCCGTCCCAGTGGGCGACGACGCGCTCGGGCAGGGGGCCGCCGGTTGCGGATTCCGGCTTGCCGCCGGGCCCGTAACCGGGCGCGGAGCACAGGGCTCGCGCAGCTTCGGGCAGGGCCGGGCCTATGACAAGAACAAGCTCCTTCATACAGGTCCCCTAATGCTCCGCAGTTGCGGAGTCTTCGGCTTCGGACGCTGCGCTGGCCTCGTTGAGGGCCGCCCAGATGGCAAGGCCGTAGGGCGGCTGCAGCACGCCTTTTTCGGTGATGATGCCGGTGATGAGCGCCGCAGGGGTCACGTCAAAGGCAAAATTGTACACGGGCACATCCACAGGGGTAAGGCGCTTGTCGCCCACATGGGTAACCTCGCGCTCGGGGCGCTGCTCGATGGGGATGCCGCTGCCGTCAGGGGTGCTTGGGTCGATGGTGGAGAGCGGCGCGGCCACGTAAAAAGGAATATTGAAATGCCTGGCCAGCAGAGCCACGCCATACGTGCCGATCTTGTTGGCCGCGTCGCCGTTGGCGGCAATGCGGTCCGCGCCCACCACCACGCGCTGCACAAGGCCCTTGCTCATCAGCAGGGCGCAGGCGTTGTCGCAGGCCACGGTAACGGGGATGTTGTCCTTGTGCAGTTCCCAGGCGGTCAGGCGGGCGCCCTGCAAAAAGGGCCGCGTTTCATCGGCAATCACCTTGATGCGTTTGCCCTGCTCGACGGCCCCGCGGATAACGCCCAGCGCCGTGCCGTAGCCCGCCGTGGCCAGAGCCCCGGCGTTGCAGTGGGTAAGCACGGTGTCGCCGTCCTTGAGGCAGTCCGCGCCAAAGCGGCCCAGAGTTTTGCAGGCTTCCACGTCTTCGGCCTGCATTCTGGCCGCCTCGTCAAGAAAAACCGTCAGCAGCGATTCGCGGTTGCCGCCGCCGTTGTTCATGGCCCTCCACCAACATTTGCGCATGCGGTCCACGGCCCAGCGCAGGTTTACGGCGGTGGGCCGGGCGTTTGCCAGTCGGTCGAGGAGTTCCTCAAGCTGGGTGGCCCAGTCTGGCCCGCTGGTTTCGTTGAGGGCCAGCGCGCAGCCCCAGGCGGCGGTGACGCCTATGGCGGGCGCTCCGCGCACAACCATGGTTTGCAGCGCGTGCACGATGTCGTCTGTGCTGCGGCAAACCACGTCCGCTTCTTGTTCCGGCAAGAGGCGCTGGTCAAGCAGGTGCAGCGCGATATTTTGCCTATCAAAGCGAATGTGGTCTTCCATAGGGTTCCTCCGCATAAGTGCAATGTATTTTTCGAAGATACACGAGTACGCCATGAAGGCAAAGCGCGACAAGCGCCCTTGCGCCGATATCGGCACAAAAAACATGCCGCGCCAAGGAGTTCGATGCCCCGCAATGCTTTACAAACATGCGCGCGGCTGGCTATGCTATGGTATGACAAAATCGTCTTCAACGTGTTGTGAGCGCGTTGAGGGCGCACTGGCTTCCTGTGAGGCTGCGCGGCAGGGCGGAGTCCATGCCCGCACGGTGCGGGCGTGACCTTGTCGCGGCACTGCAGGAAAGACTGCATGTCGATCAAATGAGGAGCTATCAGACATGGAAGAGTTTTCGCGGATTCGCCGCCTCCCCCCCTACGTTTTTGCGGTGGTGGGAGACCTGAAAATGCGGCTGCGTCGGCAGAATATCGACATCGTGGACTTCAGCATGGGCAATCCGGACATAGCAACGCCCGCACCCATCGTCGACAAGCTTGTTGAGGCAGCACAAAAGCCGGTGAACCACCGCTACTCGCTTTCGCGCGGTATTCCGAACCTGCGCAAAGCCATATGTGATCGCTATGCCCGCCACTACGGCGTGCAGCTCGACCCCGACAGCGAAGCCATTGTGACCCTGGGTTCCAAGGAAGGCCTCGCCCACCTTTCGCTGGCCATTCTTGAGCCCGGCGACGTGGTGCTTGCCCCCGACCCGACCTACCCCATCCATAAGTATGCGCCTATCATTGCTGGCGCAGATGTGCGCAGCGTGCCCATCGGTCATGGCCGCAACTTTTTTGAAGACCTCGAGGCAGCCATGCGTCAGGCATGGCCCAAACCCAAGGTTCTGTTTCTCTGCTATCCGCACAACCCCACCACGGAAGTGACGGATCTGGAATTTTTCCAGAGGATCGTCGAGTTTGCCAAAGAAAACAAAATCTGGGTCGTGCACGATCTGGCTTACGCCGATCTGGTCTTGACGGCTACAAGGCCCCCAGCTTTTTGCAGGCCAAGGGCGCCAAGGAAGTGGGCGTGGAATTTTACTCCCTGTCCAAGAGCTACTCCATGCCCGGCTGGCGCGTGGGTTTTGGCGTGGGCAACAAGAACCTTATCCACGCCCTTGCCCGCATCAAGAGCTACCTTGACTACGGCATGTTCCAGCCCATCCAGATCGCCTCTACCGTGGCCCTCAACGGCCCGGAAGACTGCGTGCACCACATCCGCGACGTGTACCAGGAACGGCGCGACCGCCTCATTGAAGGCCTGAACCGCATCGGCTGGGAAACCCCCTCGCCCAAGGCAACCATGTTTGTGTGGGCGCATATTCCCGAACCCTTCCGCAAGATGGGCTCCGTGGAATTTTCCAAGTTGCTGCTGCAGGAGGCCCACGTGGCTGTGTCGCCGGGTCTGGGCTTTGGCTCGTACGGTGACGAATTTGTGCGCTTTGCCCTGATTGAAAACGAGCACCGCACGCGGCAGGCTATCAGCAGCATGCGGCGGCTGTTGTCGGGCGTCTCCGACTAGCCTCCGCGCCTTTTTGCTTCCGGCGGCGTCAGGCGGTCTTTTTATTCCGGTCGAGTACCAAGAGTGCACTTCCTGCATAAAAAGCCCGCCGCCCTTGCCGGAAAGCAAAAATCCGCAGGATGGAAAGCAGGTTTTGCAAGCATCTTTTGCCCCCTGGACAGCGTCAACGGCCCGTTTCAGTCCAGGTATGTACCAGCTGTACTATCCTTGGCCTGAAACGGGCCGTTTTCTTGCCAGGGAACAAAAGCTCGCTTTCAAAAACCGTTTTTCGGACGGGATGAAACGAGGCCAGAATAACTGAAATCGGCGGGGTCGGGACTAGTTCCGGCCCCGCCGCCGCAACCATAAGGCCGCACATGGCCAACAACCGCGCAGGCCCGCGGCGGACAAACCGGGGTTAGGCAGCAGATTGGGAGACGACATGACAAAGAACAGCGACAAACCCCTGGTAGTAGGCCTTGCGGGCTTTGGTACCGTTGGCGGCGGCCTTGTGCGGCTGCTTGACGAAAATGCCGATCTTATCCGCCGCCGCTGCGGGCGCGGCATCGTGCTCAAAAAGGTTCTGGTGCGCAACGCCACCAAGGCCCGCAGCGCCCAGCTGCCAGCAGGAACCGAGCTGACCACCGACTATCGCGCCCTTACGGACGACCCCGAAATCGACGTGCTGGTGGAGCTTATCGGCGGCATCGACAACGCCCGCACCATCATCGACCGCGCTCTTGACCAGGGCAAACACATTGTCACCGCCAACAAGGCCCTGCTGGCCGAAGAAGGCCTTGCCCTGTTCCAGAAGGCCGACCGCAAAAAGCGCATCCTGCGCTACGAGGCCAGCGTGGCCGGGGCCATCCCCATTGTCGAAACGCTTAAAGAAAGCCTCACGGGCAACCGTATCGAGTCGCTCATGGGTATTTTGAACGGCACGAGCAACTATATTTTGTCTGAAATGACCAGCAACGCCATGGATTTTGACGTTGCGCTCAAGCAGGCCCAACAGCTGGGCTATGCCGAGGCCGACCCCACGCTGGACATCGACGGCCACGACGCCGCCCACAAGCTTATTTTGCTCATCCGTCTGGCCTATGGGGTGCATTATCCCTATACGGCGCTCTCGGTGCGCGGCATTCGCGGGCTTTCCGGCATGGATATCCGCCTTGCGCGCGAGTTTGGCTACCGCATCAAGCTCATTGGCCAGGTACGCGAAGTGCCCTGCCCCGAGGGCAAACAGGGCGACGACAGCTGCGGCGAGGGCAATATCCGGCTTGAGGCCGGGGTGTTCCCCGCCCTTGTGTACCACAAGTTTTTGCTGGCCCGCGTGGGCGGCGTGTACAACGCCGTACGTGTGGACGCCAACGCCTCCGGCCCGCTGTTTTTCCACGGGCGCGGTGCGGGCGACCTGCCCACCGCAGGGGCCGTGCTGGGCGACCTGCTGGCCGTTGCCCGCGACGAGCGGCCCAACAACACCGGCTTTGTCTGCAAGGAGCTGCCCAAGGCCTCCATTGTGCCGCCCGAAGAATGGCGCTCGTGCTACTATGTGCGCGTCATGGTGCAGGACGCCCCCGGCGTGTTGCGCGATCTCTCGGGCTGCATGGCCGCAGAGGGCATCAGCATGGCCCAGGTTATCCAGAAGAGCGACGAGGGCAACGGCGTGCCCCTGGTCTTCATGACCCACGAAACGACGGCCCGCGCCATGAGCGACGCCCTGCAGCGCACCATGGACGCGGGGCTGCTCAAAGAATCCGCGGTGTACTTCCGCGTGTTGGGAGGCGCATGATAATTTTTGACGAACCATATGTCTCGCCGGAGCTGCAGGAATACGCGGCAGCCCGGCGGGAACCGGTGCTCGACAATGCCGTGGCGCGGGACTTGTCCCGCGCCCGCGCTCTTTCAGGGGCCGCGCCCCTGAAGCTGGTTGCGGAGGCCGACTTTGCCGCACTGTGCCGGGCGGACGCAGCGGGCGGCGCGCCCCCGCGCATCTACACCTGCTCAGAAAATTCACTGGCCTGGGTCAGCGCCCATGTGGACAACCCCCAGCTTGTGGGCAGCATCGAAAAACTCAAGAACAAAGCCCTGACCCGCGAGCTGCTGCGGCCTCTTTACGACGACTATTTTTACCGCAGGCTCAGCCTTGACGCCCTGCGGCATCTGCCTTTGAAGAGCTGCGCCTGCCCTGCGTGGTCAAACCTGCGGTGGGCTTTTTCAGCCTTGGCGTGCGCATTGTGCGCGACCGGGCCGACTGGCTCGCCGCGCTGGCCGCCATTGAACAGGAGGCCGTCCACTGGCGCGAGCAGTACCCCGACAGCGTGGTGGACAGTGAAGACTGGCTTATCGAAGAATACATCGACGGCGACGAATTTGCCGTGGACGTGTATTTTGACGAGCAAGGGCGGGCAGTTATCTGCAATGTTTTGCGGCACGAGTTTGCCTCGGCCTCGGACGTGAGCGACCGCCTGTACTACACGGGCGCTTCGGTCGTGCGCGCGCATCTTGCGGAATTTGAAGGCTGGTTCAACCGGGTCAACGCCCTGCTGGGCCTGCGGAACTTTCCCACGCACGTGGAGCTGCGCCGCGACGCCCAGGGACGCATCCGGCCCATTGAATTCAACGCCCTGCGCTTTGCGGGCTGGTGCTGCACCGACGTGACCCTGTTTGCCTGGGGGTTCCACACCTACGGCTGTTTTCTGGAGGGGCGGCGGCCAGACTGGGATCAGGCCCTGGCCGGGCGCGAGGGCAAGCTGTACACCCTCATTGTGCTCAACAAGCCCGAAAACTGCCCGCCCGTGCGCAGGTTTTGACTATGACGCGCTGAGCCAGGGGTTTGCCCGCGTGCTGCACGTGCGCAAGAGCGACTTTACGCGCTACGGCCTGTTTGGTTTCCTGTTTACCGAAACGCCAGAAGATGCGCGGCAGGAGCTGGACCGCATAGCAAGCTCGGACCTGCTGGAATTTACACGCTGAGGCAGTTGTGGAACATCTTGAAATAACCACCCGCAGCCGTTGCGAAATGATCGACATCACCGCCGAGCTGCGCGCCCTGGTACGCGGCAAGACTGCCAGCGGTCACTGGCAGAGCGGGGCCTTGGCCCTGTTTTGCCCGCACACCACCTGCGGCCTTACGGTTAACGAGGGGGCCGACCCCGACGTAAAGCGCGACATGTTGTCCTTCTTTAGCCGCCTTGCGCCGGAGCACGGCGATTACCGCCATGCCGAGGGCAACAGCGACGCACACATCAAAACCACGCTGCACGGGCCGTCCCTCTTGCTGATTGTGGAAAAGGGCGAGCTGCGCCTTGGCACGTGGCAGTCTGTTTATCTGTGCGAGGGGGATGGCCCCCGCCGTCCGCACCCTATGGATGCAGTGGCTGAAGTCCGACGAGTAGGGAGGGCGTTCAGCTGCTTGCGGCCTGCCTTTGCATGGCCCCAAAGGAGCACCATCCATGCCCCATGACGTAAACCTTATCCTTACGCTTGCCGGAGGGCTTTCCGCCGCTCTGGTTCTTGGTTTTATCACCCAGAAACTGCGCCTCTCGCCCCTGGTGGGCTATCTGCTGGCGGGCATCATCGTGGGGCCGCATTCGCCCGGTTTTGTGGCCGACGCCTCCACAGCGGCCCAGTGCGCCGAGATTGGCGTTATCCTACTGATGTTCGGCGTGGGTCTGCATTTTCACCTCAAGGACCTGCTGGCCGTGGGCTTCATTGCGACCGGCGGAGCCGTGGTGCAGATTTCCATGGCTACTGCGGCCAGCATGGGGCTGTTGCATCTTTTGGGTTTTGATTTGCTGTCGGGCGCGGTGTACGGCATGGCCATCGCCGTCGCCAGCACCGTGGTGCTCACCCGCGTGCTGGCAGACAACCACGACCTGCACAATCCCACGGGCCATGTGGCTCTTGGCTGGCTGGTGGTGGAAGACATCTTTACCATCCTGCTGCTGGTGTTGCTGCCCTCGGTGCTGTCGCCCGGCGGTCAGTTCTGGAGCGCGCTGGGCATGACCCTGCTCAAGTTGGGGGCGCTCTCGGTCTTTACGCTGGTGGCCGGGCAAAAGCTGATTCCGCTTTTTCTGGGCTATGTGGCCCGCACGGGAACCCGCGACCTGTTTACCCTGGCGGTGCTGGCTCTGGCCCTGGGCATCGCCGTGGCGGCAGCCCAGTTTTTTGGGGCGTCCATGGCGCTTGGCGCGTTTTTGGCGGGCATGGTGGTGGGGCAGTCCGAGTTCAGCGCTCGCGCCGCCGCCGAGGCCCTGCCCCTGCGCGACGCCTTTGCCGTGCTGTTTTTTGTTTCTGTGGGCATGCTGTTTGACCCTGTCTCGCTGCTGCAAGACTGGCCCCTCATGCTGGTGACCCTGCTGGTGATTATGGTGGTCAAACCTCTCGGGGCGCTGCTGATGACAAGCCTGTTCCGCAAGCCCGCCAGACTGGGACTGCCCGTTGCCGCGTCGCTGGCGCAGGTGGGCGAGTTTTCGTTCATTCTTGCCGGGCTTGGTATCAGCCTGGGTATTTTTGACCAGCGGGTGAACAACGCCCTTATCCCGGCGGCCATCATTTCCATCACGCTCAACCCCATGCTCTACCGCAAGGCCAAGGAGCTGGCCCAGAAGTGGGAAAAACGCAAGCACGGCGACCATGCCGGGCATGACGCCTGTCTGGTTGCGCCGGGCGAGAGCGACCGCGCGCGGGTGGTGGTAGTGGGCTATGGCCCGGTGGGGCGCAGCTGTTGCAGCATCTTGCGGCGCAGCGGCATGCTGCCCGTAGTGGTGGAGATGAACATCGACACCGTGCGGCGGCTGCTGGGCCAAGGGCTGCCCGTGGTGCACGGCGACGCCATGCAGGCCGAGGTGCTGCGCGAGGCAGGTCTGGAAAAGGCCGAGGCCCTGTTGCTGACCTCCGTCAGTATTGCTGCGGGCGAAGTGACCCGCATTGCCCGCTCCGTAAACCCGCACGTGCCCGTACTGGCCCACACGGCCTTTGTGAGCGAGGCCCGGTCGCTGCGCGGGCAGGGCGTGGACGCCGTGTTCAGCGGTGAGCGCGAGGTGGCGCTGGCCATGGCGGAACACTTGCTGCGCACGGCGGGCGCGCCTGAGGTTTATGTGCAGTCTGAGTTGGCACGCGTGCGCGAAAAGCTCGACTAGTCGCGGTTCACATAAGGCTCTTTTGTTCTCCGGCTGCGTCAGAACGGTGTTTTGCGCAGGAGTGTACCATAAATCGCTGCTGTCTTTATTCGTAGCTTCCTGCGGCGCAACGACTAACGCGAGTACATTCATTGCGTAAAAAACAGTTCTTCCTTGCCGGAGGGCAAAATCTCTCTTAGGTGAGCTGCGACTGCCATCATTGCGGGTTGCTGTCCTGGAACGGGCCTTTCCCTTGCCGGAGGGCAAAATCCATCTTTTAAACCTGTATTGACGAAATAAAAAAGTAGCCTGTAAAAGCTCGCCTTACCTCGCAGTGAAGCCAGCCCTGGAATATTGCCATGATCATCCACATAGACATGGATGCCTTTTTTGCATCGGTAGAGCAGATGGACGACCCCGCCCTGCGCGGCAAGCCCGTGATTGTGGGGGGTGAGCAGCGGGGCGTGGTTTCCACCTGTTCGTACGAGGCGCGGGTCTTTGGCGTACATTCGGCCATGCCCATGGCCACGGCCCGCAGGCTCTGCCCGCAGGCCATCGTGGTGCGTGGCCGTTATGGGCGCTATGCAGAGCTCTCGCGGGCCATCATGGCGGCACTGGGGGAGTTTTCACCTCTTGTGGAGCAGGCCAGCGTGGACGAGGCCTATGTGGACGGCCAAGGGCTTGAGCGCCTTTTTGGCTCGCTGGAGGAGCTTGTTTTGCGCATGAAGGCTCGCGTGCGCGAGGTCACGGGCGGGCTGACCTGCTCCGCCGGGGTGGCCCCGGTAAAGTTTCTGGCCAAGATATGCTCGGACATCAACAAGCCCGACGGCGTGTATATTTTGCGGCAGGAGGATGTGGACGATTTTTTGTTTACTCTGCCGGTGGGCAAAATTCCCGGCGTGGGCAAGCGCATGGTGCAGAGCCTGCAAGGGCTGGGCGTGCGTACTGTGGGGCAGCTGCGCCGCTACAGTCAGGATTTTATGGTGCGCAAATACGGCAAGTGGGGCGGGGTGCTGTATGAACGCGTGCACGGGCGGGATCCGCGCGGGGTGGAGACGGAGCGGACCGCCAAGAGCGAAAGCGCGGAGTGCACCTTTACGGAGGATACGCGCGACCGCAAGTTTTTGCAGCGCATGCTGCTGGCGCATGCCGAACGTGTGGGGGCCTCGCTGCGGCGGCACGGGTATAGGGGGCGCACGGTGACGCTCAAGGTCAAGTTTGCGGATTTCAGGCAGATCACCCGCTCGCGTAGCCTGCCGGAAGGCATAAACGCCACGGAAACCATCTTTGATGTTGGTTGCGCACTGCTGCGCGAGCTGCAGCTGCCCCAGCCGGTGCGGCTCATCGGGCTTGGGGTTTCCGGCTTTGACGCGCCGGTGGCCCAGCTGCTTTTGCCGGGCGCGGTCAAGCCCGCCACGCAGGGGCTGGACCCGCAGGTTGAAGCCCGGCGGCAAAAGCTGGACGCGGCCCTGGACGATTTGCGCGGCAGGTTTGGCAGCAAGGCCGTGCAGCGCGGGCGGCTGTTTACGCCTGCGGTAAAAAAAAGCGTCGCCACGCCCGCCCAGCCTGATGAAGAGGACGGCCCCGCGTCAGACAGCGACCCTCTGACGGGCAAGGAGTAAGCTGCCCTGCGAGCGGGGAGTCGCTTCCCTGCGCTAGCCCTGCCGCGCAAACAGGGCCATGTATTCCTGATTGCCCTTGGGGCCCTTGATGGCTGCGGGCAGCACTCCCTGACAGGCAAGGCCCAGATTGGCCTGGGTAAACAGCAGTATCTTGTCCACCGCGCGCTGCCGGGCGGCCTCGTCGCGCACAACGCCCTTGACGGTCTCGCCGGGCCCAAGCTCGAACTGCGGTTTGATGAGCGTGGCCAGCATGCCGCCGGGCTTGAGCCAGGGCATGCACGAGGGCAGCACCAGGGTGAGCGAAATAAAGGAAACATCCGCAACCACCAGATCGACCATCTCGGGTATGAGGCTTTGGTCCGCGTGGCGCAGGTTGACGCCCTCAAGGTTGATCACCCGCCCGTCGGCGCGCAGGCGTTCGTGCAGCTGGTTTTTGCCCACGTCCACAGCGTAGACCCGTGCAGCGCCCCTTTGCAGCAGACAGTCGGTAAAGCCCCCGGTGGAGGCCCCGGCGTCGAGGCACACAAAGCCGGTCACATCCAGCCTGAAGTGTTCAAGGATGGTCAAAAGCTTGTAGGCTCCCCGGCTCACGTAGCGCTCCGGCTCCAGCAGGGCAAAAACCGTGTCGGCGGCAAAAGGATGCCCAGGCTTGGGAACAACCTGCGGCGGCGCGCCGGGCACGGTTTGCTCAAGAATGATTTTGCCCGCCATGATAAGGCGGCGGGCCTGCTCGCGGCTTTCGGCAAGACCCTGCTCAAAGACGAGCTGGTCGGCGCGTTGTCTGGGTGATTTTGGCATGGAGGTCTTATATCTGCTTGGCGGCGCAACCACAAGAAGGGTATGGTGAGACGTCCCGCAGGGGGGTGCGACGGGGCCGCAAAAAAATTGCGGCAAGCCCGCAAGGGCGTTTTATGCCCAAGCCTGTGCGCCGCACTTGCCAAAGAAGTAAAAGAGCGCTATATAGCTTGCCCTTGTGCGGCACTATGCCGCGCCAAGGGTAAAACGCGCGGGCGTCCGAAATGCTCAATAAGCCGGATTATGCCGCGTTCACGAGGTAGCTGCCATGAAAAATGATATCCATCCCAAAGTGTTCAACGCCACCATTACCTGCGCTTGCGGCAACGAAGAGCACGTGCTCTCCACCAAGGGCGAACAGGTCAACGTGGAAGTTTGCTCCGCTTGCCATCCTTTCTTCACCGGCAAGCAGCGTTTTCTTGATACCGCTGGTCGTATCGACCGCTTCCGCAAGAAGTACGCTAAGTTTGACCAGAAGTAAGCAAGGGTCGGGCCTTTACCGGGATTCCAGCTCTGGCATGACGCCCGAAAGTTCGCGGCGGGCAGGCTTGCGGCAAATCGCACCGCGCACCATGTGCGCCAGCGGTGTGCTGCGGCTTGCCCTCGCTCTTTTGACTGCGGAGTGCGCCCCGGTGGGTGGTCAGGCCGTCATGGAAGGCGTGATGATGCGCCACGGGGACGTCTACGGGCTGGCAGTGCGCCAGGCCGACGGCGGCATTCGCGCCATGCGTTGCCCGTGGTTTTCGCTCACGAACAACCCGCTGCTCAAAAAACCTTTTTTGCGCGGGTTTCCTGTGCTGCTCGAAACCCTCGTCAACGGCATCAAGGCGCTCAACCGCTCGGTTGAGGCGGCGGCCCAGAGCGAGCAGGAGGAAATCTCCGGCTGGCATCTGGTGCTGACGCTGGTCATGGCCCTGCTGATGGCGGTGGGACTTTTTGTCGTCGTGCCGCATATGCTTTCGCTGGGCATGATGTGGCTGAGAGTTGGCGGAGATGTGGAAGGGCTTTCGTTCCATCTCTGGGACGGCTTTTTCAAGTGCTGCATCTTCATGGGGTATATCAAGGCTATCTCGTATGTGCCTGATATCCGCCGTGTTTTTCAGTACCATGGGGCAGAGCACAAAACCATCCATGCCTATGAGGCCGGTGGCGATGTGGATGCCGCAAATGCCATGGGCAAAAGCCGCCTGCACCCGCGTTGCGGAACCACGTTTTTGCTGTTTGTGATCAGCATTTCCATATTGCTGCACGCGGTGCTGGTTCCCCTGATGCTGCACCTCTACACGCCGCAGGGCGAGGTGGCCAAGCACGCCCTGACCATTGCGGTCAAGCTGCTGCTGATGGTGCCCATCAGCGCGCTGGCCTACGAGCTTATCCGCTATGCGGCCAGGCTGCGCGAGGGTTTTTGGGCGACCATTTTGCGTGCGCCCGGGCTTGCCCTGCAACGGCTGACCACCTACGAGCCTGACGAAAGCCAGCTTGAGGTGGCGGTAGTGGCCCTGCGCGAGGCCCTTGGCCCCGACGACGGCGCAAGGGTGCACACCGTAGCCTACACCGCGCAATAGCGCAGCCGTCCTGAGGCTCCCGGCGGCGCTGCTTGCGGCAGTGCGGCCACGTTGGGCGGCCTTTTGGGCTGACAGCGACGCGTCTTTTTTCGTTTTCCGTCCACAGCGTGTTGGAGACACCATATGTTCGCCAAATTGGAAGGTCTGGAAAAAAAGTTCATGGAGCTGGAGCACGCTCTGGCCGAGCCGGATGTGTTCAACGATCAGGAACACTACCGCAAGCTCACCAAGGCCCATGCCGATCTGCGTTGAAATAGTGGAAATGTTTCGCCGCCACCGGGCATTGATGCAGGAGCAGGCCGAAAACAAGCTGCTGCTGCGCGACGAAGACCCCGAAATGCGCGAACTGGCGCAGGAAGATCTGCGCCGTATCGAAGCCGAACTGCCGGAGGTTGAGCAGGAGCTCAAGCTCATGCTGCTGCCCAAGGACCCACTGGACGAAAAAACACCATCCTTGAAATTCGCGCTGGCACCGGCGGTGAAGAAGCGGCCCTGTTTGCCGCCGACCTTTCCGCATGTATACGCGCTATGCTGAAATTAAGGGCTGGAAAGGTGGAAGTGTTGAGCGAGTCGACCTCCGAATCGGGCGGCCTCAAGGAAGTCATCTGCCTTATCAGCGGCAACAGGGTGTACAGCCACCTCAAGTTTGAGGCAGGCACGCACCGCGTGCAGCGTGTGCCCGCCACCGAGGCGCAGGGCCGCATCCACACCTCCGCCGCCACCGTGGCCGTTATGCCCGAGGCGGAAGAAGTGGACGTGGAGATACGCCCCGAAGACCTGCGCATCGATATTTACCGCGCTTCCGGCGCTGGCGGCCAGCACGTCAACAAAACGGAATCGGCCGTGCGCATCACGCACCTGCCCACCAACACCGTGGTGACCTGTCAGGACGAACGCTCGCAGCACAAAAACAAGGCCCGCGCCATGAAGGTGCTGGCCTCGCGCATCCTGGCCGCAGAGCGCGAACGGCACGATTCCGTAATATCAGCTGACCGCAAGTCGCAGGTGGGTTCGGGCGACCGCTTCCGAGCGCATCCGCACCTACAATTTTCCACAGGGCGCTGCACGGATCACCGCATTAACCTGACCCTGTATTCTCTGGACCGCATCATGGAAGGCGAAATCGAGTCTCTGGTGGTGGCGCTGAGCACCGCCGCCCAGGCGGATGCCCTCAAGGCCCAGGCCACAGACTAGCAGCCTGCATAAAAGTATACATCAGTAAAAAAGCCGCATGACAATTTCATGCGGGCTTTTTGCGTCGGCCGCCGGTCCAGTCGGCCCAGCCGCGCCGTAAGCGTTGCTACGCGGTTTTTTTCCGGCTGGCGCAGCATGCCCTCGCGGATGATAAAGGCAATGACGGCCTCGATGCCAGCGCCCGAAAGCATCTCGGTGAGCACATAGGGCCGCTCGCCGCGCATGCGGCGGGTATCGCGCTCCATCACGTCCAGCGAGGCGTGCACCATGGGCGCAAGGTCAACCTTGTTGATGATGAGCAGATCAGACTTGGTGATGCCGGGGCCGCCCTTGCGCGGAATCTTGTCGCCGCCGCTCACGTCGATGACGTAGATGGTCAGGTCGGCCAGCTCCGGGCTGAACGTGGCGGAAAGGTTGTCGCCGCCGCTCTCCACCAGCACCAGTTCAAGGCCGGGATGGCGGGCCTGAAGCTCCTCGATGGCCTGTATGTTCATGGAGGCGTCTTCGCGTATGGCGGTGTGCGGGCAGCCGCCCGTCTCCACACCGATGATGCGGTCGGCCTCAAGGGCGTTGTGCCGCAGTAAAAATTCCGCATCTTCGCGGGTGTAAATGTCGTTGGTGACGACGGCCATGTTGTAGTGCTTGCGCAGGCGCATGCACAGGTGGCGCAAGAGGGCCGTTTTGCCGGAGCCCACAGGGCCGCCGACGCCCACTCGCAGGCAGGGTCTGTTGGTCATGACTTCAACTCCTGAAAAGTCGGGTATATTGCCGTTCGTGCCCTGCGCTGCACAGGGCCAGGCCCGGCAGGCTTGAGCCCACTTCGTCATCGGGCAGGGCCGCCGCCTGCGCCACAATCTGCGGCACGGCGGGCATAAATTCAAGCAGCAGTTTTTGCGCCGCAGTCTGCCCCAGAGGTACGGTTTTGCAGGCCACGGCCACCTGGTTTTGCAGCCAGCTCCACACATAGGCGCAGGCCGTATCCGCCCCGGCGCGCAGTTGGGCGGCAGGGTCGCAAAAGGGCTGCATGCTGCGGGCGTGCTGGTCAAGCATGACGGCGGCAACCGCAAAGCAGGCCGTGTAGCCCGCGTCCTGCGGCAGCGGCCAGGCGGGCAGCATGTTCTGATCCTGCAAAATGCGGCGCAGGGCGCGGCCCATCTGCAGTTCTTCCTGCCACAGCTCGCGGCTCTCGCGCCCGGCCAGCATCAGGGCGTTCCAGCGGGTCAGCGCCTCGGTATCGGCGCTACTAGCCGCAGCGTGCATGCGCAACAGGAGAGGCAGATCATTGCGGGCAAGCCCCAGCCGCAGCACGCCCCACAGCCAGCACCGCACGCCTTCGGCTGTGCCCGCGTGCCCGCGTTCCACAGCGGCAGCAAGCCCCTGCGACCAGGCAAAACCGCCTACCGGCAGTGATTGCCCAGCAAGATAGATCAGGGCCGTCAGGCCAAAGTCAGGCCCGTGCCATGAGCTGGCGCTGCAGGCGCGGCCCTCGGGCTGCAAGGTAGCGGCTGCCTCGACAAAACAGGCTCTGTCCGTTTGCATCCGCGCGGGACAGGCTGCCGGGGCCTCTGCTGAAGCCTCTTGCTGTTCAGCCATGGCTGTGCCCGTGCCCGCCATAGGCTCCGCCTTCGGGCTCAAAGGGCAGGGTTTCGCGGCGCAGTCGCAGGCCAAGGTTCTCCGCCAGTTCTTCAAGCACGTGGTCGGGCATGAAGCGCAGCCACTTATGCCCCAGCTGCAGGGCGGCATGCCGGTTGCCAAGATGGTAGCAGGCGCGGGCCAGGGTCTCCCAGTTGGGGGCAATGCCCGTTACCACGGGTTCCGCGCCGTTGCGCACCACGGCCAGCACGTCGCCAGCCCGCAGAATGTCGCCGTCGTGCAGAACCTGCCCGCGTGTGAGAAACAGCCCGGCCTCTTCGCCGTTATCCAGGCGCAACCGCTGGCGGCATTTGCCGCGCTGCTCCCATGTGAGGGTGAGGGTGGCCGCAGGCTCCAGATTAATGCGCTGTCCCATGTTTTCGGTAAATTCCAGCATGGCCGCTCCTTGGGTTTTGCCTAAAAGAGAAAGTACCGCTGCGCCAGCGGCAGCACCTCCGCCGGGGCGCAGGTAAGAATTTCGCCGTCGGCGCGAACCTCGTACGTTTGCGGATTTACGGAAATGGCCGGTGTTGCGCTGTTGAGCAGCAGGTCTCCCTTGCACAGGGTGCGCGTGCCCCGGCATGACGAGAGCCCCCGCAGCAGGCCCAGCTCGCGCAGGCGTCCCTCGCCGCCGTTTTCCATGAAGGCGCGGGAGACAAAGCTCAGGCTGGCCGCCGCAGCCGCCTGACCCAGCGCGCCGAACATGGGCCGGTAGTGCATGGGCTGGGGCGTGGGGATGGAGGCGTTGGCGTCGCCCATGGGGGCGGCGGCAATCTGTCCGCCCTTGATGACCAGCGAAGGCTTGACGCCAAAAAGGCGGGCTTCCACAGTACAAGGTCGGCCAAAAGGCCGGGAGCCACAGCGCCGATGGCGTGAGAAAGACCGTGCGTGACCGCAGGGTTGCAGGTGTACTTGGCCAGGTAGCGCCGCACGCGGAAGTTGTCGTTGCCGTGTCCCCGATCTTCGGGCAGGGGGCCGCGCTGCACCTTCATCTTGTGGGCGGTCTGCCAGGCGCGGATAATGACCTCGCCCACTCGGCCCATGGCCTGCGAGTCGGACGAAATCATGGAAATAACGCCCATGTCCTGCAAAATATCCTCTGCGGCGATGGTTTCACGCCGGATGCGCGAGTCGGCAAAGGCCGCGTCCTCGGGCAGGGAGGGGTTGAGGTGGTGGCAGACCATGAGCATGTCCAGATGCTCGTCCACGGTGTTGACCGTGTAGGGCCGGGTGGGGTTGGTCGACGAGGGCAGCACGTTGGGCAGGGAGCAGGCCCGCAGAATGTCGGGGGCATGGCCGCCGCCAGCGCCTTCGGTGTGGTATGTGTGGATGGTGCGGCCCCGGAAGGCGGCCAGAGTGTCTTCCACAAAGCCGCCCTCGTTGAGCGTGTCTGTATGGATGGCCACCTGCACGTCGTATTCGTCCGCAACGCTCAGGCAGGTATCAATGGCGGCCGGAGTGGTGCCCCAGTCTTCGTGCAGTTTAAGGCCGCAGGCCCCGGCCTCGAGCTGCTCGCGCAGGGCGTCGGGCATGGCGGCGTTGCCCTTGCCCAAAAAGCCAAAATTCATGGGTAGGGAGTCGGTTGCCGCCAGCATGCGCTCCAGATGCCAGGGGCCAGGGGTGCAGGTGGTGGCGTTGGTACCCGTGGCCGGGCCGGTGCCGCCGCCAAGCATGGTGGTGATGCCGCTGGCAAGGGCCTCCTCCACCTGCTGCGGGCAGATAAAATGGATGTGCGAATCCATGCCGCCAGCGGTAAGCAGGCTGCCCTCGCCCGCGATAATTTCTGTGCCGGGGCCGATGATCACGTCCACATCGGGCTGCACGTCGGGGTTGCCGGCCTTGCCGATGGCGGCAATGCGCCCGTCGCGGATGCCAAGGTCAGGCCTTGATGATGCCGAGCGCCGCATCCATGATGACGGCATTGGTGATGACCGTATCCATGGCGCCGTCGGCGTTGCTGATCTGGCTCTGGCCCATGCCGTCGCGGATGACCTTGCCGCCGCCAAAGCAGACCTCGTCGCCGTAGACGGTGTGGTCGCGTTCGATCTCAATCCACAGCTCCGTGTCGGCAAGACGGATGCGGTCGCCCGTGGTGGGGCCGTAAAGCTCGGCATACTGGCTTCTGGGAATGCGGATCATGCTTTTTCCTCCCTTGGGGCGCTGGCGTCCAGCGGGCCCATGATCTGACCGCGAAAGCCGAACACGCGGCGCGAGCCTACGTAGGGCACAAGGCGCACTTCGCGTTTTTGCCCCGGTTCAAAGCGCACGGCGGTTCCGGCTGGTATGTCCAGGCGCATGCCGCGTGCGGATTCGCGGGCAAAGGTCAGGGCGGGGTTTACTTCATAAAAATGGTAGTGCGAGCCCACCTGGATGGGCCTGTCGCCCGTGTTGGAAACTTCCAGCACCACTTCTTGCCCTTCAGAAAGCGCGTTGAGGGCTATGTCGCCCTCCGCGATGTGATATTCACCGGGAATCATGCGTCCCCCTTGCGTTTGCGCAACGGTTGCCAAGTGTGGGGTGTCCGCGTCCAGCGCGGGCTACAGGATGGGGTCGTGAACGGTCACAAGCTTTGTGCCGTCGGGAAATGTCGCCTCAACCTGTACCTCATGAACCATCTCTGGCACGCCATCCATAACGTCCTCGCGCGTGAGCAGGTTGCGGCACGACCCCATGAGCTCGGCCACGGTCTGCCCGTCGCGTGCGCCTTCCAGAACCGCCAGACTGATGTAGGCCACGGCCTCGGGATAATTGAGCTTGAGGCCGCGCGCCTTGCGCCGCTCGGCCAGCAGGCCGGCGGTAAAAAGCAGCAGTTTGTCTTTTTCTCTGGGCAAAAGTTCCATGATGCCTCCAGTGTGTGCGGTATGCCGCAATATTTCCTTAAAACACTATGGTTACAGCTTGGCTGCAAAGATCCATGGCTGCGCAAATACCCTTAAAAAGCACCGTACCAGATGCGCGGCATGTGCGGGGGGCAGCCAACAAGGGCAGGGCGCAGCAGGCCCCAGGCTGTCAGCAGCAGGTTGCGGGCTTCTTCCATATCCGGCCCGAGATAGCGCACCAGGAGCACGCCGCCGCGCACGGTAGCCCCGGCGCGCTGCCCCATGTGGGCGGGCAGGCCAACTGCCGCCTGGTCAGAAGCTGCACTCGCGGCGGGGGGTTGTCCCTCAGGCGTGTCGTCAAAATCACGGTTGGGCGAAAGCATGTCTTGCAGGGTTGCGCAGCAGGCTTCGAGCGCCTCAAGATCGCGCCCGGCCTGCTCTGTGGAGCCGTCGGCATCCGCCCCGCGCCCGACGGCAAACAGCGTGGCCGATACCGGCTGCCCTCCCAGCCCGCAAGCCCCGTTCTGCAGGGCGTCGCCGCCATCAAGCCGCAGCAGCTCGTGCAGCAGGGGCGCGCCCTGACGGCTCAGGTTGAGACTCTGGCGTACGCTGCCACCGGCAAAGGTTTCACCCGCTGCAGGGCGGCCCAGGCAGATCATTTCCCATCCGATACAGGCGCTGGCGGCATCCAGGTCAACCGTGGTGCGCATTTCGGCCCGCGCACCGTCGTAGATGATGGTTTCGCGCGGCAGCCATTCAAGCACGCCGCCTGCAACCCGCAGGTTATTGGTCTGGCGTTGGGCCACGTTGCACGAATCGGCGGCGTAAAATTTGGAGGCCGAGGGCGCGGTGAGCAGGGCATGCGTCCCCTGCTCCAGTTGCACGTCAAGGCACAGGTCGTCGCCGCTCACAAGCCCACCCGGCGGGTGCAGCAGGCAACAGTGGCAGGGCTGGGATGGTGCGCCCCTGCCCGGCGCGCTGGTGGGCGCGGCCTCTGGGTAGAAGGGCCGCTGCACGCGCAGCGGCCCGTTGAACCGCATTTTTGTAAGCGTGGTGCGCCCCTGCCGCACCGCAAAGGCGAGCTCCATGCGCGCGCTCCAGCGCCGGTCAGGCGTAAAGCAGTGGCCGTGGAGAGCCTGAGCGGCGTTGTGGACGGGGGCGTTGGACATGCTGTTTCCCGTTGGGCTGCGGTGTATGCTAGACGCTCAAAAAAGCCTTGACCGTGGCGTCGTCCAGACCGTGCATGTCGCCCTGCGAAGCGATATGCCCGCGATCCATGATCATATAGGTATCGGCCATGCGGCGGGCAAAGGGAACCTTTTGCTCCACCAGCAGTACGGTGAGGCCCATTTCTTCGTTGAGCCTGCGGATAGTTGTGGCGATATCGCGCACAATGTTGGGCTGGATGCCCTCGGTGGGCTCGTCCAGGATGAGCAGACGCGGCTCAAGCGCAAGGGCGCGGGCGATGGCCAGCTGTTGCTGCTGCCCGCCCGAAAGATCACCGCCCCTCCGATGCATCATTTCGCCCAGCACGGGAAAAAAGTCAAAGATGAATGAGGGGATTGCCCCGGCCTTATCCTTGCGCATGGGCAGCGACAGCTCCATGTTTTCACGCACGGTCAGCAGGGGGAATATTTGGCGGCCCTGCGGGACGTAACCCACGCCCAGGGCCGCGCGTTGCTCCACAGGCAGCGGAAGCAAGTCTGTTTTTTCCAAAAAGATATGCCCCGAGCGCGACGGCAGCACGCCCATGATGCATTGCAAAAGCGTGGTTTTGCCCACGCCGTTGCGCCCCATGAGGCAGGCGCACGAACCGGCCTTTACCTCAAGGTTGACGTCGCGCAGGATATGGCTTTCGCCGTAAAACTGGTTGAGACCTGTAATTTGCAGCATTACGCTCCTCCTGGAGCATGTGGCTCGAAAATTGGCTGTTTGAGGCTCTTTTGCCAGCGGCCTGGCAGTTGCTAGGCTGCGCCCAGGGGTTCGCCCAGATAGGCCTCGACCACGGCGGGATGGTTTTGCATTTCGTCCATGGTTCCCTCGGCCAGCACGCTGCCCTGATGCAGCACGGTGACCTTGTGGGCAATGGCCCGCACAAATTCCATGTCGTGCTCCACTACCATGATGCTCTGCTCGCCCTCAAGGTCGTGCAGCAGTTCGATGGTGCGGTCCATTTCCTCCGGGGTCATGCCCGCGACGGGTTCGTCCAGCAGCAGCAACTGGGGCTTCTGCATGAGCAGCATGCCGATTTCGAGCCACTGCTTTTGCCCGTGCGAGAGTTTGCCCGCCTGCATGCGGGCCAGCTCCGCAAGACGGATGCGTTGCAGCACTTCTTCTATAAAGGTCTTGTCGCCGCCAGAGAGCCTGGCGCGGAAGGTGGGCCATACCCGCTTGTCGCCAGCCAGCGCCAGCTCAAGGTTTTGCAGCACGCTGAGCGCCTCGAAGACCGATGGCTTTTGAAATTTGCGTCCTATGCCCGCCTGTGCAATGGACACCTCGTCCATCTGCAGCAGGTTGCAGGTGCGGCCAAACCAGGCTGAGCCGGTATCGGGCCGGGTTTTGCCGGTGATGACGTCCATCATGGTGGTCTTGCCCGCCCCGTTGGGGCCGATGACGCAGCGCAGTTCGCCCTTGTCCACATAGAATGTCAGGTCGTTGAGCGCCTTGAAGCCGTCAAAGCTCACGCTGATTTTTTCGAGGTACAGCGCGATGTCGGGTTTGGACATCATGTTGCGCGGTGGGCGTGCGCGCATCTTCATGGGGCGCTTGTCAAAGGGGGCGTGCGATTCTTCATAGGCGCGCGCGGCTTCGGCTACGTCCTCAAGGCTGCGGCCATGCAAAATATCCTGCTGGGTCTTCATGCCGCGCCTCCTTCGTTTGCGGAACCGGCTGGGGAATCTGGCGCGGCAGTGCGTGAGGCGCGGTTGCGCCACTGGTCGGGCAGCCCGGCCAGCCCTTGCGGCAAAAAGATGGTCACCAGCACAAACATGCCGCCCAGGGCAAACAGCCAGGCCTCGGGCAGCACAGCCGTAAACCAGGTTTTGAAGGCATTGACCGCAAACGCTCCAAGCACTGCTCCATACAGCCGCCCGCGTCCGCCAAGGGCCACGCAGACCACAATTTCAATGGAGTTGAGGGGTGAAAATTCGCCGGGGTTGATGATGCCCACCTGCGGCACGTACAGAGCGCCGCCAATGCCCGCCAGTATGGCCGACAGCGTGAACACCGCCACCTGATACCTCTCCACCCGGTAGCCGATAAAGCGCACGCGGCTTTCCGCATCGCGCAGGGCCACGCACACGCGGCCAAGGCGCGATGCCGTCACTGCCCGGCACAGACAGTAGCCCGCCATGAGCGCGATGGCCGAGCAGGCAAACAGCGTCGTGCGCATGCCGTCGTTCTGCAGTTCAAAACCCAGCAGAGTCTTGAAATCCGTAAGACCGTTGTTGCCGCCAAAGCCCATTTCGTTGCGAAAAAAGGCCAGCATGAGGGCGTAGGTCATGGCCTGGCTCATGATGGAAAAATACACGCCCGAAACCCGCGAGCCAAAGGCAAGCCTGCCAAAAACATAGGCCAGCAGCCCCGGCAGCAAAACCACCAGCAGCAGGGCCACCACAAAATGCTCGCTGCCCAGCCAGAACCACGGCAGTTCCTTCCAGTTTAAAAACACCATAAAGTCCGGTAAGTTGGCGTTGCCATACACGCCGCGCGCGCCGATCTGCCGCATGAGGTACATGCCAAACCCGTAGCCGCCCAGGGCAAAGAAGGCCCCGTGTCCAAGGCTGAGCACGCCCATAAAACCCCAGACAAGATCAACGGAAAGCGCCAGCAGGGCATAGGTAAGGTACTTGCCCAGCAGGGTTACCATGTAGCCGGGTACGTGCAGGGCGTTGGTTGCGGGCAGCAGGCTGCCTGCAACAATTGCCAGCGAGAGCACCGCCGTGACAGCCAGAAAATTGCGTGTGGGCGCGTTGAGCAGCCTTTCGCGTTCAAAGATGTCGGTCGCCATTTACGCCTCCACCGCGCGGCCCTTTTGCGGAAACAATCCGCGCGGGCGCTTTTGGATGAACAGGATAAGGCAGACCAGAATGATGATCTTGGAGAGCATGGCCCCGCTGGCTGGCTCCAGAAACTTGTTGGCGATGCCCAGCGCCAGACCGCCGGTAAGCGTGCCCCACAGGTTGCCCACGCCGCCAAACACCACCACCATGAACGAATCCACAATGTAGGTCTGGCCCAGGTTGGGCCCCACATTGGAAACCTGGCTCAGGGCAACGCCAGCCATGCCGGCGACACCCGAGCCAAGGCCAAATGTCAGCGCGTCCACGCGCGAGGCGCGTACGCCCATGCAACGGGCGATGGCCCTGTTTTGCGACACGGCGCGCACCTCAAGCCCCAGACGCGTGCGGTGCATGGCCATGTGGATGAGGGCAAACACGCCAAGACAGAACAGGATGATGTACACGCGGTTGCAGGTCAGGCTGAAATGCTGGGTGATCTGCCACACGCCGCTCATAAAGTCGGGGTTTTGCACGGCGCGGTTGAGGGGAGAGAAAACCGTGCGCACTGCCTGTTGCAGCACAAGGCTGATGCCAAAGGTGGCCAGCAGTGTTTCGAGCGGGCGGCCATAGAGAAAGCGGATGACGGTTTTTTCGAGCAGCACTCCCGTGCCGCCGCTCACCAGAAAGGCGGCGGGCACGGCAAGGACAAGGGCAAGCCCCGGCTGCCCCGGCAAAAGCTGCTGCACGCCCCAGGCCGTGTAGGCCCCAAGCATGATCAGCTCGCCGTGCGCCATGTTGATGACGCCCATGACGCCAAAGGTGATGGCAAGGCCAATGGCCGCCAGTACAAGAATGGACCCCAGGCTCATGCCGAAGAAGAGCATTTCAAAGAATTGCCCCCACTGGGCGGAAACGCGCTGTGCATACAGGGCGTCGTCCGCAGCCTTGGCCACGGCGCTGTCCGGCGTGCCCGCAAGGCCGCGCAGGGCGTTGAGGGCGGCGGGGCTGCCGTTGCGGTTCAGGGCGTTTACGGCTGCAAGCTGGTCGGAGCGCACGGCGGCGGGGTCGGCAGCAACGTAGAGGGCCAGGGCCGCCTCAAGGTTGGCGCGCACGGCATCGTCCTTTTCCGCAGCCAGCAGCTTGTGCAGGGCCTCGGCCTTGAGCGGCGGGGTTGCGCCCTCCATCAGGGCCGCAGAGGCCAGACGGCGCTTGGCCGTGTCTGTGGAGGTAAGGGCCTGGGCGTTGAGGATGTCTGTAATGCGCTGGCGCTGGCGGTTGCTCGTGCCCACTTTGCGCAGGCTGTCGGCAGGCCGGGCCGCGCCCAGGTTGCCGGTGGCGTCAAGCTGGCGCGCCTGACCGGCATCGTCGCTCACAAAGAGCGTTCCGGCGGCGGCGTCGGCCAGCAGGGTATTGCGTAGCAGGGCCTCCAGCAGTTTTTCGCGCAGTGGCGCGGCAATACTGCTGTCATCCTTTTCCAGCGCGGCAATGGCCGCATCCCTGTCCAGAACCTTGGGGCTTACCAGCACCTTGAGCAGATCGGCAGGGAGGATGGATGATAAAATTTGCTCCGGGGACGCGGAAGGAGTCGAAACCGCGCCCCCGGCATTCTCGTCCGGTTCCGGGCCGGACGCCAGCACTGCCGAAGGCAGGCTGAACAGTATGAGGCTGCAGAGCAAAAGCGCCGTGCGCATGAGCATATCCTTTTTTTCTGGTCTGCCGGGTCGCTGCCGCTGACCCGAAAGGCCTGCCGTGGGGGGAATTGCGGGGGCCACGCGGGCCCCCGCGACAGGTTCAGACGGTGGCGGCTATTTGGAAGCGCCGCCGCACTTCTTGGTCTTGGTGTTGTAGTTGCCGCAGTTGATGGGGTCGGTCCAGTCGCCGATCAGGTCCTTGGATTCGGGCAGGTAGTGCGACCAGGCTTCGCCAGGAACCACGGAGGGGGTTTCCCAGACAACCTGGAACTGTCCGTCGGCCTGGATTTCGCCAATCAGCACGGGCTTGGTGATGTGGTGGTTGGGCAGAACCTTGGCCATGCCGCCGGTGAGGTTGGGGGTTTCAAGACCCACAATGGCCTTCAAAACCTTGTTCACGTCGGTGCTCTGGGCCTTTTCCACGGCCTTCACCCACAGGTTAAAGCCAATGTAGTGGGCTTCCATGGGGTCGTTGGTCGTGCGCTTGGGGTTTTTGGTAAAGTCGTGCCACTTTTTGATAAAGGCCTTGTTGGCGGGGTTGTCCACGCTCATGAAGTAGTTCCAGGCGGCCAGATGGCCCACCAGGGGCTTGGTGTCTATGCCGGAGAGTTCTTCTTCGCCCACGGAGAAAGCCATGACCGGGATGTCGGCGGCAGTGATGCCCTGGTTGGCAAGTTCCTTGTAAAAAGGCACGTTGGCGTCGCCGTTGAGGGTGGAGACCACGGCGGTCTTTTTGCCCGCATTGCCGAACTTTTTGATTTCAGCAACGATGGACTGCCAGTCGGAATGGCCAAAGGGGGTGTAGTTGATAAGGATGTCTTCCTTTTTCACGCCCTTGGAAATCAGGTAGGCTTCGATGATCTTGTTGGCGGTGCGGGGGAACACGTAGTCCGTACCGGCCAGCACCCAGCGTTTAACGCCGAGGTCGTTCATCAGGTAGTCCACAGCGGGGATGGCCTGCTGGTTCGGGGCCGCGCCGGTGTAGATGACGTTGCGCGAGGATTCCTCACCCTCGTACTGCACGGGGTAAAAAAGGAGGCCGTTGAGTTCTTCAACACAGGCAGCACGGATTTACGCGAAACCGAGGTCCAGCAGCCAAAAACGGCGGCGACCTTGTCCTTGCTCAACAGCTCGCGGGCTTTTTCGGCAAACAGGGGCCAGTTGGAGGCGGGGTCCACCACCACGGGCTCCAGCTTTTTGCCCAGCAGGCCGCCTTTTTTGTTCTGCTCGTCAATGAGCATGAGCATGACGTCTTTCAGCGTGGTTTCGCTGATGGCCATTGTTCCGGAGAGCGAATGCAGGATGCCGACCTTGATGGTGTCGTCCGCTGCCTTGGCGTGTACCGCGCCGCACAGGGTGACGAGCATGAGAGCAAACGCCGCCAGTGTTTTCTTGAACATGTAAAGCCTCCTTGGACCGTTCTGTCATTTGTCTTTCACGCGGCGCACCCCCATGGTTGCCGCGCGCTACTTGCTTCAACTTACAAATAAGCAAGAGCCGTACCAGAGGGCATTTATATATAACTAGCTATAATAATTTATTAAAAATTGCAGGCCCCGGTTGTCTATAAAACAATTTTGTAAAACTGCCGCATTTTTAAAACAATTTTGTATAATTGTTCTGCCGCAGGCGGTATTTGCGGGCGTTGCTGCTAAAAACAACAGAAAAAAGACCCCGGCCAGACAGGTTTGCAGCTGTCTGACCGGGGTCTTTATATTGGGGGACAATGCCTATAGCCCGGCGCGGGCCGTGTATTGCTAGGTTGGCGAGGAGGGTGCGAAACGGCGATGGTCAATGCCGTATTTTTTCATTTTATAATAAATAATACGGTATGTTATGCCAAGGTCACGCGCCGCCTGATGGATGTTGCCCCGGGCGTTTTTGAGGGCGTCCACGATAAATTCCTGTTCCACGCGGGCAATGGTTTCGTTAAAGCCCAGACCGCCGCCGGTGGGGCCTGTGCTGCTGCTCTCGGCGCTTTGCAGGGTGCTTGGCAGGTGGTGAGCCCGCAGCACGGCATCCTCGCAGATGAGCACGGCGCGTTCCATGACGTTTTTAAGCTCGCGCACGTTGCCGGGCCAGTGGTACTGCAGCAAAAGGTCGATGGCGGGCGTGGAGATGCGCCGCACCGGGCGGTCGTATTCCTTGCTGAACATGCCCAAAAAATGCTCGGTGAGGGGCAGAATGTCCTCCGGCCGCTCGCGCAGCGGCGGAATAAACACGGGGAAGACGTTGATACGGTAGTACAGGTCCTCGCGAAACAACCCCTGCTCCACCAGTTCTTCCAGCGGCCGGTTGGTGGCGCAGACCAGGCGCACGTCCACCTTGTAGCGCCGTTCATCGCCCAGAGGCTGTATTTCGCCTTCCTGCAGGGCGCGCAGCACCTTTGCCTGCGCTGTTGTGGAAAGGTCGCCGATTTCATCCAGAAACAGCGTGCCCTTGTCCGCCTGGCGGAAGAGCCCTGCACGGTTTTGTACCGCGCCGGTAAATGCGCCCTTGCGCCAGCCAAAAAGCTCGCTTTCGATGAGTTCGGAGGGCAGAGCGGCGCAGTTGAGCATGACCAGCGGCTGCGAGCGCCGTGGGCTTGCGGAATGCAGGGCCTGGGCCATCAGCTCTTTGCCTACGCCCGACTCGCCGCGCAAAAGTACTGTGGCCCGGCTGGCCCCGGCCTGAGTGAGGCGGCGCAGCACGTGACGCAGGCTTTTGGAAGTGGCGATAACCGAGGCGGGCATGCCGCTGACGAGGGGTTCGTCGGGCAGCATGCAAAAGTGCTGTCGGGCCATTTCTTCCTGCAGGCGCGCCACCTGACGGCCCACGAGGGTTGCCACGGTTTCAAGAAACCGGCAGCGCAGGTCGAGCTCCGTATCGGGCGCGGTGGGGGTGTCGGCGCTCAGCGTGCCGATAACCTCGCTCTGGTCGGCGTTTTCAACGCGCACGGGCACGCTGATAAACGCCAGCCGCGACATTTCTTCCTGACTGCGGCCAAACAGGCGGTTTTGGAAGTCGGGGCGTCCCTGCATACAGGAAACAATAATGGGTCTGCCCTCGGCAAAAACCTGCCCCGTAATGCCCGAACCCGGCTCGTAGGCCGCCTCGGGCGCGTCCGCCGGGCCATAAGAGAGCGAGAGTTTGAGCTCGCCGCTTTCCGGGTCCTGCACCACGATGTGGGGGCGGTCAAAGTGCATGTCTTCAGCCAGTGCCGCCAGCAGTTCGCGCAACGAATCGTGAAACGAATGGCCCGGCGATAGGGCGGCCAAGACCCGGTTAAGGGTATCAAGGCACTGCCCCGTGCCCATGAAGGGCGCTGCAAAGTGGGCTTCTTGCATATGTCCTCTGCTCAACGCGGTGTTGGTACGGCGCTAGTTTTGCTAAGTTGCCGGGCTTTGTCCATAGCTGCATGCAGCCGGATGCTGCCAGATATGGACGATAATGCCGTTAAGTACCGCGCTCTGACCGGCAAGGCGGCAAAGCTGAAACATTACGGCGGATGATACGCGCGGGTGCAGACTGAGGGGGGAGAGATTGATCAGGCCTGAACCTGTGTGGCAGCTGCAAGGTTGTTGCCTGTACAACAGTGCCGTTTGCCCCGTAGGGCTTTCTGCCGCAGGCCGCCGCAAATGCTGGCGGCAGGACGGACTGGCGGCAGAAGATGAAGGGCCGCGCGGGGGCGCGGCCCTTCTCGATATTATTGCTGCGGACCCTGATCCATGTCAATGATGCGGCCTTGCAGCCACACATAGGCATCGACCTCGTGTCCGACTTCAGGCTCATAATCGCCCAAAACCATTTTGGAGACGTACACCGGCAGGCGCAATGGCTCGCGGTCGTCAAACGGAAAACTCACGTACAGCACTTTTACCGGCATTTTTTCAAGCTGGCAGTCCTGCACTTCCTCAATGGTGGCGCGCATCTGGTATTCGCAAAAGTTGCGGCCAGGCATGATCATGTGGCGGTTGCTCACATTCACCTTGAGGGGTGGAACGTCCAGGCGCGTCGTGCCGGGGTTGTCGGCAAGCCAGGCTTCCGCGTAGGCCTCGTAGCGCGCGCCCTGGGTGATGGTGATCTCGTCAAGCAGGGCCTTGCGCAGGCCAAAGGCCAGACCGGCCAGCAAAAACGTATGCGTGATGCCGGGGGTAAGGTCGTCCTTGTCGCGGCTGTAGAGCGGGTCGTAAAACCACATGGGTCTTTTGCCCTCAAGCATGCTGACGGCCACGTTGGCTTCCACGCCAGTCTGCCAGGGGTGCACCTCTTCAACAGTAAGGTCGTTGGGCAGGCCCTCAAGCAGCGGGGTGGCCGTGACGGGGGGCGAGCTTTTCGCCCTCAACGCCTGCCACAAGCACGCCAGCCCTCACGGGCTGCTCCTGCGGCCAGGCCAGCAGGATGTGGTCCTTGCCGCCACGCTTCCACTGCCACGCGGGCCGCGTGCCGCCCTCGTGCATGACCGTAGCGGCGATCTGCCCCATGATGGCGGCCGGGTTTTGCCCCGTAAGCACAGCCCAGGCGTCGCCGAGGGTCTCGGTGTGGGCGCGGTTGGCGCCAGCCAGCTGGGCCTCCAGCTCTTCGGCGGAAGGCGCCTGGTCGGCCAGGGGGTTGCCGTTGCTGTCCACGCGAACCCACTCTTCGGATTCGTGTTCGGGGGTTGGAACTTTGTTTTCAGCTTTTTTGGCCATGAAATAGTCCTTTCATCGCGCGGTCGGCATGCCGGCCGGAGAGCCTCCGACCGGCATGCAAAACATATTAGCGCCTGTCGCCACGGTCGCGGCGGTCACGTCCGCCACGGTCTCCACGGCCGTTTCTGTCGCCGCGGTCGCCCCGGTCAGAGCGGGGGGGACGGGCGGTTTCTTCGGGGTTCCAGGGGTGGCCCTGTTCTTCAAGCAGCACGGCCTTGCGGCTGGCGCGGATGCGGTCGCCGTTGATTTCGATGACCTTGACCATCATGTCTTCGCCAAGACGAGCCACGTCGCCGGGCTGTTCCACGCGGTTGATGTCAAGCTGCGAAACGTGCACAAGGGCTTCCACATTGGGCAGCACTTCCACAATGGCGCCGATTTCCATGATCTTGCGCACTTTGGCCAGATAGTTTTGCCCAGGTCGGGA
>Ga0268359_10745_pt1 | contig 53483 bp, 54 predicted proteins | sample BioMet11_FD_194416 | JGI IMG/M metagenome (GOLD analysis project Ga0268359, IMG submission 194416) | Sewage microbial communities from Oakland, California, United States - Biofuel 11 (PacBio Assembly) | ecosystem: Engineered > Wastewater > Sewage > Unclassified | place: USA: California | collected...
ATCCTGAAAGCTGCTCAACCGGACGAAATGCGTTGATGATCTCATCCTTCAAAGTGAGATTATCGAGGTGTTGTGGTGGCATGGGATGTCCTTCTCTGGTTGAAAGAGTGAGCTTTGGGAAGAAGGATACCCTGGGCCGGGGAGGCGGTCACGGCGACAGGGAAAAAGCTGGAACTGGGGCTGAGCTTTTCGTACTTTGGGCCGGAGCGGGATTTTCCTGGAAGTTAGGGGCTGGGGGAGCCCAATGGGGGAGGCTGGGGGGAAGCGTCCAGGAGGAGGGAGTAGGGAGAGAATCCGAGGGGTGTCCGGAGAGATGGGGGAGCCCAGGCCTGGGACCGAGGGCCTTGGATGAGTCCAAAAAGAAAGAACTGTTATTTTAGGACGTTAAAAATGCAGGAAAGTGCTAAATTTTATTTTTAACGACAGGATCGGTAGAAAAGATGCTTTCGAGGTAGTTTTGTCGACACGAGTGGCAGCTTTCTCGATAAAAAAAAGAACCAGAAATCACCGTTGAATCGGTATTTCAATCATCAAAAATGAACGTCTTTTAACCTACGATCATACCCGATAAGTTGACAGCTTGAAAATTTAAGGTAACGTCTCTTTGAAGATAATCACGAACACGCAAACTCAAGGAGACTCACCCATGCCTATCGCATCTAAATTCGACGCGATGAAACTTCGCACCATGATCACCGAAGGAAAGACCGCTCAGCAAATTATGGATGCCTTCGATATTCCCAAAACCACCCTGAAAAATCATCTCACGAAGTTGATGACGCTGGATGAGAAGTTCTACAAGATCGAAGGGATGGATGCTCGCGTGGCATCGGGGAGCGTGAAGTTTTCTGGTACGGGACTCCGTCTGTCCCCGACGCTCCTGGCCAACTACGGCTTCAAGCAAGGCGACGAGTTCAAGGTCTCCTGCCTGGAAGCGGGGAAAATCGTTTTGGAAAAGAAGTAGATTATTCCCCTGAAGAAGCCCACGTGCTCCATTGTTAGCGGATGGCGTGGGCTTCTTCGTAAGGAACTGGTGGGTTTAGTGGTGAGTCAACTCCTCAACCGGGATAAGCTTGTCCAGGTCCAGAAGTATCAGCAAACGGTCGTCAAGCTTGCCAACGCCCTTGATGTAGTCGGATTCTATTCCAGAGACAACAGGCGGGGGTGGTTCAACCGTATTCGATTGAATCCTCAGAACCTCAGATACTTCATCGACTACAAACCCAACAATCATCTTGTGGATTTCTAGGACAATAATCCTAGTATGATTATCATGGGGTTTACACTCCATGTTAAATCGGCTGCGCAAGTCGATAACGGGAATGACCTTACCTCTGAGGTTGATGACTCCTTCGACATAAGGCGGAGAATTCGGTACTTTCGTTATCGCCATTGTGCGGATAATTTCCTGCACTTTAAGGATATCGATCCCGAATTCTTCTTCACCAATCCCGAAGGTGACGAGTTGGAGAAGTTCATTCTCCTGTTTGGTGATTGTGGTTTCGCTCATTAGGCTCTCCCTAACACAAGAGCTTTCTTTCCAGGGGGAAGGATCGCTGTGCCATCTCCAGCTTCCGACTTCATTTCATTGATAAGTCTTTTGAGCACTTGGGCTTGATTCGCCAGTTCAGTAACTGCCTGCGCGGATTGTCGCATCGCATCAGCAGTTTCCATGGATATACGGTTTACGTCATCTATATTCCGATTGATCTCTTCACTGGCAGAGGACTGTTCCTCAGAAGCCGTTGCAATAGCCCTAATTTGATCAGTTGTAGTTTCAGACAAATTGACAATTTCTCGCATAGATTTGCCAGAATTGTTTGCTAACGTAGTAACTTCCTCAATATTTTTTCCAGTACGTTCAACATTGTCAATATTTTTCTTGGTTCCGTCCTGGATGCCTCGAATCGCTTTCCCGACTTCCTTGGTGGCAGTCATCGTTTTTTCCGCCAACTTGCGGACTTCATCAGCGACGACAGCGAAACCACGTCCAGCTTCACCAGCTCTTGCTGCTTCGATCGCTGCATTAAGAGCCAGGAGGTTGGTCTGGTCAGCGATATCTGAAATAACATTTAGGATTTGCCCGATTCCTTCGGCCTGCTTACCCAAACTGTGCATGTCATTCTTCATTTCATGAGATTGGTTTTGAACTTGCCCAATTCCTTCAACAACTTGGCTGACGACCTTCGCTCCTTCTTCAGCTTTCATTTTTGCTTGATCAGCAGTACTTGCTGCATTAGATGCATTCTTGGCGACTTCAAGTACAGTTGCGTTCATTTCTTCCATCGAAGTGGCCGTGTCGCCCATACGGTGTGATTGCTCTTCTGCCCCTCTACTTGATTGTTCAATTTGGGCGGAAAGCTCTTCCGACGCCGAAGAAACGATTTCCACAACACCCTCAAGCCTATTAGCAGCATCGAGTATCTCGGCAGCCTTCGTTTCTGCGATCGTTTTCGCTTGTTCAGCTTCCGCCATTGACCGTTTGGCAAATTCGGTTTGTTGCTCGGCCTCCTTAGTTTTCTCTGAGGATTCATTTATCTTGTCACGGAGTGTTGCCACCATACGGCAGAGTCCTGAGGCCAGTTCGCCGACCTCGTCATGGCTAACCAAGTTACATGGTTCATCGAAACGGCCCGAGCTCACAGCTCCAGAAAATGCAAGCAGATCTAGAAGCGGGCGGGTAAAAGCCTTTGCGACGAAGTAGCCGAGAATGGTCAGTACCATGACGACGATCAGAGCGGAAAGTAGTGTATTACGATTGACTGTGCTTAAGGATTGATCAAGTTGGGCCATATCCTTTCCCACAAAGCCGATTCCCATGGGCTTGCCGTCCGCATCGACCAGGGGCCAGTACACTGCGATATAAGGTTTATCGAAGAGGGTGATAATCTTGGAAACAGCCTGTCCTTCGCCGAGCACCTTTTGGGTTATCTCCTTATCCGTGATGGTCGTGCCAATCACCCTCCGTCCGTTTTCGAGAATGGTTGAGGACAGACGTGTCGCACCTGAAAAGAGGGTGGCCTCGACATTGAGTATATTCTTGAGTGCGTCTACAAAAGTGTTTTGAGCAGCTAAGTCGACGGCAATAGTGACACCACCGACAATGTTCCCGTCTTTTCGTATCGGGACACTGGCAAGAAGGGGAAGTCGATTTCCTGCATCGGCAACAAATCCCACCGATTCACCCCCAGCCATGATCTTAGCCTGACGCTGATGTATGGCGATTTTGAGATCAGCCACATCGCCGGTAGAGGCCAGGACATTGCCTTTAGCATCGGTAAAGACGGCAGTATCCACCTGTCCAACTTTGACAAGATCTTCACATAAACGGGATAGTTGGCTCACGTTGCCTGTTGCAACACCTTCTATAATGTTCGGACGTATAGATTGCGCTTTGGCTTGACCTAAAGACTGTGTACGGACAATGTTAATACGATCTAGGCCAACATTTTTGAAGGCAATGATATTATGCTCATATTCTGTGATATAACCATTTTTGAAAGACACACGACTGGAAATTGCTACTGCTAAAGTTGAAACAACAATCGAAGAAATGATTATTGAAATAATTTTTGATGTGATGGTGAGGCGCATGCGGTGCTCCTTGGTAGAATAAAAATATAGTTAATCGTGATGCTTCCTAATAATTGGCAACAAACGGACCAAGCCTGGACCTAATCAATTACTATCTGTTGGCCAGGAGAAATATTCCTTCAACCTATCCACATAATGTCAGTTTCCTTTTGAATTTGCTCGAAATATAGAGCCGATAAATAAGCAATTTCTATTCCAATCCCTAGACATTCAATTTACTTTATTTTTCCAGTATATTGACTTTGAGCCCGCAACCTTTAGTCATCTGGTTACCGAATTAATTCTTGGAAAAAAAGATTTACTCTGCAAAAACAAGAAAAATTACTATGAGATCGCTTCAAGGATCAAAATTCGCAACCTATCGACTGACGCCGCACCGGCCATTCTGTGTTCGGTTATGTTAAAGGTAATATCCACAATTTCTATCCAACTGTCACGAATTTTTTAAAAAGCTGATAAGCTGCGCCTTTGTATAAAACTGCAACACTTCCGGATATGCCATACGTACCCCTCTATCATAAAACTTAACATATTAAATCATAAACTATTCACCATCTCCATCCCCTTCAACGTCCGTTTCTCCTCCCCCCGTGAAAAAATCCCAACAAACCCCTTGACCTCCCCGTACCAAATCCGTACTTACCGCGAGCCAACGACGCGCCAACGAAGCCAACGGTTTTGGCCCCCAACTTTTTCTTGGGAACGAAAGATTTGGGGTTGACTTCGGGACGAGTTTTGGGGCATTTAGCCTGTTCCCTGATTCTGTTTATAGGACCGTAGCTCAGGGGGAGAGCGCTTGCTTGACACGCAAGAGGTCAGGAGTTCAAATCTCCTCGGTCCTACCATGAACCAACAGAGGAGGCCTTGGCCTCCCTTTCTTTTCGATACGGTGGGGCAAAAAACCCCGGAGAAGGCGACGTGCAGGTCACAATCGAGGATACATCCCTGGAAGCCACGGCAGGCGAGCCGTGCGGCCAAGTCCTTTCGCGTGCTCTTTCGGGGAAACGCTTCAAAAGCACGGTTGCCTGCCTCGTTAACGGGCAAGCCCGTGACCTTTCCGCTCCCCTGCCTGACGGCGTCCGCGAGCTGACCCCGATCACCGCGGACTCTCCGCAAGGCTTGGCCATCATTCGCCATTCGGCCGCCCACATCATGGCCGAAGCGGTGAAGAAGCTGTTTCCATCCGTCAAGGTCACCATCGGCCCGGCCATCGAAAACGGTTTTTACTACGATTTCGATTTCGAACGCGCCTTCACGCCCGAGGATCTCGAGGCCATCGAAGCGGAAATGAAGCGGATCATCGCCGCCGATCATGCCTTCACCTGCACCCATGTTTCCAAGGACGAAGCCCGCGCGATGTTCGCCGACGCGGGGGAGAAGTTCAAACTCGAAATCATGGACGAGAACATCGTGGGTGACACGGTGTCTCTCTACAATCAGGGTGCCTTCACGGACCTGTGCCGCGGCCCTCACGTCCCGTCCACCGGCAAGATCAAGGCCTTCAAGCTGCTGTCCGTGGCCGGCGCCTACTGGCGGGGCGACGAGAACGGCCCATGCTCCAGCGCATTTACGGCACGGCCTTCGCCTCGGAGGCCGACCTCAAGACCTATCTGCATCATCTTGAGGAAGCCAAGAAGCGCGACCACCGCAAGCTCGGCACACAGCTCGACCTTTTCAGCTTTTCCGAGGAAGCCGGCGCCGGCATGGCCATCTGGCATCCCAAGGGCGAGCTGATCCGCACCATTCTGGAAGATTTCGAGCGCAAGGAGCACCTGCGCCGCGGCTATCAGCTCGTGCGCGGGCCGCAGATTCTGAAGCGCGAATTGTGGGAACGCTCCGGCCACTACGAAAATTACCGTGAAAACATGTACTTCACGGAAATCGACGGCCAGGCCTACGGCATCAAGCCCATGAACTGCTTGGCCCACATGCTCATCTACAAGACGCGCATCCGCAGCTACCGCGACCTGCCGTTGCGCTACTTCGAGCTCGGCGTGGTGCATCGCCACGAGAAATCCGGCGTGCTCCACGGACTGATGCGCGTGCGCCAGTTCACCCAGGACGACGCCCACATTCTGTGCCGCCCCGACCAGCTCCAGGACGAAATCACTGGGGTGCTCAAATTTGTCCAGGACGTGGTGGCCCTGTTCGGCTTCGACTATGAAGTGGAACTCTCCACCCGGCCGGAAAAATCCATCGGCTCCGATGAAGACTGGGAACGCGCCACCAAGGCACTGACCGACGCCCTGGACGCGCTCTCCCTGCCCTATGATATTAATGAAGGCGACGGCGCCTTCTACGGCCCCAAGATCGACATCAAGCTCAAGGACGCCTTGGATCGTCGCTGGCAGTGCGCCACCATCCAATGCGACTTTACCTTGCCTGAGCGGTTCGATCTCGTCTATACAGACGCCAACGGGGAACGAAAACGTCCGGTGATGCTGCACCGTGTGATCCTCGGTGCGGTCGAGCGCTTTCTCGGCGTGCTTCTTGAGCACACGGCCGGAGCGCTGCCCACGTGGCTGTCACCGGTTCAGGCTCGGATTCTCAATGTTACCGACGCGCAAAAGGAATTTGCGGACGAGGCTCTGGCCACACTCCGCGCCGCTGGCATCCGGGCCGACCTTGATGATCGCAATGAAAAGCTGGGCTTCAAGATTCGCGAGGCCCAGATGGACAAGATCCCCTACATGCTCGTGGCAGGGGACAAGGAAAAGGAACTCGGCGGCCTGAATGTACGGCTTCGTTCCGGGGAGAACTTGGGCGTCAAGTCCCTGGACGAAATTATTCTGCTCATTCTGGCCGATTGCCAGGAACCGTTCAAGCGTGGAGGGATGCGCTATAACTTCTGCTCCCAGTAGTGACCCCCGATGTAACCATCGGATTCGGGCCCGCGAGGTGCGGGTGGTCGCCGATGACGGCGCGCAAGTGGGTATTATCCCCACCAGTGAAGCCTTGCGTATGGCCCAGGAAAAGGGCCTGGACCTTGTGGAAGTCGCACCCAATGCCGATCCGCCCGTCTGCCGGATCATGGACTTCGGGCGGTTCAAATATCAGCAGCAGAAAAAGCTGCAGGAAGCTCGGAAAAAACAGAGCACGGTCCAGATCAAGGAAATCAAGGTTCGTCCCAAGACCGACGAGCACGATTACCAGACCAAGCTCAAACACATTCGCCGTTTTCTTGATGATGGCGATCGATGCAAGGTCACGGTGTTTTTTCGCGGCCGGGAAATCGTGCACAAGAACCGCGGGCAGGACATCCTTACCCGCGTGGTGGCGGACCTGGGCGACATGGCCAAGGTCGAACAGGAGCCCCGGACCGAAGGCCGCATGATGACCATGCTTTTGGCTCCGCAAGTCAAGAAACCGTAAGCGCCCGAGGCGCGGCAAAGAGGAGTCCCCCCATGCCCAAGATGAAAACCAATCGGAGCGCCGCCAAGCGCTTCAGCAAAACGGGTTCCGGCAAGTTCAGTCGTCGTCGCCAGAGCCTGCGGCATATTTTGACCAAGAAAAATGCCAAGCGTACGCGCCGCCTCGGCCAGGACACCCTGGTCGATCGGACCTGCCTCAAGGCCGTGCGCCGGCTCCTGCCCTACGCCTAGCACCTGCCGGGTCCCGGACAGTCACTCACAAGGAGCAACACCATGCGCGTCAAACGTGGACAAGCCGCCCACAAACGGCACAAGAAATATTTGAAGCTGGCCAAGGGCTATGTCGCCGCTCGCGGCACGCTCTATGAAACCGCCCGCGAACTCGTCGAACGGTCTCTGGCCTTCTCGTTCCGGGACCGCAAACAGAAAAAACGTCAGCTGCGCAAACTCTGGATCATCCGCATCAATGCCGCCGCCCGCGAGCATGGTCTGTCCTACAGCGTCTTCATGCGCGGTCTCAATTTGGCCGGTGTGGCCATTGACCGCAAGATGCTGGCCGATATGGCCGTGCGCGAACGGGACAGCTTCCAAAAGCTGGCGGAGCTGGCCAAAGCCCAGGTGAATTAAACAGTGGGACGTGGACCTGCGCTCGTAACAGCGCTTGAGGGCCTGGTCGGGGAGTGCCGCGCACGCCTTGACCAGGCCTTGACGCTTGAGGAACTGGAGGACCTGCGGGTCGAGTATCTCGGCCGCAAGGGTCGGCTGGCCGGCCTGATGGCCCAGCTGCCCGGCCTCGATGCCGACGACCGCCGGGCCGCCGGACAGGCTGCCAATGCGGTCAAGGAATCCCTGACCGGACTCTACGACAGCCGCCGGAACGCCCTGGTCTCGGCCGCCCGTCAAGCCTCCCTGGCCAATTTCGACCCGACCGAACCCGGCTTCGTCCCCTTTGCCGGCTCGTTGCACCCCGTCACCTCGACGACGGCGGAAATCTGCCAGGCCTTTACCGAACTGGGGTTCTCCACCGTCACCGGTCCGGAGATCGAAACCGACTACTTCAATTTCGAGGCCCTCAACATGCCCCCCGAGCATCCGGCCCGGGACATGCAGGACACCCTCTACATCTCCGACGCCGTGGTGTTGCGTACCCACACCTCGCCGTTGCAGATTCACACCATGCTGTCCCAGCAACCGCCGGTGGCCATCGTGGCCCCGGGCAAGGTCTATCGCCGCGACTCGGACCTGACCCACACGCCGATGTTCCATCAGATCGAGGGGCTCCTCGTCGATGAGGGCGTGTCCATGGCCGACCTGCGCGGCACCCTGACCGCCTTCGTGCGCCGGATTTTCGGTCCGTCCACCCGCGTGCGCTTCCGGCCGAGCTTCTTCCCCTTTACCGAGCCGAGCGCCGAGGTGGACATCTCCTGCGTCATCTGCGGCGGCAAGGGGACGGTCGGCAACGAGACCTGCCGCGTCTGCAAGGGCACGGGCTTCGTCGAAATCCTCGGCTGCGGCATGGTCGATCCCAATGTCTTCGCCGCCGTGGATTACGACGCCGAGCGCTATACCGGCTTCGCTTTCGGCATGGGCGTCGAGCGCGTGGCCATGCTCAAGTACGGCATCGGCGACCTGCGCATGTTTTTCGAAAACGACATCCGGTTCCTAAGCCAGTTTTAACCGGGGCGCCGCCCCGTAATCCCCGCCCCCGAACGCCCGGCGGGCGGATATTCCCTCCCCTCCCCAAAACCTTCTATCGGATAAAAGTTTTTGGGGAGGGCGGGGTCCGGGGTTTCCGCCCCGGCCGCCGGAGGCACCGCATCATGCTCTTATCCCTTGCCTGGCTTCGCGAGTTCACGCCCTATACCGGGACGCCCCACGAGCTGGCCGACCGGCTCACCATGCTCGGTCTGGAAATCGAGGATATCTCCAATCCGTTCGAAGCCATCATGGGCGTGGTGGTCGGCCGGGTGCTGACCTGCGCGCCCCATCCCGACTCCGATCATCTTTCCTGCTGCACCGTGGACGTCGGCGGCGACGAGCCGCTCGCCATCGTCTGCGGCGCCCCCAACGTCGCCGCCGGCCAGCTCGTGCCGGTCGCCCTGGAGGGCCAGAGCCTGCCCGGCGGGGTGACGATCAAGAAGGGGCGCATCCGCGGCCAGGCTTCGGCCGGCATGATCTGCTCCGAATCCGAACTCGGCTTGGCCGAGACCCGTAGCGGCGGCATCCTGGTCCTGCCCGAAGCCAGCCAGGTGGGCAGCTCGGTGGCCGAGGCCCTGGGCCTCGACACCTGCATTCTGGACGTGTCCATCACCCCCACCGGGCCGATTGCTTGAGCGTCCTCGGCCTGGCCCGGGAAACGGCCATGGCCTTCGGCCTGCCGCTCACCCTGCCCGAAGTCCACTACGCCACATCCGGCCCTCAGGCCTCGACCCGGGTGGGCATCGAAATCGACGACCCCGAGCAATGTCCGGTCTACCGGGCCAAGCTCCTGACCGGCGTGAAGGTCGGCCCCTCGCCCGACCGCATCCGCTGGCGGCTCCTGGCCGTGGGCCAACGCCCCATTTCCAATATCGTCGACGCCACCAACTACGTTCTCTTCGAACTCGGCCAGCCGTTGCACGCCTTCGACCGCAACAAGCTGGCCGGCAATACGGTGCGCGTGCGCCTGGCCAAGGACGGCGAAACCATCACCACCCTGGACGACCAGCAACGCACCCTCACCGCCCGCGACCTGCTCATCTGCGACGCCGAAAAGCCGGTGGCCCTGGCCGGCGTCATGGGCGGCGCCAACAGCGAGATGGACGCGACCTCCACCGATGTCCTGCTCGAATGCGCCATTTTCCGCCCCGGCACCATCCGCAAGACCGCCCGCCGGCTGTCGCTCCCCCAGCGAAGCCTCCTACCGCTTCGAACGCGGCGTGGATCAGGTCGGATCGGTCTTCGCCATGGACCGGGCCGTCGCCCTCATGCTGGAAACCGCCGGCGGCCAGGCCCTGCCCGGCGTGGCCATGGCCGAGCCCCGGCCGTTTACGCCGCGCGGCATCGGCTTCCGCTCGGCCCGGGCCTCCATGCTCCTCGGCGTGGACGTGGCCGAAAACTTCTGCCGCGAGACGTTGACGGCCCTGGGCTGCACCCTGACCGACACCGATCCCCACGGCGTCACCGCCGTCATCCCGCCCTCCTACCGGCTGGACCTGGAACGCGAGGCCGACCTCATCGAGGAAGTGGGACGGGTCTACGGCCTGGACCGCATCCCGCCGAAACTGCCCAAGGTTTCCAAGTCGCTCACCGAGAACCACGAGCTGACCGAATTTCGTTTCCTGTCCCAGCTCAAGGAATTCGCCGCCGGCGCCGGCCTGCACGAGGCGGTCATCTACAGCTTCGTCGGCAACGCCGAGCTGGACCTGCTCGGCATCGACCCGGCCTGCCGGGTGTGCGTGGCCAACCCGCTGTCCGAGGAGCAAAATGTCATGCGGCCCATGCTGGCCCCAGGCCTGCTCCTCACCGTGCGCCACAACCTGGCCCAGGGGAATGCCAATCTGCGCCTGTTCGAGGCGTCCCGAGTCTACTGCGCCGACCCCAATTCCCCGACTACGGCCCGGGAGGCCTCCCGCTTCGGCCTGGTCCTCCACGGTTCGCGCCACCCCGAGGGCTGGCCCTGGCCCAAGGACGAGACCGTCGGCTACGCCGATTGCAAAGGGTTGGTGGAACACCTGCTGGCCCATTTCCACCTGCCCGCCGCTACCTTCGCCGGCGATGACACCCTGCCCTGGCTGGCCCCTCAAGTGGCCGTCCGCATCGGTGACGTCCGGGTGGGCTTCCTCGGTCAGGTCGTCCCCGAAGTGGCCGACGCCTTCCACGCCCGCTCCGAACTCTGGCTGGCCGAACTCGACGCCGACGCCTTGCGCGCCATGGTCGCGGCCCGCACCCCGGCCTTCACGCCGCTGCCGAGCTACCCGCCGGTGCGCCGGGACATCACCCTGGCCGTGCCGCCCGAAGTTTCCGTCGGCGCCCTGCTCGACGCCATCCACAGCGCCAGCCCCGCCATCTTTGAGGACGTGCTCCTGCTCGACGCCTACACGCCCGAGGGCGAGACCGAACGCCGGCTCACCTTCCGCATCACCTACCGCCACCCGGAAAAGACCCTGAAGGACAAGGACGTGGACAAGGCCCACGAGGCCCTGGTCAACGCCGTGGTGGCCAAGCTCCCGGTCACCCGCCCATAACGAAGAAACCGGGGCGCCGCCCCGGACCCTGCCGGGAGGGAATGCTTCCCTCCCGGACCCTCCTCAACGGGGGAAGGGGTGGCCGGGACTCCGCACGAGGCCGGTAACGGGTTTCCAAAGGGCAATGCCCTTTGGCCGCCGGAGGCGTTGTCACGCCTGCACGGATGTCGCGGAAGAAACCGGGGCGCCGCCCCGGACCCTGCCGGGAGGGAATGCTTCCCTCCCGGACCCTCCTCAACGGGGGAAGGGGTGGCCGAGACTCCGCACGAGGCCGGTAACGGGTTTCCAAAGGGCAATGCCCTTTGGCCGCCGGAGGCGTTCCCTACGCCCTCGCGGAAGCCGCACTTCCGGCTTACGCAGGCTTTTCGGTCACGAACACGACGGAATTGTAGCGCAGGAAGCTGGCCTTCTCGCCGGCCTCGTAGGCGGCCACGTAGAGGTCGTAGATGTCGCCGTCGATGATGCCCGGCATTTCGGTCTGCTTGTAGAAGGCCACGTGCACGGCCACGTGGGTGGGCTGGCCGCGCGTGGTCAGCAGGTCGGCCAGATCGTCGCCGTAATCCGTCATGACCAGGGAACCGCCCTGCCGGACCGGGTCGCCGTGGTGCACCGGCGGCAGCAGGTCGTGCCGGCCGGAGGCGTCGAAACGCACCCGGGGGGTCGTCGCGTGGCCCTCGTGGACGGGCACGGTGAAGACATGGCGGCCGCCGGGAGCCAGCACCCGCCAGATCTCGTCGAAAGCCCGCCAGGGATCGGCCACATGTTCCAGCACGTCTTGGGTAATGACATAGTCGAAGGAAGCGTCGGCAAAGGTCAGCCGCTCCAGGTCCTGGCATCGGGTGCCGTCCGGCGCCACGCCGCCCGGGGCCACGGTTTCGGGAATGTATTCCGAGCAGACGTACCCGGGGAGCGCGGCGAGCTGCTGGTGGAGCGGCCCCTTGGCCTGGGCTTCGTAGATGCGCGCCTGGGCCAGGGCCGGCAGGGCCAGGGGCAGCAGCCGCGTCCGCGGTCCGGCGGCCAGACGGGCCAGCGCCCGGGCCACGTCCCGGGTCCGGCGAGCGGCGCCGCACACGGAACAGCGCGTCTCGCGTAGGCTATGGCCGGGCTTGATGGGCCTGAAGGCCGCCGCCGTGCCGCACACGGAGCACAGGCCGTCGGTTTCGAACACGTCCCATTCCTGGCACTTGGCTTCCGCTTCCATAGAGACTCCCGTCGGAGGCGCGCCCCCGGTTAGATGGCCGGATCAAGCAGCAGGTTGTCCCGGTGCACGACCTCGGGATAGGTGGCCTGCCCCAGCACCTGGGCGATGCGCGAACTTTTCAGCCCCATGATCTTGTGCAGATCCGACGAGCTGTAATTGGTCAGGCCCACCCCGATGGTGACGCCCGTCACCGTCACCACCCGCACCATGGCCCCGAGCGGGAAGTTGCCGGACACGTCCACGATGCCGGCCGGCAGCAGGCTTTTGCCGTGCTCGTGCAGGGCGCAGGCGGCGCCGTCGTCCACCACCAGCGTGCCTTGCGGCTCGTGGTGGTAGGCCAGCCAGAACTTGCGGCGGGGAATGGGCTTGCCGTCCGGCGGAATGAACGTCCCGACATCCTCGCCGGCAAAGGCCCGGGTCAGGGCATCGGGTTCGCGGCCGGCCAGGATCAGGGTAGGTACACCGAGCTGGGCCACGCGCCGGGCGGCGAGCAGCTTCGAGTGCATCCCACCGGTGCCGAGCCGGGTCTTGCCGCCGCAGATGGCGTCCAGGTCGATTTCCCCAATGTTGTCGATCACGGGCATGGGGGCCGCGTCCGGACATTCCTCGGGATTGGAGGCGAACACGCCCCGGGCCGACGTCAGGTTGACGAACAGGTCCGCCCCGACCACCCCGACCAGCAGGCCGCCCAGGCAGTCGTTGTCGCCGTAAACCAGCTCGGCCACGGCCACCGGATCGTTTTCGTTGACCACCGGCACCACGCCGAGATCGAACAGCGTGACCAGGGTATTGCGCAAATTGAGATAGCGCTCGCGGTTGTCCAGATCGTCCCGGGTCAGCAGCACCTGGGCGACGGTACGGCCGTGGCGGGAAAATTCCAGGTCATAGGCGTGCATGAGCCGGCTCTGGCCGATGGCCGAAGCGGCCTGGCGATGCGGCAGCGACGACGCCTCGTACCGTTCGCCCAGCACTTCCCGGCCGGCCGCCACCGCGCCGCTCGACACGAGCAGCACGTCCTTGCCCTGATCGGCCAATCCGGCAATCTGGGCGGCCAGGGAAGCCACCACCGCCGCGTCCACGCCGCGTTCGCCGGCCAGCACCGCGCTGCCGACCTTAATCACCACCCGCCGGGCCAGGGCCAGGGCCTGCCCGCGCTTCTCATGCCACTCGCACGCCGACATGGGTTCTCCTTCAACAGCACAGAAACGACAAAAAAACAGGGGCGCTGCCCCTGGACCTCGCCGGGGCAGCATGCCCCGGACCCCTCCCACGAGGGGGGCCAATCGGCCGTTCTTCGACCCGGTACCGGGGTCAGAGGAGGAAGCTCAGGGAGAGCAACACCCCTCCTTGGCCGCCGGAGGCATGCTGCCTCCTACCCAACCACCGGACTCTCTTCGCCTGTTGCGGCAAAAAAGGGAACCACCGACCGGACGAGTTCCGCGGCCAGACGTCGGCTGGCCGCGGCCTCGCCGCTACGGGCGGCGGCGACCACGGCATGGGCGACCTGCGCCAGTTCGGGCAGACCGAGATTCAGCAGATTGCCCTTGAGGCCGTGCGCCGTTTCCAGGCACGTGGCCAGATCGCCGGCTTCGGCCGCCGCCTTCAGCCGGGACAGGCCGTCCCGAAGCACGGTATCGGCCAGCGCCAAGGTCTGTTCGGCCATATCCCGGGGGAGCTGATGCTCGCCCACCAAAAAATTCAGGGCCGTTTCACGCGGAGACTCCCGCATCAGTTCCCTCCCGAAGGCAGCGGGGGCAGAAACCCCCGCAGAACGTTTTCCAGATCGCTTATCCGGTAGGGTTTGGAAAAATAGGCTGTCATGCCGGCCTCACGGCAGCGGGCGGCGTCGTCGGGCGCCGCCTGGGCGGTCAACGCCACGATGGGCGTCGCGATATGGGCCTCGCGGACCCGGCGGCAGACCTCCAAGCCGTCCAGGCCCGGCATACGCACGTCCATGAACACGACATCGTAGGGGGTGCCCGCCTCCTCCTGGGCCAGGATCATCTCCAGGGCCCGAGCGCCGTCCGGCGCGTTATCCGGGGCAGGGAGGCCGATCTTCTCCAGAATCTTGCCCAGCAAAAAGCGGTTGAAGGCATTGTCCTCGGCCACCAGGGCCCGCAGGCCGTCAAAGCCGAGGCCCAGCGGCCGGACGTCGTCGTCCTCGGGGATGCACCGGCCGGCCTCGGGCTCGTGCAACCGGAGGGTGAAGGAAAAGACGCTGCCGTGGCCCTCCTGGCTCGTCACTTCCAGGGCCGGCGCCCCCAGCAACCGGACCAGCCGATTGGCAATGGACAGGCCCAGGCCGGTGCCGCCCTGGGGGCGGTTGAGAGGATCGCCCACCTGGACGAAGGGTTCGAAGATGCGGTCCAGCATGGCGGCCGGAATGCCGGCGCCCGTGTCCCGCACCAGGAAGCGGACCGGCAGGGAGGTCCGGGACAGATCCGGGGTGGCCAAACAGCGCACGCTCAGGCTCACCTGGCCTTTCTCGGTAAATTTGATGGCGTTTTGCAGCAAATTGAGCAGCACCTGCTTGAGGCGCACCGGATCGACCTGCACGTGGCGCGGCAGGAGCGGATCAAGGTCGGTCTCCAGGGACAGGCCCTTTTCCATGGCGGCCGGCATCATGATCCGGCGCAATGTCTCCAGCAGGCTGGCCAGACTGACCGAAGCCGGACGCACTTCCATGCGCCCCGATTCGATGCGGGAAAAGTCGAGAACATCGTTCAGGATGACGAGCAGGTCCTCGCCGGCCGCCTGCATGGTGGACACGCACTCGCGTTGGTCCTCGGTCAGGCCGGTGCGGTTGAGGAGCTGGGCCAGGCCCATGATGGCGTTGAGCGGCGTACGGATCTCATGGCTCATGTTGGCCAGGAAGGCCGATTTGAGGCGGCTGGTCTGCTCGGCCTCCAGCCGGGCCCGGATGAGGTCCGTCACGTCCACGAAGGACTCGATGCCGCCGCTGGGCTCGCCCTGGGCGTCCAGGATGGAGGCGGCGTTCTTGAGAATGGTCAGGCGACGGCGGTCGCGGGTGAGGATCTGGGACTGGCGCTTCTGCACGGCCGACCCGGGCGCCGCGGCGGCCGGACAGGGCGACGGCGGCGTCTCCCGCAACAGGCTCTGCCGGGGCCGGCCCAGGGCCGTTTCCCGGTCGTAGCCGGTGATGGCCGTAAATTCGTCGTTGATCGTCACCACCACGTCCTCGCGGTTGACGATGCAGATGGCCGCGCCGGCGATGGTGATGACCTGCTCCAGATAATGCTTTTCCCGCTCGACGGACACCCGGGCCTCGACCAGGGCGGTCACATCGATGACCGAGACGATGATCCCCGTGAACGCATCCGCCTCCCGGACCGGCTGGAGCTTGACCGTGACGTCGCGTTCGCCCAGGCGCTGGTTGAAGGTCACGGCCGCGTGGGCCACCCCGCGGCGAAACAGGTCGAGAAAGGCGCTGGCCTGGTAATCCTCGGTTTCCAGACCCAGGGAGGCCAGGCCGTGGCCGAGGATGTTCGCCCGGCTTTGACGGCACAGGTCGAGATACCGGTCATTGACTTCCAGAACGAGCCCGTCCGGATTGACGAAAGCAATACCCTGGTCCAGGGCGGCCATAATGGAGGTCAGCCGAGTATAGCGGCTGCACTGGTCCACCGCCGGCACGACCGGGGCCAAGCTCCGGCCCGTCTGCGAAACAAACCGGTTTCGGGCGTCAGGACGCGCCCTGACCGGCCGCCGCCTGGAAGGCATGGAGACGCTCCTTGTAGGGCGGATGCCTGAAAAAGGCCGAACCGGAAACCAGAACATCGGCTCCGGCGGCCACCAGTGCCGCCGTGTTGTCCAGGGAGACCCCGCCGTCCACCTGGATGCGGAAATCGAGGCCGCGCCGGGCCCGCATGGTGGCGAGTTCACGGACCTTGTCCAGGCAGAAGGGAATGAAGCTCTGGCCGCCGAACCCCGGGTTGACGCTCATGATGAGCACCATGGCCAACTGCGGCAACAGATATTCGACCGCAGCCAGGGGCGTGGCCGGATTGAGGGCCACGGCCGGCTCGGCCCCCAGATGGGTGATTTCGGAGACCGTGCGCTCCAGATGCACCGTGGCCTCGGCGTGGACGCAGATGAGATCCGCTCCGGCCTCACGGAAGGCAGCCAGGTAGCGCTCGGGGCGTTCGATCATGAGATGCGTGTCGAAAAACAGCGACGTCCGCCGGCGCAAGGCGGCGATGACCGGCGGCCCGAAGGTGATGTTGGGCACGAACAGGCCGTCCATCACGTCGAGATGTATCCAGGTCAGGCCGGCCTCCTCCAGGGCGGCCGTTTCGTCGGCCAGGCGGCTGAAATCGGCCGACAGCAGCGAAGGAGAAAGCACGAACGGTGCGGACATGACGGCTCCCGCGGCCCCAAAATCGGGCCCGAGAGCCCAGCGCCGCATGTCGAATACCCTATTCCGGCAGCCTGCCGCGGTCAACCGGCGGCCGGCACGGCCTCTGCCCGCTTTCCAAACCGGACGCACGCTGATAGAAAGAGCCCCGGGAGGAAAGACAGTGCACATTCAATCGCTTGAACACTTAAAGGGAGCGGCCGGCGCCACGGGGCTGGCCGTCATCATCGATGTTTTTCGCTCCGCTACCGTGGCCTGTTACGCTTTCGCCGCCGGCGCCAAGAACATCCTGCCCGTGGCATCCCTGGACGACGGCCGGCACCTCAAGCACGCACATCCCGACTACCTGCTCATGGGCGAGGAAGCCTGCCTGCGCCCGGAGGACTTCGACTACGGCAATTCCCCGAGCGAAATCCGCCAGCAGGACCTGGCCGGACGGACCCTGATCCACGCCACCAGCGCCGGCACCCCCGGCCTCAATGCCGCCATGGACGTGGCCGACCGCGTGCTGTTCTGCTCGTTCCCGAACATCGGCGCCACGGCCGCCGCCATCACCGCCGCCGATCAGGAAACCGTCTCCATCGTGGCCATGGGCAAAGCCGGCACGGTCCATGCGGCCGAGGACAAGCTGTGCGCCGTGTGCCTGGGCAACATCCTGGAAGGCGTTCCCAACATCTACGAGACCATTCCCCGGTTCCTGCGCGGCTACCCCACCGCCCAGATCTTTTTCGGACCGACGGCCATCGTGCCGGAAGAGGATTTCGGGTTGTGCCTCGCGCCCGATACCTTCGACTTCTTCATCGAGGCCAAACGCCTGGACGACGGCACGCTATCCCTGTCGCCCTTCATGCAGAACGGCGCTTCGGCAACGCCGTTTGTAGCGAAAAAATAGCCGGCCATGTGTGTATCCGATGGCGCAGTGGCAACGTCTCTGCGGCCGCCAGTTTCGTTTCGCCGGGGCCGCCTCCATGCGGCCTCCGGCGGCGAAAGAAAACGTCCTGACGCGCGGAGGCGACGGGCATGATGTGCAAGGCGACGACCGCCACCACCGAACAGACGACCTATTTCACCGTATCCCCCCTGATGATCTTCCCCAAGGCGCTGGGGCGATTTCGGGTCTACATCAAACAGGCCGGCAACTACGTCCTCTATGCCGCCGCCGGCGAGCAGTTCACTCCGGCCCATCGGCAAAAGCTCCATGACGCCGGCGTGACCGAGGTCTACATCCGGGCCGAGCAACGGCCGGACTACGACCAGTACGTCGAAAAGCACCTGCCCCATATCCTGCGCGACGCGACCATCCCCCTCCCCGAGCGGGCCAAGGTCCTCTACTCGGCGTCCGAGGCCGTGGTCCGCGACGTCTTCGAGACGCGCCTCCCCCACGGGCTGGCCGTCCGGGACTTCAAGCGGGTCACCGGGCTGGTGGAAAAAAGCCTGGAGTTCCTGTCCAGCGAGGCCTCCCTGCGCCACCTCGCCGCCCTGACCGCCCACGACTACGGCGTCTACACGCACAACGTGCACGTCTTCGTCTATACCATGGCCCTGCTCCACGCCATGCAGGCCGACGAGGACACGCTGGTCCAGACCGGCACCGGCGCCCTGCTCCATGACATCGGCAAGACACGTGTCCCCAAGACGATCCTGGACAAGCCCGGACCGCTCAGTTCCGACGAACGGGCCATCATCAACACCCATCCGGTCCTGGGCCTGGCCCTGTGCCAGGACGTGCCCCTGTCCCGGACCGCCGCCCAGTGCATCCTGATGCACCACGAACGCATGGACGGCAGCGGCTATCCCGGCGCCCTGACCGCCGAGCTCATCCCCCAGCACGCACGCGTCCTGGCCGTGGCCGACGTCTACGACGCCCTGACCACCAACCGGGTCTACGCCGAGGCCATGGCCCCCTTCCCGGCCCTGCGCCTCATGCGCGAGGAGATGGACGGCCACTTTGACCTGGAGATATACAAACGGCTGGTCGTGCTCTTAAGCGGCGCCAAGCTGGTGTGAGGAGGGCGTCATGGCCTTTTCCCGCGTGCGTTTCCAGGCGACCGAGGCCACCGGCCTGACCTGCCCGGACTGCGGTCACGCCCTGACCTTCAGCCGGACCTGCCACCAGGCCGAACTCGTCTGCCAGGGCTGCGGCGCCCGCTTCGATCCGGCCCGGTTCCTGGACCAGCTGGATGAAACCTTCGAGGAAACCTACGCCGACATTCCCCTGGACCGCCTGTAGCTCCGGCGGGGACGCGGCGACGGCCACGGACCGTGCGCGCACCGCCTCGGGCGGCGCGGCGCGACAACACAAAACCCTGACACGGGAGGCGCGCCATGGCGGCGGGCGTATGGGACGGTATCGACAAGGAGCGGGTGGCCAAGGGCTTGGTCACCGCCTTTATGAGCGACGAATATCTGGAGGCCTTGGCGGATAGCAATAACGCCGAGACAGTGGCCGAGCTGATGACCGCCCGGGAAAAAATCAAGGAACTCATGGCGCTCTGGCGCGAGGAATGCCCGGAATTCGCCTTCACCGTGGACGCCTTGTTCCTGTTTTCGGAAAAGATGGAACAACTGCTCACGGCCGACGAGGCCGAGGCGGCGGAGACCTCCGGGGAGGAGGCGTGACGAATGCCTCCGGCGGCCAAAGGGCGCGGCCCTTGGGAACCCGCCCTACCGGGAGGGACGCATTCCCTCCCGGTAGGGGCCGGAGAGCGCTCCGGAGCTTTGACGACACCCGTGCGGCCAGCACAAGAGAGGAGGGACGGCCCGCATCCGCCTGCCGGCGTTCCCTCCTCCCGCTTCAGCGGCATGTGTCAATGCACGCCGCAATTGCAACCGCAGACCGAACTTCCCGGGCCCACCGTCGTCCACTGGCCGTTCCAACCGCCATGGGGTTGACAAGCCGGCGGACACTTCTGTTGCGCATCATTATTATTGACGATCGCCCCGGCCTGATAATTGCAGTAGCATATGGGATTGGCCAGCGTCATGCTCTGCATGGCCGACGAGATGCCGGCCAGCCAGGTGCGCACGTTCTCACCGAGGTTAAAGAGCGTCGGGGGGTAACGCTCTGCATCATCGACAACATATCGTTATAGAGCGGATAGTCCTTACCGAGCGTCGTATAGGCGCTCTTGCGAAGCGGCAGCAAATACTGCGGCCCGTTCGAGCCGTCCGCCTTGAAGCATTTGACGATGACGTCGGACGACGCCATCAGGTTCGCCAGTTGGACGGCCAAATCCGTGGTCCCGCGGGCAACCGTCGTGGCGTTGACGCCGATGATATCCGCATAGAACAGCGGGTATTGCCCCCCCGTGGTATCGTTGGACCAGAGCATCGGCTTGAAGGCGATCGTATCGAGCTTGGCCGGATCGATCTGGGTCAACGACTCCATAAAGCCGATATAGGCCCTGCCATGTCCCTGGTTGAACCAAATGGCCCGCTGATAGGAACTGTCGCTCTTATAGAGGGCATCCTGGAAACTGGACATAGCCACGATCGTCTGGATATTTTTTGCCGTCGTCGCATCGATCTGGTTGGGCCCGACCGGCAGGGGCACAGGGAACTGCTTCGTCGTTTCATGCAGACTGATCACATAATTCAAGGCGGACGAGGTGCTGCCGGAAAAATCCACCATCAGCCCAATGTTGCCGGATGGCGTCGTATCAAAATACGTGCACGGCTTCAGGACGGAAAGCAGTTCCGCGATCGACGAGGCCTTGGCCACCGCCGTATCCGTTTTCCGATAGAAGAGGAAATCACCACAGCCCAGTTGTGGGATGCCATAGAACGTATCGCCCCCCTTCATGATGCCGTTAATGGCATACGGAATGAAATCGTCTATATTTGATATCTGGTCCTTCCTGAGTGCATAGAGGTTCTTATTCTTGATAAAATAATCATAGTAAACGGCATCAAAAACAAAGACATCATAGTTCGCGGCGGGATCATTCGAATAGCCGCCATCCCATGCGTTTTGTCCACCCACACAAGGGCGACATTGGGCTGAACTTTTTCCATTCCTCCGCAATAACGTTTTTAAATTGGTCCAGGCGTGGCACATACGGATAAACAGCCACTGTTAATGAAGTGACCCCAGCCTGCGGAGGATTGGCAGAGCCAGCCGTCTGACCATAACCTGCGGTACACAAACAAAAGGAAAATAAGAAGAGACAGGTAGCGTAGTACTTTTTGTTGACGCATCGTTCACTCCTCCTTTTTGGTATAACAAGTTATGTATACAATTCCTTCTCGGCAACAACTTTAAAAAATTGCATCCTTTTGAAAGTATTTATTATCTTTCCTCGTCAAAGCATTCCAATCTTATGCAATGGTACTACGTGTGCTATCGAATAAAAAATTTGTCAACATCATGGCATGCTCTTTGTGCAAAATAGTATTCCAACAAAAATATCCTTTTTGAAATCAGTATACTACGATTTATCTTCTCCCATGAAATGTATTACGTCGTTATTATTGGGAAAATAAACGAAAAAGCGCCGTCGAATCGTGGCAACGCATCGATATCCCAGGGCAATGCAACGGACCGCCGACAAACGGCACGGCACACCTGGCCGCGGGCCCCACGCCCTGGCCGGACAAGGCGCCGCCGGCGCCATTTCGGGAAAAGGCTTGTCCTGACAGCGCGTTCCCTGTAGGCTCCCTTCCCGTTTTCAGTCCCCGCAAGGAGGTTTTGCATGGCCAACATCGGCACGCCGCTTACCCCATCCGCAACCAAAACTGCTGTTGCTCGGCTCCGGCGAACTCGGCAAGGAAGTGGCCATCGAGGCCCAGCGTCTGGGCGTCGAGGTCATCGCCGTGGACCGCTATCCCAATGCCCCGGCCATGCAGATCGCCCACCGCTCCCATGTGGTCAGCATGCTCGATGCCGACGCCTTGCGGCGGATCATCGAACAGGAAAAGCCCGACTTCGTGGTCCCGGAAATCGAGGCCATCGCCACCGAGGTGCTGCTCGCCCTGGAGAAGGAGGGCGTCACCATCATCCCCACGGCCCGGGCCACCCGGCTGACCATGGACCGCGAGGGCATCCGGCGTCTGGCCGCCGAGGGAACTGGGCATCGCGACCTCGCCCTACCGCTTCGCCGGCAGCAAGGCGGAATTCCTGGACGCCTGCCAGGCCATCGGCTTCCCCTGCGTGGTCAAGCCGGTCATGTCCTCCTCCGGCAAAGGGCAAAGCGTGGCCCGCAACCAGGCCGAAGCCGAAGCCGCCTGGGAGTACGCCCAGACCGCCGCCCGGGGCCGAGCCGGCCGGGTCATCGTCGAGGGCTTCGTGGCCTTCGATTACGAAATCACGCTGTTGACCGTCCGCCATGTCGGCGGCACCAGTTTTTGCCAGCCCGTCGGCCATCGCCAGGAAAACGGCGATTACCGCGAGTCCTGGCAGCCGCATCCCATGCGCCCGGCCGCCCTGGCCGAAGCCCGGCGCATCGCCGAGGCCGTCACCACCGCCCCTGGGCGGACGCGGCATTTTCGGCGTGGAACTGTTCGTGAAAGGGGACCAGGTGCTCTTCTCGGAAGTGTCGCCCCGCCCCCACGACACGGGCATGGTCACGCTCATTTCCCAGGATCTTTCCGAATTCGCCCTGCACGTCCGGGCCATTCTCGGCCTGCCCATCCCGGCCATCCGCCAGTACGGGCCGGCCGCCTCCCGCGTCATCCTGGCCCAGGGCGATTCCACGGCCCCGCGCTACGAAATCCTGCCGGAGGGCCCTGGCCGAGCCCGATACGACGATCCGCCTCTTCGGCAAGCCCGAGGTGCACGGCGAACGCCGCATGGGCGTGGCCCTGGCCCTCGGCGCCGACCTGGAGGAGGCCAAGCGCAAGGCCATCCGCACCGCCTCCCTGGTCCGGGTCGAGCTCTAGGCCGCACCGGCGCCGCGGCAACCGGCCCCGACAAGGGCAGAGCGAGCGTGGCCATGCGAACAGCCTTGGTCTGCGGCGGTGGCGGATTCATCGGCCACCACATGGTGCGGCGGCTTGTCGCCGAGGGCTATTGGGTCCGGGCCGTGGACCGCCGTCTACCCCGTTTCTCCCCGTCCGAGGCCCAGGATTGCATCATCGCCGACCTGCGCGACCCGGCCGTCTGCCGGGCGGTGGTGGACCGCCGCTTCGACGAGGTCTACCAGTTCGCCGCCGACATGGGCGGCGCCGGCTTCGTCTTCACCGGCGAGCATGATGCCGACATCATGCGCAATTCCGGCGCCATCAACGGCAACATGCTCGACGCCTGCGCCCGGGGCGACGTCGGACGCATCTTCTTCCCCTCCTCGGCCTGCGTCTATCCGGCCGCCAACCAGCGCGACCCGGCCGCACCCAACTGCGCCGAGGACAGCGTCTACCCGGCCGCACCGGACAGCGACTACGGCTGGGAAAAGCTCTTCAGCGAACGCCTCTACCTCGCCTTTGCCCGCAACAAGGGCCTGGCCGTGCGCATCGCCCGCTTTCACAACATCTTCGGCCCCGAGGGTGACTGGACGGGCGGACGCGAGAAGGCCCCGGCCGCCATCTGCCGCAAGGTAGCCATGGCCCCGGACGGCGGCGTCATCGACATCTGGGGCGACGGCCGGCAGACGCGCTCCTTCCTCGCCATCGACGAATGCCTGGAAGGCACCCTCCGGCTGGTCCGCTCGGCCTGGACCGGGCCGGTCAATATCGGTTCCGAGGAGATGATTTCCATCGACGGGTTGGCCGACATGGTCATGGCCATCGCCGGCAAGACGCTGACCAAACGCCATGTGTCCGGGCCGCTCGGCGTGCGGGGCCGCACGTCCGACAACCGGCTGTGATCCGCCAGCGCCTGGGCTGGGCACCGTCCCGCAGCCTGCGCGTCGGTCTGGAAACCACCTACGCCTGGATCGCCGAGGCCGTACGGGACACAGCCATAATCGAAAAGGCATCGCCCTAACGAATGGACTACAGGCCAGGGCCTGGCTTCCTCAACAAAACGATTGTGCCGTGGCAATGGATAGGATACATCGATAAAAAAATGTCTATCGACGGCCTATAATCCAAGCACAACAGAGGAAACCATGAAAAAAGCATGCATACTTTGTCTTCATGTCGGCCTTATCCTTCTCATCTCCTCCATCGCTTCCGCAATAGACTGTCCGCAAGAGCTTGCCGGTGATTTTCCGCTCTGCAAAGAGGCCACCGTCCTCCAAACGACGCATGTCAATGGCGCCACAATTGCATCGCTGCAAATGAACAAGGCCATGGACACCGTGTACGGCGCCTATAAAGCCGCCGCACAAAAGGAACGGCTGGAACATTCTCATGGAAACGAAGCAGCAAGACGGCATGATGCTGGTCGGCGAAAAGGCCGAGCGGCAGCTCATCCTCCACCTCAGCCCGGAGGACAACGCGACGCTCATCCAGCTCAGTATCGGCAAGAAAAATTAAGACCACTGCGCCTGGCCAGCGGGGGGACGCCTCCGCCGGCCAACGGGCAACGCCCATTGGAACCCCAGGCTACGGTGGCGTTTTCCCCGTTGAGGAGGGTCCGGGAGGGAAGCATTCCCTCCCGGCAGGGTCCGGGGCGGCGCCCCGGTTTCTTTCGCGGCTTCCGAGAGGGCGTAAGGGACGCCTCCGCCGGCCAAAGGGCGTTGCCCTTTGGAAACCCGTGAGGATGCTCCCCGGTGCGGGCGAGGGCATAACGCGCGCCCCCCTCCGGCAGTCGCCCGCCGGCTATTCGTCGTCCCTGAGCCGCCGGGCCTGATGCTCTTTCCGAAAGGCGATGCGAAAGCAGACGATAGCGCCGCCCCAGGTAATGGCGAGGCCGAAAACCATCATGACTATGGCACTTGTCGTCATGCCCTACCTCCTTTTGAGAAAGGAACGGTTCACATCCTTGATCGTGGCGAAGGCATAGGTCCCGGCGCGGAAAAATCATGGCGCACAGGATGCACAGAAAGAGGGTGGACCAGCCGAAGAGCAGCGTCGCCTTCGTGGAGTAGCCGCCGTAGTTTTCTCGATATCGCCGATGCAATTGGACACCAGCATGAAGCCGAGCATTGCCGGCGTGATGAAGCGCAGGCTGACGGTCCACAACGCGCCGACCTTGATGTCCGAGGTGCGGTTGATATGCCGGCGCAGATCATCGATGTTGCAGAACCATGTCACGAAAAGGATCTCGATAAAGGCGCCGATCAGCACGCCGAAGTTGTTGATAAAGTGATCAACGATATCGAGCAGCAGAACGCCGCTGCCGGTGGCGAAGGCGCAGCTGACCAGGAAGCCGAGGCAGGAGAAGAGGATCGCTGCCTTTTTACGGGAGATGTTCATCTTTTCGATCAGCGCGGCCACGACGACCTCGTTGAGGGAAATCATGGAGGAAAGCCCGGCCACGCATAGTGCCAGGAAAAAGAGCGTCCCGAAAAGACGGGGGCGGACATCAGGTTGATGGCCGTCGGCAGGGTGATGAAGGCCAGCCCCCACGCCGGAACCGGCGACCTTGCTGATCGGAACGCCCTGCTGCTGCGCCATGTAGCCGAGGACACTGAAGATCATGATGCCGGAGATGACGCTAAAGCCGCAATTGATGAACACGGTCATGCAGGCATTGTTGTTGATGTCCGATTTCTTGGGCAGATAGCTGGCGTAGGACAGCATGATGCCAAAGCCTATGGAGAGGCTGTAGAAGATCTGCCCGAAGGCGTCGGCCCAAACCTTCCCATCCATGATGGCGGAAAAATTCGGCTTGAAGAGCCAGTTGAGGCCCTCCGCCGCACCGGGCAGCATCAGCCCCCTGCCGATAAAGATGAAGACCAGCAGGAAGAGCAAGGGCATGAAAATCTTGCTCATGCGCTCGATACCACTTTTCACACCGGTAAAGACCGCGATAAATGTCAAAAACCAGGTCACCGCCGTTGTGGCGAGAATCGCCGGCCGCACGCCGCCCAACTGCAGGGGGAATCGGTCGCGGCCAAAAAGGTGCCGAAGAAAAAGGCCTTCGGCGTAGCACCCCAGCCCTGGGTGAAGGAAAGAAGAAAGTAGTTGATGGACCAGGCGATCACCACGGCATAGTAGGTCGTGATGATGAAGGACACCGCCACCTGCCACCAGCCCAGCCATTCCCATTTTTGTGAAATTGAAGAGAAGACCTGCGGCGCGGAGCCCTTGAATTTTTGACCGAGCCCAAATTCAAGGATCATAAACGGAATACCGGCCGCGAGCATCGCCACGAAATACGGGATGAGAAAGGCGCCGCCGCCGTTGGCGTAGACCATGTAGGGGAAACGCCAGATATTCCCCAGGCCGATCGCGGACCCCACGGCAGCCATGATAAACCCCGTGCGGGAGCCCCAGGTTTCTCTTTTTTGCATAGCGTTGCGACTCCATAGTCCACGCGGCGAAATCACAGTTGTTCATCCGGGGCAACAAGCCCGCTAAAAGGCAGCGGCGTCCCCAGGCACCAGGGTTGCCGTGTCGTGCGGAGCGTCCGTCCGTTTCTGACGATTGCGGCAGGCCTTCGCCCAGCGGAGCATCCCCAGTCTCACGGAAAACACTGCAACGACAGCGCCCACCTCAAACCACGTCTTGGACGAAAAGTCCAGCCGGGAGGCCGGATGGAACATTCCTTGCCGCTCCTCCCAGGGGAGCCCCGCGGGACACGGTGCCCCCCGTGCTCACGACAACACCGCACACGGAAGGCGGGCGCTTGGCCCAAAGGCCTCGTCACCCGTGCTACACCGACAATTTCGCCGAGGCGCGCGTGGACAGTCCCCCCAAAGGACGGGATCAGTCGATGAGGCCGAGCCGGGAGGCGTAGCGCACGAGTTCCACGGAATTTTGCAGCCCGAGCTTCTTCATGAGGTTGCAGCGGTGGTGCTCGGCGGTTTTGACGCTGATCGCGAGGGCCTCGGCCACTTCCTTGGTGGTCAGGCCCTCGACCACCATCCGCATGACCTCGCGTTCCCGCTGGGTCAGGCTGTCGTAGGCCGAGGAGAAGGCGGTCTCCTGGCTCGGCCGGCCCAAGAGCAGCTCCTGGGACACGCCCTGGGAAATGGCTGGATCGAGGTAGAAATCGCCGCGCTCCACCTGACGCAGGCCGTCCAGCAGGCGGTCGGCCGCCGCGTCCTTGGTCACGTAGCCGTTGGCCCCGGCCCGGATGGCCTCCACGACGTAGTCCGCCTTGGTGTGCATGCTGACGACCAGGATGGACAAAGTGGGCAGCCGGGCGCGCAGCTCGCGGACGAGATGGATGCCGGAACGGTCGGGCAGGGAAATGTCGATCAGGGCCACGTCGGGCTGACAGGTGCGCACGGCGCCCAGGGCCTCGGCCGCGCTGCCGGCCTCGGCCGCCACGGTCACCCCGGCGTCGCGGCGCAGGATGGTCTTGAGCCCCTCCCGAAAGAGGGGATGATCGTCAACGATCAGAATCCGCTTGATGGCCATGCTCGCCCTCTCCCGTGTAAACGACCTCGGCCACGACCAGGCAGCCCTGGCCGGGTTGGGACACGACCCGGAGCCGTCCGCCCAAAAGCTCCACCCGTTCGCGCATGCTGGCCAGCCCCATGTGCCGCTCCCTCCCGAGATGCGCCATTCGATCCGTCGCGTCAAAGCCGCGCCCGTCGTCCTTGATGCGGACGATGAGCTTCGGATACGACTCCACCAGCCGCACCGAGACCTGCCGCGCCTCGGCGTGCCGACGCACGTTGGCCAAGGCCTCCTGGACGACGCGGTACAGGTTGATGGCGACGTTCGGGTCCACGGTCAAGCCGTCCAGGCCGGCGTCCTCGAAGGCGACCGCCAGGCCGGTGATCCTGGCGAAATCCTCGCACAGCCGCTCCAGGGCCTGGGACAGCCCCAGATATTCCAAATCCGGCGGCCGCAGGTCGTAGGAAATTTCCCGGACCGAACCGATCGCCCGGGCCAGCAGGGCGGAAAATTCGGCCTGGCGCGCCGCCGCGGCCGGCGGCGGCGAGGGGACGTCGTCGAGCAGGGTCTCGCCGGCAATCTTGGCCACGGACAGGCACTGGGCCACGTTGTCGTGCAAGTCGCGGGCGATGCGGGCCCGCTCGTTCTCCTGGGCCGCGATCAAATCGCCGGTCAGCTTCCGGATGTTGGCCTCGGCGGCCTTGAGTTCGGTCACGTCCGCGTTCGTGCCGACGATGCGCGCCACCGCGCCGGAGGCCTCCCGGACCACCCGGCCCCGCACCAGAATCCAGCGGACGGCGCCCTCTGCCGTCACCATGCGCTGTTCGGCCACGTACTCTTCCTGGTCGCCCTCCAGAAAGGCCGCCAACCCGGCGCGCACCCGTTCCCGGTCGTCGGGATGGACCCGGGCCAGCCAGTCCTCCAAGGCGTCCGCATGGTCCCCGCCGGCCCCGAGCCGTTCCCAAAATCCGGGATCGATATAAAATTCTCCGGTCCGGGCGGTATATTCCCACACGCCGACCTTGGCCGCGCGGGTGGCCAGCTCATAACGGCTGCGGGCATGGTCCAGGGCGGCCAGCATGGCGTTGATGGCCGTGGAGAGGCCGGCGATTTCGTCGTTTCCGGAAACGAACGTCTGCCGCACCAGCCCCGGCGCCTGGCCCAGCCGGTCGATCTGACCGCTGAGCCCGGTGATCCGGGACAGGATGCGGCGCTCCACCACATACATCATGGCCAGGCCGAAGGTCATGCCGATGATGAGCAAATAAAAGAAGTTATTGCGCTGGGTCACCTGTTCCTGGAGGTGAATGCGCCGCGGCATGGTCACGGAAAACAGCAAGGCCGGTTCGCCGCCGATGTCCCGCAGCAGGGCATAGCCCCGAATGTGCGTCTCGCCGTCGGGCACCAACTGGTGGTGACCGGTACGAAGCAGGGCGGCCACGATGTCCCGCAGATGCGGGGAGCGTTCGGCGGCGGCCACATCGATCACCGCCAGATCGAGCATGACGATCTCGCTCAGCGCCTTGACCTTGGCCGCGTCGAGACGCCGGCCCATGATCAGGATGCCGCGCGGAGGGCCTTTCCGCAAGCTGGTCAGCACCGGACAGGCGGCCAGAATCCAGGTCCGACCCGCCACGGTCAGCAGCCCGGACGTCGGGGCCGTGCCGTCGCCGAAGCCGCGCACCAGGGGCGAGGCCGCCACCCGCGCCGCCACATCCTCGGGCACCGGCTCCAGACGCTGCGCGGTCGCGTCGAAGGCACGCCCGAACACACGCCGGCCGGCCATATCATAGAAGAGGAGCAGCCCGACGTGGACCGTTTCGAAACTCTGCACGGAAATGTTGGAGCGCACGTAGTCGTCGTTCCGATCGTCGATGAAACGGTAGGTGTCGTCCCACACGGCCCAATCGGCCGTGGTGGTTTCCAGGGCCTTGCTGTCCTCCTCCAGGACCTTGAGCCCGCGCTGCAGTTCCTCCTCGACTTCCTGACGCTCCAGATAACTGAAGCTGGCCTGGATGTTGCTCTGGGAAATGGCGTAGAGCACGACGAACAGGCCGCAAAACGTGGCACAAATGATGAGGACAACCGTTTTTCGCAGACTCATGCCGTCTCCCCCGCCCGTTGACGTCCTTCGGCCCCTTCCCTGTCCTGCCGGGAGTCATGCGACCTTGGCAAACGTCCATGGGTTTGTCCACAGCCCCTCACCGGCCGGATGAAAACGGGGATTTCTTCCCTTTCCCCGGGAAACCGTCTAGGGTCCGGGGCCGTGCCCCGGCGGCGTCCGATGCCGGCACGCCGACCAAAGGAAACACCCATGCCCGATACGCAGCCTCCACCCCCCGACAATGCGCTGCACCGCATCGCCACGGTGTGCTCCATCGAAATGGCGGTCCTCGTGCTCTTGCAGGTCCTCTGCCAAAAAAGCCTCTATTTCGTGAACGGCTTCGGCAAACGGCTCGGCATCGACTATTACGATCCCTATTATATCGGGTCCAGGCTCCTCCATCTCGGCCAAACGCCCTACCTCCACGGTCGCTATTCCGCGCCGCCCTTCTTTGCGGCCTTCAACGGCATCTTCCTTCCCATCGATCCACAAATACTCTCCTACGGCCTGTCGGTGCTCTCCTTCGGCATCCTCTTCGGCTGCTGTTTCTTTTTCTACAAATTTCTCCAACTGGAAGACACCATCCCCCGGGCCGCGTTCCTGCGCGACACCCTGCTCATGATCGCCTTCAGCTTTCCCTTCCTGTTCCTGTTCGACCGGGCCAACATCGACGCCCTGGTGCTGCTCGCCCTGTGGGGCGGCCTCTTCTTCCTGCCGACGGCCCAGTGGCTGACCGGCTTTTTTTTCGCCACGGGGTTTGCCCTGAAACTCTACCCCATCATCCTGATCGTGCCCCTGCTCATCCTCAAAAAGACACGGGCGGCCGTCAGCTTCCTGCTCTTTTGCGGCGTCTACGTGCTGCTGCAGTACGACCAATGGAGCATCTACGTCCTGCGGCTGCTGCGCCGCACCACCGCCTTCCGCCTCGACGAAAACGGCAGCCTGGCCGTCGCCTTCTTTTATCTCGGCAAACTCTGGGACCGGCTTGTCGGCACGGACGGTCAGGCGGAATGGACGTGCATCGGGTTCTCGGCCGTCGCCTACGGCCTGGTGCTGCTGGCTACCGCCGCCTGCGACGCCCGCATCCGCTACGAGAAACCGACCGACCAGTGCGGCCTTGTCCTGACCTACTTTCCCTTCATGGTGGCCCTGCCCAAGCTCGTCTACCTCTACGAGTTCATCGTGCTCCTCCCCCTTGCCTTCGTATGCGCCCGCTTCGCCCGCCGCCAGGACACCCCGGCGGGCCGGAGGCTCGCCGGCCTGCTGGCCGTCGCCATCGCCCTCACGCAATTCCAGGGCGTGGCCTTTTCCAAGCTGACGGGCTCCCTGCTCTGGCAGGTCGTGCCGTCCCTGTCCCTGCTGGCGGTCATGCTGCTCTTGCTATACGCCAAATGGCGCGCCATGATGGCCCAGCATGCCGCCTGTCCCGCGTCCGCCGGGACGGACAGCGGCCGCACAGGGGGTGAAAGGGATTGAACAGCGTCGAGTCATACGGGGCCACGGGCGGCCATACCCCCTCTCCCTTGCAACAAATCCTGGCGGTCTTCCTGGAAAGCATCCCCGCCCTGTTCTGGCGCCTGGACATCATCAAGAACGAAATCATTTTCCTAAACGACCACGCCGTGGTCGGCCTGGCGGAAAGCATCCCGCTGGTGCTGAAAGACCTGCGCCACGCCCGGCAGGTGGTGCTGGAGCAGGATCTCGACCGCTTTTTCCGGTGCCTCAACCAAATCCGCAAGCAGCAACCCACCTCGGCCCTGGTCCGCATCCAAAACGACGACGGTTTCTTCCGCTGGATCGCCATCCTCGGCATGCCCGATCCCGAGCACCTTTCCGCCTCCATCGGCCTGCTGGCGGACTGCACCGACCTGCTGGATACGGCCCTCACCTCGGGCTGGGGCAGCAACCTGGCCGAAAAGATCGCCCTGATTCCGCTGCCGGTCGTCCTGGCCCGCTTCGCCGACCGGTGCATCGTCATGGCCAATCCCGCCGCCAAGGAGGCCTTCGGCTGCGACCCGACCCGCAAGCCGGGGCTCATCCTGGAGAACTTCCTGGCCGCCGGCTCCCTGGAACAACTGCCCACGATCATCGAGAACCTCGTCTTCACCGGACGGTGGAACGGCCCCCTGACCGTCATCGACGAGCGAGGCGGCTTCGTGCCCTGCGAGGGCCGCATCCGGGCCTACGCCCGGCAGGGGGACAACCTGTTGTGGTTCGCCCTCACCCCGCTGGAAACGACCGGCGAGGAGACCGGCGGCGGAACGGACGCACCCGACCTGCCCTCCCCCACGCTGGCCGCCGTCTTTGACGCGGCCACCGACATCCGGTCGCTGCTGCGGGTGTTGCTCGACAACCAACCCGAACCCGGCCTGGCCGACGCCGTCATGCTGTCGCGGATCTTCATCGCCGCCAACCGGGTCGAGGTCACCGGCCACGGTGCGGCCTTCCTCCAGACGCCCGAGGGCGATACCTACCCCTACGAGGGCTCCATCGCCGAAAACATCGTGCGCTTCGACCTGGACCATATCCTCGTCGAGGACACCTCCCGCAGCATCAAGCCCATCGACTGGGTGCTGTTCATCCCGCGCGGCATTCGGTCCTATTTCGCCAAGCCGTTCTTCAAGGACGGCATCCTGCAAAACGTGCTGATCTTCTGCTCGACGACGACGAAACGCTTCACCGGCGCCAACGTCCGCCCCTACCAGCCGCTGTTCGGCCCGTTCGAGGCCGCCCTGGATCGTCTTCTTTCCAATCTGTAACTGCCGCACCGATCCGCCACCGCCGGCCTCCGGCGGCCTCTGGTTGAACCAATTTGCGAAAACGCGGGAATTTTTCTCTACTGGTCCAACCAGAGGGGGAATTTTTTTAAAAATTTTCTTGCTCACACCGTTTGACAGGGCTATTTTCATAACAAATTTTCGGAGTGTGACAAAAGATGCATGATTTGGTTGGGCCAAAAAACGCTCCCGAACGGGTACAACTCATCACCCGGCATGTGCAGGCGCTCATCGCGTCGCCGGACGCCCCCGCCCGTCTCCCGAGCGAACGCCAACTGGCCGAACGCTTTCATTGCAGCCGCAATACCATTCGCGAGGCCCTGGCCGCCCTGGCCGCCCAGGGCGTGATCCGCATCCGGGGACGGGTGGGCGCCTATCGCCAGTCGCCCGCCACCGCGAGCGCCGCCACGGCTTCCCGGTTGGACCAGGCCCTGACCGCCCTTGCCGTCACCCTCCCCTCCCTGTCGCGTCTGGCCGCCGCCACCACGGCCGCGGACGGCGTCACCAGCCTGGAAACCGTCACCTCGAACCTCAGCCAGGCCCTGCTCGACCGCAACGCCGGGGCCAGCTACCGCTGGTACGTGACCTTTTTCGTGGAATTGGCCGAAATCGCCGGGAACGGCTATTTGGCCGGAATGCTGCGGGAAATCAGGGAAGCCGGCGGTCTGTTGCCGCCCGGGCACCTGTCCCGCCGGGAGCCGATGGAAGCCTTTTTCTCCGGACTGGTGGAATTGCTCCAGGCCCTGCGCCGGGGCGACGGCCCGGACGCCGCCGCCATCGCCGGCCGATGCGTGGACGCCTTCACGAACATCATGCGCGCGGCCAAGCCCGCCAGAAAAAACGCCCAACCGGAGCGCCACCCATGACCCGCAGGGACTTCTTCCGACGCCTCTTTCCCCGGCACACCGAGGCCGGGACCGACGCGCCCGCGCCCTGCCGGCCGGACGACGCCGCGATGACGTCGCGGCAACTTTTTGAGGAAGCAATGCGCCTCGGCATCGACCCGGCGACGGTCGATCCCCGGCGTTTGGCATTCGTCGTCGAGGAACGGAAAACGCATACGAACACTTCAACAACGGATAGCAAAGGGGCATCGGGGTCTGACTTGGCCGGTCTCCCCGATGCCCTGCGCCGTCCGCAACAACGGGGAGGCCCCGATGGAGACGAACGACAGGCAGTATTCGTACCTTGAAAGTCGCAAGCTGGTCAAACGATGGAGCGGCCCATGGCCGGTCCTGGCCAACTCGCTGTTTATCGCCATCATCTTTTACGCGAGTTGGTGGATCTTTCAGGATCCGCGCGGCATTATGCGCATGTACACCCCGTACGTGGGCTACATGGTCTGCCGGTGGCTGCTCATCCTGTTTATCTGGGTAGCCTATATTTTCGACTACTGGCCGTTCAAACGGTCCTGGTTGCAAAAGACCCATCCCGTCATCAAGGGAATTGTCCTCACGGCGGTCAGCGTGGCCGCCATGATCCTGCTCATCAAAGGATTTTTCGTCGAAATCCTGGGCAATCTGGGCATTTCCTACTTCAACGCCGACCGGCTGACCGCCATGGGACTGACCAAGTTCTACGCCCTGGAGTACGCCTCCGAGGCCATCATGATGTTCGCGGTCATCGCCTCCTGGCTGTCGCCGAGCTGGGTCGTGGCCTGCGAAAACGCGCCCTGGGACAAGCTGCCGCAGCCGACCCGCGGCATCACTATCGCCATCGTCACCTTCTTTTTCAGCATGGTCATCTACTTCGTGACCATGCACTCCCACATGGCCATCCTGTTCTATCCCTGGCAGCAGTACACGGCCGTCACTCCACCCTATTGGGAGAAATTCGCCAACACCGTGTCCGGCAACTTCCACATCGCCTGGATCATGTGCTGCACCGTCACCGTATGGCTCTATGAAACCATCTGGGAGCGCTATCCCTTTAACCTTATCCAGACCAACTGGCTGCGGCGCGTCACGGCCTTCTTCGGCATCGTGGCCATCGCCCTGGCTCTGTGCTTCTTCCTGTTCTACGCCGAAGACCTGGCCTGGGGCTTAAACATCCGCGGCACCCGGCGCATCATGGCTCCGGACTGGCGCTGGCTGCACGTGGGCGAAACGGCCATCTTCTGGCTGGCCGTCATGCTGTTCCACACCTTCTACCTTGGCAACTGGCCGACCAAGTTCAGCCGGCCGGTCAACGTGTTCATCCGGACCTTCCTGACCGCGGCCGGAACCGTGGTCCTCTACACCGTCTACTACAAGACGGCCCATCTGTTCCTCGGCACCCAGAAGGGCTTCTCCCATCCCCAGCAGTTCCCGATGATTCCCATGATCTGGCTCATCAACATCTTCCTGGTGAACGTCTGGTTCATGGACGGCTGGCCCGGCTGGAAGGCGGTGCCCAAGACGGCCGATGAACTCGTCACCACCAAGGAGGAAATCGTTGCCCACGACGTGCACTGGTCGCCGAGCCTCGGCCGGGGGCCTGGCCATCGGCTTGGCTGCCGGCGTGGTGCTCTACATCGGAATCATCAACGTCCTGCCCTGGCTCGGCCAGGTCGTGACTATCGTGAAATAGGGGGACAGACACCATGGACACCAAAAATCCCGTTTCCCGCCGCAACTTCTTAAAGGGCGCGGCTACCGGCGTGTGCGCCGGCCTGTTCGGGGCCATGGGGCTCTATTCCTACACCTCGTCCGCCTACAACCGGCTGCCCAAGGCCCAGCGCAAGTTCGAGGACTTCGGGGCCTGTCGCCGAGTCAAGGTGACCAACATCTCCGAGACGAGCTGGTTCAGCAACGCCGTACTGATGGGCGACATCCAGGCCGCCGGCGGCCTTTTGGTCAACCAGTACACCATCGGCTGGCCGCCCTTCGGCAACGGCAAGGGCATCGCCAAGGGCTCCTACGACTCCGGCATCGCCACCATCAAGAAGATGCTGCCCGGCAACCTCGATGAGGCCTGGGCGCTCCAGAGCAAGCTGGGCCTGCATCCGGACAACCCGGGCGGGTTTTCCGCCCTGATCGAGGTCGAGGGACTGGACGGCACGGTCCACAAGTACCTGCTGGACAGCGGCTGGTCCTATGACTGGATGGACAAGGCCTTCAAGCGGGAAAAGATCGACCAGATGCTGGCGGCCCACGAAATCGAGGGGCTGTTCCTCTCCCACGAACACTGGGACCACTTCTGGGGCTTCCCGGTGACCATGAAGTACGATAACCGCCTGCCGGTCTACGTCCACGACGGCTACTACAAGGAAGGCCTCCAGTACATCAAGGACAGCGGCTTCAAGGGCCCGCTCGACATCCAGCGCACGCCGCTCAAGCGCATCATCCCCGGCATGGTGGTGGTGAAGTACGACGTGCCCATCATCAACCGCGTCTTCGGTGAGACCTCCCTGGCCTTCAACGTCAAGGGCAAGGGGCTGGTCCTCGTCTCGGGCTGCTGCCACCAGGGCATCCTCAAGTGCACCGACTACGTGCGCACCAACTTGAAATACGACAACGACAAGCTCCACGGCATCTACGGGGGACTGCACATCTCGCCCTTCGAGGACTGGGACCCCAAGTACGACGATCTCGTCATCGCCCTGGGCAGCTACGGCTTCGAGCGGATCGGCTGCAACCACTGCACCGGGCACCTGACGGCCAAGAAGTTCGTGGCCGCCGGCTATCCGGTGGTGCGGGGAACGGCCCGTTTCCGGTCCTCCTCGCCCGACTACCTGGGCAACGGCGACACCATCGAGTTCTAGGACATCGTCAACCTCTCCCGATAACCGGGGCCGCCTTCGGGCGGCCCCCACAAAGGAACGGGACATGGACACCAGCCGCATTCTTCCGCCGGGCAGGGAGGTGCCGACACCCGAAGACATCGCCCGATTGCCTGTCACCGCCCTGCTTCTGGCCTGCCTCGATCCCCGCTTCAAGCGGTGCACGGGCTGGCAGGGCTTCGCTCGCTGCCCGGGCAACGCCGAGGCCTTTACCTGCCGCCTGCAGACGCGGCCTGGCGTGTTCGGCTGCCTGCGGGAGGACTGCCATGGCGACGACGCCCAGTCGATCGCCGCCTTCGGCCTCTACTATTTTCCCCATCCCGACGAGCCGCTCCTCGACAGCTTTTCCCTGGCCGCCGAGTGGAAGGTGCTCGCGGATGATTTTCGCCTGGACGTACGCAATTTCGCCGCCAGCCCGGAAATGTGCGCGCTGTTCCGCCTGGGCGGGGTGACGCTCGTCCACCGCCGCCGGCCGAACGCCTTCTTCTTCCGCCTCGACGCCCCGGAACGCGACGTCCTGATCCTCGAAGCCGGGCTGCACGCCGACGAGGGGTGGGTCATCCCACCGGGCCAGGCCGAACAGGACCTGCCCACCTGGACGCTGGCCCGGGAACTTGCCGCCGTTATCGCCGGAGCCCTGACCTTCGGCTTCGCCTGTCCTCCCGCCGCCCTCGTCCGCACCAGCCTTCCCGGTCAGCGCCGGCTGCGCCTGGCCGACGGCAGCATCCGCCGCGAAACGGCCGACGCGCCGCGCCTGCGCAGCGAAGGCCTGGCCTGGGGTGAGGGCGTCACCGGCCGGGAACCGGCCCTCGGCCTGCCCGGCGCCGAGGACAGACACAGCTGGATGGCCGCGGACGACCTGCCCCTGGACGCCGTCAGCGACCCGTGCTGGCAGGCCCACCGGCTGGACCGGGCGGCCATGCCCGACGCTCCGGCCGCCATGCCGGGCGAAAAAACGGCCGGAACTCATTGTGCTGACCGGCTTTCTGGGCTCGGGCAAGACCTCGCTCCTGCTGGAAATCGTGGAGCATCTGCGGGCCCACGACCAGTTCGTGGCCATCATTCAAAACGAACTCGGCGCCACCGGCGTGGATGAATACGTGATCGACGGCGGCGACACCGTGCTTTCCCTGGACGAAGGCTGCGTGTGCTGCTCCCTGGCCGGCTCCCTGGCCAGCGGCATCAAGCGGCTGACGGAACGCTTCCACCCGGAACGCATCATCCTGGAGACCTCCGGCCTGGCCAATCCCGTGAACCTGCTCGCCACCCAGGACACCTGGGCGGACCTGGCCCGGCTGGAAATGGTCGTCACGGTGATCGACGCCGTCCACGGCCTGGACATGCTCGCCACCTCCGACATCGCCCGCGATCAGGTCCGCAGCGGCGACGTGCTCGTCATCAACAAGTGCGACCTGGTCGATCCGCTGGTGCTGGACACCCTGCGGAGCCGGCTGCGGGAGCGCAATCCCCGGGCGCCGATGGTGACCACGGACCACGGCCAGCTCCATCCGGGGCTGCTCTTCGACGCCGGAACCGACGACGACCTCCCGCCGTCACGGCCGGCCGCGCCGCTCCTGCGCCGGCGCAACCACGAAGACGAGGCCTTTTCCGCCGTGCGGCTGGCCCAGCCGACGGACCTTACCCGAGAGGCGCTGGCCCGCTGGCTGGACGCGCTGCCGCCGGACGTCTTTCGGGTCAAAGGTGTGCTCCGCTTGGCCGACGCGGACGGCCCCCAGGTGCTCCAAGGCGTCGGGCAGCGTTGGGAACTCTCCCCGCTGGGGCGTCCCTTTGCCGACGAGCCGTTCCTCGTCTGCATCGGCCGCAACCTGGCCGAGGCCCAGCTCAGCTTCGGAGAATAGGGCCGCTTGCAACTTCCCTCTACTCCCCCCGGATTCGCCCCGACCGCAGCGTGCGGCCGGGGCGGGCTCCGGGTGCAGATTCCCGTTCCCTCCCGGCCGATCCCCGGCTATGCTGCTCCCAGGCGTCGCCCCTGTGACCTCCCGACCGGCCGCATTTCCCGGCCGTCGGAGCCGCGGCTCCGAAAGGAAGGCGTCCCATGGCCCAACCGCATCCCCTGATCGATCGCCTGGAAGCGCAGGCGACCGCCGTCGCCGCCACGGTGGCGCGCGTCACCTCCCTGGACGAGGCCCTCGCCTACGTCACCACCCTGTGCGCCGAAAAAGCCCCTTGTCAGCAACTCCGCGCCGGCGGCGAGCCGCTTCCCGCCGATCCCGGCGAACCGCACAAAATCATCGCCGCGCCCGGGCTGCCGGAAGCGGCCGTGACCGCCCTGCGCCAACGCGCCGCCCCCCTCGGCATCACCGTCATCACCGACGGCCTGCGCCGGCATCTCGGCGGCATCGACGTGGCCTTCACCCTGGCCGATGCCGGACTGGCCGCCACCGGCACCCTGGTGTTGCGCTGCGCCGACGAGGAGCTCCGGCTGGCCACCATGATCGCGGAAACGCACGTCGCCCTGCTCCCCGCCTCGGGCATCGCCGCCGACGCCGACGCCCTGGAGCCCACGCTGGCGGCCTGGATGAGCCAGCCCGGCTACACGGCCTTCATCACCGGCCCGAGCCGGACCGCCGACATCGAACGTGTGACGGCCCTCGGCGTGCATGGGCCCCTGGAACTCCACATCCTCATCCGGGAGGACGGCTGATGCAGGACGCCACCAGCTTCAAACAGTACCGGCGCCAGGTGCGCCGCGCCCTGGACAATACCTTCCAGCGCGAGGCCCTGGACCGCTTCGCCGTGGCCTACCGCACCGGTCGGGCCAACGCCTTCTCCGGCGTCGACATCCCGGAACTGGTCGCGGCCATCGCCGCCGCCAAGGATGCCGCCCTGGACCATCTGGAAGAACTTTTAAGGAATTCAAAGCCTATGCCGAGGCGGCCGGGGCCGTCGTCCACCTGGCCCGCACGGCCGAGGAGGCCTGCGACATCATCGCCGGCATCGCCAGGGACAACGACGTCAAAAAGGTCATCAAGTCCAAGTCCATGACCGCCGAGGAAATCCGCCTCAACGCCCGGCTGGAAGCGGAAGGCCTGGAGGTGACGGAAAGCGACCTCGGGGAATGGATCATCCAGCTGCGCCACGAAGGGCCGTCCCACATGGTCCTGCCGGCCATCCACCTGTCCCGCTACCAGGTACGCGACCTCTTTACCGAGGTCACCGGCGCCGAACAGAGCGTGGACATCCAAAAGCTCGTCAAGGTGGCCCGGCGGGAGCTGCGCCCGCGCTACTGCGAGGCCGACATGGGCATCTCCGGGGCCAACCTGGCCGTGGCCGCCACCGGCACGCTGGGCATCGTCACCAACGAGGGCAACGCCCGGCTGGTCACCACCCTGCCCCGGGTCCACGTGGCCCTCCTCGGCCTGGACAAACTGCTGCCGACGCTCCACGACGCCCTGCGTATCCTCAAATGCCTGCCCCGAAACGCCACCGGCCAGGCGCTCACCGCCTACGTCACCTGGATCACCGGGGCCGTGCCCTGCGCCACCGGGCCGGGCGGGAAAAAGATCACCCACATCGTGTTCCTGGACAACGGCCGGCTGGCCATGGCCAAGGACCCGCAGTTCAAGCAGGTGCTGCGCTGCATCCGGTGCGGGGCCTGCGCCAACGTCTGCCCGGTCTACCGGCTGGTCGGCGGGCATGCCCTCGGGCACATCTACATCGGGGCCATCGGGCTGGTGGCCACCTACTTCTTCCACGGCAAGGACAAGGCCAAAAATCTCGTCCAGAACTGCCTCAACTGCGGGGCCTGCAAGGCCGTGTGCGGGGCCGGCATCGACCTGCCGAGCTGCATCAAGGAGGTCCAAGCCCGCATCCAGGACGCAGACGGCCATCCCCTCTACGCCGCCACGGCCGGGGCCATCCTGCGCAACCGCAAGCTCTTCCACACCATGCTGCGCACCGCCCGGCGCCTCCAAAAGCCCGTCACCGGCGGCACGCCCTACCTGCGCCATCTGCCCATGTTCCTCATGAAGGGACAGGAATTCCGGGCGCTGCCGGCCATCGCCGACCGGCCCTTCCGGGACCGCTGGCCCGACATCCGGCCGCAGGCCGAGGGACGCGGCCGGCGGGTGGTGCTCTTTGCCGGCTGTCTCCAGGATTTCGTCTATCCCGAGCAACTGGAAGCGGCCGTCACGGTGCTGGCCGCCCGAGGCGTGGACATGGACTTCCCCATGGAACAATCCTGCTGCGGCCTGCCGCTCACCATGCTCGGGGAAAAGGCGGCCTGCCGCGACCTGGCCGCCCACAACATCCGGGCCATGGCCGACGACGACGCGCCCATCGTCACCCTGTGCGCCTCGTGCGGGTCGTTTCTCAAGCACGGCTACCAGCGGCTCTTTGCCGGCGACCCGGCCATGGCCGAGACGGTGGAACGGTTTTGTCACCGGGTGATCGACTTCAGTTCCTACGTCCACGACGTGCTGGGACTGACCGCGGCGGATTTCGCCGGCCCCGGGCGAACGGTCACCTATCACGCCCCCTGCCATCTCTGCCGGGGACTGGGCGTGACCGAGGCGCCCAGGGCGCTCCTGGGCGACGCCGGGCTCACCTACCTGCCGGCCGAAGAGGAAGACGTCTGTTGCGGCTTCGGCGGCACCTTCTCGATGAAGTTCCCGGAGCTGTCCCAGGAACTCCTGCAGAAAAAGCTCGACCACATCGCGGCCACCGGGGCTGCGGCCCTGGCCACGGACTGCCCGGGCTGCATCATGCAGATTCGCGGCGGCTGCGAACGCGAGGGATCGACCATCGCCGTCCGCCATGTGGCCGAATTCCTGGCCGAACGGATCACGCCGAAAAAGGACTGAAGGGGAAGACGGCCGTACGGGGGCGGCGGCCTCCGGCCGCCGGAGGCCGCCGCCTGTCGGCAACCACTCGGGGCAAGGAAACGAGCGAAACCGGAAGTGACGACCGCTCCCGGCCTCCCGGGGAAACGACGTCAGCGGGGCGCGGCCTCGTCCACCTGCTTGAGCCCCTGATCCAGACTCATGCCCGGCGAAAGCCGCCCACGCCGAAAGTCATGGTCACGGCTATCGCCTGCTCCTCGAAGACGACCCGCAGCTCGCGCAATTGGGCGTAAAACGAATCGCTGAAGCTGATGGTCTTGGCGAAACGGTGGGCCAGCTTGGCGCAGCCCTTGGCCGCCTTGCTGATGTCCCCCGCCAACGGCGAGCCCTCCCGCTCGGCCCAACCGGCAGGGAACCCTCCGTTCACGGCCCGGCGCAGTCCAACGGAATGCTTCCCCCTCTCCCGGCCCGTGCCGCACGCCGGTGGGCACATGCCCTAAGGAGGAACCTCGCGGCAACGCCTGGGCGGGGCCGCACCAGACGTGCGGCCCCGCCGGACGACCCGGCGATCAGTACATCATGCCGTAGCCGCCGCCCATCATGCCGGGACCCATCCCGCCGTAGCCGCCGTAGCCGCCACCCATCATGGGGATGTCCTCCTTGGCCAACTGCCGCTGCAAGGCCACCTGCGCCGTATAGAGCTTCGCCTGCAGGTCGCTGATCTCCTTGGTCAGGGTCTGGACCTTCGCATCATCCGGCTTGTCGCCGTAGATCAGGGCGTTGAGTTCGGACCGCTTGACGATGAGCTGCTGCCGCAATCCGACGGTCTGGCTCTGATAGTTGGCGAAAATCTTTTGCGCGGCGGCTTGTTTCTCCGGCGTCAGGCTCTGATAGCCGTAGCCGCCGCCATAGCCGCCCATCATGCCGGGACCCATCTGGGCGCTGGCAGCGCCCGCCCAAGCAAACACCACGAACAGACACAGGATGACGGACAAACCCAACGCGTTGCGACTGGCCATAACGTCCTCCTTACAGGGTGCGTTTCCGTACCGGCCCCGTCGTCCGAGGACGATACGGCCAAAGGGAAAACCCATCTCCGCGGGCAGGCACTTTGCCCCCCGCCGACGGACAAACCCGGGGAAGCCCCAACAACCACCACGCGTCGAAGACAGACCGACGCTCTTCCCCTGTACCACACTAAGGGGAATGCGCAACGCCCGGCCCTGCCCCATCTCGGGTTTGCGCCCGGCGGCGTCATGGGCCTTTCGGGCCGGCGCCAGGCGGGAAGGACGGAGGGAAACGGGCCGGTTAGCCGCGCGCCGCCCCCCGGATCAGGCCCAGGCCGGCGAAGGCCAGCCCGGCCATGACCAGGCCGGTCGGCAGGATGACCACGGCCACGGTGGCCAGGGGCGAAAACGCCGCGCCGAGCAGCTGTCCGCCCGCCCAGCTGCCGCCCCCCTGCAAGGCCAGAAGCAGGCTGCTGTAGACGGCCGAGGCCATGCCCGAGGTCGAGGCGAAGGTGGTGAGCAGGGAATTGAGGCCGACAGGTTCCATCACCCCGAAACTGAAGGAAAAAAGCGCCAATGGCAGGATGAAGGCCGCCACACCGGACAGGACCGCCGCCCCGTAAAGCCCGGCGTACAGGCCGCCGCCGGCCAGGGCCAGCACGGCCCCCGCCTGATAGACCCGCCTGGGACCCAGCCGGGGAATGGCCCGGGTGGCGGCGAACTGGCCGACGGCCATGCTGGCGACGATGCCCAGGTTGGCCAGGGCGAACAGCATCGGCGACAGGCCGAAGGTCTCCTGAAAGACATACGGCGCGGCCACCAGGTAGGCGCCCTGCAACACGGCGCTCAGCAACAGCGGGGCGGTCACCAGCAGGACCTGCCGGGAAAAGACGATGCGGCCGTAGGTGGCCAGATCGCCGCGCAGGTCGATCCGGGCCCGGCGCGCCTCCCGGGGCAGGGTTTCGGGCACCGTGGCCAGGCAGGCCCAGGCGCTCCCCGCCGCCACCGCCGCCAGCAGAAAAAAGACCAGCCGCCAGCTCGTCCACTCGATGAGGCCGCCGCCCACGATCATGGCCAGGACCGGAATGACGCCGGTCAGGGCGCCGAGCAAGCCCAGCACCGTATAGGCCAACGGGCCGGGGCATTCGTCCCGGACCATGGCCAGGGTCGGCACCTGGATCATGGCCGCGCCCATGCCCTGGGCCGCCCGGCCGGCGTAAAAGAGCCCCTTTCCCCCGGCCAGGCCGCAGCCCAGGCTGCCGGCCAAAAACAACAGCAGGCCGGTCAGGATGAAGCCCTTGCGGCCCCAGGCGTCGGACAGGGGCCCGACAAGGACCATCAGCACGGCAAAGCACAGGTAATAGAGCGTCAGGGTGGTGCTGAGCTCGCGGCCGGTCATGGCCAGGGCCCGGCCCAGGAGGGGCAACCCCGGCAGATAGATGCTCGTCCCCATCCAGGTCACGGCGCTTAAGGCCACGAGCACCGCGACGAATCGGCGCACCGGCATGCCGCTGCGCGTCAGTTGCTGCGTCTCCAAACGATCCCCTTACTCCGGCGCGTCCGCCACCAGTTCGTCGTAAAGATGTCGACTGTGCTCCCGCAGGGCCTCGGCCAGCGGGTCCAGCAGGCGGATGCGGTCAAAATCCATCGGCCCGGACAGGGCGCAGTAGACCAGAAAGTATTCCCGGGCGGACACGGGCTTGAGGCCGCTCAACACGGCGTTCAACCGCGCCAGATTGGCGTCGAGCCGGGGCGGTACGGGCTGCCAGGCGGGAATCAGGATGACGACGGTCCGGATGCCCTTGGCCTTGAGCCCGAAGATCTTGCGCTGGAGGCGCTCCGCCCAGTCCCGGCCCAGGCGGGTGACCGTCACGGTGGCGCTGCCCTCGGTCGCGTCCTCGCGCACCTGGAGGGCGGACGTCGCCGCCGCCGGCACGGCCTCGTCCGCAGGACAAGGCGCCCGTGAAACCGATCTGACCGAGCAGCGCGGCCATGACGACGTGATGGCGCTCGGGCAGATACAGGGTCGACAGGGCCGGCGGCACGGCCAGCCGGAGGCACAGCAGAAAGCTCTCCCGCTCGCTCGTGGCCACCCGCATCCCCCGGTAGTCCACCGGCGCGCCCACGGCCAGCAGCAGGCACAGCGGATGGAAGCCGACCCTGGCCCCGGCCTTTTGCGAGCCGGTATGGGTGGTGACCATGGTGCCGTAATAGAGGTCCACGTCCAGGGAGGCCTCGGCAAGGGCCTGCTCGACCGCCTTGATGAGGTGCATGATGGCCCGGGACTGGCGAAAGGCCCGGCGCACCATCAGCGAACAGGAATAGGCGCACCGCGGCGTGCCCGGGGAGATGATGAAGGTCGAATTGCCGACGATGCGGCCGTCAGCCTCCACCACGAAGGAGCTGATCTCGCCCCGCGCCAGGGCCTGCCGCAACTGGTCCTCGTGGTAGAATTCCTCCACCGGATAGGAATAGCGGTAGGTGTCGTAGGTCAGATCCACCAGCTCGGCCGCATCCTCGGGCACGGCCTGCCGGGTGGTGAAGACTATCTGATGGGCCGGGCCGGTCTCGGCGGTCTTCGCCGGCGGCCGGGGAGCGAACGCGGGTTCGGCCAGACGCTTGCGGATGACGGCCCGCCAGCCCTCCATGCCGCGATTCTCGAAAACCAGCTCGTCCGAGGCCTCGCTGGCCAAAAAATACCACAGGCCGTTCAGGTCCGCCTCGGCCGGGGACTGCGGATCGTAGCGGGGAATCCTGTCCAGATGCACCGGCGGCCCGGCATTGGAGACGGCGACCTCGGCCAGGCCGTCCTCCGGGAGGGCGAAGGCCAGGCGCATCCGCTCCCAGGGCTCGGCGTCGGGATAGGCGTTGATCAAAAAGGTCAGGGTTTCGTCCAGGGCCAGATGCAGGCTCGCCGTCTCGCGGCGGGAGCCGCCGGCCAAACCGACCAGCCCGGCCAGCCAGGCCTGGACCGTGTCCGTGAATCGCAAATCATACGGAATCTCCAGGCAGGCCAAGGGTTCCCCCGGTCTCGCCCCGTCGTGCGCCGTCGCCGTCATAGCGCCCCCTCTCCAGGATGCTTTCCCGGACATGCGGAAGAAGCCCGATGCCCGCCGGTCGCAGACCGGAAAGGCATAATTATGGAGGGGAAGGATCGACTTCGTCAATCGACAAAACGGCGTGAACCGGCCGGCAGGGTCCCCGTCGGCGGGCTGCCTCCGGTGGCCGTCGCGGAACCGGGCGACCTCGACAAATCCGTCGCGCCGCATTGACTTATCTATGCATTTTCCGGATAGTAGCTTCATAAACCGGTTCCCGGCGTCCTGCTGGTGCAGGCGGGAGTTGAAAGTCCATGAAAATCATCGACGAAGGGAAACTCCAGCACCTCAAGTACATTTATGCCGTGGCCCTTGCGCTGATCGCCCTGACCATCCTGGCCTCCTCCGCGCTGATGCTCTTTTCGCTCAAAAACAACAGCAGCGATTCCCGCGTGATCAACCTTTCCGGCCGGCAACGCATGCTCAGCCAGCGCCTGACCAAGGCCACCCTGTCCCTCCTACTCCCCCTGGACGCCGAGGAACGTGCCCGGCGCATCACGGAAATCCGCCAGTCCTACGAGGATTGGACCACCGTCGAAACGGGCCTCCAACAGGGCAACAGCCTGCTCGGTCTGCCCGGCCGAAAAAATTCCCAGGCCGTCATCGTCCTGTTCGCCTCCATCGAACCCTACTTCACGGCCATGCGCCAGGGTGTGGCCAGCCTGCTGGACCATGTCCAGGGCACGACCGTGGACAAGGTCGTCCTGGAATCCGTGGCCCGCACCCTGCTGGACAACGAGCCGCACTACCTGTCCCTGATGGATCAGATCACCTTCCAGTTCGACACGGAAGCCAAGGGACGCAATACCTCCCTGCAACAGCTGGACAACGGCATCATGGCCACGGGCCTGATCGTGCTCTTCCTCGAATTCCTGCTCGTCTTTCGGCCGTCCGTCGCCCAAATGACCGCCCTGCTGGCCTCGCTGCGGGAACAGCGCAGCAAGTTGCAGGACGCCAATGAGCGCCTGCGGGAATCCCTGGACAACTCCCTGCGCTTGGCCGAGCTGGCCAAGGCCGCCGATCAGGCCAAAAGCGAATTCCTGGCCCGCATGAGCCACGAAATCCGCACCCCGCTCAACGCCGTCATCGGCATGAGCTACCTGGCCGGCAAAACCGAACTGACCCCCAAGCAACGGGACTATCTCAACAAGATCCAGACCTCGTCGAACGCGCTGCTCGGCATCATCAACGACATCCTCGACTACTCCAAGATCGAGGCCGGCAAGCTCTCCATCGAACGCGCCCCCTTCAACCTGGAGACGGTCCTCGGCAACGTCGTGGACATCAACAGCCTGGCCGCCGAGGAAAAGAACCTCGAATTCCTCCTGGACGTCGGCGGCACCGTACCTTCGCGTCTGATCGGGGACACCCTGCGCCTGGGGCAGGTGCTCATCAACCTGGTCAACAACGCCATCAAATTCACCGAGGCCGGCGAAGTCCTGGTCAAGGTGGCCGTAGTCGCGCGCAGCGACGAGACGGTGCGCCTGTTCTTCGGGGTGCGCGACACGGGTATCGGCCTCAGCCCGGAACAGCAGGCCCACCTCTTCAAGCCCTTCTCCCAGACCGACGGCTCCATCACCCGCCGCTACGGCGGCACCGGCCTGGGACTCAGCATCAGCCACCGGCTGGTGGCCCTGATGGGCGGCGAGCTGACCGTGTCCAGCCAACCCGGCGAAGGCGCGACGTTCGAGTTCACCCTGGAGTTTCCCCTGGCCAAGGAAATGGACACGTGCTGCACCGCCCGGCCGGTCGGCCTGGAGGGAACGGCCGTGCTGGTAGTGGACGACAACGCCACCTCGCGCCAGATTCTGGAGGACATCCTGGTCTCGCTGCGCTTTCGCGTCGAGGCGGTCTCCTCGGGCGAAGAGGCCCTGCGCCGGCTGGAAGCGCCGGGCAGCGACTTCCGGGTCGTCCTGCTCGACTGGAAGATGCCGGGCATGAACGGCTCGGATTGCGCCCGGCGCATCCGCGACCTGCCACAGGCCAAACAACCCGCCATCATCATGGTCACCGCCTACGGCCGCGAGGAGGTCCGGCGCGAGGCCGAACACCTCGGCATCGAATATTTTCTCATCAAGCCGGTCAGCCGGTCGGTGCTCTTCAACACCATCGTCGCCTGCCTGGGCAGCCCGCTGGCCTCCGCCGCCGAAACCGCCCAGTGCCAGGGACCGGGCCTCACCCTGCCGGAAGGACCTCAAGGGCACCCGGGTGCTGCTGGTGGAGGACAACGAGATCAACCAGCAGGTGGCGCGCGAGCTGCTGGAATCGGCCGGACTGGCGGTGACGGTGGCCGAGGATGGCATCGCCGCCCTGCGACTGCTGACCCGGGAACGCTTCGCGGCCGTGCTCATGGACATCCAAATGCCCGGCATGGACGGTCTGGAAGCCGCCCGCCGCATCCGCAACCAGCTCCACCTGACCGACCTGCCCGTCATCGCCATGACTGCCCACGCCATGGACCGCGACCGGGCGGATAGTTTGGCGGCGGGCATGAACGACCACGTCAACAAGCCCATCGACCCCAAGGAACTCTTCGCCGCCCTGGTCCGCTGGCTGCCTGGCCGGAATGGGGCCTCGCCCGCCCCGGCCGGGGAAACGCCGCCGGCCGCAGTCGCCCGATCGAACAGCCCGCCGGAGAGCACGCCGACCGCCGACAACGCCGTCCTTAACGCCGGGCTGGGCCTGTCCCGCGTGCGGGGCAACATGGCCCTCTACCACAAGCTGCTGCGCCATTTCGTCGAGCAATACACCGGCTTCCCGGAAGAACTGCACACGCTCCTGGCCGCAAAGGACGTGCCGGCCGCCCGCCGGCTGGTGCACACCTTCAAGGGGGTGGCCGGCAATATCGGTGCCATGGCCCTGTACCAAAACGCCCTGGAGGTGGAGACCTGCGTCGGCGTCCTGCCCGAACGTTGCGCCGAAGGGCTGGCCACGCTCGACCGCACCCTGGCCGCCACCTTGGCGTCCATCACCGCCTTGCTGGGCGCCAAGGTCATGGAGCCGCCGGAGCGGGACGAACCGCCGGCCGAGCGGCCGGAGGACCCGGTCGCCGCCTTCGGGCAGTGGCTGGAGCTGCTCGACCAGCACGACACCCGGGCCCTGGACGTCTTCGAAAGCCTCCGGCCGCTGTTGCAGGCGGTTTCCGCCGGCACGACCGAAGCCATCGGCCGTTCCCTCGAACGACTCGATTTCCGTAGCGCCCGACAAACGGCGGAAACCCTGCGGGAAGGCCTGGCAGGGAAGGAGGAAGGCCATGGCGTCTAGGGAGCGCATCCTGATCGTGGACGACACCCCGGACAACATCCTGCTGCTGCGGGAAATCCTGGATGATTACACGGTCCTGGCCGCCGCCAACGGCCCCGAGGCCCTGGAAGTGGCCGCCACCGACCCCCAACCCGACTGCATCCTCCTCGACGTGCTCATGCCCGTCATGGACGGCTACGAGGTCTGCCGCCGGCTCAAGGCCCAGGAGCGCACCCGCCACATCCCGGTCCTGTTCGTCACCACCTTACACGACACCCAGGACGAAACCCGCGGCCTGGAGCTGGGGGCCGTGGACTACATCACCAAACCGGTGCGGCCGCCGGTGGTCCGGGCCCGCGTGCGCAACCACCTGCGGCTCAAGGCCTATCAGGAGCATCTCGAAGCACTGGTGGACCAGCGCACCCAGGGAATCGTCCAGACCGAGCATGTGGCCATCCTCACCCTGGCCGCCCTGGCCGAAACCCGAGACAACGAGCTGGGCGGCCATTTCCAGCGCACCCAGCACACGGCCCGTCTGCTGGCCGAAATCTGGCCACCATGCCGGATTATCTGGACTTCTTCCGAGAGACCGGCATCGACGTCCTGTTCCATTCCCTGCCCCTGCACGACGTGGGCAAGGTCGGCATCCCCGACCGCATCCTGCTCAAACCGGGCCGGCTCACCCCGGAGGAATTCGCAATCATGAAGCTGCACACGGTCTACGGCCGCGACATCCTCAAGCGCGCCGAAGGCTCCCTCGCCGCGGGCTCCTTTCTGGCCACCGCTCGCGACGTCGCCTACACCCACCACGAAAAATGGGACGGCACCGGCTATCCCCAAGGGCTGGCCGGTCGGGACATTCCCCTGTGCGGCCGGATCATGGCCGTGGCCGACGTCTATGACGCCCTGATCAGCAAGCGGGTCTACAAGCAGCCCATCGCCCACCGCGATGCCGTCACGATCATCGCCCAGGGCCGGGGCACGTTCTTCGAACCGGCCATCGTGGACATCTTCCTGTCCCATCAGGAGGCGATCCGCCGGCTCTCCCTGGAATTCGCCGACGTCGACGAGGAACGCCGCGCCCTGGGCGCGTAAGGTCGGTCGCGGAGGAATGCGCATGTCCGAAGGACGGTTCCGGGTATTGGTGGTGGACGACGAGCCGCAGAACCTGGCCATGCTCGACGCGATCCTGCGCGACGCCTACGCCGTCAGCGTGGCGCCGGGCGGACCGCAAGCCCTCGAACTGCTGGCCGGTCCCGTGGCCTTCGACTGCATCCTGCTCGACGTCATGATGCCGGGCCTCGACGGCTACGCCCTGTGCCGCCGCATCAAGGCGGACCCGCGCCGCCGGGAGACGCCGGTCATCTTCGTGACGGCCATGGGCCGCGCCGAGGACGAACAGCGCGGCCTGGACCTCGGGGCGGTGGACTACATCACCAAGCCGTTTTCGCCGGCCGTGGTGCTGGCCCGGGTCCGGACCCACCTGGCCCTGCACCGGCAGCAACAGATCCTGGAACGGCTGGTGGCCGAACGCACCGCCGACCTGGTGGCGGCCAAGGAGGAGGCCGAGGCCGCCAACCGCGCCAAAACGGCCTTCCTGGCCAACATGAGCCACGAACTGCGCACGCCCTTAAACGGCATCCACGGCGTGCTCCAGCTTCTGACCGACACCGCACTTTCCGCCGAGCAACGGGAGCTGACCGCCTATCTGCGCATCTCGGCCGGCCGGCTGCTGACCCTGCTCACCGCCCTGTTCGAACTCTCCCAGCTCGACGCCGGCCGGATCCTGCTCCAACGCGAAACCATGGACCTCGATCAGGCCCTGGGCGCCCTGGTCCGGCTGACGGAACGCCGGGCCAAGGCCAAGGGCCTCCGATTCGTCTTCGCCATGGACCCGGCCATGCCCCGGCGTCTTCTGGGCGACCGGGCCGCCCTGGTCCAGATCCTGGCCAACCTGCTGGACAACGCCGTCAAATTCACCGCCGCCGGCGAAATCTCCCTGCGGCTGCGCCGGCTGGCCCCGCCGCCGGAGGCGACGGCCGGCGGCGAGGAAAAAATCTGGCTGGGCTTTTTCGTCCGGGACTCCGGGATCGGCATCGGGCCGGACAAGATCCCCCAGATCTTTCGCAGCTTCGTCATTGCCGAGGACTTTCTCAGCAAGGAATTGGGCGGGGCCGGCCTGGGCCTTTCCATCGCCCACCACCTGGCCGGACTGCTGGGCGGGGACCATCACGGTCCGCAGCCGACCAAGCCGGGGCAGCCTCTTCCGGCTGGAACTGCCCTTCGAACCGGCGATGCCGCCCGCAGCCTGACGGGAAGAAGGGACGCACCAGGCGGGCTCAAAGCGTTTCGTGCAAAGCCCCATGCTCCAAAAATACTTTTCGCCTTTCGCCAACAAGGATACAGGTGAAAAGACATGGGCAAGCTACGTTGGGGAAATCTCCACTCCTTTTCCGTCCAGTGGCTCCTGCACCTTTTCGGGCTCCTGGTGCTGGCCATCGGCATCGGCTGCACCCTTTTTTTCGAGCACACCCGAATCGAGCAACGCGAACGGGCACATCTCCTCCATCAGACCACCGTCGTCGAGACGGTCCTCAACAAAAAATTCGAGATTCTCGACACGGTCTTGCGCCACCTCCGGGATGGAACCGCCGCCAACAAGGACTCCGACTCCCCCAACCATGACCTGCAGCTGCTCGCCACGCCACTCCCTGGGGTCGAGGCCCTGAACATCCTCGACGCCCGCGGCGTGATCCGGGCGTCCAGCAATCCCGCATGGATCGGCAGGGATTGCGGCAAGACGCCCTTCTTCACCCAAATCGCCCGTGCAGGCGCCCCCGACCAGCTCACCCTGACCGTCCGGCCGGAGACGCCGGGCCAGGCCCTCGTGGCCGTGGGCCTCCCGCGAAAGGACGCGCAGGGCGCCTTCGCCGGCATCGTCTCCGCCTCGCTGTCCCCCCGCTTCTTCCTGCCCCTGCTCGAGGCCGTCCGGTACGCTCCGGACATGGCGGTGCAGCTCCTTTCCGCCGACGGCGTGCAGCTCCTCTCGCTGGGTCCGACCCGCGACGGGAAGGTCGCGCAACGTCCGGACGGAATATATTCTCCGGCATATCCGCAGCGGCCAGTCCGCCTCGCTCGTCCTCGAAAAGGGTTCCGCCACTTGCCCGGCGCTCGTCATGGCCATTCGCACCGTACGTTTTACCCATCCCCAGACCTCCGCGCCATTCGTCGTGGGGGTCTGCCGCGATCCCGACGACGTCTACGCCCTGTGGCGCAAGGACATTGTCCTGCTTGTCGGCATGCTGGCGGCACTGGCGGTCTTTTCCAGCCTGGTTCTGGGGCTTTTCCAGAAATGGCAGCGCGACAGCGACCGCAAGATCGCCAAGACGGCGGCCGCCCTGGTCGAACGCGACCGTTTCATCCGCCTCATCACCGACAACGTCCCGACCAAAATCGCCTATTGGGACAACTCGTTGCATTGCCAGTACGCCAACAATGCCTACATGCAGTGGTTCGGCAAGACCGCCGAAGCCATGGAAAACATCTCCGTCCGCGACCTGTTGGGGGAGGAGGCCTTCGCCCGCAGCGAACCCTACATGCGGGCCACCCTGGCCGGGGAACCGCAGCTGTTCGAGCGCATGGTCCTTCGCCCCGACGGCAGCGCCGGCTACAACCAGGTCCGCTACATTCCGAATCAAATGAACGGCGAGGTCAACGGCATGTTCGTGCTGGCGGTCGACGTGACCGAACTCAAACGCACCCAAGCGGAACTGGAACAGCGCGTCCACGAGTTGCATACCCAGGCCACCACCGACGCCCTGACCGGCCTGGCCAACCGCCGCTTCTTCATGGACCGGGCGGCCGAGGAACTGGCCCGCAACCGCCGCTACAAACAGCCCCTGGCCATGCTCATGGTCGACGTGGACCATTTCAAGAACGTCAACGACACCTACGGCCACGATGTCGGCGACGCCCTGCTGCGGGCCCTGGCCGTCACCATGCAGGAAACCATGCGCACGACGGACATCGTCGCCCGGGTGGGCGGCGAGGAATTCGCCGTACTGCTCCTGCACACCGACAAGCCAACGGCCAAAAACGCGGCCGAACGGCTCCGGGAGGCCCTGGGCAAGACCTGCATCCAGACGGGCAACAACGAACTGTGCTTCACCGTGAGCATCGGCATGGCGTCGGATGCGGGCGGCGAGCTGACGTCGGTGGACGAACTTCTCAAACGGGCCGATCTGGCCCTCTACCAGGCCAAGGCCAACGGCCGCGACCAGGTCTGCTGCCACGGCGAATCCTAGCGGCCGCGCCGGGCGCCGCACCGGCACACGACTACCGCGCCGCAGGGTTCTGACCGCCGGCCGGGCCGCAGACGAAGGCCCCCAGGGAATACCGGCCGAAGCGGCGCCGCTCGGCCGGCCGGGGCAGGCTCACCGGTCGTCCCTGGCCGGCCGCACGGTCAGACCGGCGGCCCGCAAGGTCGCCCGGGCGGCCGGCAGATCGAAACCGTGCCAGGGCCCCCGGCTCGACATGGTGTCGCGGGGATTGGCGGCCTGCTCGACGATGATGGTGTTGCCGCCGCAGGCAAGGGCACTCGGCGCCGGCGGATGCACGCACAGGTGCTTGCCGCCGTCGGGTATTCCAGACGGGCCGCCGCGGCCACCCGGCGCAGGTAGGCTTCCGAGACCTGACCGAAACGGGCCAGCGGCGTGCCCATGACCGGCACCCGGGCCATGACGCCGGTGCCCGAGGCCCCGACGGACCGGGCCCGCCGCGCCTCGGTCAGGATTTCCGCCGCCGTGTGCTCCGGCCCCAGGGGCTCGATCAGGTATTGCAGCTCCAGGCCGCCCGCCCGCACGGCCTCGATGGTGCGCAGCCGCATGTCCACGCTGTGGCCGGTATCCACGCCCTCGCGCAGCCGGACCACGTGGTAGGCCATGGAAAAGCCGGCATCCTTGAGGATCCTGACCGTCTCCAGATCCATTTCCCCGGTATTGACCACCAGGTGGATGTCGTCGCCGATGCGCTCCCGGACACGCCGGCCCAGGGCGGCCAGGGTGGCGACGGGATAATGCTGGGTGGTGCGCAAAGACCACGAAATCGGCGCCGCCGTCGGCCAGCCGGCCGGCCGGTCTCCACGATGCCCTCGGGGGAAAGCGGCGGCCGATGCGGTGTAGGCGTCCCACTTGGCGGCATGGCTGCAAAAGGTACAGCCCATGTCGCACGGCGTGCTCTCGATGCCGATAGCCGTCCAGACGTAGCCCCGGTCGCCGGCCAGGGCCCGCGTCATGGCCGCGGCGCGGTCGAGCAGAGGCGCGATCCTGCGGTCGCTGATCCGGGTATCCAGCAGACGCTCGGCGTCCGTTCCTTCCTGAGAAACACTCGCTACCATGCTGTCCTCACCTGCTTGGGGCCGGGCCGGGAGCCCGGGAAACGCCGCAGCCCCGCCCGACGAAAGGCGCGGACGGCAACGAACGGCTGAGATTGACTAGATCCTTTATTTGACTAAGTCAAGTATCAATCCAACGCCCTC
>Ga0268359_12845_pt1 | contig 53061 bp, 55 predicted proteins | sample BioMet11_FD_194416 | JGI IMG/M metagenome (GOLD analysis project Ga0268359, IMG submission 194416) | Sewage microbial communities from Oakland, California, United States - Biofuel 11 (PacBio Assembly) | ecosystem: Engineered > Wastewater > Sewage > Unclassified | place: USA: California | collected...
TCGCCGGCATGATTATCATTTCTCAAACCAACATTCTCATTTCTGCCGCATTACACTTCTATTTTTAGTCTCCATTAGCTTTCGCTATAAACAAAGCATGAGATTTTTAAAGAAGAGAGCCATCTGGATACAGCTATCATTAATCTTACTGTTTTCTGCCATTTCTACGACGGATTTTCGATCAATGGGATATTGGAACCAGAAGGATGGATAGTTGGATGGAAGATGGTTTTTAGAGCCATGATTCTACTTGCTGCCTTTTCGGCCATTAGTAGAGAACTTCAAAGTCCTATTGTTAAGAACATCCTCTACAGGCGAGGCTTAAAGAATTTATACCAATCGCTGGAGTTGAGCTTTTCTGCCCTACCTGAATTGGTGGAGGCCTTTGCAAACGATACCTCAAGATTCTTTGGATTCAAAAAAATTAACCCACACTATGCTAAACAGCTCACAATCATTGTTAGAGAATTTTGTAACGATTGAAAGCAACAAGCCAACTGTTTTTATCCTCAGTGGAAAGGTGAATGAAGGCAAAACAACGCTTGCAAAACAAGTGATATCAGACCTTCAAAATAGAGGTATTCATACTCAGGGCTTCTTTTCAATTACAACTGACAATTTAGAAGGGAAAAGCTATTACGTTGAAGATATTACCACCAGTTCGAAAGAAATACTTTGCTCTTCACAACCAGCCAAGGGGAACATTAAATCGGGTCGATTCTTCTTTTCCGAAGAGGGGTTAAACCATGGCCTTCACATTCTTGAGAAGGCGCTTCTCCAACCAAACCACCTGACTGTTATCGACGAAATTGGCCCCTTGGAGATAAACGACAAGGGATGGGCTCAGGCAATTCCGCCCTTGCTAAACCAACCTCGATCGACCCATCTTTGGGTTGTAAGGGAACGACTTGTAAATGTTGTTATTAGAAAATGGAGTGTTGGAAATGTATTTGTCTTCAACTTAAAAGAGGACAGTATCGATGAAATTGCAACATGCATTTACAAGAACATGAAGGCTAAATAGAAGACTTAAACTTAGCCTCTATTCGCCATAAACAGGGGTTCAGTAAATGATATTTCCATTTTTCACCATCGTGGTTATCGCTAAATGCATTGAGCAACATTAAGACAATAACCCCTTCGTTTAGATTTCAATTTTCTATTAAATCGGCCTTTTAGTAAAACCTCGGCGCACCATTTGGTAACTTGACCTGAAAAAATAGGCAATTGGAACCACAAACATATGCATGAGCTTAGTGTAAGGGAATATCATAAAAATGAAGAGGCCAGTAACAATGTGAAGCTTGTAAATAATGCTATGGCCAGCAATTACAGCTCCTGCATCGGGTTGAAAAGTAACTATCTTTTGTGCCCAAATACCCAGTGTTGCATAGTTCTCAACTGATGAAGTGGCTGTCGTGAAAATGGAGGACATCCCCAATAACATCTCAAAAAGCAACAATACAAGCAAAAGAATGTCCTGCGGTTTACCGTTTATTCTGAGCCGCCCCGTCTCTTAGCCTGCGTATTAATAGAATGGTGATGCCTATTACGGCCGCTGTACCGAAAATGGAGCCCAAGGTGAGCGCAAGAGCCCGTTTGGTATCGGTTGTCATAATTAAGTGATAGAGGCGCTCGGGGGTAAAAAGCCCTACAAAATGGCCCACAAAAACCATGATGATGCCATAATGAAATAGGTTACCACCCCCAGCGCTGACCTCTTTTTTCTGAGAAACTGGCTCGATTCGGCCTGCAATGATTTGGATGTTTTTACAATCCGAGTAATTACGCCAAACCAAAACAGTGTCATAGCAATATGCGGCAAATAGGTAAATAACAGATTGTTAATAAATTGATCCATGGCTCTACAATTTACAGTTTACACAGGGGCTATCATTGCCAAATGTCACAGGTTTTTCCTGATATGCTTCATCCAAATTGGTTTCAGGCATGTTCAACTCCATCTTTTTAATACGATCAACAATAGGCTTACGGTCCGAAAGTTGAAGGAGTGCATTTAGAAGGTGTTTATATGGATTTTCTTTTTCATCCAACTTTTTATGAATAAACCCAACTATGTCGATTACATCAGCCAGATATTCACTGGCTTTTGATTTGGGTTGCAATGCCAAAAATTCAAGAAATACGGGCAAATAATCTGGCAATTCTGAACGGGTAAGAGCAAGGCCCATCTCTGAGTAAGAATCAATCAGATCTACCATTGCCTGTCCCCTATCTTTGGAGTCTCCGTGCACATGTTCGAATAGGTAAAGCGAAACAGAGCGCGAATAATCGAACAGTTGAACATAAAACTCTTGCCATTGGCTTAACGGCTTCGCACTAAAAACCGCTATAAAAGAGTCAATCCCTTGAATTTCATCAGAATTGAGCACTTTTCCTCCTTTAGGGCAAAATTAACCTCCGGTAGAAAGTCATAAATCTCCTGATTAGGATAGGAAAGCAGCAGAGAGATTATTTTGTAGGTCTTTAACATCTCACATTCCTCCAAAAAGATTTTTCAGACGACTATCCATGCTGCCACAGCCCTCACCGTCGGAGAAGCCACACTCAGCTTTGTCACCAAATGCATCATACGCATACTCCCTGTGAGAGATGGGTATTACAAAGCGATCTTCAAAATCGGCGATAGCCATGTATCGATACATCTCCTCAACCATTTGAGGTGTTAGTCCTGTGTCTTGCAGCACTCCTTCATCAGCATTGGCTCCCACTGTTTTACTGCGCATATATGCCCGCATAGCCAACATTTTCACCAGCGCCTCCCTGATTGGTTCTTCTTTCCCGACCGTAAACATATTGGCAAGATACTTAACCGGAATTCGAAGCATATCAACATCAGGAATAATACCATTTGAACCTATTCTTCCACTCTCAACTTGCTCCTGGATAGGTGATAATGGAGGTGTGTACCACACCATTGGCAACGTTCTATATTCCGGATGCAGCGGAAATGCCACTTTCCACTCAACTGCCATTTTATAAATCGGCGAATTTTTTGCAGCCTGTATAACGTTTTCGGGTATACCTTGCTTTTTTGCTTCAGCCACCACCTTGGGATCGTTTGGATCCAAAAACATTTCCAAATGAGATTGGTAGAGATCTGTTGGATTAATTGAAGAAGCCGATTGCATTATCTTATCGGCATCGTAGAGCAAAACACCGATGTATCTTATTCTCCCAACGCACGATTCGCTACAGATGGTTGGTTCCCCATTTTCTATTTTCGGGTAGCAAAAGGTGCATTTTTCTGACCGTTTGGTTTTCCAATTAAAGTAGATTTTCTTATATGGACAAGCGCTAACGCACTGACGCCAACCCCTACAGCGATCTTGATCAACCAACACAATGCCATCCTCTTCGCGCTTATAATTGCTCCAGAGGGACATGCTGCCACACATGCTGGATTGAGGCAGTGCTCACACAACCGGGGCAAATACATCATAAAAACATTTCGAACTTGGCATACATCTCCTTGTCAAGCTCATCGAAATTCTTCTCTTTGCTACGTTCCTCAAAAGTTCCACCAAGATTATCTTCCCAGTTCGGCCCCTTTTCAATCTTCTCCATTGGTTGGCCTGTAATCATAGAGTAAGGCCTTGCAGAGGGTGGGGTTACAACCTTGCCGATGAATGTAAAATACTGTAGTTAAACGAAAATGGCTCATAGTAATCATCAATTTGAGGCAAGAAAGGATTTGAAAAAATATTCGTCATAATGGTGGGTTTGTTTCCCATGCGTGGACGAAGTCGTTCTTTATCTATAACCCATCCTCCCTTCCATTTCTCTTGGTCTTCCCAGCCGATTGGGTAGCCCATACCCGGCTTTGTTTCTACATTATTAAACCAGGCGTATTCTACCCCCTTTTCGTGTTGTCCAAACGTTTTTGCAGGTAACCGAGCAAGTATGACAACCAATGCACTTATCGAGGTTTAAAACCATTCCAATTTGAGCCTGAATTTTCATAGCAGTAATTTTAATGGGTTAATCGACAATTTCTTGGTCCTTCCACTCAACTTTCGACATCTTACGAACCACCACAAACTCATCACGATTTGAACCAACCGGACCGTAATAGTTAAATCCGTACGCCAGCTGAGCATAACCTCCAATCATGTTGGTAGGCTTTAGACATAACCGTTCTACCGAGTTATGAACACCACCACGGTTGCCCGTAAGTTGACTTACCGGCATGTTTACTGTGCGCTCCTGGTTATGGTACATTATCAAGGCACCAACAGGCACTCTTTGTGAAACTATTAGTCGTGCAACAGTGGCTCCGTTTGTGTTAAACACCTCCACCCAGTCATTATCAATTAGGCCAATACTACCAGCATCCGTTTCGCTCATCCAAACAAACTGGCCCACCACGACCAAGCGTAAGCATTATTAGATTGTCGGACCAAGAGGAGTGAATGGTCCACTTATTATGAGGCGTCATCATGTTAATTATCAGATAATCCTCATTATCACTAAGTTTATCCAGCACCGACGCTATTGATTTTGTGTTAATGGGCGGTTTATAGGTAGCCATATTCTCGCCAAAAGCAACCATCCATGGATGATCTTGGTAAAGTGTTTGCCTGCCAGTGAGCGTTCGCCATGGAATAAGCTCATGAACGTTGGTATAGCCAGCGTTGTACGAAACCGTTTCAGAATCAATTCCACTCCATATGGGGGAAGTAATAATTTTTCGTGGTTGTGCGAGTAAATCGCGAAAACGAATTTTCTCATCTTCACGCGATAAGGCAAGATGTGCATGCTTAAGTCCAGTGATGGCCTCCAGCGCCTTCCATGCTTTCACTGCCACAGCCCCATTGGTTTCAGGTGCCAGCGTAAGAATTACCTCAGCAGCATCAATATCAGTGTCAATTCTTGGCAAACCTTTTGTTTCACCCTCTTCTAAAACAGTGTGGTTTAACTGTGCCAAAAGCGTTAACTCCGCATCGGTGTTCCAGTCAATACCCTTTCCACCGTTGCCAATGGTTTTCATTAGTGGTCCCAATGAGGTGAATCGCTTAAACGTTTCGGGGTAATTGCGTTTTAGTGTTACAATTTTTGAAAAATTCACGCCAGGCTTTATATCCTTGCCAGAACGCTTCCAATCGATGGCATCCGTGGTCTCCGACAACTCCATTGGCGAATCATGCTGAAGCGGCAGTAAGACAACATCGGTCTCATTGCCGAGATGCCCTTCGGTCAGCTGGGAGAATTTTGCTGCAATCCCCTTAAAAATATCCCAGTCGGATCTTGATTCCCAAACCGGATCGATAGCCTTGGAAAAAGGATGAATAAACGGGTGCATATCACTGGTACTTAAATCGTTTTTCTCATACCAAGATGCAGCCGGTAGTAGAATATCGGAATGGAGACCTGTGGTTGACATCCTAAAGTCAAGGGTCACAAGCAAATCGAGCTTTCCTTCCGGAGCATGGTCGTGCCACTTCACCTCGGCAGGCAACGTTAGCTCTGTCTCTTTTAGGTCTTTTCCTTGGATGCTATTTTGAGCACCCAGCAGGTGTTTCATAAAGTACTCCATCCCTTTGGCACTCGATCCTAGTAGATTCGATCGCCAAACGAATAAATTTCTCGGAAAGTTAGAAGGCTCGTCAGGATCTTCACTGGCCATTGCAAGCCTGCCTGCCTGAAGTTGCGAAACAACAAATCTTGAGGAGACATCTTGGCAGCCTCCGCTTCTTTGGCAAGTTGTAGCGGATTTCTACCTAGTTGAGGAGAACTTGGCAACCAGCCCATTCGTTCTGCTCTTATGTTGCAATCGACAATTGATAGTTTATCCCACTCCGGCTTATCCGCAAGAGGTGAAAGTAATTCGGTTAGCTTTACCTTCTCATATCGCCACTGGTCAGTGTGCAAATACATAAAGGAGGTTGTATTCATCTGTCTTGGAGGTCGGTTCCAATCGAGACCAAAAGCCAATGGAAGCCAGCCCGTTTGCGGTCTAAGTTTTTCCTGACCTACGTAATGCGACCACCCCCCTCCAGATTGACCAACGCAGCCGCAAAAGACCAACATATTGATGGCGCTACGATAAATCATATCGGTATGATACCAGTGATTTACGCCAGCACCAATGATAATCATCGACCTACCTTCGGTTGCAGCAGCATTTTCGGCAAATTGCATGGCCGTAGAAATAATATGCTGTGAAGGAACTCCCGTAATTAACTCTTGCCATTTCGGGGTAAAAGGAAGATTATCGTCGTAGCTCTTCGCCGCATTGGAATCTTCAAGTCCTCTATCAATCCCGTAATTAGCGAGCATTAGATCAAACACGGTACAGGCATACACCTCCCCCTTTCGTGTCATCAACCGACGAACCGGAACCTTGCGCTCTATGATATCGTTATGGTCGGTTGCAGAAAAATGTTCATGCTTAAATGTCTCACCACCGAAATAGGGAAATTGAACATTAATAACCTCCTCCTGCTTTTCAATTATGGAAAGCATTGGGGTAATATTAGCCCCAGACTTGCTGTCCTTAAGTTCTAGGTTCCATTTCTGCTTCTTTTCCCACCTTGAACCAATGGTGCCATTAGGTACCACATAGTTTCCAGAAACTTCATCAATTAATATTGGTTTCCATTCAGGATTATCACCAGCATTGAGGTTATTTTCCATATCGCTGGCCCTAAGAATGGTGCCGCACAAAAACCTTCCATCTTTTTCCTCTATTTTAACCAAAAAGGGTAGGTCGGAGTACTGACGAGCATACTTTTCAAAATATGGAACTTTTTTATTGAGATAAAACTCTTTGAGTATCACGTGCCCCATTGCCATACCCAGTGCAGCATCCGTTCCCTGTCGAGGCTTTATCCATAAATCGGCAAATTTCACTGCGTCGCTGTAATCGGGTGCAATAACCACCGATTTTGTACCTTTATAGCGCACCTGAGTATAAAAAGGAGAATCGGGCGTGCGAGTAAGAGGGACGTTAGAGCCCCAGAGCATAAGAAATGAAGAGTTATACCAATCGGCACTTTCCGGCACATCGGTTTGCTCGCCCCACGTTTGCGGTGAAGCTGGTGGCAAGTCACAATAAAAATCATAAAAGCTGAGAACTGTTCCACCCACTAGGCTGAGGTATCGTGTACCCGCAGCATACGACACCATCGACATGGCGGGTATTGGAGAGAATCCAACTACCCGATCGGGACCAAATTTTTTAATGGTATATATGTTGGCCGCCGCAATAATTTCGTTCACCTCCTCCCAATCGGCACGTACAAAACCACCCAATCCTCGAGCTGCTTTATATTTTTTGGAAATACTTGGGTCGTTAACCACAAACTCCCATGCCTTTACCGGATCAGAAAGACGAGCCTTTGCCTCTTTATAGGCAGCAACCAATTCACCACGAATCATTGGGTATTTTACTCTATTCGCACTATAAAGATACCATGAGTAGCTCGCCCCGCGAGGACATCCCCTTGGTTCGTGATTGGGCATACCAGGTCGTGTGCGTGGATAGTCAGTTTGCTGGGTTTCCCACGTAACCAGCCCATTCTTCACAAATATCTTCCATGAGCAAGATCCAGTGCAGTTAACTCCGTGTGTGGACCTAACAATCTTATCGTGCTGCCATCTATTACGGTACATACGCTCCCAACTACGATTTTCGTCAGTAATTGCCACATAGTTGTCAGCCGTTTTACCCACCGAACTGCTAAAATAGAACAACTTGTTTAAGAGGCTCATGATGTACGTTTTAGATTTAACTTCAGACTATGGTTTCTGCCACACAGGATTTACCCTTATGCTATAATACGACGATGCTGCCTTTTTAAAACCAGAACGATTGCAATACTTATGCTTGCCAATACAGCAAATACAATAAATCCCATTGCATATCCCTCTTTTCCATTTGCGCTGGCAATGGCACCCATAATTGGAGGAATGGCAAATCCACCGAATGCTCCAAGACCACCAATCCAACCAGACGCACCTCCAATTGCCTTGGGCACATATTCGGGAACTAACTTGAATACTGCCGCATTATTTATTCCCATTCCTATTGCAAGCAGCAAGGTGGTAGAAAAGCCAACAACTACCGATTGATCGAAGGAAAGAATAATTGATGCTAATAGAACCATCAATAGTGAAATGAGACTAACCGTTTCGCCCCCCATCTTGTCTGCAAACTTTCCACCATATACACGAATAAGCGAAGCAGTTATTGAAAATATTGCAGTAAACAGCCCCGCCTTTAGCACGGTGAATCCATGTAGCTGACTCCAGTATACAGGGAACCATGCAGTTAATGCAATAAAACCGCCGAAAGTGGTGAAATAGAGAGCCACCAATGCCCATGTATTTTTGACTTTGGCCGAATTAATAAGACTATCCTTAACATTGCCAGCAGGGAAATTTTCCTGACCAAGAGCGATGGATAATTTCCTACTCTCCTCCTTGTTTTTTCCTGCCTTGAGATATTGGAAATAGTAGGCATTCTTGCCAAGAAATATATAGGTAATGGTGCCAAGGACTAAAAATAGGAACCATGCGAAATAAGCTGAAATGAAACCAAAACTCTGAAGATAAAAGGGGAGAATTACCGAAAAGAGACCAGGAGCAAGATTTCCAAGACCAGCATAGGTTCCAAGAGCCATCCCCTGCTTACTTTTTGGAAACCAGTATGAAGTTTGCGCAATACCGACAGAGAAGGTTGCAATGCCCGCTCCACTCAAAAAACCAAAAAAAAGTATGAGCCCATACAAACCGTGCATATTGTTTGGGTAGGCAAAATTAAGCAGCATGGTAACACCTCCCAATCCAATCACCGAGAGTATCATGAGTATAAGGAATGGCTTTTTACCGCCGGTGGTATCTACCCATGCTCCAAAAGGGATCCTTAGTAAGGAACCAGAAAGGGCAGGTATAGCAACCAAAAGCCCAATCATGGCAGGAGTTAACTCCATTGCCTCCTTAAACTTGATGGCAGTTGGACCATAAAGTGAAACTGCTGCAAATCCAAAAAAGAAACCAAGCGTAGTTCCCAAAAGCCCTTGGCTGGGTGAACCCTTAACCGTAAAATTCTCCATTTTAAAAATACTCAAATAAGGTTTTATTCTGCAAGGTGGCACAATCCCTAATTACGAACTGTAACATTTGTTACAATGTCCAAATTTGTATCAGTTAACTGGGGAAAAAATTGAAGTTGAAAAAATCAAAGAACATTCTGTAATATAAATCATTAGAAGAGCTGGCGAAACACTCACTTTGCTAACACAAAATATATTCGATGTTAAGTAACTGTTAAACCACACTCCTCCAATAATTTAAAGCTGATACTCCATTGTTACTTATTCAGTTCGTCAAGAATTAATTGGATATCGTCTTGGCATTGCCCACAAACAGTTCCTGCTGTAGTTGCCTCACCAACTTCATCAACGGTTTTTAAGTGTTTCTCCCTAATGGCTTTCACAATTTCACTTCTGTAAATTTCATTACAGCTGCAAATGAGCTCATCTTGTTCCATGGTATTCTACTAATTTAGTTCAAAGATTTTCATGTCTTCCTCTACAGTAGTGCTTACTTGAACACCAAATTTTTCCTGAACAATCTTTAATACATTCGGTGTTAAAAATCCAGGGAGTGTTGGGCCAATGTGCGTATTCTTAATGCCAAGATAGAGCAGTGCTAAGTGAACAATTATTGCTTTCTGCTCATACCACGCAATATTGAATATGATTGGCAACTTATTGATATCATCCAAACCAAGAACTTCCTTCAACTTTAAAGCCACAAATGCCCATGAGTAAGAATCATTGCACTGTCCTGCATCAAGTACTCTTGGTATTCCGTTAATGTTTCCGAGGTTTAATTTATTGTAACGATATTTTGCGCAACCGGAGGTAAGTATTACAGTATCTTTGGGTAGGTGCTTTGCAAACTCAGTATAGTATTCCCGCGTTTTTTGTCTAGCGTCACATCCCGACATCACCACCATCCTTTTAATCGCACCAGAATTTACGGCTTCAAGAATCTTATCGGCCAGAGATAAAACCTGATTGTGAGCAAAGCCAATGGTTATTTCCCCTTTTTCAATTTCTTGTGGTGGCTTACATTTCTTTGCCAACTCAATAATTTCAGAAAAATCTTTATGCCCATTTGGCAATTTCTTATCCAAAACTTTCCACCCCGGCATACCCGTTGCACCAGTCGTAAATACTCTATCGTTGTAGGTGGTAGTTTTGCGTGGAGGAACTAAACAGTTTGTAGTAAAAAGGATTGGCCCATTGAAAGTTTCAAACTCTTCCAACTGTCGATGCCAAGCATTGCCATAGTTACCCACGAGGTGCTTATACTTTTTCAACTTTGGATAAGCATGCGACGGCAACATTTCAGAGTGAGTGTAAATGTCGATCCCCTTACCTTCGGTTTGAATAAGCAGCTGCTCTAAATCCTTTAAATCATGACCACTAATTAATATACCAGGATTTTTTCCAACCCCGATATTGACAGTTGAAATTTCAGGATTTCCAAAAGAGGTGGAGTTAGCCTTATCTAGCAGCGCCATAACCTTAACACCATACTCACCAGTTCGCAGAACTAGGTCGAGCATGCTACTTAAATCTGATGGTTTTGTAATCTTTAAAAGAGCCTCCTCAATGAAGTCGTAAATATCTTGCTCCTCAAACCCCAAGTTAAACGCATGTTCGGCATAAGCGGCAATTCCCTTTAGACCAAATAATACATACTGTTTGAGTGATCGAATATCCTCGTTTGTATCAAAATTAAGGGTGCTAACGTGTGTGGACTTTTCGTGGAACTCGGCATCAGAAGTTGCACTCCAACGAACCAAATCTTCCGTTCCTTTATAGTTCACTTTACCTTTAAGAGTATCGCGAAAACCATTGCAAACTTTAATTGCTTCAATAATTGATCTATCATCAAAATTTGCATTGGTAATAGTCATGAATAAACAGTTAACGATGTGTTTACTCTCCGCATTAGTATTAATACCCTTTTTGCGGGCTTCAATAGCAACAGCAGCAAGTCCCTGACATGCGTACATCAATAAGTCTTGAAGATTGGCTGTTGCCTCTTTTTTTCCACAAACTCCATTGATGGTACAGGCTATATTCTTAGCTGTTTCCTGGCATTGATTACAAAACATCGACATGGTGTGTAGTTTATAGTTAGAACTAAATGAAATAAGGTCTTGTTACGAATCTATGAACTATAAGTATTGCATGTGCAATTTAAAGCTTAAAGTAAGATGAACCAAAACATTCCATACTTATTTTTCAAACTAAACAGCTATTGCAATAATCCGCTTTTAAATACATCCGTCTAACCTTGCAAAAAAAACAAGATTGGAATTGGGATAAATACATCGTAAAGTGTGCGATCATCAGTTTACCAAAAAGAATGCTTATGAATCGATTCAAATAAATCAGAATATTCATATTTCACCAAGCACATATTTCTAAAATCACTTGAATATTTTAGCAGATAATCTAGCTATTAAATTAAATCCACAATCAATTTGTAACTTTTTACCTGTTTAGTCGACTAACATATCAGGTAAAACAAAAAGCAAAACTATGCTACTTAAGATTCAAAATCTCAGCAAGACCTATCCCAATGGCGTTCAGGCCTTGAAAAACGTAAACCTAGAAATAAGCACTGGTATGTTTGGGCTGGTTGGTCCCAATGGAGCTGGAAAGTCTACACTTATGCGTACGCTTGCCACTTTACAGGAGGCCGACAATGGCAGCGTTTCTTTCGACAATCTCGATATGCTGCATAATAAGCCGGAGGTGAGAAAAATATTGGGATATCTTCCTCAGGAGTTCGGACTTTACCCTAAAGTTACTGCCGAAACGCTGCTAAATCATATAGCGGAGATGAAGGGCATAAGCCAAAAAACCGAACGCAAAGAATTGGTTTCCACTCTTCTGCAGAAGACCAATCTATGGCAACATAAAAACAAAAATCTAGGAGGTTTTTCAGGTGGAATGAAGCAACGTTTTGGAATTGCTCAGGCACTTATTGGAAGTCCGAGTCTTATAATTGTGGACGAACCCACAGCTGGACTTGACCCAACAGAGCGTAACCGTTTTCACAACTTGCTTAGCGAAATTGGAGAAAACGTAGTTGTTATACTTTCCACCCACATCATCGAAGACGTGAAGAGTCTCTGCAACCAAATGGCCATAATAAATTTTGGAGAAGTTTTGTTGCAAGGCAAACCAGAGGAGATTATCGACACGCTAACCGGAAAAGTGTATCGTAAGCTCATCGACAAACAAGCATTGGAAGAGTACGGAACAATGGACGTAATTTCCACCAAACTTTTGCGAGGAAAATTGGAAATTACCGTGATAAACGAGAGCAATCCCGGCAATGGATTCAACTCTGCAGAACCATCGCTTGACGACGTTTACTTCTCGAACATCCGCAACTCCAACTAAATCGAAAATCATGTTCCGAAAAATATTTCTATTTGAGATAAACTACCGGTTACGACGACCGGCAACCTACATCTACTTTGGCATCTTTCTGTTTTTCACCATTACCATGCTGGTGAGCGAAAATGTATCCATGGGGATGATACCAGCCGGTGCAAATAAAAATGCGCCCTACGTTTTTGCCATTCTAGCCGGAATTTTCAGTGCCTTTGGTATTATGGTAACATCCGCCATGATGAGCACGCCCATCATCCGCGACTATGACCACGACACGTATCACTTTATTTACACATTGCCCATTACTAAGTGGCAATACATAGGTGGACGATTCTTTGGTTCCCTTTTTATGACCATTCTTGTATTCTTGGCTATCCCCATTGGTGCAATGATTGGTATTACCGCAGCACATCTATTTGGGTTGCATCCTGGAAAATTAGGGCCATTTAGCCTTTGGGCATACTTTCAACCATTTCTATGGGTTGCCATTCCTAACATTCTATTTTCAGGTTCCATTTTCTTTTCTCTTGCTACCGCGACTAAAAAAATGGTATACAGCTACTTAGGAAATGTCATTTTACTTATTGGATATATTATTGCTGTAAACTTGCTTGGTAACCTCGACAACCACCATCTAGCTGCCCTGTTGGATCCCTTTGGTCTTACATCCCTTGGTGAAATGTCGCGCTACTGGACCATCGCAGAATTTAACACCAAGTTAGTCACTGCAGATACCTATTTTATACTCAATAGAGTTATATGGGTTGCAATTGGAGCCATAACCGTAATAATTACCTATCGAAAGTTCTCCTTTACCACACCATCTTCACTTCATAAGGCAAAGGCGACAAATGGTGCGGACGAAAAATCGAAAATGATTGCTCTTCCTAGACTGGTTCCAACCTTTAACAGTATTCTATATCTGAAGCTTTGTATAAAACAGTCTTGGCTCTACTTCAAGGGCATTATTGTAGACATTGCCTTTATTGCCATAATGGTAGCTGGCATTGGACTTGTGGCTTCCGGGAGTATTAGCCTTGGTTCGATGTACGATACTCAATACTATCCGGTTACCTACTCCATGCTGCAATCGATTGGTGGCAGTTTTGTGCTTTTTGTTATCATTATTCTCACCTTCTTTAGCGGTGAGTTAGTTTGGAAGGAGCGCTCCGTTAAGCTCAACCAAATTTATGATGCGCTACCGGTGCCATCCTGGGTCACCTTTATGTCGAAGTATATAGCCATGCTATTGGTTACCTTGCTGGTTCTAACGATAATTATGCTCACCTGTATTGCCGTTCAAATAGAACACTCATACTACCACTTCGAAATTGGACAATACCTACAGCAACTCTTTATTTTCAACTTTACGAAATACGCCATTTTTCTTTCACTCATCATGCTTATCCAAGTAGTTTCTCGGAATAAGTTTGTGGGATTTGTAATGGTGATGTCGTACTATCTCATTATATCGGTTCTATACCAGCTTGGACTGGAAGATGGGTTATTCCGTCCCAATGCCATCCCATCCTACACCTATTCCGACATAAATGGCTATGGGCCCTTTCTTACATCGGTATTATGGTTCACCTTATACTGGGGACTCTTTGCTGCAATACTCGCATTGGTTTCGAACCTCTTCTGGCAACGTGGAGCAGAATCGGGCCCAAAAGCTGCTTATAGACGTGCAAAAGAAAGGCTTTCACCCACAATAATGAAGGCTGGGGTTGGTGTTTTTGTTACAGCCTTTTTATGTGTTGGTGGATTTATCTTCTACAATACCCATGTAATTAATCATTTCGAAACATCGAACCATCAGGAAAAGATGGCCGTAAAGTATGAAAAAACCTACAAATGGATAGAGAAGAAGCCACAACCTAAGATTATAAATGCTGATGTAAAAGTGGACATTTACCCTCACAGAAAGCAGCTTGACCTTGCTGGAACCTTCTACCTGAAAAATTTTGCACACACACCAATCGATACAATTTACTTCAACATACCTTCGGATAAGCTTACCATTAATAAGTTTACAGTAGGCAATGACAGCATTGTAATCGTCGATAAGTATTACGGGTTATACCGTGCAGTGCTCTCAATTCGCTTACAACCAGGCGACAGCATTCCACTTAACTTTCACTATAGCTATCGAGAAAAAGGTTTCAGCAACGGTAATCCGCAAACCTTTCTTGTAAACAATGGTAGCTTTTTTAACAACAAGGAGGTATTCCCCACCATTGGTTACAACGAAGGTCTTGAGCTATCCGACAAGGATAAGCGTAAGAAGTATGACCTCCCTGAGCGTAAGCGCATGGCCCCCATCAACGATACAGCCATGTGGAACAACACTTACCTAGGAAACGACGGCAACTGGATTCACTTTAAAGCAATAGTCAGTACCGCCCACGATCAGGTGGCGTTGGCACCTGGAAGGCTGGTTAAGCAGTGGACAGAAAACAATCGTAACTACTACAGCTACCAGGTGGATGGCAAGATGCTTAACTTCTACTCCTTCCTTTCAGCCGATTATCAAGTAAAAAGAGAAAATTACAGAGGTGTAGAACTTGAAGTTTACTACTATAAGGGGCATGAATTTAATGTTCCCAACATGTTGAAGGCTATGAAGCGATCGCTCGATTACTACCAAGCAAACTTCAGCCCTTTCCAGCACAAGAACCTGCGTATTGTGGAGTTTCCTCGATATGCCACCTTTGCCCAAAGTTTTCCAACAACCATTCCCTTCTCTGAGGCTATTGGTTTTATCGCCGATTTAAGAGATACAACGGACATTGATTACGTTTTTTACGTAACGGCACACGAAATTGCACACCAGTGGTGGGCACACCAGGTGGTGGGCGCCAACGTGCAGGGTGCAACCCTAATGAGCGAGTCGCTGGCACAGTATTCGGCCCTTATGGTGATGGAAAAGGAGTATGGTCGCGATAAGATGCGAAAATTTCTAAAATATGAGCTCGATCATTATCTTGGCTCTCGTAAATTTGAGCGTGAAGAGGAAAATCCGCTATACCTCAATGAAAATCAAGGTTACATTCACTACAACAAGGGAAGTGTTGTGATGTATGGTCTTCGCGATTATATTGGAGAGGCTAACCTCAACAAAGCGCTCGCCCTTTTCGACCATGACTGGGCGTTCAAGGAACCACCATTTCCCATCTCAACTACCTTCCTGCAATACCTGAGCAAAGCAACGCCCGACAGCTTGCAATACCTAATTGAGGACATGTTTAAAACCATTACCCTATATTCAAACCGGGCAGTCAAAGCAACCTACACGTCACTTCCCGATGGCAAGTATAAGGTGAACCTTACGGTGATGGCACAGAAGTTTAGGTCAACCGAAAAGGGTGTTGAAAAGGAGCTACCATTCAACGACTACATCGACATTGGAGTGCTCGCCAAGAATGGCAAAGACGACAAGGTGCTCTACCTCAAAAAACACCTTGTGCATTCCGGCGAGAACACCTTTGAGATTATTGTGGACCAAAAGCCTGAGTATGCAGGCATTGATCCCATGAACAAGCTAATCGACCGCGATAGCGACGACAATAGAATAGCGGTGGAAAAGAAGTAAATCACTTTCAACAAACAGAAACGCCCATAACAAATTGTTTTGGGCGTTTCCTTTTGAATTTGGTTATGAAAATTCAGCAAAATGATCTATTTAACTACCTGAAGGTTTACAGGAAGTTCACCATTACCAACCATGGCTGCAATGTTTTTTGCCTCGAGCTGGGTAAAATTACCAGTGATGGAAGAACGCCCACCGGTTATCTCCGATCGTACAACCGGGGCAAGCAGCACCTTACCGTCCAGCATAATGGCAATGGCCTTATTCATGTTCCGCTTGGTTGCATCAGCCCAGATTCCAACGGCCGGTTTTTTAAACATCATTTCAATGGCATAGCCACCGCCCACTTGATTATTGCTGCAATTTACATGCTCAATATCGGCATCAGTAAGTATCGGATTGTTTTTCAAGGCATAGAGACAGAACATCTGACGTTCAGAAATCTCCGACCATTGAAAGTTGATACTCTTCGCCAGCGGGGTTGTTTTAATATAGCTATTCACTGCAGCAGTATCATCAGCTGTGGCGTAACCCAAAATTGCATCCTGAGGATTGGACTGCTGGTTCTTCAGCAACTCAAAAAGTTGGTTATCGCCCTTCATTAAATCAAGAACAGCTTGGTGATTAAAAGTCTCGTAAAAACCAAGAAAACCTTTTTCTGTAATGAGTTGCTGCACAGAGGTAGAGTCCCAACCGTTTGCCAGCGAAACCTTAATCTCACTTTGGTCAGGTATAACAGCAACTTCAAACCGAGCTGCATTTACAAACTTCAGCCTATTGGAAATAATGGAGGCGGTTTGTGACAGCATATCGGCTGATACATTTGATTCTGCTGGTTGGAGAACGAAAACGCTCTTCATTTGGGGTTGAAGGTTACAGCTACCCATAAAGATGCCAAGCACAAAAATCGCAATGATTGAATATAATAGTGTCTTCATTGTTGTAAATTTTAAATTAATAACGGTATCCTCTTCTGTTGAAGAGGTGTTGACAAAATAAGAATGGATGAAGTGATATTAGCTCAACGCTGGGATTTCCCGCGAATTAGCTGAAAATAGGTGGTAGTAAAACTGAAGTCTGCTCAATGGAATTGCCGACTTTTCTACCTGTTGAATGGCAAGGATACGCCTAGCTGTTTCACGATTTTCGGCAATGGCCCTGAACTTATTATCGATAATTGAGAAGGGCGTCTTAACGGGCAGATCAAAATTAGCATGAACCAAAGGTGTTGGAGAAACCAGGGTTGCCGTAGCATTGATGGAATGAACTTGGGACACTGCAACTTGCTCGTGCTGCTGGATAAATCTATGGCTGCTGCTAACATTTCCTGCAAATGAAACGGCAAAGAAGAAGAACAGCACCATAAAAATGGCTGCTCCAAGAAAACTTACTATCTCCGCTTTTCTGTTCATGGCAGAGCAAATGTAGCTGTTTTTTTTATCAAGAAGCAACATCTTCAACCTAAATCGATCATTTATCGATGCTTCAAATTCCCCCAAACTGTAACGGTATGCTCGCCCTGTGGCAGTTTTAGAACAACATCGCCATTTCCCATCAACGCAACGTCTACCTTTTTATCATCAACATTTACGGTGGATGGCTTTTTGTCTAGTATTACATAGCAAGGTGTTGTTGCCTCGTTATAGGCAAATTCCAACTTGTTTTTGGAAAAAGTTGCCCACTTTAGCTCCCCGCTAATGCCCTCCATTGCCATAGTTACAAGCAAAGATTGTTTTGTATCAAAGCAAAGCAAGTGCTTCCCAGTAGGAATTATCACCTCTGCCCCATTACGAGCAAACCATGGTTTACCATCAAGGCTAAGGCCTATTTCGGCAAGGCCAACGTTTACGGTAAAGGTGTAAGGAGTAGATATCTCCCATAGGTCGGGCTCCACAACCTTTATAGAGGCCTCCCTTGCAAGCACCGTGCTTATGTTTCGATAATCGGAACCATTTATGGCATCTTCGGAATAGAAAGCAGGGCGAATATTGTGCAAACCCATATTGTAGGTAATCTGTCTTAGCTCCTCGCCCGATGGCTGCTCCGCGGGAAATCCGCCAGAGCCTTTTTCGTGGCTTACCACAACGTTACAATCAAAAATGAGACGATCCTTATCTGGTATGGATTTACGATACAATCGGCCAAGCTGCTCGTAGCGTTCTGGTCCAGAGCTCCAGCATGTGGATGGATCTTCGATTTGAAGAGTGATATCGTACTTTTTGAAGAGCGCCAGTGTATTCTCTGTTGTTTCGGCAATGTTATCAGAATCCTCAGGCCTAATGCTTACATCGATACCGGTAAGCATCACCTCAAAGCTACCTTTGCGATGTTGAATTCCAGCTAAATGACTGATAAATTGATTCTTAATCCTAAACGACAACTCTTTTCTATAGTCGGCAAACTTACGCCATCCCACCTTATCCTGTTTCCAGTAATGGGCACTGGATGTATTGAAAAGTTCCTGCGGGTCGAAACCTGATTGCTGCTTAAATTCGTTGCGTATTACCCTGTTCATTGGCGTAAAGTTTGCAGGGTTGTTAAAACCATCAGGGTCGGGCTCAAAATACATTTCGGCAAAATCTACACCATCCCAATCGTTCTGCATCAGCAATACATCCATCTCCTTAAAAACCTGCTTACGACAGCTGTCATCGGCCATATTCATCAACTTGCGCCAGTCCACGTAGGCATCTCTTCCCGTGGCAGTTTTTTCTCGCCATTCGGGATGCTCATCCCACATTTTACTAGTAACCTCAGGCGTTTCGAGCCAGCAGTATACCTGAATACCGTTTGCATGACAAGCCTTAATTAGCGCCTTATAATTGTATGGAACATCGTAGTACCATCCGGCAGCATAAATACGCTTTATCTTTCGCTCGCGCCAAAGTTGAGCTAACGAATCAATCGGTAATATATCTCCATTGTAGTTTTCTGGGTCAAAGTACATCTCCACCACAGCTCTCTCAGCAATTCGTGATAGCCCAAGATTGTGCTCCAACCATTCAATAAGGAACGGAAAGCGCGAAGTACCCTTTATCGTGTTAGGATCGAATAACGTGGCAATGGTAATGAACCGACCTTTCCCATAGTTGCCGCTAACAGCAATAGGTTGATGAGTTTCCTCCTCAAAAGATAGCACCGTATTAACACTTGCAGCTGTATCAATAGGGTTCACCACGCTTGGAGTAGTCCAGTAAAGAGTGCTTCCTGAAAAATGCGAATCGCGAATATGCGAAACGGTAATAGCTGTTGGCATAAACGTAACGCCCAGCTTAGAGGCAAGGGTAGAAGGTCCATCGGTAAATATCCGATTACCCGACTTAACACTCTTTAGAATGATTTGCATGGATGAATCATCGAGCATTTTGGCAGAGGCAAAAGGAACAACCACTAAATTGTAACCGGAAAGTGAGCATGCCTTAAGAGCGCTATCCGATACTTCGGTAAAGCGAATACCGGCAATAGTCAGCACAGACTTTAACGATGTTAGGTCATTCTTCTCTGCAATTGGAAGAGAATTAGCATTGCAAGGAATCAACAAGGCCACAGAAGGAATGGTTGTTAACCCGGGGATTGGATTTGCCTGATGCTGATGAATGCAGCCAGAAAAACCAACCAATACCAATATTGCCAAAAGCAGAAAGCTACTGGCTAACTTACGGTTAAATATCTTCATAATAGTATTAATAGAAAAAGTAAGAGCTGGCAAAGATAGAGGTGAAAACGATACGTTAAACAGGGAAAATGAAACAACCCTAAAATTATGTAAGATTATTATGAATTCTTTAAACTCTTAAATATTGGCTTTTTACCATTATAAATTGAGTAATATTTTTTTTCAATTGAATTTCTCTCAGTACATTCAAGCGGTGAGTTTTAACCGCATTAAACATTTTAACTTGCTCGTTCAATTATTTTTTAGCTTAGGTTTGGTAATATCTTAATCTCATATTCCCCAAAGTGTCAAATGGTGACAAGCAAACTCAGTGAATTATTCTTATTCTCGATAATTTAGAATAGTTCTTAGATAAACAAGATACGATCGTAATAGTAAATTTGAGTGCAGTATTACTCACTACCCAACTCCGAAAGAATACCCAGCTTAATGTAAATAGGACGAACCATGGTTTTTAGCTTACCCAGCTGTCTAGCAAAAACCAATCCACCAATGATGCAGGCAACGCCGCCAACCATAATGGTTATCGGAACATTGAACATGGTTGCCATACTGCCAGCAAAAAAGCTACCAAATGGTGCAGTGCCCATGAAGGCCATGGCGTAGAAGCTCATTACGCGTCCACGCTTATCGTCGTCCACAATGGTTTGAATTATGGTGTTACTGGCAGCCATCTGGAGCATCATACCCAAACCAACCACCACCATTAGCGCCATGGAGAGGAACAGAAATCGTGAGTAGGCAAAGGAGACAAGGCCAACGCCAAAGATAATTGCCGCAGCAGGGATAATTCTGCCAAGTCCCAGCACGCTACGCCGCGAAGCGAGAAATATTGCCCCTGTGAGTGCACCAACGCCCGATGCCCCCATAAGAAAGCCAAAGGTGTGTGCTCCACCATGCAGTATCTCCTTGGCAAAAACAGGCATCAATACGGTATAGGGCATGCCCATGAAGCTTACCAGGGCAAGCAGCAAAATAATATACTTAATGGGGGCAAATCCAAATGTGTAATTAAAGCCATCCTTGAGCGACTTAAATACATTGCCCTTCCTTTGCTCCAACTTCGACAAATCGATGGTCATAAAGAGCAACGACACGATAACAAAGAGGTAGCTCAGTCCATTTAGAAAGAAGCAGGTTCCTTCTCCGGTGGTGGCAATGAGCACACCGGCAATGGAGGGTCCAAGCAACCTAGCAGCATTCACCATAGTTGAGTTAAGGGCAATGGCATTCCCTAGGTCCTCCTTTTTTCCAACCATTAGCACCAAAAGCGACTGCCGTGCAGGCGAATCGAAGGCGTTAATCAACCCAAGCACTATGCTTAGCGCAATAATCTCCCATATCTGGATAATCCCCATGAAGAATAGAATGGCCAGAGCAAACGCCTGCAGCATTGCCAAAATCTGGGTAGCTACGAGTATATGGTAACGATTCCAACGATCGACCAGCACCCCTGCGAATGGCGCAAGCAGAAAGGTGGGAATTTGTCCGGCGAAGCCAACAACTCCAAGCAGAAAGGTGGAACCGGTTATGCGATATACCAACCACGGTGTAGCAATTCGCTGAATCCAGGTTCCAATGAGCGACATGCTCTGTCCACTAAAATAGAGACGAAAGTTCTTATACTTTAACGAACGAAAAGTAACCTTTAGCCCCGAAGGCATGCTTAAGCGAAGCCGAGCATATCGCATTTACCAATCTTTATTTAAGAATCATATTTTTATGCACCAATATGAAATACAATACATTATAAATAGTGCAAGAACAACAAATCATAAAGAAATACCTCGGTAAAATTAAGAATAAAGAATGTTTGTTAAGGCTTAGAGAAGTAAAATCGAAAAATGAATAGTTCGGGTTTAGAATTGACCCCAACGACAGTAGGCTGTATGCCAGAGTGGGAAAGCTCATATTCACCATTTAACTCTATGCACATAACTCCCGGTTCTATTCACAATTCACTACTCATAATTACCATTCACCATTTAAATCGTCCATAGCAAACCCACGTAGGAACTGGTAAAGCTATCGTTATCCAAGCTGTGACCCACTGAAAAGATGAAATGCGTTGTTGAGCTAAAGTTAATTGACCCTCCAACATTGAATGCAGTAGACGATTGACCAATGACAGTATTGGCTGTGTGATAGTAGAGCTCTCCGCCTAGAGTTATCGTTGGCGAAAAATCGTATTGCACTTCCCAACCGGCAAAAAGCCAGTTTTTGTTACCATCTCCGGGATTTATCCAGTAGCCAACACCACCGTAGGTTGTGAGTTTACGCCACGATTTCTGAATCCACAGAGGAATATAGACTTGTGTTCGTCCGTTACTAAATTCCTGATTTTTCACCGTTGGCACCTCAACAATGGGAAAAACGCCAATCTGAGGTCTATCGTCCGACTCCTGCACAAAGCGATACTTCATGCCCAACTCGGTATAGCCGTAACCAAAGTTAGTACCCTCATGCCTAATGTAGCTGTAGTTCATTGGTAACAGAAGATGAACCTGAACATTTGGAACCAAGCCATAGTTTACCTCCACATGAGGTGCAGTACCCATCCACTCATTGCGCTGAAAGGTATTAATGGAGGCAATGTAGTATTCCCAATGCTTGAAATTGACAGGTTCTGGATCATCGGTATTGAATGGCGGCCCAGCGTAGCCCAGCGTGGTTATAAGCAGCACAAACAGGCTGATTAAAAGAGAAAATCTCCACTTTTTAAAAGACATGGCTCAGGATCTAGATTTCGTTGCAATTACAATATCGATGGACCATCGTCCTCCACCGTAAATGAGAAGATAGACGAGGAGAACGGTCATGGCAAAATCGGTCCGGTATTCATGGGCCATGGGCCAAAATCCCTGACCAACTAGTATGGGCCATTTGGTAGTTACAAACGCAGTTGCCATAACAATGAGCAATGGAATGGATGCCAAGCGCGTTACAAGTCCAAGAAGAATGAGTATTCCACAAACAATTTCAAACGCCCCTGTAAAGTAGGCCCAGAACGCTGGATGGCTAAACCCAATTTTCAGGAACCTTGCAGTACCATCCAGCATTGGAAAAAGATACTTCTGAATACCTTCGGATAGGAAAATCGCTCCAACCACCAGCCGAACCAAGATTGTTCCTCCGCTATTGCCAGTAAGGAGCATCGATGCTTTAAAATCACTTGATAAGTTCATGTTGCCAAACGATTTAATGCTCTAGGAATACTGCTAGAGCCATATTGGCTATACAACAAATAAGCAACCTATTCGGTTTAAATCGGCAACTGCAATAACCTAAAAGTTGTAGCTGCTATTCATAAAATTTAACGCAGGTAATGCATCTCCATTAAAATCGAACAGGGATCGTGCCTCCATTTCGCCACCCCATGGCGTATTCAGGTAGTCGGGAGCCCAATACTGCACACCCACTCCGCCCCCATCGATTACCGCTTGGGTAAAGTCCTTCATAAACTGGTATTGCCCTAACGGTGTATAGGGATATTCCACTATTGGATTGAAGGAGATTGGGTAGCCCGTGGCATCAACACCGGACCAGTAGTAGGCAACTTCCACAATAATTACTTGCTTGCCGTATGCTTCGGTAATATGCCGAATGGTGGCAGCTACACTATTCATATTGGTTAGCTGGGAGTTTGAGTCAAGATAGTTGAAGTAGTAAGAGAAACCAACCATATCGAAATCGACAACCCCAGCTTGCGTAATGCCATTAAGCCACCAGTCAGAAATATCTAAGCTGCTGCAGTGCAGAATTATCTTGGGTTTTATGGTTGATGTGAGTGAGAAATCGCGAACCGCCCTAATGCCAGCGTTAAGCAGCTGACCAAGCGAGGTGAAATCAGCATTAACAACCTTTCCTGTGGGCCAAAGCATACCGTTGTTCACCTCATTGCCTATTTGAATCATTTCGGGAACTAGAGATTTGTTCTTCAGCTCATTCAGTATTCTAGTGGTGTAGGCATAAACGCTGTCGGACATGGTAGCCACATCACCATTGCTGCTCTGCCAAGCGGCAGGTGTATACTGGTTTCCCGGATCAGCCCAGCAATCGGAGTAGTGCAAATCGAGATTAACCGCCAAATGCAGAGCCTTGGCTCGTGCAATTAGCGCTTCCACATTGGCTAACCGAGCATAAACATCCGTTCCACCCGAACCATTCACGCAAGTTTGTGGGTTAACAAACAGCCGAATCCTCACCGTGTTGCAGCCATAGTCCCTAAATATGATGAATTCATCCTTCACTTTTCCTGAATCGTGAAAGGTATAGCCACTGTTGGCCATTTGCGTGGCATACGACAGGTCGGCACCCATGGAAAATTTATCCCATGCATAACTACTCTTCACTGGAATAGGAACGGTGCTGCTCTCCTTTTTACAGGAAGAGAATAACATTGCCACCACTATACCGGCAAACAACAATCGGTTAAAGGCAACTATGGAAAAGTATTTCATTCTTCTTAAGCCAAATGGTTTTTATTCAGCTGATGGTAAAGGTAATGTTTTGCCTTTATTGAATTAGTCCATAAAAGCACCGTTGGTGATCATCAATGAAAAAGAGACGCAATTAATCGCGTCTCTCCTCATACTTTATATTCACAACACAATTATCAAAACCAGACCGACAAATTAAGCGACAAGCGTTGATCGTAGAAGGTATAGCCCTTATCTTCATCGTTTGAATGGTGTTGGAAAGACTCAAAAGCATTGAAATAGTAAGTTGTCTTACCCGACAACTTAGCATAAAGCAAGGAGGGCGAAAATTCTACGCCAGCAGAGAACCAATTACACGGCTCATAGCTAAGGCCAAAAATAGCAGCAACACCCAGAGAATATCCTTTGGGAAGTTTAGTTACGAATAAAGGCTCTGCATAATTATCGGCAAGAATAACATTTTCAGTAATTTTATATTGTCCATGTAGGTTTATGGGAATTTCGAATCCACCATATAAGCTAAACTTAGCCTTACTGTCGTTTATTGTCCATACTATCCCGGGAGCAAAATGATATTTAGTTTGTGTACCTTTGCTGGGAACAACTATTGCGATGCCATAATAATTGTCAAAATTAAAATTTGCCTCATCCAAGTTGCGTGTTACCCCAAATCGAAATCGCAGAATGGTTTGGTTCTGCATTTTATAGTTAACCAACAGTCCAACGGAATATGATTTGTGTTTTAGCAGGATATCATCAATCGATTCATTTTTCTTATTGTACAAACCGTCTCTAACATCATCCTTACTAGGGGTATTAATCTGAAAAGTGAGACCGAACCTCTTTTCATGGCTAACTGGTTGAATCCCAATCCCTATTTGCTTTATTGGCATCTCCTTCTGTTCTTGTCCGTAGACTCTAACGCTCATCATGAGGAGACAGATTATCAGTAGGCTATATCGTATTTTCATTGTTTTGAATTTATCAACACTCACCAATTTCATTAAAACCAAACCGAAACGTTTAACGAAAATCGCTGATCATAAAAGGTATACCCTTTGTCCTCATCATTTGTGTGATATGGCAAGTTTGTATTATTATATGGATTGTCAACCGTTGTTGTACCCGAAAGCTTTGCATAGAGCATGGATGGTGAAAACTCGGCTCCAACCGAAAACCAACTAGCGGGAGCATAGCTAAATCCAAGAATTGCGCCAAGTCCTAATGAGTAGCCGCGAGGAAGAGTTGTCACATATTTTGATATCATTAAATTCGGAGAATATATTGGGACAAATTGAGTTAGCGTATACTTTCCATGTAGGTTAATTGGTATTTCAAGGCCACCATAGAGGCTAAACTTATTCCTACTTAGCTGCCAAACAATTCCTGGAGCAAAATGCAGCTTTGTTTGCATTCCCGTAGTCTTATTAACGTTTTCACCAGGATAATCTGGAGTTTGACTCTCAATTATCGAAATACTTGTTACGCCAAACCGAAATCGAAGCATAGTTTCATTCTGAACTTTATAATTCAGCACAAGACCAGCCGAAAAGGATTGGTGCTTTAAATTGTAGTTATCAACAGATTCATTATCCACATTAAACCAGCCAACATGAATATCGTCGTTGCTGGGGCTATTTAGCTGTAGGGTAACTCCAAACCTTTTACTTTCCCCATCGGTGGTTGAGGAAACATTTTCTGGAGTTTGGGTTATGGTAGGAACTTCATTCTTGTCCTGCCCAAATACAAGGATGCCCATTTGCAGCATGCAAAGCGTTAAAATGCCTTTTTTCATTTTCGTTAGGTTGTAATGGTAGAAAGAGAAATTCTATTTTAGGTAAAGTATTTAAAATTATCTGTCAACATTTGAAATAAAATCACGGGTAAATCTTTCACTGTGCATTCAATCAAGAATTAATTTCTTAATTCTTCAAAATGGTAAGCAAATTTAATTTAAATATGGAATTTCACAAGCGTTATAAAAATATTTTAACCGCCAGTGCCAAAAAATTGCTATTCAAGACCAACTAAAATGGCTTAGATAGATTACAGATAACCGAATATGATCAATTATTTCTTAACCATCTATTAATAGAATCTAAGGATAACATAAATTTTCATTAAAACCTCAGCCTTAATTCATATTTTAAAAGCAAAGGAGCGACTATGCTGCCACTCCTTTGCAATGTTAGGGTTAAAGACTAGTGCTTCCAGTAATCCTGCCCCTTTTCATACTTAATGTAGAACCTGTCGGGTCCAATGCTCTTAAAAACGGTAATCGAGAGTTCCTTTTTTTGACCACAAAACTCATCAGCCTTCTGCTCCGTGATAACATTTTCGGGATAATTGGTGATTTCTGAGATGTAAAATTGATTTTCAATTCGCACGAGCTCACTATTTTCGCCAAGTGTATAGGCCAGCATATTGCTAAAAACATAGGGGCTATTATCCTTAGTAAATGTTTTTGTTTTAACCTGGCTTACCGTTGGGTATTTAAGCAAATCACAATCGCGGTATAGCGTTGTATTAATGCTGTACTCCGTTATGTTTTTAGCCGTTTTAGGAGGAATAATCACTATTTTTTCCTCGTTGTAAGCAACCGAGAACGCACTGGTTGCCATTATACCGGCAACATTTGTTGCCGAAACATAGCTATTCTGCGTCCAACCCGAAATATTCAATCCGGCAGCTTTAGAAGCACTTGCGCTGATAGATTTTGTGAATACACGATTTTTATAATAATCATTGGCCATGCCATTGATAACAAAAAAACTTTGCTCCAAATTCAGGTAGATATTTTGGTCGGTTTTATTGTAAAAATCGAAGCCCATACTCCCTCCATTATCCCAAAAATTATAGGACACCTTGCAGCTATTGTCCTCATATACCAGCAGGTTATTCTTTACCTCCATTTTGTTAGAGGGAACAGTTTTGTAAACCTGGTAAAAGGTGGTTATGCACGATGACATTAAAACCGCCACCAACGCAAGCATAAAAAACATTCTAGCTTTCATAATTCAATACATTTAAGTTAACTATTAGGTTGGTTAAATACGAAGAAAAAGCAAAACATAAATCCATAGCACTGATTCTAAATAAATAAAGTGCCAACTATTTAATGATTAAATTAATTTCAGCATATCAAATTTAGATACAGAATTTATAACATGTTCAAACATTTCGGTAAAGTTATCAACAGTTAATGGTTTAAAAACAACATTTTTTATTCTAAACTAGGCTATTGTAATAAATATAAATAAAGATATTTGGCATAAATGATACAGAGCAATCTAATTTAGACCAATCTCTATCTGCAAAGTGAATAATCTTACAAAACAGGAAGAATATCAATCTCCACAAGAACCATATCATGTATGATATGAAGCAAACGTTGCGTGATATGAGCTATACGATGCGTGATATGAAGCAAAACATGGATGATAAGTGCCCTATGAAGCGTAATAAGCTCATTTAAAGTTAGCACAAGCAGCTACATGGTGTGACAGAACCAATATTATATGTTTTACAGCATATTTCTACATCAATAAACCATTTTGTGTGACCAACGAATTACTACGAGCATGGGGAGTTCATGAGTTTTGTAGTTAAATATTATATTACGATGCTATTATTCAGCATCTTGACTTTTTAGATGTTTAGTTTTAATTTTATCGTAATGGTGGAGGTTGTTATTTTTTAAACTTAAACAATAACATTATGGCTAATTCGTTAAAAAGGCTATCGCGCTCAATGATAGACGACGATAGGCAAACATTCCTTGCACTAAAGAACATTGCCGACTACACCCCTCTTAACAAGGAGGTGGAGGTAAGCAAGGTAGAGGCACTGGAGCAGGAAATGCAGGCAGCACAGGATCAGGAGGCAATACAGGAACATACACTAGATGCGCTTCGCGACAAGTCGACCCTTGCCGAGCGTGACTTCCACGACGCCATTACTGAGTGCAAACAGCAGGTGCGCGCTCAGTATGGCCCAAACTCTGACGAGGTAAACAGCCTTGGACTAAAGAAAAAAATGGACTACCAACGAAGAACGCGAAAAACTACTGGTTAGTAGTAAAATCCACACTTTCGCGCTACGGCAACTTCCACCATTATTTCCTTCTTCCGAACCAAACACAACTCCCTGGTGGCAAAAAGAGTCATCATACGCTTCAAATTTTAGAGCGAGCGAAAACGTGCCTCCGCGTTATAGAACGATACCGTATCAGCAATAGCGACCAAACAAAATATGATTCTCCATCGCTATTCAAGTTTAAATATCAAATAAAAACGGGCATAGCTAAACTAAGTATAGTACGCACTCATTGGAAATTCAAATTACCGCAAAATAATTATTCATTAATGCTTACTCGAAATAAGCACACATTTTATACTTTTGATTTAACTTTGTAATGTACATTTTTCACTTTATAAACTTAAGTTATTGTGCTATGAGAAAAACTTTACTCACCATTAGCCTTCTTTTTGCATGGCTAATAGCGTGGCATACCGTTTATGCCATTGGAGAAACTCCTCAAACCGCTATTGCAGCAAAGGAGGGCATCAACAACACCAATCACTACGGCATTAGTAATGATCAATGGTACAGCTTTACACCCAATGTAAATGGTGAAATGACAATAACCAATCCAGCCGCGCAGTCTAATACTTCCTACTTCTACAATCTTTATGTTCAGGATGGTAGCGACTACAATCAAATTGCAGAATCTAATTATCTTGGAGAAGGTTCAATCTTCCTTACAGCAGGCGTTACCTATTTCATTGATTGGCCCGCTAGTAACAATCCCGACATCCACTCCTGGCAGCTCACCTTTTCTCCTCGGTCCATAATACTAGGGGAAATATGCAGCTCACCGCTTCCAGCCACAGCTGGATTAAACAGCGCCTCCAACGAACGAGGCAATCAATGGTTTACCTACACCCCCTCCACCAGCGGTATTGTAACCATTTCCACGTGTGGCTTAACACAGGAGGACACCTACGTGGAGGTTTATGAGGATTGTGCCTCCGGCTACATTGCATATAACGATGACGACTGCGGATATCAAACAACTGTGGATTTTCCAGTAGTGCATGGTCAATCGTACCTCATTAAGTGGAAAAATGACTATACATCCGGAACCTTTAACTGGAATCTTTCTTTACGCCAATACAGCACTGCCACCGAAATGCTCTCATTTGAGTTTCCGGAAAAAACACTAAGTAGTGTTATTAACGCTACCGACCATACGGTAGATGTTGTTGTTGGTAAGAATGAAGATATTCCTGGCTATATCCAACTTTCACCCTTTCCGATAGAGCTGTAGCCACAGTTGGTTTTGTAGAGCAGGAAAGCGGAAACCATGGAATTAACTTTACGTCACCGGTAGTATACACCATAACTGCTGAAGATGGCGTTACCGCAACCAACTGGACGGTAACCGCTACCAACGCCAGTGCCGAGAATTCGGGTAACGATATCCTAACTTACAGCCTTGAGGAGCCTACCGATTCCATAAATTTGACACCGCAAACCGCGCCATTACGATTTATACTCCCTTTAACCAGAACATTACCAACCTAAAGGCCGATTTCACCCTCTCACCCTATGCAACGGCCACAATAGGTGGAGTAACTCAGAATAGCGGAAGTAATAGTAACGATTTTACAACACCGCTCACCTACACCATTACTGCAGAGGATGGTACACCGAAGAATTGGATGGTTACCGTGGTGCAAAACGCCGTTGTAGCTGGCGACAACTGCAGCAACCCAACAGTAGCCGTTGTGGGCGAAAATCACGCCAACAATGCATTCAACAACCAGTACTTCATCTACACGCCAGCCGAGGATGGCATTATTGGTCTCTCCTACTGTGGAAATTCTGAGAAAGAATACCAAATCTTTTCCGACTGCTCTACGCAAATTGGAAGTGATTGGATGATGTGCGGTAACGAAGACACCTATGCCGTTAAGGCTGACGTTCCGGTAATTATTTACTGGCAGGACATCCAGGGCGACAGCTGGCACCTCACCACCTACCCCGTTAGCTCCGAAAAGGTGCTTTACTACTGGTGGATTTCAGGAATGATGAGCGAACCGGTGATCAATGCCACAGACCACACCGTCAACATCACCGTTAATTCTAGCACCGATGTATCGAACCTCCAAACAAAATTCTACCTATCCACTGGAGCAAAGGTATACACCGGAACTACCCAGGTATTGAACAATACTAATGTAGACTATACCAACCCCGTTCCCATCACCATTATGGCACAGGATGGTTCTACCCAGGATTGGGTGGTTACGGTTACACCGCGTGCTCTTGGTACAGGGAATAGCTTTATCCAATTTTTTGTTGATAACCAGCTGGGAGATGCGGTTATTAATATGGCAAATCACACTGTTACAGTTGGCGTTACTGCTGGAACCGATGTAACTGCCCTCGCTCCAAGATTCAGCCTCTCACCCAATGCAGCTGCAAGCATAGGTGGCGTTCTGCAAAATTCAGGACAATACTTGATTGACTTCACCAATTCTGTAACCTATACCATTCTATCGGAAGTAGGCGAATCGCAAGACTGGACCGTAACCCTGGTGGAGGGTGCCGTGCTAAACATTTATGCCGACATCACCTCCTTCCGCCTCGATCAACAAACCAAGCAACCGGCCTTCGACGAGGCCAACAAGGCCATTTTGGTATATGTTGCAAAGGGTACCGATCGCTCAGCACTTGTTCCAACATTCTATCTTTCTACCGGAGCAGCTGCCAAGGTTGGTACAACGGCACAGGTAAGTGGTGTTACCGCCAACGACTTTACCGCTCCCGTTGTTTACTCGGTTAACTCCGAGGATGGACTAACTTCCAACGAATGGACGGTAACCGTTAATATTCCTGAGAACGATATTACGGCCTTCAGCATACCTGGACAAAACAGCTCAACGATAGATGCAGCGAACAAAACCATTGCTGTAGTTATGCCCGCCAACTCAATTATTACCGACTTGGCAGCAACGTTTACCCTCTCCAATGGAGCTACAGCCAAGGTGGGCACCGTAAATCAAGTTAGCGGCCAAACAGCCAACGACTTTACCAACCCTGTAATCTACAACGTAACGGCACAAGATGGTGTTACAGCTCAAGGTTGGACAGTAACGGTTACCGTTCTCAGCGGAATAGCAGACAATACGCTTGCTACTAACGCCAATGTTTACCCTAACCCTTCCAATGGGCAGTTCAACGTTAAGTTTAGCACACCGGTTTCTGGAACAATCCAAATGGACGTGTTCTCGGTTACCGGCGCAAAGGTGCTTAGCCAAACAGCTGATGGAAGCGAGGGAATTTACAACGTTGACCTTAGCGGATACCAAGCTGGTGTTTACTACCTACGTATGACCATGAACGGCAGAACAGTTACGTTAAAGCTGCTGCGAAACTAATACCGATAGCACATACATAAAGAGAGAGGCTGCCCGCGGGTAGCCTCTTTTTTTTGTTTAAGTTAATAACAAAAAAAACGTCAATTACTTCCAAAGCAAGCTCCTCCGTTGTGAGGATAATCATCATACTCTTCATGTTTTCGAGCGAGCGAAGATGTGCCTCTTGGTTGTAGATCGATACCGCATCGGTAATAACTACCGGAAAGAACCCACGGTTAATTGCATCCCGAGCCGTTGATTCCACGCCAATCTCAGTGGCAATACCCAAAATTACAACGGTGGTGATCCCCGCATTGCGTAGCAGCAGCACAAAGTTGGTTCCAACAACTATGCTCGCCATGTTTTTTTTGGGGGGAATTACAATATCGGGTGATGTTGGCTCGATGGTTAAATTGACCCTGTTGGAAACCTGCACCCACCGCCTCAAATTTCATAAATCACAAGTATGGGTATTCAAAAGCGAACCTCACTCCCAATGCAAATGGGTAGTGAGGGCCGTTCTATTATTGATTAAAAAAGGGAATAGCCAATAGACGCTAATAGTCCTTTTTCATAAGATCATTGATTATTTCAGCGGCTTTATCCCTCCCACCTAGTCCAAACGCTAGTGCCAAGGCTAAACAAATTGCCCCAAAAATGATTTGGAATGCGCTGGTAACAATTTCAGTGGCAATATTCAACTGGCTGAGCGTTACAAATATTGTTAGAATAATAATGGAGACGTAGGCAATTTGGCTGATGAGCTTCGAAGTTTTATCCTTCATGCCCATGAGGGATGTTTTAAGGATTTGCGACACCATCCTTGCCAAATAGATTCCAATTATCAGAATTACAATGCTAACAATGATGTTTGGAATATAGAGTAGTACCTCGTTGAATAGCACGGAGGCGCCCGTTAGATTTAGGCTATTCAAGGTGGCCATAATAACAATTAACATCAAGAACCAATAAACTAAGGTTCCAATAATATCAATGGATGTTATGCTTAAACCACCATCTTTAAGAAACTTCTCAATTCCCGATTTTTCAGTAATGTAATCAATCTTAATCAGCTGAAGGAATTTTACAAAGAGCCGCTTCACAAGTTTTGCCAACAGCCATCCAATAATTAAAATAATTATTGCACCAATAATCCTAGGTAGAGCAGATGCAATTTCATTAAGAAATTGCTGAGAACTCTCAAAAAAAGATTTACCTAGTCTCTCATAGGTATAGGTTTTATGGTTAAGCAGTAAATATACGGATAAAAAAGCACAGAACTTCAATGCGTTGCGATACACGAGAGACTAGAATGCGTGTAGCGTATATACTTCAGGCTGAAAAATAATTATCGTTATAAATTAAAATATCGTTCTACGAAAAGAGACAAGTATCAATAAAGCCGCCCTACACAAAATGGCTGCAGAACATCATTTTCTACATGTCCATAGCAAAGGAGTTTGACGCGCAACAAGCTAAATGTTAAAACTTTAACTATAGTTGATTGAAATTAACTATTTAAGTTTGGCCTTCCGCTTAAGATGTGCCCAATAGAAGGATCCACCGCCATTAATGGCGGTAGTAGTGTAGTACATGTTTTGAATATTGATACGCGTAAAGTAGGGTTTATAATACCATACAAAGTATAGCGACCCCACGGTAGGTTGCATCAAGGTTTCATAGTTGAGCGTAATTTCTTGTGGACGATCCACCTGCACTGCACGAAATTTACCAGAGAAGTAGCTATTATTCCCCATTATCTTTTTTCCATCGGCACTAAAGGTATAAACAAACTCACCACCATAGATGGCATATCCCTGCGGTTGAAGACCGGGTAAAACCCAAACGGTAAGTGTTTTATCGTCATTACGCCGAACAAAACGAACAAAATTCAACTTCAATGAATCCTGAAGTGGTTTAATAATTTTACCAGCAGTATACAGCGCCCTTGCATATTCGGTAACCATGGAACTATCGAGTCGTGCCTTTGCAAGAAATGCGGCATTGTTGCTATTTACAATGTAATGAAAAAGAACATTGTAGTTTCCTTTTCTAAACCTTCCATACACCGCATGCCAAGCTCTATTGCTATCCTGAAAGCAGAACCACTCCTTGCCAATCAACGACAACTTTGCTGAATTTTGATCGCGGAGACTATCGGCAGTTATTAGCGCAACTTGGTCGTAGGTTACCAACCATTCGGCAAGTTTAGCTTTAACGGCAAAATCGGTGGAATCGAAAGCCGGGACATCCCCCTCTTGGCTATAGCCAGCCACCGCCATTAACAAGGATAAAATTAGAGAAAGAGCAATTTTTTTCATATCAGAATAGATTCAAAAATTAATGGAAGATATTTTCTAGCAGTAATATATTAGCACACCTCAACCATTTACTTACAATAGTCTAATACACATTGAACAATTCAAAAGTAATAATTCTTAAGTTAGTTCAACAGCATAAAAAATGTAGTAGAGCTGGGACTAAAACTCAATTTTCCCTCTAAATGCATTGGTGTTGCTAGTAAGATTAGAACCCTCAAAGTGAAAAACATTTTTAGGCTCCTCTTTACTGCACACAAAACGAATAACTTCCCCAGGCATTGTCTCCTTCAAATAATTGATGGCAAATCGCCTTGGATAGTTTGCCCGACAAAATTCAAGCGGCAGCGAATCCATCATCCAATCGATGTAGCGTGTTGAGGTCACGTGCTTATTTAGATCGATATCAAAGTAGGTAGCTTTTACCTCGAAGCTGTCACCCTCAGGCGTGGCCATAAGCTTTTCGGGAGTCTCGTTTAAGGCATGTTTATCTTTCAGCAGCACAAACAAATCAGCATCTAGTCCTTCAATTCGTTTTGGTCGTTTCGTTTTTAAATCAATGGCAAGCCAAGCGGAAGTAGCCATTGCCACAATCTCACCGGCCTTATCCCGCACAATAAAGTCGCGGAGATAAATAATACCCTCAATATTCTTTAACCATGTTTCCACCACGGCCTCCTCATACCAGTTGAGTGGTCGTGTTATTTCAATGGTCATGCGACTGAGAACCCAAAACAGCTGCTGCTGTTTAATACCTCCAAAACCAAAGCCGAAGCTATCGGCCGAACTAATGGCCGATTGAATAAAAAGATTAACCAATCCACCAAGTCTGAGCCTTGAATCCATATCGGTGTCGGCCGAAGTTATGCGATAGGATGTAAATAGCGTAAGGTTCTTGTCGGTCAATTCCATCGTCTTCTGTTAATCGTTTAAGGTTTTCAATATTATTCAATTATTTTCTAATTCTAATCTACCAACTAAGCCTACTGAAAAAAGGCAAAACAGTAAAGATTTGTTGAATTACTCATCTAAATGCTCATCGGCCTCCAAATGCAGTGCTTTAAGACCAAGTAACACATCCATAAAGAAGAATATAGCCGAAACTAAAATAGACAGGGTAGATAGGGTAAAAAGCAGGTAACCCAGCACCTTGAGATCGAAGTTAAGTAGCATCATTACAAACATAACCGGAATCATCAAACAGCTGGCAATAACGCTTACCATAATTAGGGCAATGGAAGTTCTCAGGTAACGACCACGCTGAAAAAGGATCCTTATTTCTCTCACCTTTTCATGTCGACGCTTCGTCGCATCGCGATCAATTTCATTTACCAGTATTCTAATTCGGTCAATTACGCGTCCCAACCTATTGGCCACAGTAAGAAGAATAAGGCCTACTCCAGAGATTAATGCCACTGGGGTTATGCACGCTTTTAAGAACTCCATGAATTGAATTGTAGATTCCATTTTAACTGTTTTTATTTCAAAAAACAAAGGTAGTAAAAAGTGATTATTGTAACTTGTGCTATTGAACCTATCAACTATTCCTTTGTTCTAAAAAAAATACTCCTATGCTACACTATGTTCGAATTCTTGAGAAGGGTATAATCTTTATTCTGATAGCCATTATCACCATAATCCTTCTTTTTGCCACCGTCGATGTGGTAATAACCATTGCCCAAAAATTCTTCGCGCCCCCCCTACTTTGTCCAAGCCGAAAATCTGATGGAACTCTTTAGCCTATTTTTAGTAATTCTCATTGGAATAGAGCTGCTCGAAACAGTAAAAGCCTTTTGAAGGAGAACATGGTTCATGTGGAAATTGTGGTGTTGGTGGCCATAATTGCCATTGCCCGAAAGGTAATTATTTGGGATTCAGCCAAGCAACCCAATAGCGATCTCATCCCCTATGCGGCCATGCTATTGGGCTTAGCCATTACCTACTTCATAATAAAGTATTCGGACCGGAATGGTCGCCTACCATGGAAATCGAATGAAAATAGAAAGCCATATAGAGGTACGCCACAACCAAAGCAAGAGAAAAACAGGATACAATAATCATCCTCATTCTATCTTTTTGGACGCACAGGTTTCATAAAATAGGAAGGATGTAATACACGACAATCAAAACTTAACATTAGATATATGCAACGGAATACTGCCTTGTCAATGGTGAGAATAAGTTAGTAATTAAATTTTCCCTCCAAGGCTAACCTATTTGCCTCCTCCAACTTTTGAGGTGTACCGATATCGTGAATAATTGTTTCGGGAGAAACTTTGTATGCTACAATTGAGTTGAGACAGCAAAGCTGAAGGTATACATCGATAATGGAAAATGTGCCATTTTGGTGATGCAATGAAAAAATTGTGGGGTTAATAACATGAATACCAGAAAAAAGCAAGCGGTGTCAAGGTTTCTTCCAATCGGCAAGGCAGTTTCTTTTCCCCCGTTTTCACATTCTCCCAGCCCCGAAGCTGGCCCATTTTGTTGAACAGAAAATGTCTGCTGCTCTCCCGCTCGCTCACTAGCAGGGTTGCCAGTGCGCTGGTGGATTTATGCTGTTGATATAGCTTTCCCAAATCAACGGTTGAGAGGATATCGACGTTATGAACCAGAAAAGGCTCTCCATCGCTAAAGAATGGTGCAGCATTCCAAATACCACCACCCGTATCGAGCAGCATATCACTCTCGTCGGAAATGGTAATTTCTACCCCTGTAATTTTAAAGTTGGAAAGAAAACTCTTTACTAGATTGGCATGATGATGTACATTCACCACAATGGAAGTAAAACCGAAATGAGCAAGTCTTTTTAACTGCCGGCCAAGTAATGGCTCTCCGCCAATCTCAACCAACGCCTTAGGTGTATGGTCGGTAATAGGTTTAAGCCTTGTGCCCATGCCAGCTGCCAAAATCATTGCTTTCATGGCTTTACTTTTTCGGGTTTTACATACCTTCTCCTCCTTCTTGGCATAGCGACCACATCGCTTACAGCGATATTTAGCCTCGTCGCTACCCTGCTCTTTTCCCTTTTTGTCGTTTTTGCAGTATGTATTGCCCATCGATTTACATTGTTTCAGTAATTCCTAGTTCGCGGTGATGGAGCACAACCCTAACCTCGGGATAGTTGCTTTTAATTTTATGTGCCATAGCCTCGGCAGCATAAACCGATCGATGCTGACCACCCGTACATCCACATGAAACCATAAGGTTTGTAAACCCACGTTCCAAATAGCGCTCAACCGATTTATTTACCAGCTTATTGGTTTCATCAAGAAAATTTGCCATCTCCGAAGAAGATTCGATAAAGGCAACCACCTCCTTGTCGCGACCCGTTAAGCTAGCCAATTCTGGCGAACGTCCAGGGTTGTATACCGCCCTACAGTCGAACACAAAACCACCACCATTTCCCGAAAGATCGTCCGGCACCCCTCGCCGGTAAGAGAAGCTCCAAACCTCTACGGTTAAACCACTATAACAGCAAGTTGTTCAACAGTAGGTTCTTTTAAAGTAATATTTGTAAGCACTTCAGCAAGATAGGGAATCTGGGGAAGTTTTTGCTTTAGCAGTTGACGAAGATTCTCAATAGCAAAAGGAATGCTCTGAAGGAAATGAGGCTTGCGCTCAAAGTAACCTCTGAAACCATAGGCCCCAAGCACTTGAAGCGTTCTAAAAGAACAAAGAGTTTAAATCGCTCACGATATTTCTGTTTGTCCACCGTTATTCTTGTCGACAGAACCTCCAAGTAGTACTCAAACAATTCAGCTCTAAGGCTAGGCGAGAATTTTGCCTTAGCTTGATAAATTAATGATGCTGGATCATATAGCAATGGGCCCCTTCGTCCACCCTGATAGTCGATAAAAATCAACTCTCCGGAATCGCTAACCATAATATTTCGTGATTGAAAATCTCGGTAAAGGAAAAAATCCCCACTCTCCTCGATGAGCATATTGGCAAAGCAAGATAAATCTTGTTCAAGTAGTGCTTCGTTAAATGGTATTCCCTCTGGTTTTAAGAAGCAATATTTGAAATAGTTTAAATCCCACATTACCGTAGTAACATCGAACGAAGGCAACGGATAACAGCGTGAAAAATCGAGACCCACTGCACCATCAATCTGAATTTCAACTAGCTTTTTAAGGGCCTTTTTCAACAACGAAATTTTTGTGACAAGCTCCACCTCCGGGTCGGTGATGATAGAAAAAAGATCTCTCTTCCCTAAATCTTCCAATATGTAGACCGATTGATCGTGGTTTACAGTCTCTATTTTTGGTACTGCAATTCCCTTTGCAGTAAAATGTTGGGTTAAATATAAAAAGTCTTATTCTCATCAACATCCTCACCAACCACGGCAATGAATGTTTTTCCACTAATCCCTATTCTAAAATAACGCCGATTGGAACCGGAAAAGGCAAGAGGGACAACAGAGGTTGGGATCACACCAAAATGCGATAACGCAAGAGCGTTGATAATATCCAGCTGAGGTAATGCCATGGCTACTTCACATATTTACCCAAATATACCACCAAAAAAACGATGTAAACCAATGCTGGCAATAAATTGAGAATTTTAATCTTCTTGATATCTAAAATATTAATACCAAGACCTATCAACAGAATACCCCCAACCGCCGTCATCTGGGTAATGGCAGGTTCTGGAAGACTATGGCCAAAGTATCGAGCAAGCAGGGTAAGTCCACCTTGATATATTAACAGTGGTATTACAGAAAAAATAACGCCGGGTCCAAAGGCCGTTGTAAGCGCAATAGCCGAAATCCCATCCATAAGCGACTTGGCATAAAGAAGGGTTGGATATCCACCGGTTCCCTCCTGCAATGCTCCTAAAATAGTCATGGATCCCATGCAAAACATCAGGAAAGCTGTAATTAAGCCCTCCGAAAAACGATCGTCTCCCAGCTTTAAATTCCGCTTCAACGAAATGGACAAATTATCCATTCGTGACTCCAATCGCAGCAACTCACCGGTAACACCACCCAAAATAAGAGCAAACACGGCCAACAATATCTCATTTAACCTCAAGGCCATCGATATTCCTAAAACCAGAGTAAACAGCCCCATGGCTTGAAAAACGATTAATCTAATATTTTGCGGAAATTTTGACCGAAAGAGCATACCTATGACTCCACCTATCAATATTGCCACTATATTTACGATTGTTCCTATCATACTATCATTTTATCTGCTCAAAAATAGCAGTAATTTCGACGGAAATATTTCACTCGACCATATTAACTCTAACCATTAGTAAAAAAATGCATAAATTTACCTATGCATTTTCACCAATAATTATTGTCGTTATGGTTCTTGATTGCAATAAGGCATTGCCTCTTAACGTTTTTCAACCATTAACTGTATAAATATTGGGCAGGAAAAGAACGGTAAAGGTAAATTTTGATATTCTACAATACTATGAAGCTTGGACTTTTAAACCGCGAAGAGGTTTTCAACTTTGTTGAATTCAACATAACAGGAAATTCGGAGATTTATTTCAAATGTGATAGTGAATCGAAGTTCTTAAACATTGACCTATTCAACATATTTGTTGGTTGTTTTGAAAGGAGCAATCACCTTTACGACTTCTACGGTGCCACTAAATTTAACTCCAGGAATCTTATTCCTCTTATCAACGAACTAAAAGAAAACCTCAATAAAATAAACAATATCAACTCACTAGAAGAGCTACGCGAATATTTGTCAAGCATCTTCCTTGGAAAAAATCTATTTGAAGAGTTAGAGCGTCGCGATAAGAATTGGAAATCGCGTTGGAGAGCCTATGCACGTAAACTAATTCAAATCAATCAGTCGCTCATAAATCTTTGTGAAGAATGTGTTGCAGAGGAACGAACAATGTGGGTAATTAACTTCTAGCGAATTAATTAATCTTAAAGCCTAGGCGTCGAAGCTGGTCTATCTGCATTACATTCAATTCCCCTCCTTGGGTATTGACCGTATAAGCCGAAAATTCGTTTCTAAAAACATACTTGGAACGCTGATATTCAAACCCCGCAGGAGTCATTCGTAGGTTGAGGTCATCATTCACAATACGATATGTTCTAAACACAGTCCCGCACAAACTTTCGAAGGAGTTACTACCCAACAAAGGCAATACCGCATTAACTGGTTTTGGCACTCGCTCCGGATACCATTTATCAATTCCTAATCCAAAGAACTTACTAATTGCCCTAACTGCCATGGCAGTGCCATTTGCCTTTCCCTCTACAGAGTAACCCGCAATATGAGGAGTAGCAATGTCAACCAGTCGCAGAAGTTCAAGGTCAACACCTGGTTCCTTCTCCCACACATCCAATACAGCACCTTTAACGCTTCGCGCTATCAACGCACGTTTTAGAGCATCACCCATAACCACCTCCCCTCGCGATGAGTTTATTATAATAGGCATGCGTTGTAATTTTGCGAAGAAGAAATCATCGGCCATGTGGTAAGTTCTATCCTCGCCATCCACTGTTAATGGAACATGAAAAGTAATTATATCACACTCCGCTGTAATGGTTTCCAAGGAAACAAAATTGCCGCCTTCCTTGCGTTTTCGAGGTGGATCGCAGAGTAATACATGTAACCCCAACGCTCTTACCGCCTCAGCCACCTTAGAGCCAACATGACCCACGCCCACTACTCCTAACGTTAGCTGATCTAATGGTAATGAATACTTAACAGCTAACTCCAAAATTGCCGTAACCACATACTGCTGAACTGCCCATGCGTTGCAGCCGGGTGCGTTCATCCATTCAATGCCAGCTAACCGACAAAATTCGGTATCAATATGGTCATATCCGATGGTTGCAGTAGCGATAAACTTTACCGAAGATCCTTCAAGCAGATTTCTATCACAAGCCGTTCTTGTGCGTATAAGCAAGGCATCAGCGTCAGCCAAGTTGTCCCGAACAATCTCGTTACCAGGTTTATAAACCACCTCAAAATGGTTTTCTAAAACACCCTCCAGAAAAGGAACCTTGTCGTCAACAATAATTTTTTTTGCACCCATATCACAATTATGGAATTAAAAATTCCCAACCATTACGACTTAATGAGAAATACAAAATTAGGTATTATACCGACAAGCCAAAAACCATTACGTCATCAATCTGCTCACGAGTGCCCTTCCATTGGTAAAAATTGTTCTCAATCACCTCTAGCTGCTTTTGTAGCGGCAGGTATGAACTTTCAGAAATAACACTAACAAATCCCTTATAAAGCAATCGTCGACCATCGTCACCTCCAAATTGATCGGCATAACCATCGGAAAACAGGAAGAACCGATCATTGGTTTGAAGATTCAAACTTATAATGTTATATTCAGATCGTCCAAGGTAATAACCGATTGCCGTTCTGTTTCCTTTAAGGCGAATGGTTTCCGTTCCATTGTCGGTTTTACGAACAACCAACGCCTTCATTCCAGCGGAAGCATAATCGAGCTGACGAGTTTCCACATCTATAAGTGCAACACTAATGGCCAATCCATCGTGGCTATCATCCAAATGCCCTTTTTGATGCAATGATTGCTCCACCTTATTCTTCATTTGTGTAATAATTTCAGCAGGGTTTACTTCCTTCAAATCAGCAAAGATCTGGTTTAGATACGTAATAGCCAACATGCTCATAAACGCACCAGGCACTCCATGACCAGTACAATCTACTGCCACAACAACCACTTTTCTTTGGTATACACCAGTCCAGATAAAATCGCCACTTACAATATCCTTTGGAAGATTAAAGTATATAAACGATGGAAAGAAATTCTTTATGGAATCAACGTTTGAAAGAAGTGCATTTTGAATTGTCTTAGCATAGTAAATTGAATCGGTAATGCGAATATTCGTCTTACTAATTTCATCGCGCTGCGAAGCAATCTCCTCCTTTTGCTCTTCAATTTCCCCATTTTTTAATGCCAATGTTTTAAATGCCCTTTTTTTCTGATTATAAGTATAAAGAAGTAAAAGGGTCAACAGCAACAGCCCAAAGCTGGCAGTGGAAACGATCAGTAGTTCATTCCGTTTTTTGTGAAGAAGCGTACTCTGGAATATTTTTTCATTTTCCAACGTTTGAATCTTATTCTCTTTCTTTTCCGATTCATACTGCACCATAAATTCATTGAGCTGCTTTTTTGCCTTTACTCCATTCAACGAATCATTTAACGAATGAAACTTCTCAAAATTGCTAAGAGCTTGCTTCAGATTCCCCTCCGATTTTTCAATAGTATAGAGCCAGTAATTGGCCTCCTTCTGCATATCAACATTTTCGGACTTTATGGCAAGGGTCATACCTTTGTTTAAAAAGTCCATTGCCTTACTACGCTCGCCAAGTTTAGCATATACACGACCAAGGTTTATATAGCAAGCCGGAAGCCCACTCTCTTCGCCACACTCATTCAAGGAGGAGAGTGCTTTGCTAAAGTAAGTTGCCGCATTTGTATAGTTACCTTTTTGAAGAAGCACCTCCCCTATATTGTTAGAAGAATATCCAATTCCAGAAAGATTACCTGCTTTTTTTTCCATCAACAACGACTCCTGCAAAACAAGGTATGCCTTATCGAGTTCACCCATATTTTTATAGGCGACACCTAAATTGTTAAGAGCATTTCGCAATCCTGAAGTAAAGTTGTGAGATCGATATATGGACAGAGCCTTCTGATACCAAATAATAGCATCTTTATAGTCCTTCTGATCGTCGTAAACTATACCAATATTGTTTGAAACATTAGCAATACCAATAATATCGTCTGTTTTTTCCTTCAACCTCAACGTTTTCAGAAATGTCTCAATAGCTTTTGGATAATTACCACGAGCCCATTGCACACCACCCAAAAGATTATATACGCTCGATAGTTCTTTATCTAAAGAGAGCTTTTGCATTAATTTTTCAGATTCCTCTAAAGCATCAACAGCATCATCATTTTTCCCTAACCGGAAGCAGATACCTCCTTTTGCCAACAGTATATCGGCCTTTAGACGATTGTTCTCACAAGTTTTGAGGTCCAACAGAGCTTTATTGGACTCCATCAACGCATCATCCAACTTTCCCTGAAAGCGATATACTTTTACAAACCCAAGTCGAATCATTGCTTTCAAATAGCAGGAGTCTCCTGGTAATATGGTAGATTCCGCCAACAGAAGATATTTGTCGGCAAGCGCTGGTTGATCGGCAACAACCTTGCCTGCCGATTCACATAAATACCTTATCTTTTCTGGACTATTTGTTAGCGTAGAAAAATGTTCAATAACGCTATCTGTTTGACCAAATACGAACCCTAACGAAAATGTAAAGATGAGTATGATCAAAAACCTTTTAAATATCATGGATAGAACATTTAAAAACAGGGTAATTGGCATGCTAAAATTGTGATTGTCAAATATAAAACATTCAGAATAAAAAAGGAGGAAATGCCAATTTAATATGGGTTAGATGTAGCTCTATTTTTATAAAAAGTATATTTGCTAACGATAAACATATGAATTCGAAGGATGAAGTGATCAAAAACCATGTTTTATTGTTAGGTATAAACACTATAAAAAACAGCAAAGACTCGTTAACACGAAACAACCGACTAATAAATTGTTTACTATAGCATATTTAGTGATTTAAAAACGATTATAGCATAATGAAGAAATTTCTTAATCCCTTCCAGCGTTTTGTTGCCCTCGAATCGGGTAGTAGCATCATTCTATTTCTCGCAGCCTTTATTGCACTCTTTTGGGCCAACTCGGAATTTTCACAATCCTACTTTTCCACATGGGACACAAACCTCTCCTTTGGAATTGGTGATTGGACACTAGCGAAACCACTTATACTTTGGATAAACGACGGCTTGATGGCCATATTCTTTTTTGTAATTGGGTTGGAGATTAAGAAAGAGATAGTAGCGGGCGAGCTGTCAACAATTAAAAAAGCATCATTGCCCATAATGGCAGCCATAGGCGGGATGGTTATTCCCATCCTATTCTTTGTAATACTCAACCTCAACCAGCCCGGAATTGATGGCTGGGGCATACCCATGGCAACCGACATTGCATTCACCCTCGGGATTCTTCAACTTTTGGGCAAGCGGGTACCTCTGAGCCTTAAGATTTTTCTTACCGCCTTTGCCATTGTAGACGACCTTGGAGCCATACTAGTTATTGCCATTTTCTATAGCCATCAAATTTATTGGATATACTTGGCAATTGCTGCTGGAATCATAATGCTACTCATCCTTATGAATTTGCTCAATGTAAATCAGCGATGGCTCTTTGTTATCGCTGGAATGGCCACATGGTTTCTCTTTTTAAAGTCGGGCATTCATCCAACCATAGCCGGTGTAATTGTTGCATTAACCATACCGGTTAACAAGAAGATTGGGCTTAACAAATACTATAAGAAACTGCAAGAAAAGGCAACGCTGCTGGAGTGCAAAAAAGTTCCCATTCAATTTCTAACCAAAACTCAGCTGAATGCCATTGAATCCATTGAATACCTCAACCGGCAGGTGCAACCCATGCTGCAAAGATTCGAAAACGGTCTTCATAGCTTTGTGGCCTACTTTATTATGCCGGTTTTTGCGCTAGCCAACGCTGGAGTAGTTTTCATTTCACTAAGTAGCGTTAGCGACTCCAACTTTTCGCTCTCTGTGTCCTTAGCCGAATCGATGGTATTTGGAAAAATTGTGGGCATATCACTTTTTAGCTGGTTGGCCATAAAAACCAAAATTGCCACCTTGCCCAAAGGAATCTCCTTCAAGCACATTGTTGGAGTATCTATTCTGGGGGGCTTTGGCTTTACCATGTCGCTATTCATCGAAAGCCTTGCCTACACCGACGTCGATCTGCTTGCAAGTGGTAAAATAGGTATTCTTGTGGGTTCAATTCTAGCGGGAATAATAGGCTATATTGTGCTTCGAATGACCTTACCAGTGCCTAAAGTTGAGTCATAATTTATTTATCCACCAATACAGCCAATTACAGTGAAAAGCACTTTCATTATCTTTTTCTCCTTAATTATGCTGATATACTTCAGCATAAACCTGTACGTTTACAACCGCTCAGCCATAGCGTTTCAGGGTCAGCCAATCCGCACAATCTTTATTGTGCTGTTCTGGATGCTGGTGCTAGCCTACCCCGTTGGACGAATATTGGAGAGCACCCTGCAGGCCTACTCTCCCACCTTTGTGGTTAAGCTTGGCTCGCTGTGGTTGGCCACCATGATTTACCTTATTCTGGGCTTTTTGGCCTTCGACCTGCTGAGGGTAATTTACCATTTTACGGGGCTTTCGTTCCTATCGTTTGTTAAGGAGAGCCGTAATGTAACCGTTGCCATTACCTATGCAATAGCGCTGGTTACAGTAGTTGCCGGTTACATTAACGCCAACAGCCCAGTCATAACCCGGCTAACCATTCCCATTGAAAAGCCGCAGGAACTCGCTCATCCGCTCAAACTAGTGGCAGTTAGCGATGTTCACCTCGGAACCATCATTGCCAATGGAAGGTTGAGCAGAATGGTGAAGCTCATAAACGCTCAAGACCCAGATATTATTCTGCTGGTTGGCGACACCTTCGACGAGGACCTTGGTCCGGTAATCCGCAACAACATGGGCCAGCAGCTGCAAATGCTCCGTTCTAAGCTGGGCGTGTATGCCGTTACCGGTAACCACGAGTACTACGGCAATCCAACGGTGGCCGTAAAATACCTGGAAGATCATGGCATAAAGGTGCTGCAGGACACCACTGTTGTGGTGGATGGCTTAATAAACATTATTGGCCGAAACGACCGACAATCCATAAGCATGCTGCACAAGCAACGGAAGCCGCTGGACGAGCTTGTAAAGGAGGCGAACCCAAAACTTCCCATTGTGCTTATGGACCACCAACCCTTCCACCTTGAAGAGGCAGAGCAGAATGGCGTAACCTTGCAGCTCTCTGGACATACGCACCACGGCCAAATGTGGCCCTTTGGCTACATCACAAAAGCCATTTTTGAGGTAAGTAGAGGATTCTACAAGAAGGGCAACACCAGCTACTACGTATCCACCGGTTACGGAACCTGGGGACCACCCGTTAGAACCGGAAATAGACCGGAGGTGGTGGTAATTACCTTGGAGTAGCGACTAAAAGGTGACAAGTTACGGGTTACCCACAGTGACACGGCGTTTTCAACACGTTACTCTGTGTTCCTAAAACCGCGTAAAGAGAACGAGAGCAGACGATGGCTAGTCGGCAATTTTGAGTTCTGCTACTCTTTTGCTTGCGCTACTGTTTCGGTTTGAGATGAGTTGAAAGGCAACAATTCCACCAAGAACTACAAGCCCGCCAGAAATTTCTCTCCAGCTTAACAGCTCGGAAGCAAAAATCCATGCAAAGAGCACAGCAAAAACCGGCTCGAGCGTAAAAATCAGCGCCACCGTAACGGTATCTACCTTTTTTGTGCCCATACCGAAACGAAGTAGCAAAAAAGCGTTCCTATAAATCCGAGATAGAGCATGGTAATGGTTTTGCCACCCGAAAGCGCAAACGAAATGGGCTGGGTAGAGACGTATAGCACAAAACTCAAAATAGCAGCAAATAGGAATTGATATCCAATGAGCGAAAACACCTCGGTTTTCCGAACATATCGCCCGGATAGAATAAGATGCCATGCCAGCGAGAAGGAGGTAACAAGGGTAATTAAATCGCCTATATTCAAGGCCGTTTGGCTATCGTAGGCAAGCAGGTATAGCCCAATGAACACAACAAACAGAATGATGATCTCCTCGAACTTCAACTTCCGCTTATAAAAGACGAAAAGCAGGATAGGAATAATAACCACTCCCGCACCCGTTATAAATGCGCTGTGCCCGCTGCTGGTGTATTTTAGTCCAATGGTTTGCGAAATATAGGTGGTGGCCAGCAGAGCACCCAACACCATTCCTCGAAGCAGATTTGTTCGGTTGAGGAGTGCTTTTCGGTCCTTAAAGTAGACAAATATAAGCATGGAAACCGCGGCAATAAACGTCCGAATAAAGACAAGGTAGTAGACATTCACCGTGGCTTCCGTATCCTTGATGATGAAAAAAGTTGAGCCCCAAATAACCGTAGTGAGCACCAGCAAAAAATACTTCATTCCAACCTTCATTATTTGCGCCGCAAGATAGCTTTTGTTTTGCGTCGATACATAACCGGAGACTATTTTGAGTTATGAGTTGTGAAATTAGAAATTAGAAACTAGAAATTAGAACTAGAACCGGACAAAGGAAGCTCCGTCAATGGCCGGACAAGTCAACGGAGGTAAACTACTTCCCCCTCACATACTGAACCGGCCACTCCACATCGTCGCCCAGCTGCTTGGCGGCATGCAGTGGGAAGTTGGGGTCGCGAAGCGATTGCCGTGCTATGAGGATAAGGTCGGCCTGCCCCTTTTGCAGTATAACCTCGGCCTGCTGCGCCTCGGTAATGAGGCCAACAGCTCCGGTCATAATGCCCGACTCCCTCTTAATGCGCTCGGCAAAGGGAACCTGGTAGCCCGGACCGAGCGGAATTTTTGCATGGGTCACCATTCCTCCCGAGGAGGTATCGATGAGGTCCACCCCATGCTGCTTAAGAATTGTAGAGAGCTTTACCGCCTCCTCCACATCCCAACCACCCTCGGCCCAATCGGTGGCGGAGATGCGAACAAACAGCGGAAGCGTTTGGGGCCAAACCTCCTTTACCGCCTCCACAATCTCCAGCAGCAGCCGTATGCGGTTTTCGAAGCTTCCGCCATAGCCATCGGTGCGGTGGTTGCTCAGCGGCGATAGGAACTGGTGAACGAGGTAACCGTGGGCTGCGTGCAGCTCCACCACCCTAAACCCGGCCTTGAGCGCACGCATGGCAGCCACTCTAAAATCGGAAACAACCTTCTGAATGCCTTCAATGGTTAAGGCTTGCGGTGGCTCATCTTCCGAAAAAAAACGGAATGGCCGATGGGGCCATCGTAGCCCAACCGCCCGCCTCACCGTTGAGCGGCTTTCCGCGCTCCCACGGACGAGCACAGCTGGCCTTGCGGCCGGCGTGGGCCAACTGAACACCCGCCACCGCACCCTGCTGATGGATAAACGAGGTAATGCGCTCCAACATTCCGACGTGCTCCTGCTTGTATATACCCAAATCGTTGGGTGAGATGCGCCCCTCGGCCGACACCGCCGTGGCTTCCGCTATAACAAGTCCCGCCCCTCCAGTGGCGCGGCTACCCAGATGCACCAGGTGCCAATCGTTGGCAAAGCCATCTGTGGTGGAGTACATGCACATGGGCGAAACGGCAATTCGGTTTCGGAGGGTTACCTCCTTAATGGTGAGGGGGGTGAAGAGCTTGACATGATAGTTCTATTTTATGTTGAAATGGCAATATATACGCTGTTTGTTCGCACATTTTGCAGGTGCAATGAAGCTGGCAGCACGCCACAGCTAACCGCTAACTACAAAATGAGAAGGACAGATATCAAACGCAAAGGTAGGCGGTTTGTTCGGTGCTGTAGGGTGAAGAGTGCGCCTTGCTTGCCCGGAGATATGATGAAATAGTTACGCGGACACGCTGCTTTCTTTTATCGAAAGAGCATATCCGATCATAATGGGAGTTCCAAGATTAACTAGAGATAAATCTCATCTTCCGACTTTGCCGTTTTAATTGTAAACTTGGAGATGAAACCCATAGTTTTTGCTGCAATAGTAAACAAAGAGTTGTTGCTGACAACCCATATGGTACTAATTTGCGCCTTAAGTTCACCAATACTGTTTTGCCAAATTAACCGAGCATTTGTATCGTATCCTGTCATTTTTAGGCAGTTGAAGATGATAGGAACCTTTTCGTTTGGTTGTAATTGTGTGGCGAACTCCTCAACCCACCTCTTCTTCGCTTGAGTAGCCTGCTCTTCAGTAAAAAATCCGTCGAAGGAGAAAACAAGGCATTTATGCCCCTTCTTCTCGCACCAAGCTATCTCTAAACATTCTATTTACAATAAAAAACCAAGTTGCAATTTCTATATTTCATTAAATAATATTATGTTGCCTAACGGATGGCAATAAGAAACGTAGGGTATTTCGAAGCTCTTACCTATCAATTTACTGAACCATTTATTAAATGTTATGTCGTTCAAAATTAGCACTTTCCGCCCTATGTTTTTTATTGCGTGTTGTAGCCAGTTATTCTTCATTCAAAATGCTTTCTATCTGAACTCTAGTAATAATTAAAAAGTTGGTTGCATCATATGTGTTTTTTTCAACTCTCTTTAAAAAACCTAAGTAGTTTAGAATTCTAACAAAAGTTCTTTTAACAGAGTCGTTGTAAGCTATCCCAATTCCTATTCTACCAAGCGATGCTGCATTTATCATGCTTCCCATTATATGTTTTTTTGTACTTGTATTCTCAATCTCAAGAGCACAAAAACATCTCGCATTCTGATTTTTTTGTATTAAGAAATCGAACTCTGGTATTTGAATTTCATTTAACCATTCTTCACCGATATTCTCAATATGAAAATCGTATATTTTTTTGAAAAATTCTTCAATATGTGCTTGTCTTAAAAGTTGATTATATTCCACTGTTCTATTTCGTCCAGGTCGTACACTAAAAGGTCCAATTGCAATATCAACTCTTGGAGAATATTGGTATGGCATATTTTCAAATGCTCGCCATTCACTTATAACTTCTAAAGTTTCAAGTTTTGTCTCAATTTGTGGTCTGATTATATCCTGAAATTCTTTGCTGTCATTTTCTTCTAATGGTTTCATGATTTTCAAATCTTCTATAATCTATTTTTCCTATTTGGTTATCTTCAATGGCAGTAAATGTTTCTATTTGAAAAAGATATGTTTTTGAGTCAGACGAAAAGTTGCCGAATATAAACTGTCTTGTAATTGCTCTAAGATACAGTTCAATTTCTGACACTAATAATTCACTCGATTTTGCATAAATGTCATCCAGTAATTTTGGATTCTCTAACATTTTATAAAACTTCTTTTCTCCATAGAATTCTTTCAAAACATAATCCTCAATCTTTTCCCACTTTTTCTTGGCATCAAATTCTTGCTCTTTTCCAAGTATTGCGTCTAAATTAAAATAGCGAGCTCTGCTTCCATAAGCAGAAAGCACCTTACATATCTCAGTTATTATTGAATTCTCAGTTATTATTTTATAATCATCTTTAGCAAATGGACGGTTAATCGGAATACAGATTTTCTCAATCTTTTCTTTAAGGAATGTTATATCATGTCCATTTCGGTTATTCCAAATTTCATTTGTTTCAGGATGTCTTCCATTAATATGCTTGAAATTTAAACATAACATTGATTTAAACAATCGTTCAAGTCCTCCAGAAAGATAAATTAGCGGTGGGTCATAAAAGTCATTGGCGGCAGATATTTTTTGAATTTCCGCTAATCCATTTCTGAGATACTTTATTGAATTTTCAATCTCAATTACAACAGCTATATTTCTGTATGTCTCGTTCATTTTAATTGGCTACAACTCGTTTATATAAACGATAAAACCGTATATACACACCCATACTGGCATTTATTGTGCGGTTTTAACCATGTAATACACAAATATAAAATAGTTTCGGATAGGTGACTTAAATTAGGGCGATAAATATTGGGCTAATACCGGCAACCAATTTCAACCCTTGGTGGTTGCGGTGCATAAAGGGCAGGTAGATTTTAATACCGTTCAGCGTGCGCCGCTGCCGCGTGGAGCGGGTTTCCAACCCCGCCCTAAAGTGCGGGGAAAATTACGATGACCTTTATCCTCTATCAGAATTACCAACCCCAAACACAGGGTAATTTCCTTCCTCTAAATCCATCAAACTTCTTCTAACTCCATCCCTATTTTCACTGCTCACCACTCAATCCCGAAAGGTAGACGGGGAAATGGGAAAGGCGCTGGGATGAAATGGCTTTGGAGAAGTTGGTGTAGCTTTTGGCAAAGCCTGTAAGGAAGCCACCCCCACCCGAGCCGCACAGCTTAAGGTAGTAGGTGTCGGAAGCTAACCCCTGCTCCCACGTGGGAACAAGGTGCGATGGAATCATGGCTCGAAGGTGCTCCAGCTGAAAAACGGAGAGTTCCTTCAGATTGTTCCAAAAAAGGATATATTCACCCGCCACCATATTCTGAATGCAGGCGTCGTTTAACCTAATGAGTTCTTGGCCCAAATTGCTCAGCACCCCGTTGGGAACAAAGTGCTTTAGAAACGACTCCACCAGCGGCCCGGTCTTGCCCGAGGTGCCGCTATCGAGGAGAAAAATTCCGCTCTCCTTGTCGTCGCGGTTACGGGGAATGCCCACCAGGTCAATCTCCCCATCCTTTTGTATGAGCAACGGGTAGCGCATGTAGCAGCTCAGCGGATCGATGCCGGAACTCTTACCGTGAAAGAATGACTCAATGCCCGAAAAAATATGCCGAAGCTCCTTAATATCCTTCTGCGTTATGCTGCCAGAGGGTGGAATTAACTCGGTGGTATACCTCGCATATATGGCTGCACACAAGGCACCTGAACTTCCAATGCCGTAGCTCTGCGGTATGGACGACTCAAAGTAAAGCCCATGCCGAATATCGGACTCCAGCTTCTCCAGGTTCAACCTACCCGATATTCCATTCTTAACTGAATTCTTTTCTAGATACTGGTGCAGCTCACCAAGCAACGTATTACTGCTGCGAGCAAAGTCCAAGTCAGTGTATTTGTCCTCGTGAATAAAGCTCAACTCGCCCTGAAAGTGGCTGTAGGGAATGCTTAAGGCCATTGATCCTTGCAGCACAGAATACTCACCAAAGAGTAGTATTTTAGAATAAAATTTATCCGTGTTCACCATAACCTTCGAGGGTATTTCCCTTTAAAGAGGAAAACGGGTATTTGTTTAACACATATCCATATTCCCTATACAAAACAGATACTCCTTAAAATAGTTCAACCATGTTACAATATTCTCTCTGGTCCCGCCCCACAGCGGTCGTAAATCACCATTTCTTTTTCGCAGTAGCGCTTTAGCACCGATTCAACAAATGCCTTAACCACCACCTCGTTATCCTCGTGGTAAAGCAGGTGAATGTTGGGGCCTGCATCGATGGTAAAACCTACGGATATACCGGAAGTGGTTCTAAAGTTGCGGATGGCCGCAATAATAGAAAGGCTTTCCGGCTTCAGGAATATGGGCGAAGATTTAGAGCTCATCATTAGCGCATGAAGGGTGAGCGCCTCATTCTCGCATAGCGCGAAGAATTTGGGAAAGTCACCCTTGCGCAGGGTTTTAAGGATGGCGTTGAGGCAGAGCTTAGCTTCCGCATACCGGGCATCGGCAAAGGGGTGATCTACCATGAGCGCATGCCCCTGGGTGCTCAACAACTCCTTTGGCTCAGTGCTAACCACCAACACAGCATCGCGCATCCCAAGAAACCGCGGATCGATATTGGGAGTAACCGGAATGGCAAAATCGTTGGTGGAGTTGGGTAGCTCAGCCAATGGCCCCACTCCTGCCAGCCCCAAATACCGATCGCGAGGCGCTACCGGAACCCAGCCTAGCAATGTAAGATGCCTTTTGGAGAAACGAAGATCCAAAACCCTCGTTGCCCAGCAGCTGTTGCTCAACGTGGCATAAGCAAAGTGCCACCGAAGCGAAGGCTGAAGCAGATGAGGCTATCCCTACCGAGTGGGGAAAGCTGTTTTTCGTTTCTATCTCCACACGTGCCTGCGCCAAGAAGGGAAAGAAAGGGGTTACCTTACCAAAAAAATCGTTGAGCTTCTCACAAAAAGGATGGTTACCATCACCATAACCAACAAACCATATCCATTATCATCATATGCAAAAAGCAGCTGTCGTTTCGGTAAAGCATTCCGTAAGGCTAAAGCTGAGCGAAGGGTTCTGCGGAATTTGGTTCTCCCGCTTACCCCAATACTTACAATGGCAATATTCGATGGGGCTTTCCATCCGGACTTAACGCTACCTACGGTCTTCAGCACGTCGGGCGTAACACTATTTGAAAAAAGCAATCTACTTACCATAACTCATTCCTATTTCGTCGAACCTAAATACGGGCGATAATCCTTTGCGGTCAAGATAAGAGCGAATATACAATTCCGGCTCCTCGCTACAGAAAAGGGCAAAATCGCCACCCCATGCACCAATGACTTTACACACCCATTAAAGTCACGAAAGCTAG
>Ga0268359_10973_pt1 | contig 52898 bp, 56 predicted proteins | sample BioMet11_FD_194416 | JGI IMG/M metagenome (GOLD analysis project Ga0268359, IMG submission 194416) | Sewage microbial communities from Oakland, California, United States - Biofuel 11 (PacBio Assembly) | ecosystem: Engineered > Wastewater > Sewage > Unclassified | place: USA: California | collected...
TTTATTAGACTCTGGTATTAGTGGAATAAAAACATGTTGCACAGGCAACACGCAGTGCCATCAGCGGTATCTTGATTACGGGAGTTATGCGTATTATTTTATTTTTAGGTGCTCTGGGTGTTATTACGCATGGGTATTTCATTGATCCGGCGAATCCAGCTGCTTCTGTATTTCAGGCTGCTGCCGGAGATATTGGATATAAATTATTCGGTATCGTTATTTGGTCTGCAGGTACCACCTCCGTTATTGGATGTGCCTATACGTCTGTATCGTTCTTAAAATCATTTAGTCCTAAGATTGATGAATATTATAGCAAAATTATTATTGGATTTATTATTTTTTCAACTTTGGTTTTTGTTATTGTAGGACAGCCTGTACGGGTTTTGGTTATTGTCGGTACGATAAACGGATTTATTTTACCTTTGGCTCTTGCCTCTATTCTTGTAGGTGCGTACAATAAAAAAATTGTAGGAGAATACAAACACCCCGTTTGGATGACCGTGGCGGGCGCCTGTGTTGCCGTGCTGATGGGATGGATGAGCATTCATACTGTTATTACGCAATTCTTACAATAATATATCACAGGTTTTCATAAAATGATAAAAAAAGGATGTGTAGTATAATGACGTATAGTACGATGAAGCCAAAAGAAGTTCGGCAGCTTATAAAAGAAAAAAAGATAACAACATGTACAAGTGGGATGTGTAATGGATATGCCCAGGCGAATTTAGCAATATTACCCAAAGAACTTGCTTTTGATTTTTTGTTATTTACACAGCGCAATCCTAAACCGTGTCCGGTTCTGGATGTTACGGAAATCGGCTGTCCGGAACCTAAATTGGCAGCTCCCGGTGCTGATATACGGTATGATATTCCAAAATATCGCATTTACCGTTATGGAAAAATGACGGATGAAGTGACTGATTTAAGCACCTACTGGCGTGATGATTTAGTTGCATTTCTTTTGGGCTGCAGTTTTTCCTTTGAAGGTCCTATGCTGGATGCCGGCTTGGAAGTACGGCATATTACGGAAAATCATAATGTCCCTATGTATATTACGAATATTCCTTGTACTCCCGCAGGTGTTTTCCGTGGTCCTATGGTTGTTTCCATGCGTCCCATGAAGCCGAAGGATGCAATTAGAGCTACGCAGGTAACAAGCCGTATGCCGTCCGTTCACGGAGCGCCTGTCCATATTGGTAATCCGGCGGACATTGGTATTAAAGATATTTCAAAACCTGATTTTGGTGATCCATCGACACTATATCCCGGTGAGATTCCCGTATTCTGGGCTTGTGGAGTTACTCCGCAGGCTGTGGCTATGTCGGTCAAACCGGAATTTATGATTACACATGCACCGGGGCATATGTTTATTACAGATTTATGGAACGCTGATTTAAGTGTACTGTAGGAGGAACTATGTATTCTATTGATATAAACAGTGATTTAGGAGAAAGCTTTGGCGCATATACGATAGGCAGCGACAAGGAAATATTAAAGCATGTTACTTCGGCTAACATTGCCTGTGGATTTCATGCCGGTGATCCTGTTGTGATGGAAAAGACAGTATCACTTGCTGTCCAAAATGGAGTGGCCTTGGGGGCCCATCCGGGATTGCCCGATCTTGTCGGTTTTGGCCGGCGAAAGATTGACATAAAGCCGGAGGAAGCCTATGCTATAGTTATCTACCAGGTAGGCGCCTTGAAAGCGTTTGCGGATGCTCGCAAGGTAGCGGTACAACATGTAAAACCCCATGGTGCATTATATAATATGGCGGCAAAGAATCCGGCTCTGGCAGAAGCAATTGCCAGAGCGGTATATGCGGTAGATCCAAAATTGATGTTATATGGTCTTGCCGGAAGCCAGCTTATTATACAAGCTGAAAAATTGGGATTGTCAACGGCCAGTGAAGTTTTTGCTGATAGAACCTATCAGCCGGACGGTTCTCTCACCCCGCGCAGTCAACCCAATGCGATGATAACGGATGAAGAAGAATCTATTTTCCAAGTTCTCCGCATGATCAAAGAAGGGGTTGTCCGGGCACAAAATGGTCAAGATATTCCTGTACGTGCTGATACAGTATGTGTCCATGGGGATGGGGTGAAGGCGTTGGCTTTTGCTGATAAAATCCATCGTACATTGGAATTGCAGGGAATTCAGGTCAAGTCGTTTTGCTGAGGTGTTATGATGAGTCAAATTGATTTTTCTATTCAATCATTGGGAGAAACCGCGTTATGTGTGTCTTTTGGACACGTCATTTCTCCCGATATACATAAGCATGTGCGTTCGCTGGGGGAATTCCTGGAAAAAAATCCATTTCCCGGATTTCGTGAATGCATTTTATCATATACGGCAGTAACTGTATTATATGACCCTTTCGTTGTACATCGGCAACAGCAGGAAATAGAAACAGCAGCATTGTTTGTCGAACAGTACATTAAAGATGCAACGGAGGCGGCTGAAAGAGAGCCGCTTCCTGCCGCTGCGGTTGTATCTATTCCCGTATGCTACGGCGGCGACTATGGACCGGATCTGGATTTTGTTGCGCAACGTCATGGCTTGACAGCGGAAGAAGTAGTGGCGATTCATACGAAAAGTGAATATTTAGTATATATGATTGGATTTTGTCCCGGATTTCCGTATATGGGGGGATTAGATGAACGAATTGCTACTCCCCGCCGGCAAAGTCCGCGTTTGGAAATTCCGGCTCGCAGTGTCGGAATTGCGGGGATGCAGACGGGAGCGTACCCATTGGCTACTCCGGCGGGTGGCAGATTATAGGGCGTTGTGCGGTGGACTTATTTACACCGGCAGGAGAAACACCCAGTTTATTAAAATCCGGAGATATTGTGCATTTTGTTTCAATCGATAAAGAAGAATACAGGCAGATGAGGGGGGATACACAATGAGTATATTCGTCCTCCGTCCGGGAATGTTATCAACCTTGCAAGATAGGGGGCGCCAAGGATATCAGAAATATGGCGTACTCGTATCGGGCGCAATGGATGAAGAAGCGCTGCGGTTGGGAAATATTCTCGTTGGCAATGAACAAAGTGAAGCAGCTTTGGAAATTACCATGATGGGACCTGTATTGAAATTCTCTGAAAATTTGTTGATAGCTCTTACCGGAGCTGACCTGCAGCCGACTGTCAATGACGTAGCGATACCCATGTGGCGTCCTGTTTTGATCAAAGCGGAATCGGTATTGCGTTTTGGACGGCCTGTACAGGGCTGCCGTACCTATTTGTGTGTATCCGGCGGATATAATGTCCCATCGGTGATGGGCAGTAAAAGTACCTACCTTAGAGCGGGATTTGGCGGATTTAAAGGAAGAGCGGTACAGACCGGCGATGTTTTGGAGCTGGGAGAGATATCTTCTTTGGGACGCAAGATAATCCGCTCTCTGCAAGATGAAGGAGAGTACGAAACAGCTCGCTGGTATATACAACCTGCCTATAGACTGAATGGTGAAAACGGGCAGCCCATACGTATTACGAAAGGACTTCAATATAAGTATTTTTCAGAGGAAACTAAGCATCATCTGGTTTCCAAAGATTTCCGCATTACTATCCATGCGGATCGCATGGGGTATCGTTTGGATGGCTGTAAACTAGAACTATCAATCCGCTGGAAATGATTTCAGAAGCGGCAATACAAGGAACGATACAAGTACCTGCCGACGGGAATCCAATCATTCTTATGTCAGATAGACAAAGTGTAGCGGGGTATCCGAAAATTGCACAAGTCAGCAATGGTGGATATGAGCCGTCTGGCACAATGCAAGCCCGGTGATAAGGTAAGGTTTTCCTTAATTACATCCCAACAAGCCGAGGGACTGCTGATACAGCGGGAACAATATATTAATGATGTTGCCGTTTCTGTAAAGTATCGGTTTGCGCAGTAAAAATATTTTCCCGTGCGCTATCTGATGCGGGAAGAATGTGAGGCCCATTGTGGACATGAAAGAAGTCGAAGCATTAATACAAATGTTTGAAAATTCGTCTTTGACGGAATTAAAGATAAAAGATAAGGATTTTTCTATTGAGTTGATACGTACTTGCGGCAGAAACAGTTGCCACGGAGCACGCTGATACTCCGGCAGTACTTCCTGCTGCGGCGTCTTCAGATGTGGAAAAAACGATTACAGCGCCGATGGTGGGGACCTTTTATACAGCAGCGAATCCCAATGCGGAACCATTTGTCCGTGTGGGAGATGCAGTTACCATTGACACGACGGTTTGTGTATTGGAAGCAATGAAAGTATTTACAGAAGTTCCGGCTGATATGAGTGGAACAATAACGAAAATTCTTGTATCGGACGGGGATTTGTAGAATATGGACAACCTCTGTTTAAAATCAAGATTAATTAGAGGAGAATTATTGTGAAAATAAAAAAGTTTTAATCGCCAACCGGGGAGAAATTGCCGTTCGTATTATTAAAGCTTGCCATGAACTGGATATTAAAGCGGTTGCGGTATATTCCACGGCAGATAAAGCCGCTATGCATGTTTTGCAAGCAGATGAAGCATATTGCATTGGCCCGGCACCTGCGGCGAAAAGTTATTTGAATGTAACCGCCTTGCTTACCGTTGCAAAAGCAGTGCATGCAGATGCAATCCATCCGGGATATGGATTTTTGGCGGAAAATGCTGATTTTGCGGATGCTTGTACATCCGCCGGGTTTATTTTTATTGGTCCTGATGGAAATGCGATCCGATGCATGGGAGATAAATCCCAAGCTCGGATGACGATGCTTCATGCTGATGTTCCGGTAGTTCCGGGGACGGCAGATCTTATTCATTATATAGAAGAAGGAGAATTGGTAGCGTCCCAAATCGGCTATCCTGTTCTTATTAAAGCCACTGCCGGCGGCGGCGGTAAGGGAATGCGCGTTGTCGAAAATGAGCGCGATTTAAAAAAAGCGCTTCATGAAGCGACGCAGGAAGCGACACGTAACTTTGGCAACGGCGGGGTGTATCTGGAAAAATATTTAACGCATGCTCATCATGTAGAAATCCAGATTATGGCGGATTCCTTTGGAAATGTGGTTGCCTTAGGCGAACGAGATTGCTCGACACAACGCCGTCATCAAAAAGTTATTGAAGAGGCGCCGTCCCCCATTATGGATGCGGTGATGCGCCGTAAAATGAGTGCTGCGGCTGTTGCTGCCGCAAAAGCTGTACGGTATTGCGGCGCTGGCACGGTGGAGTTTATTGTCGATGAAAACAGAAATTTTTATTTTATGGAAATGAATACACGTATTCAAGTTGAACATGGTGTTTCGGAAATGGTAACAAATACGGATCTTGTTCAAACGCAGATCCGTGTAGCTGCCGGCGAACCGCTTCCATGGCGGCAAGAGGATATACATATAGATGGCTGGTCTGTAGAATGCCGCATTAATGCAGAAGATCCGTCCAACAAATTTATGCCGAGCCCGGGGAAAATAACAACCTATGCGCCTCCTCAGGGAGAGGGAATTCGAATTGATTCCTGTGTGCTTGCCGGCTCGAAAATCAGTCCCTTTTATGATTCGATGGTAGCCAAAGTTCTGGTCAAGGCGCCCACGCGTGCGCTGGCTATACAAAAAATGATTCACGTTCTTGATAATTTTCATATCGAAGGAATAAAAACGACGATTCATTTGCAGCGAAATATTTTAGCAGGAAAAGTATTTCAAGAAGGAAAAATGGACACGAATTATTTAGAGGAACATTTGGATGAATATCTATCATAGGAACGTATGTAGAGTAATTGCTATATCATATTAGATTGTACGGTATGTGTGAAGGGACTAGTATCTAGTCCCTTTTTTGTATACTCGATGATGTGGTATAATAAAATGAAATGCTTTAAGAAAGAGGTATACGCGGGTGCAATTACTGAAAATGGAGCTGCGGGGATTTAAATCCTTCGCTGATAAGACAACGCTTACATTTGACAAAAGGATTACGGCTATTGTCGGTCCTAATGGAAGCGGCAAAAGCAATATATCCGATGCCGTCCGATGGGTTATGGGAGAGCAGAATGTTCGTCAGTTGAGAGGACAAAAATCAGAAGATATTATCTTTGCGGGTACAGAAAAACGCCGTCCTCAGGGAGCGGCCGAAGTGTCTCTTTATTTTGATAATACGGATCATTCTCTTGACCTGGATTTTACGGAAGTCGTTGTTACACGACGTTATTTTCGTTCCGGGGAAAGTGAATTTTATATTAATAAAAGACCTTGCCGGTTGAAAGACATACATATGCTTTTTGCAGATACAGGAATAGGGCAAGATTCGATGGCGGTCATCGGCCAAAATCGTGTTGATCGTATTCTCAACAGCAAGCCGGAAGAACGGCGTATTATATTTGAAGAAGTTGCGGGTATCAGTCGGTTTAAAGCGCGAAAACAGGAAGGGCTGCGAAAAATAGAGGAAACAAATCATAACTTAGAGCGAATCCGAGATATGATGTCGGTATTAGAGGAACAAATCGGACCGATGGAAGAAGAAGCCCATCGGCTGAAAACCTTTCGTGAGTTGGATGGAGAACGGATTTCTTATGAAGGAACATTGACACTGCAGGAATTGCGCAATGCGGAACGCTTGTTGACAAAGGCTGAAAACAGTCGTGCTGCGGCGACTACACAACGGCAAGATACGATGGCAGCGTTAGCTAAGGTAGAAAAAGAACATGAACATCTCATGATAATTATGGAACAGGAAGGAACGACACTTCGTCAACTCGATGAAGCGGCTTCCCTGGCCCATAATGAACTGGACAGCATGAAAAACCGTAAAGAAGCAGGTGTTTTGAGAAAAAACGAATTGGAAGAAGAAGAAAAACAATTTATTCTGGAAGAGGCACAATTACAGGAAAAAAGTACGCAAATGGATCATCAGCGCCAAGAATTAGCGGTACAGCTTTCTTCCAGACAAACCGAACTGGATGCCGCACGAAATGGATTTGCATTAACAGCGGAGCTGTTTAAGCAAGCTGAAGAAAAAGCCAATACGGCGAATCAGGATTTGCAGGATATTTCTGTACAAAATGCGCAGCGGCAGCAAAATTTATTTATTGTAAAACGGGATATAGAAGAACTGCAGCGCCGTATTTCAGAAAATCAAATACAGTGCAATGAATTAAAAAAAACGACAGATGATCAGCGAATACATAATGTAACCAAGCAGGAATGCTGCAAGGTATTAGAAGAAAAATGTCTTATTGCAAAAAAAACGGTGGAGGAGCTGACTGCAAAAGCGCAGGAAATGCGATCGAAACGGGAGGAAGCTTGCAAGGCACAGGAGGCAGCGGAGCAAGAATACCGTACTGTACAGAATCAGGCTGCCAGTCTGGAACAGCGAATTCGTGTGTTGGAAGGAATGGAACAAGAACACGAAGGAGCCGGGCGTACCGTTAAGGAAGTATTAAACGCGCAACAAAGCTGGCGCAAGGATATTTGCGGTATCGTTGGAGAATTATGCACGATACCGCCTCTATATGCGGCGGCTTTGGATGTAGCGTTAGGAGCTTCGGCCCGTTATGTTGTAGCAGACAGTGAAAAGTCGGCAAAATCGGCTATTGCATATTTGAAAGAACGGCATGCCGGCAGAACAACTTTTTTACCTCTTGATACCATACGAGCCAAGGGACGCACAAGGGAAGAAGAACAGGCTGTCAAAGAACAAGGAATTATTGGTTTCGCCAATGATTTGCTGGAATTTGATACTGTATATATGCCTGTATTTACGTCTCTGCTCGGACGGACTCTTATTGCTGATACCATAGACAACGGTACCGTTGTGGCACATAAATATGGGCATCGCCTGCGTATTGTATGTTTAGATGGAACGCAATTTAATGTAGGCGGTTCTTTGACTGGCGGCAGTATGCGCAATCGCGAGGGATCGCTTATCAGCCGGCGCGGTCTTTTGGAAGAACTACGGCAGCAGGAGAAAATAAATAAAAAGAAATCAGTCCTATCTCAACAAACACAAAATAAACTTTTGAATGTACGGAATGCCATTGTGCAGCAATCGGAAGATGCAGAAGTACGCTATCAGCAGGCAACGTTGGATTGGCAGAAACTTTTCTGGCAGGCCGGTTCTGCAAAGAAAGAGGCGGAACAGGCGGTATCTGTTTTAGCACAGACAGAAAAAAAACTTTCCATGCTGCATGATGCCGGCCGTATTCTGCAAGACACACTGACTCGAAAAATGTTGGAACAGGAACAATGGACGGACAAACCGCAGCAAAATACGGAAAAGATGGAGTCAGCCTGTATCACTGCGCAGGAGGAAATGGAGAGCTGCCGGGCGGCTATGACAGAACGGCAAGTTGCATTAGCTACGCTGCAAGAGCAAGTAAAGCATGCACAAGAACAACTGGAACAGAATACAACCTGGAAAACGCAGCTGCAGGCAGATATGAAGCGATTGAAGACACGACGTGATATGCTGAATATACGCCGGCAGGAATTGACAAGCATGCTTGAACAGATAACAGAAAATATTTTTCTTAAAGAAGAAGAAACTAAAAAACGAAATGCAGATAAGGAAGCATTTTATCAGTTGAAAGCGGAAAACTTTAAACAGAGTCAAAAATGGGACGAAATGATGAAAAAACTGCGCAATGAAGTGGAAAATTGGAACCAACGGGTTAATACAGCGGAAATCCAATTAGAAAAGTATCATGGCGAAATACGGCATGGGGAAGAACGGCTGGCACTGCAGGGACTCAGCCGACAGGAAGCGATGGAACGGCGCAGAGAAGGGTCTCTTAAAGACTTAACGGACAAGGTCACATGTCTTAAAGAACAGATAGCAATGCTAGGGCAGATCAATCCTAATGCGGATGAAGAATATGGCAGGGCAGTGGAGAAAAAGCAGTTTTTTACAAAACAATGTGATGATTTATTAGAAGCTAAGCAAAAGTTGCAGGCTGTTGTCTCGGAAATAGATAATGCAATGGCTAAGCAATTTGGTCAAGCTTTTAAGGAAATCGGGGAACATTTTCAGCGTATTTTTACACGTCTCTTTGGCGGTGGCAGTGCCAAACTCCTGCTTACGGATGCGCATGATATTTTGAATGCCGGCGTAGATATATTGATCCAGCCGCCGGGGAAAAAACAGCAGCAATTAACCTTATTATCCGGCGGAGAAAGAGCACTCACGGTTATTGCTCTGCTTTTTGCTTTTCTAGCCTATCATCCCGCGCCCTTTTGTCTTGTGGATGAAGTAGATGCAGCACTTGATGAAGCAAATGTAGAAAGACTGGCACGGTATATTAAAAATTACAGCGGGCATACACAGTTTATTGTTATCACCCATCGCCGTAAGACGATGGAAGCGGCCAACACCTTGCAAGGTGTTACTATGGAAGAAAAAGGCATTTCTCGCTTGTTGACCGTAAAAGTCGATGAGCTTTTAAAGGAAGGGGTATACTAATGGGATTTTTTTCAAAACTTAGAAAAGGTCTGGAAAAAACAAAAGGTTCTTTTATTAAAAATATTGAGACGGTGGTATTAGGATATGCTAACATTGATGATGATATGTATGATGATTTGGAGGCAGTTTTATTAACCAGTGATATTGGAGTAGAAACAACGGAGTATCTCATGGATATGCTTCGTACCGGGGTGAAAAATAAAAGTATCAAAGATACGAACGATGTAGTGCCATATCTTCAAAAATGTATTACCGATTTGCTGAATGAAAATGCAGAACCGATAGGCAGTCACAGCGGTTCTGTTGAAGTTATTTTTATTGTCGGCGTCAATGGGGTAGGAAAAACTACGACAATAGGAAAATTGGCAAAATATTATAAGCAGCGGGGTAAAAAGGTAATGATTGCAGCTGGCGATACGTTTCGCGCGGCGGCTGCTGAACAGCTTACGATTTGGGCGCAGCGGACAGAGGTTCCCATTATTAAGCATCGCGAAGGAGCTGATGCGGCTGCCGTTGTTTTTGATGCTACGGCTTCTGCCAAGGCGCATGACATAGATATACTTCTTGTTGATACAGCCGGAAGACTGCAGACAAAATCAAATTTGATGGAAGAATTGCGTAAAATGGCCAGAGTCGCCAGTAAAAATATCGCAGGGGCACCGCAGGAAACACTGCTTGTTTTAGATGCGACAACCGGCCAGAATGCCGTTAGTCAAGCTAAATTATTTGGAGAAGTAGTGCCGCTTACCGGCGTGGTTTTGACAAAACTTGACGGTACAGCGAAAGGCGGCGTTATTTTATCGGTTAAGCGCGAACTGGGAGTGCCTGTCCGCTGGATTGGCGTCGGGGAAGGCGTCGATGATCTGCGGCCGTTTGATGCGGCGGAATTTGCCGATGCATTATTTGACAGACATATAACGGAACGTGAAAAAGAGGAAAATGAGGAAAATGATGACTAAAAATACGACGGAACTTTTGGAAATGGTGCATCAGCTTAATGCCACGCAAGAGGCAGACTGTTCGGCGGCAGAAGAACAAGCCATAAGCACTATCGTTGGCTGTGTGGGTGAACAGGAGCAGAGAGCATTTGCTCGGATGCTTGTCCAATATTGGAAGGATATTCCCAAAGGGATGGAACATGTTCCCCCGGAAATACGGCACCGGGCTCGAGAAGAGGCGGAATACGGGGGAATACCGGAAGATATACTGTGTATGGCTTGGCTTGTTTTTGACGGACCGGATTTCAATTCGGTCATGGGGAGAACGAAAGATTAAAAACACCCCGTAGTCAAGGAGTGACTACGGGGTGTGTCATATACACATGGACGGGCAGCAAAGATGGCATACCGTATTGGTTATACCGTATATACTGCGTTGATTTTGCCGATATAAAACGTATGCTCTGTATCGCCGTACCATGTTTTTCTTTCCGCAGGGTTCAGGCATGCGAGATCCATCTTCCGTTCGTATACAACGGAACATTCAATCTGCAAAAACGGACCGCCGCCGATGACGGGAACAATACCGGTTTTCGGGGCTTGCGGGGTAATCCCGGCAGCTGCATATTTATCTATATCCCGGCCTGATTTACTGCCGCATAAAGCCAACGCGTCTTGGTAGGAGTCATCCATAGGGACGGATAGTGTGAATGCCTTGATAGTATTCAGGTTTTCTTTGGAATACCGGGTTTGCCGTACCATAATAGTAACGGTGGGAGCGCCCCACATAATACCTATGCTTCCCCATGACACCGTCATCGTATTAGCTTTTTGCCCGTTGCTTGTGTTTAAAAAAGCACCTTTATTCAAACGATCATTAAAGATTTTACCATATTCACTAGCTTGTATCATTGCTTATATACCCCCTTCTTTTGTTACTCGATTATAGCATATTTGTCAAACAAATCAAATAAAGGGAAGAATTACTGCAAGGAAAATAGTTTAAAGGACGCAGGAGAGGAGCTTTTTCATATGTATGTAGGAAATATAAACCAATGGAAATCAGAAAAAAGATATATGCCGGATTTTTTAGTGCCATGGATATCTAAATTGGCAGAAGCCGATATCCAATCTTTTTTGCCGGGGCGGCATGATCTGGGGAACGGAAACTTTATGAATGTTGACGAAGGTAAGACCGCTGCCGCCGCAGAACATCTGATGGAAGCGCATAAAAAATATGCGGACATACAAATGGTTATTTCCGGTGACGAATATATTGGATATCAACCGTTGTGCAATGCGGGAGAATGTGTCAAAAGTTATTCCGAATCGGATGGATACATGTATGCACCAAAATTATCGGAAGATATAAAGATTCTCATGATACCGGGCGCAACGTTTGCTGTTTTTATGCCCGGTGACGGACACCGTGCTTTATGCGCGCCCGATGGCATTTCAAAACCGATACGCAAGGTTATTTTGAAAATACGCATTAGTTAGGAGCGATGCAACATGAAATTATGGGAGGATGCAGGATCGGCGCTGCGGCAATTGCGGTCAAAACGACCACTTGTCCATCATATAACTAATTTTGTGACGATGAATGATTGTGCTAATGCTACATTGTCTGTGGGCGCTTCTCCGACCATGACAAACGCGGTGGAAGAAGTAGAAGAGATGGCAGCAGCGGCAGACGCATTGCTGTTGAATATGGGGACGTTACAGCATTGGACCGTAGACGCTATGCTGCTAGCCGGAAAAGCCGCAGAAAAAGCGGATATACCGATTATCTTGGATCCCGTAGGGGCCGGAGGCACTGCCTACCGTACAGAATCGGTACTGCGGGTGATACAGAATATACCCATCACGATTATACGCGGTAATTTAAGTGAAATACTTTGTCTAGCCTATAAAAAAAGCGGTGTCAACCCAGGTGTTGACAATCATGCAAACACAACTGTCGATCTATCTTTAATTACACGGATGGCACGGTTGCTGGGAACAACGGTAGTCATTACCGGAGAAATAGACGACCGTATCTGATGGAACACATAGCGTGCTGCTTGGAAACGGATGTCCTATGCTGACCTATGTCACAGGGACCGGCTGCATGACTACGTCTCTTATTGCTTCTTTTGCAGCGGTTACAGACCCGTTTACGGCAGCCGCAGCAGGTACCTCCGTTATGGCAATCGCCGGAGAACAGGCACTGGCGGAAGGCGGAGATGCCGGTCCTGGTTCTTTTCATCACCTGCTGTTTAATTCAATATATCAGTTTACGGCAGATAGTTTTAATTTATATGGAAAGGTTTTGATAGAAAATGGAACAAAATGATTTGCGGAAATTAACACTTACAGCGATTTTTATCGCTATTGGTGTGCTATTGGCACCTTTTTCCATTCCTTTGGGTGCGGCTAAAGCGTTTCCCGTGCAGCATATGATCAATGTGCTTTTAGCGATGATGCTGGGTTGGAGATATTCTTTGACCGGAGCTTTTTGTATTTCTTCTATTCGAATTGCCATGGGAATGGGAACTATTCTTGCATATCCAGGGAGTATGATCGGTGCCGTATTATCAGGTATTCTCTATAAAAAAACAGGCTCTGTATGGGGAGCTGTTGTGGGAGAAGTATTTGGCACGGGAATTCTCGGCGGGCTTATCGCGTATCCTATTGCTGCAATTATTCTTGATTCTCAGGCTGCAGCCTTTTTCTTTTTTGTCCTGGCTTTCTTGCCGAATACGATGTTGGGAGCTGCTTGGGAGCTTTAATTTATAAATTTCTGCCCGTTCGTCAAGTCCTGCATCGAATGATTAAATAGAATTCGTGGTGTTTTGTTCTGTAAATAAAAAACTTGTAATAAACCTGTAAAGTAATTGAAATATTATTGACATATATAGGTCAATATATTACACTATAAAAAGTGGTACTGGAATGATAAAAAAAGTTTTTCTCCTTGGCAGAGGTACGATATGACACAGGATATTAAAAAAAGAATACTTGCAGAAACGTTAAATAAAATGGATCGGCACGGACCAGATTTTCATATGGATGATTTGGCCCGGTGTTTGCGTATCAGTAAGCGGACATTGTATGAAAATTTTTCATCCAAGCAGGTCGTGGTGCGTGAAGCTATTTTTTCTATTATGGACGATTTATATGAGCAGCATACATTGCTGCTGGCTGATAAAAATATGAGCCCAGAAGAAAAACTGATCACGTATTTTTCTATTCGTTCTCGTGTAACCAAGGTCTTTTCCATGAAAGAAACCACGCGTTTTTTTAAGAAAATGCCCGGTTTATATGAACTTGTGCAGGAACGGTCTCGGCGGGATTGGAAACAGTTGGAACAATTCGTGGCGGAGGCACAGGAAAGTAATGAATTTGAGTATTTTGACAAGCAGCTTCTCATGCATATGCTGCACGGTACGGCAGTGGAAATTTTTGATCAATTTGATACGCTGGATCAAAGCTACACGTTTCCCGAATATATGGAAGCGTGTATCAAAATCGTATTGTATGGCATAAAAAAGAACGGAGGAAAATCAACGAATGATAAACACAAGTAGATTGTTAAAAACCGGGTTGGCAGTTATTACTATTGCGGCATTGCTTGCCGGCTGCGGTGCTAATAAGGGACAACAGAAAATGGCCGTCAGTGTGAATACCTATAAGGTTGCGGCGGAAGATACGCCGGTTACGGCAGAATACAGCGGGATGGTCATTGCTACAGATAAGGTACCGGTACAAGCGAAGATATCCGGACGCGTACTGGAAAAATATATTAAAGGCGGTGATATCGTTTCTGCAGGACAGCCTTTATTTCGCTTAGACAGCCGCCAGTATGATGCTGCCTTGGCACAGGCCAAGGCAACGCAGGCGCAGGCAGCCGCTAACCTTGCTAACCAGCAGATGAATCTGCGCCGGTATCAGACGTTAGCGGATCAAGATGCCATTTCGCAGCAGACAGTAACCGATCAGGAAGCTGCGACGAATCAGGAAAATGCTGTTCTCGAAGCAAATGCTGCCCAAGTACAATCGGCCCAGGACAATGTGGATGATACGATTGTATATGCACCTTTTTCCGGAAAATTAAATGTAGATGATGTTCCTGTAGGAACCTTTGCCACAGCGGGTTCTACTGCACTGGTTACGATATCCACACAGGATCCCGTGTACGTAGAATTTTCCATCAGCGAAGCAGAATATCTGCAGATGGTAAAAAAGAGCGCAGATAATCCGGGAAGCTGGGGCAATCATTTAAAACTCCGGCTCAGTGACGGCACGATATATGCAGAAGAAGGACACGTAGTCCAGATCAATCATGGCATACAGAATAACAGCGGCGCTATTACGGTAAAGGCGGTATTTGCCAATCCGTACAATATGCTGATTCCCGGTTTATATGCTACTGTTATTTCCGATACACAGGTACAGCAAAAGGCGATTCTTGTTCCGCAGCGTGCGGTACAGCAGACATTGGGAAAATATTTTGTAGCCGTTTTGAACGAAAATGGTGAAATGCAGAATAAAGAAGTACAGCCAGGTCAGCAGGTCGGTAAGTTTTGGATCATTAATTCTGGGTTGCAGGATGGGGATACCATTATTGTCGATGGATACCAAAAGGCAAATACTGCGGGGCAGCTGGACCAGCATTTGCTGACCAAGGACGATATTGAAAAAGGTGATGCCAAGGTATCACAGAGTTAGTATTAAAGATAGGGGGAAATACGAGTGATTTCGAAATTTTTTATTCACAGACCTATCTTTGCAATCGTCATCGCATTGATGATTAGCATCATCGGTTTGTTGGCAATGGTAACATTGCCGGTAGCAAAATATCCGAAAGTAACACCGCCGCAGGTATACATATCCGCAACGTATTCAGGGGCTAATGCAGACGTTATCGGTACTACGGTGGCATCTGTCATCGAACAGCAGCTCATAGGCGTCGAACATCTTGTCAATGTGGAAAGCAGCAGCACGGACAGCGGCTCGTATAGAGCAACCGTACAATTTACTACTGATTCCAACGGCGATATGGATACGGTCAATACGCAGAATAAAGTAAGTCAGGTTACGGCAACACTGCCGACAGATGTACAAAATTTAGGGGTTACCGTTGGTAAATCATCCAGTACGATGGCCATGGTGTTTTCATTGGTATCTCCCAACAGTACATATGATCAGGTTTTTATGAAAAACTACGCAACACAGTTTTTTATGGATGCGATCAAAGCCGTTCCCGGTGTTGGCGACGTCACGGAATTCGGGTCTGATTATGCCATGCGCATCTGGCTGGATCCGGCAAAAATGGCAGTTTTAAAAATTGTACCAACAGATATCTCATCTGCCCTTACAACGCAGAATGTACAGGCTGCCGTAGGTACGATCGGTACGAATCCTATCGGAAATAGTCAGCAGTACCAGTATACATTGCGCACAGACGGTCGTTTAAAAACAGCGGATGAATTTAAAAAAATTATTATTCGAACCAATTCTGACGGCAGTATGATTCATTTAGGTGATGTTGCGACAGTTCAACTAGGAGCTAAAAGCTATAGTGTATCAGGCCTGTATAATGAAAACGGCAAACAAATTTCTACTGCCGGGTTTCAGGTCAGTTTGACATCCGATGCCAATGCCGTACAAACGGTAAGCGGCATCTTAAAGGTATTGAAAAAAGCACAGGAATCCTTTCCGCCTGATTTAGAGTATCGCGTGATTTATGACAGCACGGAATTTGTTAAGGCTTCCATTACCGAAGTTATCCACACGTTTATTGAAGCACTGTTACTGGTTGCTTTCATAGTGTTTGTGTTTTTGCAAAGTTGGCGGTCTACCTTTATTCCGTTGATTGCGGTTCCCGTATCTTTGCTGGGAACATTTGCCGCTTTTCAGTTATTGGGCTTTTCTATCAATACTTTAACCTTATTCGCGATGGTTTTAGCTATCGGCTTGCTTGTCGATGATGCCATCGTTGTTATTGAAGCGGTGGAATATGAAATAAAGTACCACGCCCGAAGTCCGATCGAAGCGACAGAAGTGGCAATGCGCAACGTGCAGAATCCGGTTATCGGCGTAGCCTGTGTATTATCGGCAGTTTTTGTACCGGTCAGCTTTTTGAGTGGTATGTCAGGTATCCTGTATCGGCAGTTTGCTTTGACCATAGCCGTATCTGTCATGATTTCAGCGTTTGTGGCGTTGACGTTGACGCCTGCGTTGTGCGGCATGATGCTGAAGGTATATAAGCCGGAAGAACGAGAAAAGGGAATTTATAAATGGTTTAACGCATTTAATGATGGATTTGACCGGTTGATTAACTGGTATGGGAAAAAACTGGCCTATCTGCATATACACATCAAGTGGTGTGTTGTGTTTCTGGTTCTTATCAGCACGATTACAGCCGGATTATTTAATATTATACCGACAGGTTTTGTACCCAGTGAAGATAACGGGTTTGCTATTGCGGATGTGACACTGCCGGAAGGGACGTCCCAGCAGAAAACGGAAAAAACCGTCAGTGAAGTAGCCAACTGGATTGCAAAACTTCCCAATATACAGGGAGTTATGGGAATCAGCGGGTACGGTATGCTGGCAGGTGCCCAAAAACCAAACAGTGGCGCCGTTATGATAAAATGAAAGATTGGGATGAACGAAAAACAGCAGATTTATCCGTAGATACCTTGGTTAAGAATATTATGGGATATGGTATGAAAGCTGTGCCCCAGGCTACGATCATGGCTTTTAATCCGCCGCCGATCGATGGGATGGGGGTATCCAGCGGATTTACGTATCAATTGGAAAATCGCGGCGGTCATACGACTGCGGAGTTGTACGATATGGCGCAGCAATTTATAGGGGCTGCCCGTAAACGGCCGGAAATCGGCTCTATCTATACGACTTTTACCAATGATACTCCCGGTTACAACTTGGATATTGATCGTGAAAAAGTTCAAAAATCGGGAGTGTCTATGAGTGACTTGTACAATGTGCTGCAAATATATTACGGCAGTTATCAGGTCAATGATTTCACTATTTTCGGCAAAAATTTTAAGACTATCATTCAGGCAAACCCTGCCTATCGTAAAAATATAAACGATAATAAGTTCCTGTATGTGAAAAACTCCAGCGGAGAATTGATTCCGGTTAATGATTTTATCCGGCCAAGGCCGATTGGTGCGGCATCCATTATTACGCGCTTTAATGACTATCCTTCTATTAAAATCACGGGTTCCCCGGCGAATGGCTATAGTTCAGGGGATGCACTGAAAGCGTTAGAGGAAGTCTCTAAAGAAACCCTTACAGACGGATACTATTACGAATGGGCGGGTATGAGCCGTGAAGAAATCGAAGCAGGAAATAAAACCTATTATGTATTCGGGTTAGCCTTGCTGTTCGTCTTCCTTGTATTGGCAGCACTATATGAAAGCTGGAAAGTTCCTTTTGCTGTACTGCTCAGTGTTCCGACGGGTTTATTCGGAGCGACCTCCTTCATATATTTATTGAATCAACAAAATAATATCTATTTCCAAATTGGTATTTTAGCGGTAATTGGGTTAGCTGCTAAAAATGCGATTTTGATTATTGAATATGCAAAAATTCGTGTAGATGAGCGTGGCATGGACCCCGTATCGGCGGCTATTGAAGCGGCTAAGATTCGTCTTCGTCCTATCATTATGACGTCCTTGGCCTTTGTTGTCGGTTCTATTCCGCTGGCGACAGCCACTGGAGCAGGTGCTGCTTCGCGTGTAACGATGGGGATAACCGTTGTTTTTGGTACATCCGTGGCAACCTTGCTGGGGGTATTTATTATTCCTATGTTGTTCATTATTATGGAAAACTTTGGGCGGGGTGTAAACGCCCGTCAGGTAAACAAAAAAGTAAAATAGGAAATTTGGAAAATTCGTAAGTATATCATAATAAAAAAGTGTTCTCCACTTAAGACGGAGAACACTTTTTATTTATAAGCAATCATCGGATTACATTTCTGTTTGCAGCAACTGTTTTTTTAAGGATAAATATTTAGTTGTATAATATGGTTTCAGTTGTGCTTCCCGCAGGTCATACCCAAAAGAACGACGGCTGATCGATAAGATCGGCGGACTTTGTATGCGTTTAGCAACGGCAAAACCAGAAACCAGTTTCCACCAACGTTCCAAATCATCAATAAATTCTTTAGCTGTGGGAAAGAGAGTATGAACGACAATGCGGCAGCCGATATGTTCTTCCAGCGTTCCGTCTATATACCATTGCAGGATAGACTGTGGTGTAACACGATGCCAGTTTTCTACGAAGGAAGCAAATAAATAGTCATGATACGAATATATAATAGGATCCCCCTGACCTTTTGCAATATCTTGACTGGCCGATAATTCTGCACTGGGGACGATGTCGATACTGCCTTTGGGAATGATCTCCCGATGAAATACGTTCTGATTTAAATACATTGCAAGAGCATATATTTGATGTTTCCATAAATCGGCGGTAGCAGCTAGGTAACCTGCATGATCTCCATATAATGTGGCATATCCCACGGCTGTTTCTGCTTTGTTGGCATTACATGTAAATACACCGCCAAAGGAAGCCGCTACAGCAGCTAAAATTCGGCTGGAACGATCGCGGGCCTGGATATTTTCTTCGATAAAACTGGTAAGTTCAAGCTGAGAGACTCTTTTTTCACCGCGGTACACTTCCGCTGTTTGAATTTGTTTGCGCGTAAGTTCCAGGCTATCTTGCACAGGAATGACAGTATATAAGCAGCCGATATTATCAGCCAGTGTTTTTGCTAATCCTTTGGTAATAGAAGAATTGTAACAGCTGGGCATATTTACAAGCATGATTTGTGCCGGCGGTAAAATGGCAGCATATAATGCGGCATTTACAGCAGAATCAATACCGCCCGATACACCGATAACTACTTTATTTACACCGATCGAAGAAAGAAAGGAGGTAATGCCGTAATGCAGGCTGGTATATATTTCCTCTGTTTCTTTTTGAGGAAAATTTATTTTTTTGGGTGAGGTAAATGTACGAGATACTTCATCATATTGTACAAAAGCCAACTCTTCCTCAAAAGGCCGGCATTCAAAATGGGGCATTCCTTCTTTTGTATAGGCACAGCTGGAACCATCGAACGTATATATGTTCTTGCCGTTATTTTGTATTCCTGAACAATTGACATACAGTGTAGGAGCCTGCACTTTTTTATGGATTGTCCAAAAAGGCGATGACGGCGTTGCGTTTTTCCTAAGGTAAATGGTGAGTTGGAAATGTTGATAAACATATCGGGCGAATAGTGTTTGCCTAAAAAAGACATGGGTTTAAACGGATAATTTTCATCCCAGCTGTCCTCGCAGATGAGAGGGCCGATGGTAAGAAGACGATTATTTCCGAAATCAATGCGGATAGGTGAGAACAGATCTTCTACAAAAACATGTCGTTCCTGAGCCACTTCAAGGAGTGATGTAAAGTATCTGGAATCACTGAATTCACGATAATTAGGCAGCAATGTTTTAATATAAAACGGGTATGGCGAGGCCAGAGGTGATAAAAATTCTTTGTTTCTGGCAACAAACATGGCATTGTATTTTCTCAGATGTCCATCGAGATTTACACGGCCTGATTCACAGGCGACGTTGCCGAATACAATGGTAATATCGGCAGAAAGCTGTCGAAGTTCTTCTCCAAAAGCAACACATTCATCAATGTAATCTTGCTGATCCCAAACATCGCCGATTAAATATCCCGGAATTGCCAATTCGGGAAAAATAATCATATCACAACCCGCTTTTTTAGCTTGTGCGATATTTTTTTTCATTGTCGTAACATTGTGACGCGGATCACCGGCATGAATGTTCATTTGTGCAAGTGCTATGTTCAACATGTATATAGTACCCCCCTGTGGCATGGTAGATTTATGCCTTAATACTACCACAAAACGACGGCTATTGCACTGATTAATTGTCCGTAGAATGAATTATGGCGATAGGGAAGCAATCTACTGCCGTTACTAGTGTCAGCGCATTGCAAATGTAGTATAATATAAACTAGAAGTTATGCTATGAGGAGGTATATTTTATAACTATGAACACATTGCTGGTTACGCTGAACGCAAAATTTATCCATTCCTCGCTGGCATTACGCTGTTTGAAAACCAGTTGTGATGCAGCCGGAATCAAAAACGTCGTAACGGCTGAATATACGATTAATCAAAATATATATGATATATTGCGGCATATATATGATTTCCGTGCATCTTGTATCGGTTTTTCCTGTTATATATGGAATATTGAAATGACGTATCATCTTATTCGACTTATCAAACAGATAGAACCTAATATTCGCATATTGGCAGGAGGTCCCGAAGTATCTTATACCGCTCGCGAAGTACTGGAAACCTGCACGGATATTGATTATGTACTGCAAGGGAAGGCGAAGTTGTCCTTCCGCAACTTATCCGGGAATGGGAAGAAGGAAAAGATGGCCTTTCTCTGCCCGGTGTTTTAGGACGCCGTAGCGGACATATTGCAGGGGATGAATCTTTTTGCGAAGTAACACCGGATTTGGACGCCTTGCCATTTCCGTATGCCGGAGAAGATTTAGCAACACTGGACCATAAAATTATGTATTATGAAAGCTCTCGCGGCTGTCCCTTCCATTGCCAGTACTGCTTATCCGGAATGAGTGACACCGTGCGTTTCCGTTCTGTATCCAAGGTTATTAAGGAATTACAGTATTTTGTGGCAGCGGGAATACGACAGATAAAATTTGTCGATCGTACGTTTAATTGCAACCCGCGTCATTATCGACCGCTTTTGCAATATATGATATCGGTACAAGAACCGATAAACTTTCATTTGGAAATAGAGCCCGGACTGCTTACTGATGAAGATTTGGCGCTTTTATCACAGGCTCCCAAAGGACGGATCCAGCTGGAAATGGGAATTCAATCAACCTACGAAACGACATTAAAGGCAATTCACCGACATAATGACTGGCCGCGCATAAAACATATCATGGAGATGCTCTTGAAAAAAGAAACGATTCATTTACATCTCGATTTGATCGTCGGACTTCCCTATGAGATTATGATCATTTACGACATTCTTTTAATGATATTTATGCGCTGCATCCCCATAAACTGCAAATCGGCTTTCTGAAACTCCTGAAGGGGTCCGGTATCCGGCGCGATTATCCGCAGCAATATCGCTATGATCCCTGCGGTCCGTATGAAGTATTGGCCACGAAGTGGCTTCCCTATGAAAAGATACGATATCTTAAAGTATTTGAGGATGTATTTGAACGTATATATAATTCAGGAAAATTCTACTATACCCTTGCCTATTTAGGACGCTTCTGTCATGATGATTATATGCTGCTGTATGAACGCATAACGGCATACTGGATAGAAGAAAAAAATGATGCCGCTGCTGTTTCCGATTATAATTTGTGTCGTTTCTTTTGGCGGTTTTTATGTAAGCAGGCGGCCTATCAAGAGCATCTTGCGGTTCTGCGCGAACTTTTGAGTTTGGATATGCTGGTATTTTTCCGGTTTCGCATAAAACCTGATTTTTTGGATTGGCAGGAAGCGGAACGCAGTGTGACGGATTCCTTGTTTCGCTGTGAAGAAAATATGAGACAATATATACATGAATATACCTTTACTAACTGGCGCGATATAAAAATGAGGTATTTCCTTTGGCCGGTTTCTAATGAAACAAAAAATGAATTACAACGATATGCAAAAATGACGGAAGGGGCCGCATATATTCTTGCCGAGAAGCGCAGGAATGGAGTATGCTGGCAGTTGATTCCACGGAGGGGAATGCAGTAATGGAACGATATAATACATATTCACACTATTTAAAAGATACGTATGGAGAGAAGGTATACAAACTTCCTATCAGTATTCCCGATACGTGTCCTAACCGGGATGGCACTCTGGGAACCCGGGGATGCGTGTTTTGCGGTACTATCGGGGCCGGATATGAAAATCTGCCGGCGTCTGTAACGATCGGACAGCAAATTGACAAGAATATTGCTCATATTGCGCCTAAATATAAGGCGTACAAATATATTTCCTATTTTCAAAACTTTACGAATACCTATTTACGGCCCGAGGTATTTCGTCAATATCTTATAGAAGCCTGCCGGCCGGACATTGTAGGTATCGCGATTGCTACCCGGCCGGACTGCCTGCACCCGGCATATTTGGATATAATGGCAGATATCAAGGAAACATACGGCGTGGATATCCTTGTGGAGTTAGGATTGCAAACGGTCAATTATAAAACGTTGAAAAAAATAAATCGAGGACATACACTGGCAGAATATATTGACGCTATTCTTATGCTGCAGTCCTATCCTTTTAGAAATTGTACACATCTCATATTGAATTTACCTTGGGATACGATGGAAGATGTCATAGAGACAGCAAAAATTATTTCAGCACTGCCGACACATGAGATCAAACTTCATGCACTGTATATTATCAAAAATACAGTAATGGCGGATTGGTACGAACAAGGAAAGATTACCTTGGCACCCGTAGAAGAGTACGTCGAACGTGTGGTAACTTTCATTGAATATGTACGGCACGATATCGTCTTTCAACGGCTTATCGGACGTGCGCCGCAGGAAGCGACGGAATTTGCAAATTGGGGAATGGGCTGGTGGAAAATACGGGATATGATTGACGCGGAACTGGAACAAAGAGATAGTTGGCAGGGGAAAAAATGTGATTATTTGCAAGGTAAAGCAGTACGTAAATTTCTAATATAGTAGAAAAGAGGAATGCTCATTGTCTATGGAAAAGAGAATCCAGCTGGCCGATAGGAAAGAAGCAAAAGTCATTTTTGGAATGAAAGATGAATTCCTGAAAGTGTTGCAGCATGAATTTCCGAAATGCCGTATTGCGGCTCGCGGTGATGAAATAATTTTGGTCGGGGAGGAGTTGGACGTATCCTATGTAACTAAAATCATTGACATCTTACGATACCTAAATCGGGAAAATACATATATTACTACACAACATGTACGATACTCGTCTTTTATGATACAGCAGGGAAAAGAAGAACTGCTGCGTGCGATCTATTCGGATACCGTGAATATTTCCGCCAGAGGCCGGCTTATTAAGCCGAAGACACTGGGCCAAAAAAAGTATGTCGATTCTATTCGTAAAAACCTTATTACCTTTGGCATCGGTCCCGCGGGTACGGGAAAAACGTATTTGGCTGTTGCCCTTGCGGCTTTTTGCCTGCGCAATCGTGAAGTAGAACGAATCGTTCTGACTCGTCCGGCTGTAGAAGCGGGAGAAAAACTGGGATTTCTTCCGGGCGATCTGCAGGAAAAAATAGACCCGTATTTACGTCCCTTATATGATGCGTTGGCCGATATGTTTGGGTATGATCAATTTCAAAAACTCATTGCCCGAAATATTATTGAAGTGGCTCCGTTAGCGTATATGCGCGGACGAACCTTGGAAGAATCTTTTATTATTCTGGATGAAGCTCAAAATACGACGCGGGAACAGATGAAGATGTTTTTGACACGTATGGGAAATCATTCACGTGTTGTTGTTAATGGTGATATTACACAAATTGATTTAGCTGACCGAAAAACCTCGGGTCTCACGGAAGCGCAAAAAGTACTGGCGGATGTGCATGGTGTTGATATTGTTTCTTTTACGGATGAAGATGTTGTGCGCCATGATATGGTCGGGCGGATTATCCGGGCATATGACCGATTTTATAAAAATGAGTAAGGAGTTGATAGTATGAACATTAACATTAATTATGAGCAGGAAACAGTTAAAAACGCGGAATATGAAGCGGTCATCGAACAAGTATGTTCAGAAGCGGCGATTGTATATGGGTTAGGTTCCCATACGGAAATAAGCGTCCTTTTGTGCCATAACGAGTATATACGCAGTCTTAATAAACAATATCGTCAAATAGACCGGCCCACGGATGTTTTGTCATTTGCATTAAATGAAGGAGAAAATTCTGATTATGAGGGACCGGATGCCAATTTGCTGGGGGATATTGTCATTTCACTGGAAAAAGTACAGGAACAAGCTGATGAATATGGTCATTCTTTTGAACGAGAATTGGCCTATCTGACGATACATGGCATGCTGCATATATTGGGGTATGATCACATGACTGCGGAAGACAAGCTGGAAATGCGCAAGGAAGAAGAATTTATTTTGCAGCGGTTAGGCTATGTCCGCGCAGGTGAAGTGTTATGATCGATGAGATAACAGTAGCGATACTGATAAAAAAAGCAAGAGAAGCCCAGCAGCATGCTTACGCACCCTATTCACATTTTTCTGTTGGGGCGGCGGTATTAACCGAAGATAACCGTATGTATACGGGATGTAATGTGGAAAATGCATCTTACGGACTTACTATGTGTGCGGAACGCAATGCAATAGGTAGTGCCGTGGCAGGAGGCTGCCATATGTTTCGGGCGTTGGCCCTTGTCGGGGAAAATCCGGATTGGATTACACCGTGCGGTGCTTGCCGCCAAGTTATGGAAGAATTTCATATTCCTGAAATTATTTTGACAAAATCAAATGATACGTATAAAATAGTATCACTCCGGGAATTGCTCCCGCATGCTTTTAGTTTATGAACGTATTTTAAAACGGGAACACCATAGAAAATAAGGAGCTATATATGGAACAAAAATTTAAATCTGGATTTGTAGCGGTTGTTGGCCGTCCTAATGTGGGAAAGTCGACGTTGATTAATACGATCATCAAGCAGAAAGTAACGATTGTATCCGATAAGGCGCAGACCACGCGGAATCGTATTTTGTGTATTCACTCTGATGATGCTTGCCAAATTATATTCTTGGACACGCCGGGTATTCATAAACCGAAGCACAAGTTGGGGCAATTTATGGATGAAGCTGCCTTTTCTTCCATGAAGGATATTGATGCTGTACTTTTTCTGGTTTCTGGAAATGAAAAAAAGGACCAGGTGATCAATTTATCATACATAAACTAGAAAATACAAAAGCGCCTGTTTTTTTAATAATTAATAAAACAGATGTGATGAACAGGGGAGATGTTTTGCAGAAAATTACAGAATATTCGTCGCTGTACCCATTTAGCCAAATTATTCCGGTATCTGCACGGACGGGCGAAAATGTGGAAGTCATTCTCGAAGAACTGAAAAAAATACTACCCGAAGGACCTAAATATTTTCCTGAGGATATGATTACGGATCAACCGGAACGATTGTTGGTAGCAGAAATCGTCCGGGAAAAGCTTTTTCGCTGCATGCAGGAAGAAATTCCACATGCTATTGCCGTGTATGTGGATGAAATGAAAACACGAGGCAATGCTAAAGTATATATACGCATGACCGTGTATGTGGAAAGAGAATCGCAAAAACATATTGTCATCGGTAAAAATGGTACTGTTTTGAAAAAAGTAGGCCAGCTGGCCCGCCAAGAGATAGAAAATATTTTGGGATCGCCTGTTTTTCTTGATATATGGGTAAAGGTGAAGCGAGATTGGCGAAATCAGGCGTCTGCACTCAGTGAATTTGGTTATAAAAACGAAAGATAGGAGAAGATGACTTATCGAAGCAACATTACAAGCAGTGCCGCAATATATACTATTATTAATCCTGTGTCTTATATGCAATGCCATTTTCGTAGCCGGAAAATTTGCCTTTGTGCAATTACGCCGTGAATATATTGAAGAACTTGTCCGGGACGGTAAAGAAAATGCGAAATTTCTATTGACATTGTATGACAGACCGACAGTTTTTCTGGGTATGGCCCAATTGGGGATGGCGATCTCCAGTTTAGCGGCAGGCGTTGTTATTACGCTGCTGTTCGTTCATCTATATCCGCTGCTGTCAAATAGTATTCCGTCCTGGTGGCTTTTGTGGCTGGTATACCTGTTCTTGTTTCTTGTGCTGGCCATTGTGCTGCAGTGGGTACTTTGTGAACTGGTACCTAAATCTTTGGGACTGGAGCGGGCGGAAAGCAGTCTTATGACGGTCGGGCATTTTATTTATTTTTGGAGCCGTTTGTTATTTCCGGCTATTCAGTTTGGTAATTGGTTTGGACGGAAAATCATGGGACTGTTGGGACTCAGTGTGACCAATGAAATTGACATGGCTCATTCAGAAGATGAAATCCGCATGCTGGTTACTGCCAGCCATCGGGAAGGGAAAATCGATCAGGTAGAAAGTGAATTGATCGGAAATGTATTTGATTTTGCGGACAGGCTGGCAAAGGAAATCATGGTTCCGCGCCAGGAAATCGTCTGTCTTTACGTAGGCGATTCGACAGCAAAAGATATGCAGACGATCCGAAAATCACGGCATACACGATATCCGCTATGCAGTGAAGATAAGGATCATATTTTAGGATTAGTCCATATTAAAGATTTTATGGATCTATATCTAAATCACCGCAGTAATCTGCGCCTTATTACCCGGCCGATCCTTATGGTCCCGGAAGTGATGCACGCATCTAAACTGCTGCAGCTGATGAGAGCCCAGCGGACGTATTTGGCCATTGTTGTTGACGAATACGGAAGTACAGTCGGCCTTATTGGACTGGAAGATATTATGGAAGAATTAGTAGGTAATATTCAAAATGAGCATCATGCGGAAAAGGAAGATATACAGCCGCTGGCCGATGGGGAATATGAATTTGATGGCACCGTTTTGTTGGAAGATGTAGAGGAACTTCTTCATATCCCGGTAGAAGAGGATGTGGATACGGATACGATCGGTGGCTATATATTTAATTTATTAGGCCATACGGCTTCTGTGCGCGAAGAGGTGGAAATCGGGAATTATCGGTTTATTGTTCTTGAAATACAGGGATTTCGGATCAGCCGGGTCAAAGCGGTTCCTAAACTAGCGGTGAAAGACGAAAACGGTGAAAATGATGAGGCATAATACAGGATATAATGCTGCACGGTATCAGCGATTTGACGGAGTGATTCTGACTATAAAAAAAAACCATTCATCCTATCAGGTAATGACCGTATTTACCTTGCAGCAGGGATGGTTTCGCGTTTTTTTGAATACATCCAGAAAACATCGCAATCAAGGGATTGGCAGTCTTTCTGCTTTAAGCATTATTACCTTTGATGCTTGGGAACGGGGTGGCTCGCTGACACTCGGCGAATATGAATGCGTAGTTAATACGCTGATTTCCTATTTGACAGTAGAATCGTATGCATATGCACAAATATGTATTGAAATGGTACTGCGTCTTATACCTGAGAAGGAAGCCGATAGGAATGTATATGGACTCCTCTGCCGGTATAGCAAACTGGTAGGGGAAAAAAATGAGCGGATCCTTACCGTCATAACCGGCTGGCAGCTCGTCGCGTTAGCGGGGTTCTGTCCTGATATCGATACGGTGCATATATATCGAAAGGGCATTACCGATACGGGCAGACCGGTATATTATTTGTCGGAGGAACCCGAACCTGCATTGCCGGCAGTCATGTTGCCTCTTTCGGTACAGCAGCTGTGGAAGACTATTTTAGCCTATGATTGGAATGCAGCACAGCCGCTGCAGATCAGTAAAAGAGCAATTAGCTTTCTTGAAGAATTGCTTTACAGCTACGTCCAGCAATGTACGGAACAGCCGCTCCGGGCAGTCGACTTTTTATATACGATGGAAACACAACATAATAGCAGATCGTAGAAATTTACAGTATCTGCGATCTGCTATTGTTTTTACAGTAAGGGGGATACAACATATCATACTTCCAGTTTTTTTTATGATCTTGTATCGAAAGGGATAATACGTTGTATGTGAAAGCACTGCGGATAATAAGAGTATCATAAGACGGATGCCAATAGTGGCGGATACTATTTCGGGATACATTCAAATGATACGTTATATGTGTTTTGCATGCGGCAACAAATTGGCTTATATGATTCTTACGATGCCGGGAATGGTGTTTGAGAATCATATGAATATGATTGGGCATAATAACATAACAGTCAATGCCGATACCGTGGGATTGGTTTTTCAGTGATTCCATGCCTCTTGCTGCTGCCTGTCCCAAAACGGTGGGGATCCAGGTGGCGGCATTTTTTTCTGTCTTGATTTGTCCGAATAGGCAGTGGTGGTGCAGTGTTTTAATGGTGATAAACTGATGATGTGCTATTGCAAATGGTTCTGTTGGATACGTTCCGTCCTCAAATAATGTTTTCAATCTAATCACCTCTCCTATTACTATAAATAAACAAAATGAAAATAAGATTATGAAACGTTTTCTATAGATTAAAAATAAGTAAAACAAACATACATTTATAAATATATTTGTTAGAGACGGATTAAAATGTTTTTTAGATGTTCTCCGTTTACCGGAATATATAGTTGTTTTTTTATCACAGTGTGTTATAATAATCTCACTGCATAGTAGGAAAGTGAGATTGGTTTGCAGAATAATTAAGAATGTTTATATGTTTCAATGACAGTCTGCTGTTTGCGAATACGTGTTATAAGGAGAGAATATACATGGTTCATAGTATGACACAGGGGAACCCTATCCGGCTGATACTGGCCTTTACGGTTCCTCTTTTGATTGGTAATGTTTTCCAGCAATTTTATAACATTGCCGATGTTATTATTGTCGGCCGCATTATCGGAGTCCATGCGTTAGCTGCAGTGGGGGCAGCCGCTCCCTTATTCATGGCTGTTTTAGGGCTGACTATTGGGTTGACATCAGGATTTACGGTTATTACAGGACAGTGTTTTGGCGCAAATGATGCCGACGGAGTGCGTCGATCCGTAGCGATGTCGGTCATGTTGTCGCTGGCGGCTGCTATTTTATTGATGGTCATATCGGCGCTTTTTATGCCGGTATTTCTCGGCTGGATGAATGTATCGTCGGAGTTATATCAAGATTCGTACAGTTATGTTATTATTATTGCCTATGGACTTGTTGCCATGGTAGCCTATAATTTGCTGGCATGTATTGCCCGGGCCTTGGGAGATAGCAAAACACCGCTTTACTTTTTAATGCTTTCGTCCGTACTTAATGTCATACTGGCAATTGTTTTTATATTGCAATTCGGCTGGGGAGTACCGGGATCGGCCATTGCTCTCGTGACGGCGCAGGGAATCGCTGCTGTATCGTGTTTTCTGTATATGCGGAAACGATTTCCCATTTTGCGTATGCAGCGAAGGGACTGGCAATTTGATTGGGATTTTGCTTGGAAACATTTGCGAATGGGATTGCCTATGGCCGTACAATTTATGATTATTTCCTTAGGCCTTATCGTTATTCAATCTGTATGCAATACATTTGGACCGGAAACGATTGCGGGATTTATCTCTGCTACGCGATTGGAACAGCTGGCCTTGCAGCCGATGGTTTCTTTTGGTATTGCCATGGCTGTATTTACCGCACAAAATTATGGAGCGCAAAAATATGATAGAATTCGAGAAGGGGTAAAGCAATGTTCGCTGGTATCTTTGTTTTTTGCGGAGCCGCGGCAGTGTCTATGTTTTTCTTTGCCAATGAGCTTATCAGCCTATTTACTGCAGAATATGATGAATTGCTTATGCGGCAAGCTTCATTATATATTAAAATGTCTGTCCCTTGTTATTTCTTTTTAGGTCAGATTTTGTATATCGAAATGCGCTGCAGGGCATGGGGATTTCTATTGTTCCGCTCGTCAGCAGTTTGCTCGAACTTGTCGTTCGCGGAATCAGTGCGCTGGTACTGGCTTCCATGTGGGGATACTTCGGTATTTGCTGTGCCAGCCCTATCTGTTGGATTACGGCATGTCTGTTTACCGGCGGATGTTACTTTTATGTACGAAATACAATGATGAAAAGGAATTGACGGTCGATTTCTATGCATAAAACAAATCCCCGCCGGGGAATGATCCGGCGGGGATTTATTTTATCTTACGTAAAAATTATATGCGTCATTTAAAACGCGGGAAGAATGGTTCCCTGGAAATGTTCCAAAATAAACTTTTTAATGGGTTCTGATTGATAAATCTCCAATACTTTTTTATAGGCAGGGTTATCTGTATCTTCTGCGCGAACTACCATTACGTTAGCATACGGAGAGTTTTTGTCTTCTACAAGAAGAGAATCTTTTTGTGGATTCAGACCGGCGGGAATCGCATAATTTGTATTGACGCAGGCAAGATCGGCATCATCCAATGAACGGGCAATTTGTGCCGCATCTAATTCAAGGAATTTAAGATGTTTGGGATTCTCTGTGATATCGGTTACCGCGGTATCGACGGAAGTACCTGTTTGGAGTGTGATCAGCTTGGCCTGCTGGAGCAGCAGTAACGCTCGGGCTCCATTTGTTGGATCATTGGGAATAGCGACAGATGCGCCGTCGGCAATATCGTTTAGATTCTTGTAGGTATGGGAATAGATAGCCATAGGAAGAATGATGGTCTTACCGATGGAGGCCAGCTTTAATCCTTGCTTTTTGACCACGTTATCTAAATATGGCTGATGCTGCATGGAATTCATATCCAAGTCTTTGTTGGCAAGCGCCGTATTGGGCTGCACATAATCGTTGAATTCTACGACATCAAGATGGATTCCCTGTTTAGCCGCTTCCTTTTTGACTTCATCCATGACTTCTGCATGCGGACCGGCAGTTACCCCGATTTTGATATCTTTTTTTTCTTGACTGGCTGTCTGAGTGCTCGAACTGCCGCAGCCGGCAGCAAAAAGGCACAGTACTGCGATAGCAGCGGCGATGCCTATTTTTTTGTTTACTAATTTCATGAACATACTTCCTTTCGTAGGGAAATTTTACGCAGCAATTTATTTTTTGTTTTTCTTGCGGGAGGTGAAATCTCCGCCGAATTGAATGACGTTGACAACCACGATAAGTATGATAATGGTTGCCAGCATAACGTCGGCCCTGAATCGCTGATATCCATAACGGATCGCGATGTCCCCCAGACCGCCGCCGCCGATGGCGCCTGCCATGGCCGAAGCACCTATCAGATTGACGATGAGGACCGTTATATTATTAATGATCGTCGGCAAGGCTTCCGGAAGTAATACCTTGCGGATGATCTGTAAAGGAGAAGCCCCCATGGATTGTGCCGCTTCTACAAGGCCGAAATCAACATCGCGGATCGATGTTTCTACAAGACGACTCAAGAACGGGATAGCGACAATCGTCAAGGGGACGCAGGCCGCCGTTGTGCCGATAGAAGTACCGGCAATAAGACGCGTCAAAGGTATAATGGCGACCATAAGGATGATAAACGGCACAGACCGAATGATGTTGACTATCGTGCCGAGAATCTGATGAATATATTTATTTTCTAAAATATGATGTTTGCTGGTTGTAACAAGGGTTATTCCCAAAGGAATACCGATAAGAGCCCCGATGAAGGTAGAAATAAATACCATAAAGGCCGTTTCCTCAATACCTTGTAATAATAACTTAATGATTTCTTGGGACATAACCTAAAACCTCACTTCCGATTGGTAATTCTTTTATATAAGCCAATGCTCTTGTCTGTGTTTCCATATCGCCCATCAGGGTTACAATAAGATACCCGAACGGTTCGTCTTGGATATAGTCAATATTGCCGTAGAGGATGCTGATATCGGCGTCAAACTTGCGTATCAGGGTAGATACGATAGGATCTTTTGTGATACAGCCCTTAAACCGCAGGCGTACGAGCATGCAGCGATTCGGTGCCGGCTGATCGGAAACACCGAGTTTGACGATCCCTTCAGGCAACTCCATATTAATCACAGAATGAACAAATTCTTTCATCGTTTCCGACTGTGGGTTCGTAAATACATCGACGACGCGGCCCGATTCTTTAATAATGCCGCCTTCAATGACAGCTACGCGGTGGCAGATCGCTTTGATAACCGCCATTTCGTGCGTAATAATGACAATGGTTAAGTTAAGCCTCTTGTTAATATCCTTTAACAGATCAAGAATAGACTTTGTCGTCTGCGGATCCAGTGCAGACGTAGCTTCGTCACAGAGCAACACATTAGGATCACTGGCGAGGGCGCGGGCGATACCGACACGCTGTTTTTGTCCGCCCGATAATTGGGCCGGATAATTATATTGCCGGTCTGTCAGTCCGACTAGTTCGAGCAGCGACCCTACTTTGCTGCGGATTTCCTCCTTGGAAGCGCCGAGAAGTTCCAGCGGAAAAGCAATATTATCATATACCGTGCGGGAAGAAAGCAAATTAAAATGCTGGAAAATCATGCCAATATGTTTTCGTTCCTGGCGCAGCTGATGTTCATTCATTTTAGTTAAATCGTCGCCATCGATAATAACCGAGCCCGATGTCGGTCTTTCCAGCATATTAATACAACGGATAAGCGTCGACTTGCCGGCGCCGCTCTTGCCGATAATGCCGAAAATTTCCCCGTCATGAATGGTAAGGGAAATCCCGTTTAACGCTTGAACCTTGGTTTTACCGCCGTAGTTCTTTGTAATGTCTTTCAAATCAATCACAATATCAACTCCTAAAACATCTTAAAAATGAGTACAAAAAAACCGTCAACAGATGACGGCTAACTTTGCGTACAAGGTTCATCTGCCGGAACAAATCCGATGGAATTGGCACCTTCCCGTGTGGGGGTTGCCGCAGCGTCATCAGGCCATTCCCTCAGCTGCTCTGGATGAATACAATATAGTATTGTTGGTGTAAATAATACCATTGTTCCTGATAAATGTCAACAAAAAAAGTATTTTTTTATAAGCAGGAGTTTTATCTGCATTTGTTGAATATAATACATATAAAGGCTGGTATCCGCAATGTTGTATCCTGCTTATAGAATCGCGGTTACGGGCTGATGAAAGGAAGGGATTGGTATGGCAGCAATCGTTAGAGGAAAGAATATTGAAGTAACTCCGGCATTAAAAGACTATGTGTTGAAACATGAAAAAAAAGTAACTAAATATTTTGATAATGAGGTAAATCTCCAGGCGCTTCTTTCTGTTGAAAAAGAACGCCAGATTGCTGAAATCACACTGAAAGTAGACGGCGTGGTATTAAGAGGTGTGGAAGCAAATGAAGACATGTATGCGGCTATCGACCTTGTATTTGATAAAATGGTCCGGCAGATACATAAATTTAAAACAAAACTGGCTCGCCGTATGAAAGGCGGGGCCTTTAAAGATGAACTGGTTGTCGGCAAGACGGAACCGGAAGAAGTATTTGAAATTGCCCGTGTTAAAAAATTCGCTGCACGACCGATGGATGTGGAAGAAGCCATTCTGCAGATGAACCTTGTCGGGCATGATTTCTTTGTATTTCTCAATTCAGAAACAGATATGATCAATGTAGTATATAAGCGGAAACATGGAAAATACGGAATCATTGAACCGGAATATTAAATGCAGCAGCTTGAAAGTAGCGTAATACATGTGTAAAAATCCCTCACGGCGTATGTACAGACTCCCATACGCTGTGGGGGATTTTTGTCACTATGAAATTATTCTTCCGAATTGATTTTTGAAATTTTTTGTTTAAAATGAATGGCGTTGTCGAATTCTTTCTGTATCGACATATCGGCACCGCCCTCCCAGACACTGACAAGGATAATAGCCAGAAGAGAGAATATAAAACCGGGTACGATTTCATATAAGTCGAACCAAGCAAATTGTTTCCAAATCAGCACGGTGACACCGCCGATGATAATGCCTGCCAGTGCTCCGTTTTTAGTCATTCTTTTCCAGAACAAGGAGAGTAATATAGTCGGCCCAAAGGCAGCACCGAAACCGGCCCAAGCGTAGGCAACCATGGTTAAAATGTAGTTATCCGGATCCAGCGCCAAGTAAATAGCCGCGGCAGACACGACCAGTACGGTTATGCGGCTGACGTAAATCAATTCTTTTTCACTGGCATGGGTACGGATAAAAGTGTGGTAGAAATCCTTGGAAATAGCGGATGCCGTTACCAAAAGCTGGGATGACGCCGTACTCATAATAGCTGCCAATACGGCAGACCAAATGAGACCCGACAGGAATGGCGGAAAAAGCTGTTCGCTCATAATAAGAAACACTTTTTCTGAATCAGCTCCGATAAGCGGCGCTGTCAGTACGACTTTGCCGACCAGTCCGACAAATACAGCTGCCGATAAAGAAATAATAACCCAAGTCATTGCGATATGTTTAGCCTTGTGTAATTCGGAGGCATCCTGGATTGCCATAAAGCGAACTAAAATATGGGGCTGTCCGAAGTAACCCAATCCCCAGCCGATGGCAGAAATAATAGCAATGATACCCGCAGGACCCTTGTCAGGGACTAAATCAAGGAGCTGCGGCGAGGTCGCTGCGACACGTTCCAGAATGACATCGAATCCCCCGGCATATAAGCTTCCGGCAACAGGAACCAGAACAATCGCCAAAAACATCATGCAGCCTTGAATAAAATCGGTCCAGCACACAGCCAGAAATCCGCCGAGAAACGTGTAAATGACGACAACGCTGGCACCTGCCAGCAGTGCCGTAAAATAATCCATGCCAAAAACGATTTCAAACAGTTTACCGCCGGCGACAAAACCGGAAGAAGTATAAATCAAAAAGAAAATAAGGATAAAAACAGCGGATATAAGACGAATAAGATTGGTATCGTCGTGAAAGCGGTTTTTTAAATAATCAGGCATAGTTAAGCTGTTATTGGCAATTTCTGTGTAGTTGCGCAGGCGAATAGATACAAAATGCCAGTTCAGGTAGGTGCCTAAGGCTAAACCAAAGGCTGTCCAGAAAGCTGAAATACCCGTGGAATACGCAAAACCGGGCAGTCCCATCAGCATCCAGCCGCTCATGTCAGAAGCTTCTGCGCTCATTGAGGTAATCCATGGACCCAGACTGCGGCCGCCGAGAATATAGTCGCTCAGCTCCTGCTGCGAACGATAATAATAGACACCGATTGCCAGCATCAGCAATAAGTAAGCCGCAAAAGCAATTAATACACCTGTATTTGTTTGAAACATAAGAAAAAACTCCTCTCAACGGGAAAAGATCCCATTTCTAATGATCTTTTACATGACTATATATACATATATAATAAAAGATAAAATAATAAAATTAAAAATATGTTTACATTTTACTTTACTTTACTGAATCAAGCAAGGCATTATTCCTATGGACGTTCATGGGACAGGTGCCGGAGACTGCATACATAGCGGCGGTATACGGAATTATTTATAGATAGTACGTTATAGAATCATACGTGTTACCGCATCTGTAAAACGGTATATGGGAAGAAAGGTATAATGCAAGTGCAATAACAAAATAACAAGACGGTATTGCCATCATGACCTAATGATGGCAGTACCGTCTTGTTGTTTTGTTAATAAATCAAATATACTGTTTGTAAATAATCGTAGTTGTTACTCAAAAACTACAATGGACTGTGGACGTTTTATCCGTAAACGGATTGTTTCGAGAATACGAAAACGATGATTGAGGTCTACTTCTTCTAAATATGCCGTTTTTAAATCCTGACCGACAACCAGATCTATATTGCTGCTATCCGATGTTACCAACACGGCTTTATTGTGGCCCAATATGGGGGTGGAATATACTCGTTTGTGCAGCAACTCCTTTATGCGGTCCACTTCCAACAATCCCGTACCTGGTTGGAGGCGGTGGAGCTGTAAATACAAGTCGGAACTCAGTACTAACGAATAGGTTCCATATATTCCCTTTTCAATTAACATAGTAATTGCGGTGGATATATCTGTGAAAGCATTTTCACCTATTTTCCAATCGGACTTCTTTAGCGTATGACTACCCGCGACGGTTAATAAACCTTCGATTTCTAATGCGTCATTGCCAAAAAAAATAAGTGTATCTTCACGGATTGCTGCCTGCTGAGCAGCACTGTCGGCTTTGGTCAAATCTATCGGATATCCTAAATGAAGCGAATTTTGTATATCTCTGCCATATAATGTAAAATCTGTATATACGGTCGGCAGTTCGACAAATTTTCTGCCGACCGTAGTTAGAATACCGTCTGTTGCTGTTTCCTTAAACGTGTCGGCATCGTCAATCGTAACGGTATTCACACCTATGCCCAAGGGTCCGAATAAGGGAATGAATTGCCGTCCAGTTAAAATACTGCTGGCTGATTGGGTAACTGTCTTATCGATTTGAGCCCACAGTTCTTCCTGTATAGGAGTGTCGCTTCTCGTTAAATAATCCATATCAATATCCCTCCCGTATATGTTTATATTACTCATCTTTTATTAAACTGCCAATAGTCGAAACAGGTGTGGCTGCCGGTGTTTTTGAAACCACTTCTTCCGCTGCGTTTTTCATTAATTCATTTACTTCCGATTCACCTGATAAAAATAAATCCGCTTCTTGGGGATCGAGAATACGTAATAGCGTCATTAATTCGCCGACGTGTGCTTTTTCTTCGTCGCGAATATCGGAAAGTACCTTTATAGCAGCCTTGTTATCGGTAGCTTGTACATGGGCATCGTAAAGGTAGATTGCCTCTAATTCCCCGGAGATATCCAGACGAATTGCCTGTATTAATTCTTCATTTGTCAGTTTTCGATTGACATTCATCCCAAACGGATTTGCAAAATCGGCCATAATTCCATCCCTCCCATACATGTAAATAATAACATAATATATACTTTTCCACACTTTGTATTATATCATGAATAAGAATTATTTGTAAGATATGGTTGTTCTTATTAATTTAGTGGTTGGAGGGTGTAGTATTTTGGATGATTTTATAGTAAAATTCGAATTGATATATTTACATGGCGAAAGCAGCCATATAAATATTACAACTATGTCACAGTTCCGTCTAATTTTCAGTTCATCAATAGACGGCAAAAAAAATATGGCTTATAATACATATACGAATAGAGAAAGAAAGTTGTAAAGGAGGTATTCTGAAATGAAGAAAATAATGAGTACATTACTTTTAGGTACATTTTTAGTTACATTTAGTGGAATCGGAATAACGAATACCTATGCGATGCCGTCGCGTGGCCCACAATGGCAAAATCATGATGAACACTGGCAGCGTAATCACGATCAACAATGGAGAAATCATAAACAGGAGTGGCGAGACCATGATAGAGAATGGCGAGACCATGACGGGGATCGTGATTGGCAAAGAGCACATGCCCATGAATGGCATGATTGGTATCGGTGGCACCATGATAATGGGGATGATGGATTCAGTGAATTTTTATTGGGTACCATAGTGGGTGTTGTTTTAGGTTCAGCACAGTATTGAGTTAGAAGCATATAAATAGAAATGGATGCTTTTTTATTTATAACAAAAACTGGTTAACTATCTGATATAGCTGATAGAACATGAATATCCATGCTTTTCAGCTATATTTTTTGTGCCTTAAATAGTATAAAATATATAGAAGATGCCAAATAATGGCAGAGAAGGATACATTCAAAGAAAAGGGGCAGCGTAATTTTGTCGAATAATTGGCAGTATACAGTCATACGAGGTGTAAGTAAGATCGTTTGTCTTTTTCATATCCAACCGTTTTGTTTGTTGGAAGAGGATTGGGCCCCCTTATGAAAACGATATTGAAGAAGCAGCAAAAACGAGGTGTCTTTCATGTGATGCGCGGTCTTGGCTGCAGTGAGAAAAAGCGGAATGGATTATTGATGCCATGTTTAAAAATTTGGGGCAGTCGTTAGTTGAAATTTTGTATACGCCGAATTTAAAGAAACAACAGGTATTGAACCAGGTTTCTATTGATCATCCGGAACGGATAGAAGCGGCATTGAAGGAACAAAAGGGAGTGATTATTTTAACCGGCCATTTTGGCAATTGGGAATGGTTAGGAGCCGTACCTGCCCTGTACGGATTTCCCGTAACCGTAATTGTAAAAAAACAGCCGAATGATCAAGTCACCCGCTTTTTGAATGAAAATCGAGAAATGATGGGAATCGAAATCTTTGTTCGCGGCGGAAATGAAATGATATGTGCGGCGAGGTCGTTGAAACGAAAAAAAATATTGGGATTTTTAGCGGATCAAGACGGCGGATTCTACGGAGTTCCTCAAATGTTTTTGGGGAAAATGGCATCCACTCCCAGAGGACCGGCGACATTTGCTGAAAAATTTCATTCCCCTATTCTGCCTATTTTTGCCGTTCATGATAAAAATCATCATAACCAAATTATCGTAGGGGAAGTGATGCATTATGAAGACACCGGACACCCGGAAGAAGATATAGCGCGCCTGACGCGGAAAATGGCGTCGTTGACGGAACAATTTATTAAAGATCATCCGACGGAATGGTTATGGTTTCAACACCGGTGGAGCACCAAACCGAAAGATATGATTGCACTGCAGGAAAAGAAAAATAAATAAGAACAGACAGTGTGACGGCGAATACTAGACGCAGCGGAATCCAGCATCACGGGGTGGTTGTAAACGAACAAGTCATTTCTGCATCAAAATAGCAGTGTTTGCGAAAAAGTGCGATTTATGGGTATGCTATTCTATAAGCGACTATAGTAAAGAAGGTAATATCAGCGATGAATATAGTAACGGCAGAAAACGTAAAAAAATCATATGGCATGCGTGTTCTATTCGATAATGTGCATTTTTCTATTGACAACGGACAGAAAATCGGACTGATCGGGTTAAACGGTGCCGGTAAATCCACTTTGCTGCGGATTATTGCCGGCCAAGTAGAAACAGACAGCGGGGAGATACAGTACAATCAAAAAGCGCGTATTCACTTCCTGCCGCAAGAGCCGGAATTTGCACCGGGCCGGACTGTGCTGGAAAGTGTACTGGATGGGGATTTGCCGGTGATGGCACTGCTGCGCCGATATGAAGCGGCCGTGCAGCATAACGATAATGAAGGCGTTGCAGCCTTGATGGAGGATATGGATCGCCTGCAGGCCTGGGAATTGGAACAAAAGGCAAAAATCATCTTGCAGCAATTAGGTATTGAAAATTTGGACCAAGGAGTCGATACGCTGTCCGGCGGGCAGCGCAAACGAGTAGGACTCGCGCGTGCTCTTATTTTACCCTGTGATCTGCTGATCATGGACGAACCGACAAACCATTTAGATGATACGACCATCGTATGGCTGGAACAATATTTGCATGACAGTCCGGCGGCTTTGCTGCTCAGTACGCATGACCGTTATTTTCTGGATCAGGTTATCGATTCTATGCTCGAACTCGACAGGGGCAAGGTCTATGCCTATACAGGAAGTTATGCACAATATCTCGAATTGCATCAGCAGCGCTTGGAACGGGAAGAAGCCTGTGAAGAGAAGCGCCGTAATCTGATCCGCCGGGAAACCGCTTGGATCCAACGCGGAGCGCAGGCCCGTTCGACGAAACAGAAGGCGCGTAAGGAACGATATGAGCAGCTCTGTGCCATGGAATCGGGAAAACCGGCGGGTACTGTGGAAATGTTAGATACGTCGACACGCTTGGGTAAGACCATTCTGGATATAGACGACGTAGCATTTGCATACGAAAAAAAGGAACCCCTGTTCCGGCATGTGACCTATCACGTTGTCAAGCATGACCGCATCGGCATCATCGGCGAAAACGGTGTCGGCAAATCGACACTGCTGAAAGTGCTGGCAGGACAATTGGTTCCGACGGAAGGAAATTTGACTATCGGCCAAACGGTACGGTTTGGTTTTTTTACGCAGCAGCTGCCTGTATTTGATGAAAATCAACGGGTTATAGAATATGTGCAGGAGCATGGTTCGTATGTAACCAATCAATTCGGTAAGACCATATCTGCGTCCCAGCTGCTGGAACAATTTTTGTTTACCGAGGAAATGCAGTGGACTTATATCTATAAACTTAGCGGCGGAGAGCGACGCCGCCTGTATTTGCTGCGCCTTCTTATGGAGCAGCCGAACGTATTGCTTTTGGATGAACCGACCAATGATTTGGATATACCCACGCTGATCGTATTGGAACAATATCTCGATACCTATCAAGGCGTGGTCTTGACGGTATCCCATGACCGGTATTTTTTGGATCGCGTGGCGGATACATTGTTTATTTTGGAACACGGAACCTGGCAGCGGTACTATGGCGACTATTCTGAATATTTATTGGAAAAGGCTGTAAAACATACGGAAAAACCAACCGCCAAGCTCGTCACAAACGAAGAGAAGCCCTTTTCTTCAAAATCACTGCATCAGGAGAAAAAGGGATTGACGTTTCGCGAAAAAGAAGAACTGGCGACGATTACCCGGGAACTGCCGGGGTATGAAAAGATGCTCGCAGGATGGAACCGTGCGGTTGCTGCCGCCGGCAGCAATTATGAACAACTGGAAAACAGGATGAAGGAACAGCGGGAAATTCAAGAAAAAGTAGACCATATGACAGCACGCTGGTGTGAATTGGAGGACAAAAAACAGTAACTGTATAAATTATGCGTAAACGGAATGGTATCTATGTAAAATCCATTAGGGGATTTTCACAAAAACAATGGAAAAATTACAACATTTGTATTATCCTATAACCAAGAGATTGTGAAAATAATACTTTACAGTGGTTACCCCTAAGGAGAGAATACATTGCCTACATTTACAAGTCGTTTCAGAGAAATTCCTCGTCGAGTTCCCATCGACGAGCACAATATTGCTGTGCAATTCGATGAAAGTAAGTGCAAAAACTGTACATTGTGCCGCCGTACGTGTGCGAACGAAATGACTGTTCTTGATCATTATTATCTTCCCAGTACGGGAGATGTGCCGATGTGCGTGCACTGCGGTCAATGTGCTGCCGTATGTCCGTTCGGCGCGATAACCGAAGTCTCGGAAATTGAAAAAGTAAAGGCAGCTGTTAAAAATCCGGAAAAAATCGTTGTGTTCCAAACGGCACCGGCCGTGCGTGTCGGATTGGGAGAAGCCTTCGGCAAACCCTTTGGTACGTTTGTGGAGGGAAAAATGGTGGCTGCCCTGCGGGCCCTCGGCGGCAACTATGTATTTGATACAAACTTTGGTGCGGATCTGACCATTATGGAGGAAGCAACGGAAATGCTCAACCGCCTGCAGTCAGAAGAAGCTCCCATCCCGCAATTTACCAGCTGCTGCCCGGGATGGGTAGAATTTGCGGAGCTTTTTTATCCGGATTTGATCCCCAATTTATCGACCACAAAAAGTCCGATCAGTATTTTAAGCACGGTCATTAAACATATTTTGCAAAAATGAAAGATATAGAAGCTGAAAATATCGTCAATGTCTGTGTTACGCCCTGTACGGCGAAAAAAGCCGAAATACGCCGGCCCGAGTTGAATGCTTCGTCGCAGTATTGGGATATTCCCGGTATTCGGGATACGGATTATTGTATTACCACGAGAGAACTCGCCCGGTGGATGACGGACGAGGGCCTTGATTTTGATGCCTTGGAGGATTCCCCTTTTGATGAGGTATTCGGGCGGGCTTCCGGCGGCGGTATCATTTTCGGCAATACGGGCGGGGGTGATGGAGGCCGCCTTGCGGACAGCCTATTACCTGTTTACCGGCCGCAAAGCGCCTGCTATTTTTCTGCCTTTTGAACCCGTGCGAGGACTGGAAGGAGTAAAAAAAGCAACGGTCACGTTCGGCCATTTTGTGATCCATGTGGCAGCCATCAGCGGACTTGCCAATGCCAGAAGGTTCATTGATGATTTGATTGTTCGCAATGCCTTTGAGGATTACTCTTTTATCGAAATAATGGCCTGTCCCGGCGGCTGTATCGGCGGCGGCGGTCAGCCGAAAATGAAACTGCCCCAAGTCAAGGCCGCGCGGCAGGCACGGATGGAGGCTTTGTATGCCCGCGATGCGGCAACCGAAATCAAAGCCAGCTGGGAAAATCCGGCGATCCAGAAAGTATATAAAAAGTTTTTGGGAGAACCCCTGGGCGAGATACCGGAATCCTTGCTGCACACCTATTTTATGAGCAAGCATGCCCAGCTCGGTAAAATGGGACAAGTCAAGCCGGAGGACAACCCCATGTCCACCCGGTTCAAACCGCATGAAGTCAATAAAGTGTAACAACAGCGGACGGCGAAGGCAGACGGATATTCTTTTTTTGCATTCGCCGTTTGTATCGTTTATTTTCGATATACAAAAGTAAGGTTCCATTTCTTGGCTTTTTCATAGACGGAAACGTGCTAGGGCACTGGCGGAAAACTATAGATCATGGAATAGTTTTCTCAAAATCATCGCAGTACATCTGGAAAATGCATACAAAATGATACGTGAAGCTTTACAAAAAGGAAACATTGAGATATAATAGCAACAAGATGATAGTACGGAAACTGAATACTGAAGGTATGTGTTCGTGTGTACGTAGGTATCATCTTTCAGAGCCGACAGCAGCATACTCAAGGCAGTAAAAGAGAGGAAACTAGGACAACTCGCCAATGAACCCTTGAGGAATATGCAGAAGCTCGCACTGTAACGGAGCAAGTATTACAAACATATTTTTCAGAAAAAGAAAAGGGGTTTTATTTTATGAAAAAGAAAATCTTGGCTTCTTTAGTTGCTACGATGGCCGTAGGCGCTACCTGCGCATTCGCTGCCAACCCGTTCGTTGATGTACCGACCGACAGCTGGGCATACAAATCCGTTGTAGAATTGGCTGACGCCGGTGTTATCCAGGGCGTGGACGGCACCTATTTCCAGGGCAACCGCAACATCACGCGGTATGAAGCGGCTGAAATGACAGCAAAAGCCATGGCGCACATGGACAAAGCGTCCGTAGAACAACGCGCTATGATCAACAAATTGGCTGACGAATATGCTGATGAACTCAACAGCCTCGGCGTTCGCGTAAGCAACCTCGAACAAAAAGTCGGCAACGTCAAGATGACCGGTGATTTCCGTATTCGTTACAAACACCAGTCCGATGGTTTTACACGTGATGCGGCCAGAGTAGATCCAATTACTCAGAAAGCCACTCCCTTGAGAACAAACGACCAGTTCCAGTATCGGATGCGTCTCCGTGCCAATGCCTACATCAACGATAAGACCAAGGCCGTTCTTGGTATTAGTACTGGTAATAAGACTTTCTTTGATGGCGCTTCAACAGCTGCTTCGGGTGAAAGTACTTCTAGCTATGTGGATGATGCCTATGTTACGTCCGATCTCACCAAGAACTTCAACGTAAAAGCCGGCCGCTGGGATTTTTACAACCTCGGCAATGGTCTCGGCTTACAGTACGGTGATACCTTCGAAGCCATGCAGGGTCAGTACAAATTAGGCAACTTCACCTTGACCGGCGGCTTTGGTGAATTTAAAGAAGGTGCTGCTTATACTGGTGTGTATACGGATGCTGATGGTAACCCAGTTTCAAATAATAAGTATATTACTCAAACAGGAGGTCATACTTTAGTAGGTGTACAAACTGGTTATGGTGAAATCGAAGGGGCGTTTAATAAAGTAGGCTTCGGTGTATACTACAATGCCTTCAATGATTCTACTGCTAAAACGCAAAATCTTTCCAAGATTATTGGCGGCTATGCAAAATTCCAATTGGGCGACAAATGGAATTTGATTGGCGATTATCAGAAGGTTAAGAAAGACCAGACTAAACAATATGATGATGATGCTAACTTGTGGGGAGCTAAGCTTTCCTACGGTACGGCAGCCTTCAATAAGGCGGGCAGCTGGGATGCATGGTTGGAATACATCAATGCAGATCCGAATGCACTGTATGGCTCCACGAACAGTTGGAGACAAGCTAACCTCATTGATAACGTTAAATCCTGGGGTGTTGGCGTGGATTACACGATCGGCAAGAACGTCATGTTCTCCGTTATGCAGTCCTTTGCTTCGAGCCTCAAAGATTCCTCTTACGGCACCAAGGATCCTAACGAAGAAACTCGTGCACAATTCGTATTCGTATTCTAATCTATCAATACGGTCTCAAAAGACCACTCTTCGGAGTGGTCTTTTTTTGTGGAGCATTACCTGAAAAAACAATAAAAACTATCGTCAGCTTAATACCGGGGTGGCGATAGTTTTTTATTTGTCCAGTGTGTTAATGGATGGCGGATAGTTGCATTTAATAGGAGAGCGTGCTATAGTAATACGGTTGCTGCACTACATAGTGTTGACTGTTTCCGGCCGTCTTGGCTACGACCGCGTTTTTATGGATTGCGCGTTGCAAAGGAGTTTATTGATATATGATAGAAACCATCGCCAAAGCAGGTACTCTCGTTTCATTTATTGCCTGCGGATATATTTTAAAACAATTAGGCTTATTTAGCCGGGAGTCTTTTAATACCATTTCAACCATTGTATTTGATATTACGTTACCGGCAGCTATTATCATTCATTTGAACGGAGTCCATTTTGAAGGTCGTTTATTATATATTAGTGTGTTAGCTATTGTATGTAATCTTATTTTTATTGGACTGGGGTATATCCTGGGCAGAGATAAAATAGAAAAAAGTTTTTATATGCTCAATTTAAACGGATTCAATATTGGAAATTTTGCATTGCCTTTTGTTTCCTATTTTTTGATAGTGCCGCTGTATTGATCGTATGCCTCTTCGATGCAGGCAATTCGATTATGTGTTTAGGCATTGCCTATGGGTTAGCGTGCTGTGTTCGAGGGCAGGAGGGGGAAAATATTTTTCATTTGCTGTGCCGCTCGGTGTTGTCTTCTGTCCCTGTATTATCATATATCGTCATGCTCTTACTGGCATTTTTTTCTATCACCTTACCGTCCTCTTTTATCCATTGGGCTTCTATTCCGGCATCGGCCAATACTTTTTTATCCATGATGATGATAGGTGTCGCATTAGGCATTTCGTTAAAAAAAGATTTTCTCCGCGTTATTTATACGGATATAGGCGTTCGCTTTATGGGAGCCGCGGGGATGGCTGCGGGGGTTTACTTTTTTTTGGACTATCCGATGGAAATCAAACGGGTATTGATCATTTTGCTTTTTTCACCTATTGCCGGAATGGCTTGTTACTATACGGCTAAGCTAAAAGGAAATATCGGAGTGGCCGCATGCATTAGTTCATTATATATTCTTGTCTCTATTGTCATGATGTCTGCGTTGATTATTTTCCTCAGTCATACGGTCTGAAGTTTTATCGTAGGCAGAGTAGGAGAAAAGGGATATGCGTTCTGTCCTTTTCAAGTGTCCCGTGTCGGTGTATACTATAGATGATAGTAGAAAAATAAAGAAGACGTTTCATCTTATCTCCATTTTTACATTGCCATCAGACAGAAAAGATGGGGAATATAAACTTTTTAGACTTCCCGAAAGGGAAGCCTATTTTTGTCAAAGACGGGAGGCAGTACGATGAAAGTATATGTAGATGGGAAAGAACGGCAGCTCCATGTGATCGATAGAAGTACGGGATTGGACTATGCCAAGCAGGTCGTTTGCGCACAGGAGGTGCTCTCGTCCGATGATTTTGGATATTTTTGCCTGACGGAGGAGGAATATGCGGACTGGTCTCGGATTTTGGCGCAGCTGCAGGTTTCCGAGGATATGCGCTTTGCTATGCGGGATACGGTAGACGAACAAGAACTCCGGGATTACCTCTATGAAGAAACTATGTATCTGGGTACGGCAAAAGAGCTGGTCCAGATGGAGTATATTTGTGTCTGCGAAATACAGAAAGCTATAAAGGAAAAAAATATAGCATGGTTAAAAGAAAATAAATTTTCCAAAACAATACAGAAATTAAAGTGATCCTGTTTGTATAGAGTACTATATTCTTCTTTTCTCAATATCATCATTAAAATTACTTGTCATGACAGAAAAAATGTGGTACTCTAGTACCTGTACTATTGAATTTTTAACGTTTTCCGGGAGGAAATAGTGAAAAAGATCATTTGCTGGATAGTCGGTATGGTGTTGGCACTAGTGGTTCTGATGGCCGGTATTTTTTCATACTGGTACTTTGGAGCGGCTAATTATCATCTGACCGGTGTTCCGGTTTTGAACTATCATCAAGTCAATGACAAATATAAAACCGCGCTTACCATGACTACGGCCGATTTTGAAGAGCAAATGAAGTATCTTCATGACCGCGGCTATCATTCTATTACGCAGGAACAATTTATTCAGTATATGCGGGGAGAAGGACCTTTGCCGGACAAACCGGTACTTATCACGTTTGATGACGGATACATAGATAATTATGAGTGTGCCTATCCTATCATGAAGAAATATCATATGACCGGAACGATTTTTCTCATTATGGATTTGATGGAAAAAACCAGGGTATCTGACGTGGAATCAAGTGCGGTCCATGTCTCAAAATGGCATGGAATTTGGTTCTCATACGATCAGCCATAAGCCGCTGACCGGGTTTGATGAAAAACGTATGAAGTACGAACTTACTCAGTCTAAACAGTTTATGGAACAAAAACTGGGAAAACCGGTTACCTGTATTGCGTATCCCGAAGGAAAGTATAATGATTTGGTCAAAACCCAAACGGAAGCTGCGGGGTACTGCGTCGCTTTTACCGTAAATACAGGACGGGATTATCCTTGGGATGATCCGTATGAATTAGATCGTGTTCCTTTTTTTGAAGGGCCCATGAGTTTTGAACACTTTGAATTCCGTCTTATCTTTTCTGCTTTTTCGGCCTTGCTTTGGGATACACACGCGTATTTAGCTCATACGGAATGGTGTAAGCCGGCAGCGAAATATGTGCCGCAGCCATAAAAAAACATAAAAATAACGCCGCCGACGGCACGTCCATTTTCCGGGAACGTTGCATCGTCAAGCTGGCGTTTTTTTTGTGGCTGCCGATAGGGCAAAGGCATGCTCAGAAAAATCGTCCGATGCCGGGGATTTTTTCCGCATCGCTTCGTGTGACACCGCCGCAGGCGGTCATTAAACCAATATACACGGCTATTCCCAGCAGGGTGGTGAGCAGCAGGCTCAAAAACAGGCCGATATGTTCTGTGTACTGAAAGATGCCCTGCATGGCGATGCCCATCGCTGCGGCACAAACGATATTTTTCAATACGTTTTTGAGCTGCATGGCATACCCGGTGTGTTTATAAATGAAAAACAAATTTAAAGCGGCAGCGACGCCGATATCGGCAACGGTGGCATACGAAGCACCGATAATACCCCAACGTCGGAATGGCGACGAGAAACCAATTGCACAGCACTTTGATCACACAGGCTATTCCCATATTTATGACAGGGATCTTCGGCATCTTCAATCCTTGCAAAATACCCGTACTGACTTGATGCAGCCCCAGAAAAACGATCGCCAGGGCAATGGCCTGCGTAGCGTCGGTAGCTGCCGGAGCATTGTAGATGAATGTTACGACTGGCTTAGCTAATACATAGAGCATAACACTGAACGGGATCGTCGCCAGCAGGGCGACACGCATGGAACTGGCCGTTTTATCGTAGACCGATTCCGTGTCCCCCAGCGTATGATAATGGCTGATGGCCGGAACTAAATTCATGGCCATGGAGGCTGTCAGAATAGTAGCTAAATTAATAAGCGGTACCGACATGCCGTTTAAATAACCAAACAGTTCCGTAGCCTGGGCCGTAGCATATCCGGCAAGTTCCAGACGCCGCGGCACGATGAGCAGATCTAAATTGGATACAACGGGAAGCATGATGCTGGCCAGTGAAATAGGCAAAGCCAGTACTACCAGGCGTTTTAAGATATGACTGATTTTTTCCTGGGGAAAAACGGGGCCGTTTTTGGGCAAACGGTGTTTTAATTTGTAATAATAAAACAGCAGGACCAGCAAGGCTGCCGCCCCGCCGGCTCCGGCACCTAAGCTGGCCCCGCCGGCGGCATATTCCAGGCCGTACGGCAGTAATAACGCGGCAAAACCAAGCATGACGCCTACGCGGACTAATTGTTCTACAATCTGGGATACGGCAGTAGGAGTCATTTTCTGCCATCCCTGTAGATACCCGCGGTATCCGGCGATGATCGTCGTAAAAAAGATGGCCGGGGCTAAGGCGATAAGAGAATAGTACGCCCGGCTTTCACGAATAATATGGTATTCGATCAGCCAGCGGGAACCGAAAAAGACCAGGACGCTGAGAATCAATGCGGTTATGCAGAGCATGGTCAGAGATACATGGAAAATTCGCTGCGCTCCGGCATAATCTTCTTTAGCCGCCTTTTCCGCCGTAATAATGGAAATAGCGATAGGAATACCCGCACTGGATACTTCCAGTGCCAATAAGTAAATGGGAAAAGCCATCTGGTAAATACCAATGCCTTCACCGCCAAGGATGCGTGATAAGATGATCCAGTTGATACTGCCGATAGCTTTGACGACAAACAAAGAAACTGTTAGGATCAATGTACCGGAAACAAGTTTATTAGCCATAATTACCTCGAATCTATATAGAATTAACATCTTATTTTATCACATGCCACTGGAAAATAATAGTTGTCTTTAGCATAAGTAGTACCGTCTTTTCGTATCTAACATATGGATTACATATATCGAAAATGAAGAAGACTGCTTTTTATTATATATTCAAGAAAATACACGAAATGTATACTATTTTGTTAACAAATCGTAACCTCGTATACTGTATAATAAAGTAAATGCTTTTTCCTGAGCTGTTTTGTTGCAATAACATTATTTTCCGGCAGCCGGGAATTGTTTTTTCATATAAAATATTTTTTATAGTATTCATAAATATGGTATACTGTTTACATAGATACGAGGCAGGGAGGATTGTTGTATATATGAATAAAAACATTAAAATAGGGATAGCGGTTATTGTTACCATTGGGTGTATTTTTGGCGGATATACATATTATGAAACACAGGAAGGCGCAAAGAAAGCGACTGCAGTCGAAACGGCGGAAGCAAGCCGCAAAAATTTAAAAACCATCGTTTCTGCTACCGGTACGATTCGTCCTATCGATTCCGTGGAAGTGAGTGCCAAAATCACGGCGCGTATCAAATCTATTCTTGTAAAGGAAAATGATTCGGTTACTTCGGGTCAAACCGTGGCGATACTGGACGGTAAGGATTACGAGGCCAAACGGGATCAGGCACAGTACAAAGTTACCAATACAAAAATCAAGTTGGAGCGGGCTCAACGGTTGTATACGTTGGGAGCCGGAACAAAATCGGATTTAGATGATGCGCAATTCAATTATGATACAGCAGTCAGTGATTTGGCCGAAGCAGAATCAGATGTGGCGGAAACTGTGATTACCGCACCGATGAGCGGTATCGTTGTGGGCGAACCGAAGTCATCGGGAACGATGGCAGTGCAGGGGACTAGCAATCCGACAGTCATTATGAATATTGCTGATTCTACACAGAAACAAATACGTGCCAAAGTGGACGAAACGGATATCGGCAATATCCGGGTGGGGGAAGACGCAACCTTTACAGTGGATGCCTATACGGGAAAAACGTTTACGGCGCGCGTGTCTGGTATTTCCCAGACCGATGTAAATAACACTTGGGATACATCGTCTTCCAGTACTTCTGCATCTTCTTCTTCCTCCTCTTCGTCATCGTCTTCCTCCAGTAGCGTTATCTATTATTATGTCACATTGGATATCGATGATCCGGAGGACATATTACGGCTGGGAATGACGGCACGCGTAGAAATAACTACGGCGCAAAAAAATAATGTATTGTGCATTCCTATTGCGGCCTTAAAAACAAATGACCAGGGAACCTATGTCCTGCTTGTTGATAAATCGGGACAAACTCAGCAAACACCTGTAACAACAGGGATCTACAGCGGGGATGATGTCGAAATTCTCGACGGTCTTCAGGAGGGAGAGACTGTTTCTATTGCTTACACCGCACCTACCGCTTCTTCCAATAAAAATCAGGCCGGACCGCCGCCCATGTAAAGAAAGCAGGTACGTAGTATGGATAAGGTAATGATGCATTTGCAGGATATAAAAAAAATATATCATATAGGCGGCGAAAATTTTGCAGCTTTAAACAACGTATCTCTTACTATTAAAGAAGGAGATTTTATTGCTTTGATGGGTCCGTCCGGTTCCGGGAAATCGACGCTGATGAATATTCTGGGGTGTCTGGACCGCCCTACAAGCGGCATCTATGAACTGGATGGCGAAGAGGTTTCCCGGTTGTCCGATGATCATTTGGCGATGACTCGCAACCGGAAGATCGGTTTTGTATTCCAAAATTTTAACCTATTATCACGCATTTCCGCTTTACATAATATAGCTCTTCCGCTGGTATATGCCGGTATTGGCAAAAAGGAGCGGGAAGAACGGGCTATGGCACTGCTGACTTCTGTAGGACTCGATTCCTGGGCACATCATCAGCCAAATGAATTATCCGGAGGGCAACAGCAACGTGTTGCTATTGCCAGAGCATTAGTTAATAATCCCCATATTATCATGGCAGATGAACCGACGGGAAACCTGGATACAAAATCTACAAAAGAGATTATGGGAATATTCGAAACACTTCACGCACGTCACCATACTATCATTCTTGTAACACATGAACCGGAAATAGCGTCATGTGCTGATCGGCAGCTGCTTATGTGTGATGGCAGGATTACCAGAGATGAAGGAAAGGGAGTATCGATGGATGTTGTTTAAGGAAAGTATTGAAATTGCGTTTAACGCATTATTATCCAATAAATTACGTTCCATATTGACCATGCTTGGTATTATCATTGGCGTGGGTGCGGTTATTGCCATGATATCCGTCGGTATGGGCGTGCAGCAAAAAGTGACTAATTCTATTGCCAGTTTGGGTAGCAATATGCTTATTGTAATGCCCGGTTCTGCTAATTCGGGCGGAGTCCGTTCTGCTGCTGGGTCCAGTCAAAAACTGAAACTTGAAGATGCGGAGGCAATCAAGGAAAAAATTAAAAATATTGATTATGTGGCACCTACCGTAAATAGTTCGTATCAAGTGGTGTATGGCAATCAAAACTGGAATACTTCTGTTTACGGAGTCACGCCGGAATATATGGCGATCCGCGATCTTACCGTATCAACGGGCTCTTTTATTACCCAGAACGATCTTAGTACGCGCACGCGGACCGCTGTTATCGGAACAACCGTGGCAGCGAATCTTTTTGGTACCGTTAATCCTGTGGGAAAAACGTTCCGCATTGATTCTTCGCCTTATAAAATTATTGGTGTGTTGGAGAGTAAAGGGCAATCTTCGATGGGACGGGATCAAGATGATGTTATCTTGATTCCGTTGACGACTGCACAAGAACGATTGCTGGGAATCACGTATATACAATCTATTAATATACAAGTATCGCAGATGGATAAGATGGACCAAGTACAAAATCAAATAGAAACATTATTACGCCAGCGGCACCGCATTATCGGCAACAAAGAAGATGACTTCACTGTTCGCAATTTGACGAGTCTTATGGAAACGATGAGTAGTACAACTACCATGCTTACCTTATTTTTGGGAAGTATTGCGGCGATTTCTCTCGTTGTCGGCGGCATCGGCATCATGAATATCATGATGGTATCTGTTACGGAACGAACTCGGGAAATCGGGATCCGCAAAGCATTGGGGGCAACCTTTAAAAATATTATGATGCAATTTTTAATTGAATCGATTATTATCGGCGTCATTGGGGGTTTTTTAGGTATTGTTTTCGGTATTTCCACCTCACTGCTCATTTCAAAGTTCGGGGGATTTACTACGGTTATTACGGCAGCTCCTATTATTCTTTCCTTTGGATTTTCTGTGGGTATCGGTTTGTTTTTTGGCATTTACCCAGCCCGGAAGGCTGCGAAATTAGATCCTATTGAAGCGTTGCGATATGAGTAAGCCTGCGTGTTGTTCATACGGCTATTTCATACGGAGTGATGTAGCTTTTAATTGATTGAAAATGTGTAATATTGTACAATATTACATAAAATGGGTTGACAAATTGTTTTTGATTGCCTATAATATATAAAATTCCCGTATTTGGGAACCATATGGAAAGCTGATGATGGGAATCAGTAATTTTCTTCGTAACACGACAGAGAGCCGGTGGGCGGTGTGAATCGGTGGTTATCGGAAAATGAAACTCCTCCCGGAAGTGCGGTGCTGAAGGATAAGTAAGGACCGACGTATTTTCCCCGTTACAGGAAACACGTATGATGGTACGTTGCAGAGTGCCTGCAAAATAGCAGTACAGCAGGAATCAGGGTGGTAGCGCGGAAATTTTATTCGTCCCTTAGAACATAGGGGGCGTATTTTTTTTACGTACATTCTTATAGAAAAACAGGAAAGTTCGCACCTGCAAAGGACGAGGTAATACGGAGGGGGAATGTGATGTACGGCATATTCCTCCTATCCAAAGGAAAGGATGCCTGATAGATCATGAAACATATATTTTCTATTCTTGTACAAAATCAGCCGGGGGTATTAGTCCGCGTTGCCGGAATATTTTCCCGGCGGGAATGCAACATGAACAGTTTGGCCGTAGGAACCACGCAAACGCCGGAGGTGTCACGGATCACTGTCGTTGTTGACGGCAGCGCCGGTGATAGGGAACAGATACTAAAACAGTTGAAAAAACTGGCGGCTGTTATGGCGGTACAATCTCTGCAGCCGGATACAGCCGTATGCCGCGGCTTGGCTATGATCA